>JABEBX010020304.1_pt1 | contig 12468 bp, 12 predicted proteins | sample 7245971 | NCBI WGS metagenome assembly JABEBX01 (sample SAMN14506365, study PRJNA622280) | hot springs metagenome | biome: hot spring [ENVO:00000051]|acidic hot spring [ENVO:00002120]; feature: spring [ENVO:00000027]|sediment [ENVO:00002007]; material: sediment environment [ENVO:01001048]...
AATGGCAGACCCTGCCGGGGACAAAAAACAATCCAACGGGAAGTTGAACACGAAGTTGCTCGATGAGCTTGAAGGCGGCCCGTGGCCGAGCTTCGTAACCGAGATCAAGGCCGCAGCCAAGAGTAACGATAGCGCCCGCGATTTGCTGGGCCAGCTCGAACTCTCTTACGAGGACCGGATCAGCCATTGGAAGCACGGCGGGCTGGTCGGCGTGCTGAGTTATGGCGGAGGGGTGATCGGGCGCTACAGTGACGTGCCCGACCAATTTCCCAACGTGGCTCACTTCCACACCATGCGCGTGAATCATCCGGCGGCGTGGTTCTACTCGAGCGAGGCGCTGCGCACCATCTGCGACATCTGGGAGCGGCACGGATCCGGGCTGACCAACATGCACGGTTCCACCGGCGACATCATCCTGCTGGGCACGACCACCGACCACTTGGAGCCTACGTTTCAGGAACTGACCCACGAGGGCTTCGATCTGGGCGGCTCCGGCTCGGCGGTGCGCACGCCTTCCAGTTGCGTGGGCATGGCGCGCTGCGAGTGGGCCTGCTACGACTCCATGAAGCTCTGCTACGACCTGACCATGCACTATCAGGACGAGATGCACCGCCCCGCCTTTCCCTACAAATTCAAATTCAAGTGCTCGGCCTGCCCCAACGACTGCGTGGCCTCCATCGCCCGCGCCGACATGTCCATCATCGGCACCTGGAAGGACGAGATCCAGATCGATGACGCCGAAGTGGCGAACTATGCCGCGGCCGGCCTGGACATCCAGAAGGACGTGTGCAACCACTGCCCCGGCAAGTGCATGGACTGGGACGGCAAAAAGCTCAACATCGAAAACCACGATTGCGTGCGCTGCATGCACTGCCTGAATGTGATGCCCAAGGCGCTGCGTCCCGGCAAGGAGAGAGGCGCGGTGATTCTGCTCGGCGCCAAAGCGCCCATCCTCCAAGGCGCGCTGCTCTCTTCCGTCTTGATTCCCTTTGTTCCCGCCGACGAATTGTTCGAGACCATCAAGGAACTGGTTTCGCGCATCTGGGACTTTTGGGACGAATACGGCACCAACCGCGAGCGCGTCGGCGAACTCATCCAGAGGGTCGGCATGCCGGTCTTTCTCGATGCTATCGGATTGGATCCCGTGCCGGAGATGGTCTCGGCGCCTCGCGATAACCCTTACATCTACTTCCAGAGCGACAAGGAGGGTGAACAATGACCACGACCACAGCTCCACTGCAACCCCGCCTCACCGACGTCGGTCCGCCGAAGTATGACAAGTACCTTCCGCCCATTGTGCGCAAGAACTACGGGCACTGGAAGTATCACGAAAATCTGGCGCCGGGGGTTTTGTGCCATGTAGCCGAATCCGGCGATCGCCTTTACACAGTGCGCGGAGGCGCGCCCCGGCTGCTCAGCATCGAGACCATCCGCAAATTCGCCGATCTTGCCGACAAGTACTGCGGGGGCTACCTGCGCTTCACCAGCCGCAACAACATCGAGTTTTTGCTGGAAGATAAGGCCAACATCGAGCCGCTGAAGCGGGATCTGGCGGCGATGGGCATTCCCGTGGGCGGCACCAACAACGCCATCAGCAACATCGTGCACACCCAGGGATGGGTTCACTGCCACTCGTCGGCGACCGACGCTTCGGGAATCGTGAAGTCCGTGATGGACGCTTTGATCGAGCACTTTACCCACGAGGATCTGCCCGCCAAGCTGCGCATCGCTCTGGCCTGCTGCCTGAACATGTGCGGCGCCGTGCACTGCTCCGACATTGCGATTCTGGGCGTGCATCGCCGTCCGCCGCATGTGCAGAAGGACTTGCTGCCCAAGGTCTGCGAAATACCCACGCTGATCGCTTCCTGCCCGACCGGCGCCATCCGACCGGCCACGTACGACGGAAAGCCATCCGTGGAGGTGATCGAGGAGCAGTGCATGTACTGCGCCAACTGCTACACCGTGTGCCCGGCCATGCCCCTGAACGATCCGGACAGCGATGGAGTCTCGATCTGGGTGGGCGGCAAGGTGAGCAACGCGCGCAGCGAGCCCCGGTTCTCGAAGCTGGCCATTCCTTATCTGCCCAACCACCCGCCGCACTGGCCCGAGGTGGTGGACGCAGTGGTGAAGATTGTCGATGTGTACCGCGCCAACGCGCGCAAGTACGAGCGCGTGGGCGAATGGATCGACCGCGTCGGCTGGCCCAGGTTCTTCGAGCTGACCGGCTTCGAGTTCACCCGCTATCACATCGATGACTTTAAGCACGCTGGCTTGACGTTTGCGCGGTCGGCCCATGTCCGATATTGACCGGCGCCGACCCGCGTCAGCCAGCGCACTCAGTAAAAGAGGCGCCGATGGGGCTGTTCAAGGAAGTTAAAAAACCGGTCATTAAACACAGTGCTTCGGGCAGCGCGGATGTAAGCTCTCTTCGCCCTGCGTACGTGCCCAAGGCCGCTCCCTGTATCCATACCTGCGTGTGCGGCACGGACGTGCGGGGGTGGCTGGTGGCCGTGGCGCAGCACAAGGAATACGGCCGCACGCCCGAGCAGGCGTTCGAGGTTGCCTGGCGCAAGATCCTGGAGAACAATCCCTTCCCCGCCATCTGCGGGCGCGTGTGCCAGCACCCGTGCGAACTGAACTGTAACCGCAAGGCCAAGGACGGGGCGGTGGCCATCCAGCGGCTGGAGCAGTACGTGGGCGACTTCGCCATCGCTCACGGGTGGCGCGCGCAGCCGGCCGCGGAGCAGCCGGGAGCGGGCACGCGCATCGCCGTTGTGGGAGCGGGGCCGGCAGGGCTCTCCGCAGCCTATCACCTGGCCCGCAAGGGCTTCGCGGTTACGCTTATCGACGCTGCGCCGCAGCCGGGAGGAATGATGCGCTATCGCATCCCCCGCGCCGTGATCCCGGCCGAGGTTCTCGACGGGGAGATCGCAAGCATCCTCTCGCTGGGAATCGAGCTGCGCGCCAACTGCGTGGTGGGCCGCGATGTCTCCGTGGAGCAGTTGCAGCACGATTATGGCGCGGTCTTCTTTGCCGTGGGCTTGCAAAAAGCCGCGCAACTCGAGGTGCGCGGCGGACGTGACGGCGAGGCGGTACTGGTGGGCGCGCTGCCCGCGGAACTGCCCGAGATTCCCGCCCAGGAATCGCTCAGCCCCGAGCCCCGCGTGCTCAACACGGTAAGCGTGGCCATCGCACAGGGCCGCGCGGTGGCCGAAACCCTTGCTGCGCAGTTCGAGTGCTGCGCGGTCCACCGGTCCTGGTCGCCGGCTGTCATTCGCGCGGAAAAGGTCAAGTTGGATTGGTACCCGGCCGCGGCGCCGCTCGCCAGTGGCGCCACGTCCCCCAGCGAAGCCGAGGTCATCGCCGAAGCCGCGCGCTGCATGTCCTGCGGCATGTGTATGGACTGCGAAACCTGCTGGATGTATTGCAGCAAAAACTGTTTTGAGAAGCTGCCCAAGGGCGAACACTATAAGATTAAGCTCGACCTCTGCAACGGATGCGGCAAGTGCGTGGAATCGTGTCCCTGCGGATACATCGAAATGAACTGACTGCGAGGTGAAAGGTGTCAATATTCGAAGTGGACGGAAGAAAGTACGAGGTCGATGAGGACGGTTTCCTGCAGGAGCCGGATAGGTGGACCGACGAAGTTGCCAAGGACTTTGCCAAAACCGAGGCGATCAACGAACTGACCGAGGGTCACTGGAAGGTAATTCACTATATCCGCAACTACTATGTGCAGTTTGGGATCGCGCCCATGGTGCGCAAGATCAGCAAGGATACGGGGTACAAGCTGAGTGAAATTTATCAACTCTTCCCTTCGGGTCCTGCAAAGGGAGCGTGCAAGCTGGCCGGCTTGCCTAAGCCGACGGGCTGCGTGTAGCCGGCGATGAGCGCGGAGCGGGCCATTCTGGAGCGGTGGATCGACCGGACCCTGAAGTCGTACCCTGCGGGGATGCTTTCATTCCTCGATGGGGAGCAGGATCCGTTCAGCAATCCTGTCGGCCACGCGCTCCGGGAAAACCTGGCCACGCTTCTGCACGAGATGATGGGCACGATGGACCGGGAGTCGGTCACGCGCGCGCTCGACCCTCTGGTTCGGATACGCGCCGTGCAGAACTTCAGCCCTGCCGATGCAGTGGGCTTCGTCTTTGGGCTGCGGGCGGCGGTCTTTGAGGTCTCCGGCGCGGTTCCGGATTCGCTCCAAACCCGCATCGACGAACTGGCGTTGATGGCGTTCGACCAATACATGAGCTGCCGCGAGCAGATCTTCGAGCTGCGCGCCAAAGAGCTGCGCCTGCAAGCGCGGTACGCCATGATGGGGAAAGAAGAAGAACCATGAGTGCGCTTTTCTCCCTGCTTGCGGTGCTCGCGCTGGTGCTGGCCGGACTTGAAGGCGGGCGGATCGGCGTGGGACGCGACGCTCTCACGCTGATCGTTCCCTATGCGGCCTTCACCATCTTCCTGGTTGGCTTTTGCGTGCGCATTCTGCGTTGGGCGTGGGTCCCGGTTCCGTTTCATATTCCTACGACCTGCGGCCAGCAGAAATCCCTGCCCTGGATCCGGCAGGCGAAGGTGGATAACCCATCGAGTAAGTGGGGTGTGTTCGTCCGCATGGCGGCGGAGATTCTGCTCTTTCGCTCGCTGTTCCGCAACGACCGCGCGCGTATGGTGGAGAAGCGCCTGATTCTCGGCGAAGACAAATATCTTTGGCTGGGCGCTTTGGCCTTTCACTGGGCGCTGCTGATGGTTTTGCTCCGGCATCTGCGCCTGTTCATCCTGCCCGTGCCCGCTTGGGTCGTCGGCCTGGAACGGATCGACGGCTTTTTCCAAATCGGGGCGCCGCAGCTCTATATTTCCGACGTCATTCTTCTGGCCGCGCTTGCGTATTTGCTTTTCAGGCGCTTTCGCGATCCCGCGGTCCGGTATATTTCGCTCTTCACCGACTACTTCGCTCTATTCCTCCTGCTGGCAATCGCGATCTCCGGCGTGCTGATGCGCTACTTCGTCCGCGTGGACGTCGTGAGCGTAAAGCAGTTTGCGATGAGCCTGGCCGCGTTCCGGCCTGTGGATCTGAGCGCGCTCAGCCCGCTCTTCCTTACGCACCTTCTGCTGGTGTGCACGCTGGCGGCTTATTTGCCCTTCAGCAAGCTCATGCACATGGGCGGAATCTTTCTGAGTCCCACCCGCAACCTGGCCAACGACAGCCGCCGCAGGCGGCACATCAATCCCTGGAACTATCCGGTAAAGAAGCACACCTACGCGGAGTGGGAAGAAGAGTTCCACGACAAGCTGGTGGCCGCCGGCATTCCGCTCGAGGACGAAGATGCACTTGGCAGCCCTACGACAGCGACTGGAAGCTGCCGCCGGACTGGAAAAAGATCATCCTCGCGGGTATGAAGGAGCGCCTGAAGAAGTACCGCTCCTTCCGGCTGTTCATGGATATCTGCGTGCGCTGCGGGGCCTGCGCCGACAAGTGCCAGTTCTACCTCGGCACGGCCGATCCCAAGAATATGCCCGTGGCCCGCGCCGAGCTGATGCGATCCATCTACCGCCGTTACTTCACCTTGACCGGGCGCATCTTTCGCTCATGGGCCGGGGGGCGCGAGCTCACCGAGGACGTGATCAAGGAGTGGTTCTCCTACTTCTATCAATGTAGCGAGTGCCGGCGCTGCTCCGTCTTCTGCCCTTACGGCATCGACACGGCCGAGATCACCATGATGGGCCGCGAGTTGCTGAACCTCATCGGCTGCAACATCAACTGGGTGATGGGGCCCGTGGCCAACTGCTTCCGCACCGGCAACCACCTGGGCATTCAGCCGCACGGATTCAAAGACAGCATCGATTTCGCGGCGGCAGAAGCCTCTGAGATTACCGGGATCAAGATCGAAGCGCCCATCAACCGCAAGGGCGCCGAGATTCTCTTCATCATGCCCTCGGCCGATTACTTCGCCACTCCGCATTACTACACGCTGCTCGGCTACCTGATGCTGTTCCAAGAGGTCGGTCTCGACTACACGCTCAGCGCCTATGCCTCGGAAGGCGGCAACTTCGGCTTCTTCGGCTCGCACGAGCTGATGAAGCGATTGAACGCCAAGATCTACGACGAAGCCAAGCGCCTGGGCGTGAAGTGGATCCTGGGGGGCGAGTGCGGACACATGTGGCGCGTGCTCAATCAATACATGGACACCATGAACGGCCCTGCCGATTTTCTCGAGGCCCCCGTCTCGCCTATTACCGGGACGGTCTTCGAAAATGCCCGTTCTACCAGGATGGTGCACATCGCCGAATTTACCGCCGACCTCATCCATCACGGCAAGCTCAAACTCGATCCGCGCCGCAACGATCACTGGACCGTCACCTATCACGACGCCTGCAACCTTGCGCGCGGCATGGGCATACTGGAAGAGCCGCGCTACATCCTGAATCATGTCTCCCGCCATTTTCACGAGATGCCGGAGAACACCATCCGCGAGCAGACCTTCTGTTGCGGCAGCGGCGCGGGCCTGGGCACCGACGAAAACCTGGAGACGCGGCTGCGCGGAGGCTTTCCGCGCGCCAATGCCGTGCGGCACGTCAAGGAGAAGTACGGCGTCAACCTGCTCACCTGCATGTGCGCCATCGACAAAGCTAACTTTCCCACTCTCCTCGAATACTGGGTGCCGGGGGTCGAGGTGGGCGGCGTGCACGAGCTGCTGGGCAATGCGCTGGTGATGACCGGCGAAAAGGAGCGGACCACCGACCTGCGCGGCGAGCCGCTGGCCGCGGCAAAACCTTCGGCCGGCGGAGAAATGGAGGCCGTCCATGCGTGACCGTATCTGGATCGTGGCCGGCTTGGCCGTCTTCGTCGCCCTGATTACGGCGCCTTTCTGGCGCGCGCGCTGGGGCGCTGGCGATCTGACCAAACTCCCCGTCCTCACGCTTCCCGTAAATCAAACGCAGTGCGTCGCTCCGGTCGCTTATATGCGCGCCTCGCACATGAAGCTGCTGATGGCTTGGCGGTTTGAGGTGGTACGGGAAGGTGAGCACAAGTATGTCGCCTTCAACGGCAAAGTGTACCAAATGAGTCTCGATAAGACTTGCCTAGGATGCCACAACAAAGAGCAGTTCTGCGTCCGCTGCCACACCTATGCAGGCGTCCCCAATCCCTATTGCTGGGATTGCCATTTCCAGCCCCAGGCCACGCATGCCGCCGCATCTTTAGCCGCGCTCCAACCGCCGGCCGAGGCGCCGCAACGGGCGCGGAGCTCGCCGGATCGTTTTCTGAGCCTGAACGGCGGATGGTCCGCTTCACCTTCCCCCAGGAGGATGCCATGAAGATCACTCGCAAAGATTTTTTGCGGCTTACCGGGCTGTCGTTTTTGGGCGCCGGAACGATCGAAGCGGCGCGCGCGATTGCCGGGCGCAGCGCGGCTCAAGAAGGCGCCTCGCGCAATGAAGCGCCCTCCCAGGCGGTGCGCTGGGGGATGGTCGTCGATCTTAGAAAATGCCAGAAAGACAAGGGCTGCACGGCCTGCATCCAGGCCTGCAACTCGGTGCATAATATTCCGCAGTTCTCCGACCCCAGGCACCAGGTCAAGTGGATCTGGACCCAACCCTACGAAACGGTCTTCCCGTTTATCCAGAACAGTTATGCGGAACAAACCGATGCCGGAATTCAGGTTCCGCTGATGTGCAACCAATGCGACGACCCTCCGTGCGTACACGTTTGCCCCACGCAAGCAACCTGGAAGCGGGCCGACGGGATCGTGATGATGGATTGGCACCGCTGCATCGGCTGCCGGTACTGCATGGCCGCCTGCCCGTACGGGTCGCGCAGCTTCAACTGGTTCGATCCGCGGCCGCACATCCCCCACATCAACCCCGATTTTCCCACCCGGACCAAAGGCGTGGTGGAGAAGTGCAACTTCTGCGAGGAGCGCCTGGCGCGGGGTCAAAGGCCGGCCTGTGTCGATGCCTGCCCCGAAAAGGCGTTGGTCTTCGGCAATCTGGCTGACCCGAACTCGGAACCCCGGCAACTGCTGCGCGAGCGATTCGCCGTGCAGCGCAAGCCCGAACTCGGAACCGGACCGTCGGTTTACTACCTGGTGTGACGCCATGTTTATGTTTGAAAAAACGTTCGAAGGAAGCCGCCGGTATTGGATTTGGCTGTTCTGCGTGCTGACGGTCATTGCGGTAGGCTTCGTTTTCTACATGTACCAATTCAACGTAGGCTTGGGCGTTACGGGCATGAGCCGCAACGTGAGCTGGGGCCTGTACATTGCTCAGTTCACCTTTTTTGTAGGAATTGCGGCCTCGGCCGTCATGGTGGTGCTGCCCTACTATCTGCACGACTACAAGGCGTTTGGCCGCATCACCATCCTGGGCGAATTCCTGGCCGTCGCCGCCGTAATCATGTGCATGCTGTTCATCTTTGTCGATCTGGGGCAGCCGGCACGAATCTTCAATATGATCCTGTATCCCACGCCGTGGTCGCTGATGTTTTGGGACATGATCTCTTTGGGGGGCTACCTGTTCCTCAACGTAATCATCACCCTGGTCACGCTGACGGCGGAGCGCGAGGAAGTGGCGCCACCGGGATGGATCAAGCCCATCATCATACTCTCCATTCCCTGGGCGGTGAGCATTCACACGGTTACGGCGTTCCTCTACGCCGGACTTCCAGGACGCGCCTTCTGGTTGACCGCCATCATGGCGCCCCGTTTCCTGGCCGGCGCCTTCTGCTCAGGCCCGGCATTGCTGATCCTGCTCTGCCTGATCCTGCGCAAGACGACGGGCTTCGATGTCGGTCAGAAGGCCATCGACGCGCTGGCGGTTATCGTGACCTATGCCATGGTGATCAATGTGTTTTTCATCCTAGTGGAGGCCTTCACGACGCTCTACAGCCGCATTCCGGGAGATGTGGAGCCCCTCGAATATCTCTACCTGGGGCTGGATGGGAACTATCATCTCGTGCCATGGATGTGGCTCTCGGCTCTGTTGGCGATTGTGGCGTTAATCCTGCTTCTGGTTCCTTCCTGGCGAAGGAACCGTGTGCTATTGCCCATTGCTTGTCTCGCCGTGTTTTTCTCCCTCTGGCTGGATAAGGGGCTGGGGCTGATCGTCGGCGGATTCACGCCATCGCCGCTCGACACCATCACCACCTACACGCCCACCTTGCCGGAGTGGAGCATCGTGATGGGGGTCTGGGCGATTGGCGCATTGCTGGTCACCGTGTTCTACAAGATCACGCTCTCCGTTCGCAAAGAAGTTGGAGAAGAGGAAGTCCATGAAGGCGTTCTGATGGCGGGAACCGCCGGCCACTGAACGGCGCCTTTTATGGCGGCTACGGAGCTTTGGGCGGCGCGAATGAGCGCGAACGGACCCGTGCCTGGGACAGCGGGAAGTGAAGCGATTATGGAGAAGATGGGAAAAGTCGTTCTGGTGGGCGCCGGCCCGGGCGATCCGGACCTGCTGACCATCCGCGCCGTCGAGCGCATCAGCATCGGCGATGTGCTCGTCTACGACCGCCTCATCCAGCAAGGCGTGCTGGCGCTGGCCAAGCCCTCCGCGGAAAAGATCTACATGGGCAAGGCGCCCGGCCACTGTACCCGCCAGGATGAAATCCAGGCCTTGCTGGTGGAGAAAGCGCGCGAAGGCAAGACCGTCATCCGCATCAAAGGCGGCGATCCATTCTTGTTCGGGCGCGGCGGCGAAGAGGTCGAGTATCTTGCCGAGCACGGAATTCCGTTTGAGGTCGTGCCGGGCGTTTCCTCCTGTCTCTCGGCTCCGCTCAGCGCGAACATCGCGGTCACGCACCGCGACGCTTCGTCTTCAGTCGTGATCGTCACGGGGCACAATGCGGAGGGTAATGGGGATCGGGTAAACTGGGATGCCGTGGCCAAGATCGACACAGGGGTCTTTCTGATGGGCGTACACAATGTGGAGACCATCGCCCGCAAGCTGATCGCCGCGGGCCGCTCGCCGGCCACGCCGGCGGCCATGATCCAGATGGCGTACTGGGACGGCGAGCACGTGGTCACCGGCACGCTGGAAAACATCGCCTCCGAGGTGCGCCGCGCGGAAATCGAACCCCCGGCAACCCTCGTGGTCGGCGAGGTAGTGCGCTTGCGGGAGAAGTTACAACGACTGATTGCTTCGAATCTGGAGCAGAAAGAGGTATGCGTATGAGCGAAACCGCGGCTGTTCCTATCGAGACGCTGGCGGAAGAGATGTATCAGTTGGTCGCCGAATGCGAAGGCAAGAAGAACCTGAAGGCTACCGATCTTACCAAGGCCATGGTCGCCAAGCACGGCGAGGCGGCCTGCAGCAAGGACGACTGCAAAAAGGCGATCCGGATCCTCATCGACTCCCAACGCTGCATCTACAGCTATCTCGGCGGATCCTACATTCAGCTTCCGCCCAAGGAAGGATCGCAGTAGGCCGGATAGAAGCGGCCGCCTGCGCTTGTGCACACGATGCGCGCCATGCCGCGCCTGCTCGTAGCGGGCCTCTCCGGCGGTTCCGGGAAGACTGTCGTGTCCCTGGGAATGTTGCTGCTGCTCCGCCGCGCGGGCGCCGATGTGCGGGCCTTCAAGAAAGGGCCGGACTACATCGACGCGGCCTGGCTGGAGTGGGCATCGGGTCATCCCGCCCGAAACCTCGACACATTCCTGATGGGCGCCCAAAAGGTCCGCGCCTCCTTTCTGCGCAACGGAATTCCGAACGGCGTTAACCTGATCGAAGGCAACCGCGGCCTCTTCGACGGCTTCGACGCCGCGGGCACGCATTCCAGCGCCGTGCTGGCTGAGACTCTCGCCGCTCCGGTGGTGCTCGTCGTCAACGCCACCAAGATGACGCGCACGGCCGCGGCATTGGTGCTCGGCTGCCAGCATCTCGATCCGCGCCTTTCTATACGCGGCGTGGTGCTCAACCAAGTGAACGGGCAAAGGCACGAAGGCGTTCTGCGCGCGGCCATCGAGTCCGCCTGCTCGATCCCTGTCGTAGGCGCGCTTCCCCGGTCGGCAGCCAATCCCCTTCCCGAGCGCCATCTGGGCCTGGTCCCACCGCAGGAGTCCCACGGCATGGAGCGCGTAGAACAGGGCCTGCTGCGCCTGGTCGGGAACCGGCTCGATCTGGATGCGCTGCTCTCCATCGCCCGCAGCGCCCCGCCGCTCGAAGCGGCGCCGGAAGAGCGCGTTGCCTTGCCGGATGGCCACGGCCTCAGAATCGGATTCTTCAGGGACTCCGCATTCAGCTTTTATTACCCTGAGAATCTTGAGGAGCTTGAGCGCGCTGGCGCAGAGCTAATCCCCATCTCGCCTTTGACCGCAGCCGAGCTGCCGGCCGGCCTGCACGCGCTCTATATCGGCGGCGGATTCCCGGAAACTCATGCCCCGGAACTTTCGCGGAACACTGGTTTTCTGGAATCGCTGCGCCGGGCCTGCGAAGGCGGCCTGCCCGTCTACGCCGAGTGCGGCGGCCTCATGCTGCTGGCCCGCAGCCTCGCGTGGAAGGGAGCGCGCTACCCAATGGCCGGCGTCTTCCCGTTCGATGTGGAAGTCTTCGCCACACCGCAGGGTCACGGCTACAGCGAGTTGCAGGTTGACGCGCCCAATCCCTTCTTCGCCCAGGGAACCCTCCTGCGGGGCCACGAATTTCACTACTCCCGCATCGCGTCCGTTACGCCGCCGCCAACCACCGCCTGCGCCGTGGTCCGCGGCGCCGGATGCCTCCCCGGACGCGATTGCCTCCTCACCGGCAATGTTCTGGCTGGATACACGCACCTGCACGCCACAGCCACGCCCGAGTGGACAAAAGGCGTGATTTCCGCGGCCCGCGAATTTGCCGCGCGGGCGCGCCTCGTTAAAACTCCATCCGCTTCGGTTTCCATCGCTGAGCAATCCCCAAGCTCGTCTGATTCGGTGGCCGACTCCCGGTTCTCACCCACGATCGGCAAAAATTGCGGATAGGGCGTTTGATCCTCTATCCGGCAGTTGAAGTGTGAGCGCTATCTGAAGCCCATCTTGTGCGGCGGCGCATGAAGCTGCACTCTTGAGGGATGAGGCGGCGCAAGGCGGAAGCGTGGGCGAAGTGGCGTGGTCTGGTTGCCGAGCAGAGGCAGAGCGGTCAGAGCGTAGCGGCGTTTTGCCGTAAGCGTGGGTTGAGGAGCGGGCAGTTCTTCGCGTGGAAGAAGAGATTACGCGAGGTGGACACAAAAACAAGCGGCCGGAGACCAGTATGTCCCTGTAGTAGTATTCTGGGGCGTCGCCGGAAAGTCACTCGGAACGTAAAGGAGATTCCTAAAATGCTTCGACGTATGCGATTCGTTATGCCGATTCTTGTTGCCCTGTGCTGTCTTCCGTCAGGCGCAGCTCCGCCTCCGGCTCATAACCAGTTCAAGGTCGCCGTCTACATCCCGGTGGGCGTAGTGGAGCAGATGAAGAACCGCGCATGGCTCCAGAAATCGTGGAGCGAGATCTCCAGCCAGGT
>JABEBX010016774.1_pt1 | contig 12448 bp, 10 predicted proteins | sample 7245971 | NCBI WGS metagenome assembly JABEBX01 (sample SAMN14506365, study PRJNA622280) | hot springs metagenome | biome: hot spring [ENVO:00000051]|acidic hot spring [ENVO:00002120]; feature: spring [ENVO:00000027]|sediment [ENVO:00002007]; material: sediment environment [ENVO:01001048]...
ATTCATAGGAGATTATTCGCACGGAATGAAACAAAAACTTGTACTTACCTCTGTTCTCATGAGAAAACCAAAGGTCATATTTTTGGATGAGGCAACGGTTGGTCTTGACGCCAAAAGTGCCAAAATACTTAAAATGCTGCTTAGAAAGTACGCAGATGAAGGTTCTGCCATTTTCATGACGACCCACGTTCTTGAAATTGCCGAAAAGATGTGCGACAGGATAGGCATAATAAACGCTGGGGAAATTGTGGCAGAAGGAACACTTACAGAATTGAGAAGCGAATCTGGAAAGCAATCCCTTGAAGATATCTTTTTGAAGTTGACAGATTCAAATGAAGAAGACGTCAAGGAGATAGTGGACAATCTATGAATCAACTTGGTCTTCTCCTCAAGTACAAGTTGACAATGTGGTCGAATATTCCCAAAAGGCGTGGCAGACGCGGAATGCCGCTTTTAGTTTACATCCTAATACTTGGCAGTGTTTTTGCGCTTATCGGAGTGCCAGCCTACTTTCTTTTTGCAGAAATTTTCAAAAATTACTCGACCATCGTCTTTGGTGGCGTAAGCCTTGCCGATCTTTTTGTCGAGATATCGATGATAGGCATTTTGGTACTCGTGCTTGTAACAGACACGCCTGCCGTCGCGCTTAACGTCTTCATGAGCGATGATGTTGATTTCTTGCTTTCCCTTCCAATTTCTCAATCGACCATTTTCACCGCTAAAACGATAGAAACGATGATTCAAGGTGGATTTCCAGCGCTCTTCGTCATTCCCGTGCTTGCTGCATACGCCAACGCCGTGAATATGCCATGGTATGCGATCATCTTCATGTTTGTGATGTACATATTCTACTTTTTAATCCTAACGGCAATATCCGCGTTGATAGCGCTTGGCATTTCCAAATTTGCCTCAAGATCTGGCACGCAAAGATTTATGATTTTCACATCTTTGATAGTCTATGTCTTTGTGATCATCCTTATGAGCATGGTTGGATCTCTGAATTCAAATGCGGCCAACGTTGAAGCGGCATTTTCAAATTACGTCAACACCATCAACGCACCATACCTTCCATCTACATGGTTCCTCGAGGCTATAAAAATGCAATGGAATGGCATTTTACTCGTGATCGGCACGAGCGTGGTTTTAAGCGCCATTGCTTATCTTGTGGCTTCAAACGGTATACTCACCGGCTTTTCGAAGATGACAAGTGCGAGTAAACATGTCATTCAAAAAAGAAATTACAGAATAAGAAGGCCCGTTATCGCTTTTATCTCAAAAGACGTTAAACTCATGAGAAGAGAACCGTCCATTCTTTTCCTGCTCGTATATCCTGCTATTTTTCCGTTGATCTTAGTTGGAGTTGGTGCTTTGGGCAAAGGAGAGTCTGCCACAAGTCGTGATATCATGATACCTGTGGTGTCAGTCTTTTTGTCATCTATGTACACCGTGATTGCCACTGCAAGTCTTGTTTCGATGGAGATAAAAGTGGGCGATTTCGTTAACACTTTGCCGATTGGGAAAAGGACGCCACTTTGGAGCAAAGCCTTTGTCATAACCTCTGCCTTTGTAATCATCATGATCGTGATTTTTTCCATTTTATCTGCGATATTCGGAGGCGCTTTATTTCCGATTGTGACGGTTTTATTCTCAATACCTGTGCTTTTGATACTCTCATTTTTTGGAGTTTACGCAACGATAAAATGGCCTAACTCCATAGGCGGCATAAGGCGACCACTTAACACCACTGGGACTTTGGTCAGCATGGGCATGGGTGTTTTGGGGGCAGCCATTGCCGATCTGGAAGGCATTTACGTGGTAGACAATAAACTTTTATCCTTCGTACAGCCATTTTTGGGATTTTTATTGTTCTTTGTAGCCCCTGTTGTGGTTGAAATCGTTATGACAATCGTGACTTTTAAATTACTCTCAAAGATCGACTGGACCAAACCTTACGATCTTGAAAATTGAAAGGATGATTAAATTGAAAATATCCATCGGAAGCGATCACGCAGGTTTTGAATTAAAAGAACACGTTAAAAAATATCTTGAATCAAAAGGCATAGAATTCGTCGATGAAGGTACATATTCAACTGATTCCGTTGATTACCCTCTTTTCGCAAAAAAAGTTGCAGATGATCTGAAAAACAAAAAAGCAGATTACGGTATATTGATTTGTGGGACAGGCCTTGGAATGTCTATAACGGCAAACAAATTCAAGGGAATTTACGCGGCATTATGCTTGTACCCAACAATGGCAAAATATGCTCGAATGCACAACAATGCCAATATACTCGTCATGGCTGGAAGGCTCATGGGACCAACCTTGGCCGATGAGACAATCGATACATTTCTTTCTACAAACTTTGAAGGCGGCCGCCATGAAAGAAGGTTAAATGAGATAAAGGATTTTGAAAAATGATAAAGTTCGTCGGCATCGATCTCGATGGTACCCTTCTTGACTCTGACAAAAAGATCTCCGAAGAAAACCTAAAGGCGCTTGAAGCGTTAGAAAAATCAGGAATTAGGGTGACGATCTTCACTGGAAGATCTTTTGTGGCATCGGAGGAATATTTTGGCGCAATCTCTTCGGACATTCCTGCCGTCTTTCAGAATGGTGCTTTCATCTCAACGATAAAAACACACAAAATAATAAAGAAAGTGACGCTTTCCTACGCTTGCGCTTCACAAATTGTTCGTTTTGCCAAAAAACATGATTTATTTTCCATCGCATTCACACATTTCACAGAACCTCCCGATATGGTTTACGATCGGGAAATACCTTCGCCGTCAAATTACAAATCTTACTTTGAAAGAAATAGCTACAGAATGGTCAAAGTGCCAGATATCATTGCATGCATAGGCGAAGAAATAGGCGAAGTGGCAATCGTTGGAGATTTTAACAAAATAAAGGCGATTGGAAAAGAAATGAACTGCTCAAAATTTACCATGGTACTTAGCACGCTTTTTTCCAACAACAACGAAGGATTTGTTGAGTTCTTTGGTCCGGGCTGCGGAAAGGAAAAAGCACTTGACTTTCTTCTAAAAAAACTTGGCATATCCCGGGCAGAATCAGCATTCATAGGCGATAATTATAACGATCTTGAGGCTCTGAAAATAGTAGGTCACCCAATCGTCATGGGAAATGATTACACGCCAAATGAACTCATAAAGATCGCAAAATACGTGACATCCTCAAATGATGAAGATGGAGTTGCTAAGGCCATAAAAGAATACATACTGAATCCACTTCAAAGGTCGAATACCTAATCATACTAATGCATTAGAGATTAGACATTAGAGATTAGACATTAGTGGGCGGTAGGCGGAAGGCATACTGAAGTTAAAGCACGTAGCACAAAATTTAGTATGTCACCATCCAACTGTTCTCAATTTTCGGCTCAATTACCTTATGATCTTTTATGTAGTTGACTATTAAGTCGGCAATTTGAACTTTAATTTCTTTTATCGGCTTTTTCCCTAAAAACATGGTATATCCTCCATTTCCTCCAGATTGATAACTGTTTACGGCTATTGTGTATTCGGTATCTTCATCAATGGGAATCCCATCCTTTTCAAATTTAGCCACTCTACTTCCCTTTTCTTTTGTCAAATCTATCGCGTAAGAAATTCCTTTAAATATGTTGTATTTGTACCCTGCAAGATCTCCTGAAGGAAAGATTTTCCCATCTTTAAGGTCGAAATAAGACGCTGAATGTTCGATCATATTCTTTATATCAACACCTTTTAATTTGAAAACATTGAGTGTGTTTGAAAAGATGTACACTCCCATAACGTCCCTTCTTCTTACAATTCCCTTCTTCCAGCCGTCTTGATTCTACAATCCATCCATCATCGTTTGATAACTTTAAGTCTATTTCTCCCAAAGCCTTCCCCCAGGATGAAGCCATTATAACGGGGATACCTTTTATCTTCGTGGCGAAAGATTTATGCTGATGGCCGAAGAGGTAGGCGGAAACTCCTTCCAGAGTTGTTGCCATTTCATACCCCTGATTCTCACCAGTTAATTCGGATATGACTTCTCCACTGTCTGGATCTTTTTCAAATCCTCCGTGATACCCTACTATTATCACATCCACGCCTAAATTTTTCAGTTCATGGATGTAAGTCTTAGCCGTTTCGATTGGATCTAAAAAATCGATATCTTCTACATATTCAGGTTCTTCCCAAAATGGTACGTATTTAGTCGTAAGACATAGATAAGCCACTTTAGGACCTTCGTCAAAGTCAAAAAGCACGTATCCCTTTCCAAAAACTGGTTTTCCATTTTCTTTGTAAACTATATTTGCAGATGTAATCGGAAAAGCGGCTTCAGAAATGGCTTTTTCAAGTATTTCTCTTCCAAAATTGAATTCGTGATTTCCAATAGTCATGGCATCACACTTAAGATAGTTAAGCGCCTTTATCGTTGGATCCTCACCCGAATTATCCACAGTTGCATGATAATATTCCAAAGGGGAACCTTGAATAGAATCACCATCATCAAGATAAAGTACATGATTTTTCTCCGTCCTTACGTTTTTTATCACGGTAGAAATTTTTGCTAAACCGTAATCAACGGGATGCTTGGTAGTGTAGTCTATTGAAAATATATAACCATGAATGTCAGTCGTTGTAAGAATTGTCAAATCAAAATTTTTCACAAAAGCACCTCGGTAATCTCCTATTTTTTCTCAATTTTGATGGTTATTTTGTATTTTTCCCACAAAAACCATAAAATGAGTATTATTATGGCTACAATGCCTACAACCGGCCATTCCATGACTAAAAAGGTGTAAACGTAAATTGACATGTCTTGCATTGTCTGATTAAAATTTGATTTCAAAGATGGAAGATCACTTTGGGTTACGGAGATAGAATCGTTCTTTACGGTTATGATTGCGTATCTCATGCCACCAATCTCAACATGAGGAATTGGGGAAACAAAATATCCTTTATTTTGTCCTGTTGATACAACAAGATTGACGTTGTTATCAACGAGTATTTTTTCAAATTTTTGAGAAGTACTTTCATCCAATTTTATTTTATTTTTCCCCATCCAATAAGCCGGGAAATGCATGAGAATGATTTTTTGAGTATAGGTTGAGGCATGCGATAGTCTATCGGAAAGCCAGTCTAACTGAGATTGCGTTAATTTGTCATTTGCAACGTTCAAAGCGATGAAAAATGTTTTTCCGGTATGAAAAGTATATTCGTAATTTCCAAATATGGAATAAAAATGAGCGTAACCACCATCTGCAAACTCTCGAGGACCTGGTATGGCAAGAAAGGGTACTTTTATTTTTTTGAGATCGTTAAGCAATATTTTATACTTTGAAAGATCTCCAGAATAAACGATGTTTCCAAGCGCGACAACAAATTCATTTGAAGTTGGTGTTGCAATTGCAGATGAAAAAGCGTCGAAAAACTCAACGTTGTAAAAAGTATTTCCTACTGCGTAAAAAGAAAAATCACCTTTTATTTTTTGAATTTGAGTGATGTTGGTGTAATTAAGATCGTGCGCTTTTACTGGGAAATAAGCCTCGTAAAGTGCAAAAAAAACGAAGAATGCCAAAAATGACCATAAAACGATGTTAACGAATATCGTGAAGAGTTTTATGCGTTTTTTCAAGAACCTATAACCAAAATAAATTCCAAAGGTAACCCCAACTAGAATGAAAACAACTGCCCATATTATATCCATGCTAGCGCCGGAAAGGCCTAGTTGGAAGCCAAAATAAGTTAAGATGAGTGACCATATGAGACTTCCTAAAAAGGTGTAAATGGTATAACTCCAAATGTTCATTTTGGCAATTCCAGCCGGAATTGCGACCAGACCTCTCACAACTGGAAGCAACCTTGTGGTAAAAACGGTGAAATTACCATACTTGTCAAACCAGCCCTCCATTGCGTCAAGATGTTTATCGGAGATCAAAACGTACTTTCCCCAATATGAAACTCAAAATTTTCTCCTCGCGTATTTGGGAAGTTCTCCAATTAAGGGTTTCAAATATGCCATTAATTTTTGATCGTTGAAATCTTGTGGAACAGTTTTTATTTTATTTCCAATTCCTTCTATTGGAATGATCCTTGTTTTTGATGAGTAGACGTTTCCAACATTTCTTTCGATTGACACGAAAAATCCACTTTTACCATTTTCAAGGGCATCAACGGCATCATTTCCCACCATTTTAGCCTCTCTGAGATCGACTTCAGAAACGATATGAGAGGCCGATCTTTGAAGAAAAGATGGATTGACAAATTTGACTTTACCTATTTTTTCGATGATGCTAGCGACTCTTTCGCCCGCTCCACCCAACTTTGGGTGTCCAAAAGCGTCTTTAATCTCCACAGCGGAGAAGTATTTTCCATCTTTGTTTCTTATACCTTCAGAAACGGCGACAAGCACCGTGCCTTTTTTCGATGCAACCTCATCAAGAATTTGTGCTTCAGAAATTGCCCTCTCCGGTATGTAACTTATCACATTTAGACCATCGATAACTTCTTCAGACAACTTGACTGATTCAGTAAGCCAACCCGAATCTCTACCCATTATTTCCATAACACATATCGATGGTTTTGAATAAGCATTTGAATCCAAAACAAACTCGGATGCTAAAACGTTTATAAATTTTGCCGCACTTGGAAAGCCAGGACAGTGATCTGTTTCAACGAGATCGTTATCTATAGTTTTCGGTATGCCCCCTGTAAAAAGAAGCAATTTCCTTCTTTTTACTTCGCGGGAGATCTTCGCGACAGAATCCATTGAATCATTACCGCCTATGTAAAGAAAAGCATCTATTTTATTGGAATTAATTACATCGAAAAAATGATCGTATATCTGATTGGGTGGCTCTGGAAGATTATATCTGCAAGATCCAAGATATGCACCTGGGGTATTTTCCAAAAGGTGGATATCTTCATCCTCAATTTTTAAATTAACCAATTTGGACTCAAGAATTCCTTCTATTCCGTAGAGACCTCCAATCACCTCATGGTTAAGCATTTTAGCCCTTTTAATTACGCCCGCAAGAGAAGCGTTTATAACGGCCGTTGGCCCGCCTGATTGTGCCACGAGAATTTTCATTTCACGTCACTTTCCAATCTTTTCACCAAATTTTCTTCGATATAGTTAAATCCACTTTGCCAGAATTTTGGATCTGAAAGTTTTATTCCAAATGGTTCTAAAAGCCTCTCCGGATTGTCAGATCCTCCTGCTGAAAGCAGATCGATGTATCTCTTTTTGAAATTCGGCATACCTTCCTTGTATTTGGCATACAGAGATATAACGAGCAATTGAGCAAAATCGTAAGCATAACAATAAAATGGCGTATGAAAGAAATGTGGAACTGAAGACCATTCCAATATGAACTCCGGATTGTATTCAACTGCATCGCCAAACATGGTATGAAGTTCTTCGTTGTATATATCTGAAAGTTCATCAAAAGTGGCTCCATCTTTGGATATCTTTTCATGTGCGCGCCTTTCAAATCTGGTAAACATGTTTTGCCTGTTCATCGTTGCAAAGAGATCCTCAAGTTTGGATGCAATAAATGGTATTACTTCTTTCTTTGGAAGAGTGTCAAGAAAATAATCCATCAGAAGCATTTCGGCAAAGGTAGAAGAAGTTTCTGCCATCGTAAGAGGTGTGTGATATTGAAGGATATTTTGCTTTGATGAAAGTACGGCGTGAAGGCCGTGACCAAGTTCGTGGCCAAGCGTCATGACATCTTTTATCTGTCCGAGGGTATCGACAACTAAATCGTTAACTTCGTTGTCTAAATTTCTCATGCTGTTTGGCGTAGGATAGCCTCTTAAAAACGCTTCATTGTCATAGTCTTTTACTATCGCATTGTAAGCACTTTCTATTTCGAGTGCGTCTTTTTTGTATCTTTTAAACAGTCTTGAACTTGCCATTTCTCTTACTTTTGGATCTGAATGCATTCTTAGCGATCGAAGTTGACTACCGTTTAAAGTTTGCATTTTTCCGTTCATCTCGACTTTAAATTTGTAAGTTGATACAAGTTGAGTGTAAAATTTGACGAATGCATCTGGACCAGTTGTATTTTTGTACACTATCAATTGTTCTTCTTTTTCCGAAAAGATATGATCTTTGAATCTTCTCGATGATTCCACGAAATGCCTGTATTTTTCAAGTGACGGAATGACCGCTTTAAAAGTATCATCCGACATCTTCGATATTGCTATGCTAAAAAAGATGAGGTTGGACTGAAATTCTGTCTCAACATTTTCAAACCAGGCCATGAGCTTTTTTACTTCGTCGGAAATGGTATTTTCTGCAAACTTAAGTTGAACGTATTCGGACATTTTTCCAAAATCATCGTATAGTTGAGAAAGTGCCTCAATGGAAGCCTTTGCCGAATTAGAATCTTGAAAAATTTTTTCCGTATTTGAATATCTTTGATGAAATTCTCTGCTTTTTTCAAGCAAATTTTCAGCATCTTCTTTAAGTTTTTCCTGCGAAGTGTAAATATCACCAAGATTCCACAAGACTCTTTCAGCGCCAGTTTCCATTGTTAACATCTCCTCCTTAAATTTTATGGACCTGAATAAGGTTCGTCGTTCCGGAAAATCCCCACGGAATTCCAGCCGTGATGATCACAATTTCGTCTGGATTGGCAAGTCCCATGCCAAGCAGTTCTTTTATCGAATTTTCTACCATTTCATCCGTGGATTCAACTCTGTCTATAACAGTTGGGATAACTCCCCAAACAAGTGCCATTTGATGGTAAGAAGTTCCCTTCGGGGTTGGAGCAAAGATAACGGCTGAAGGTCGAAATTTTGACACATGTCTTGCAGTGTATCCCGAAAATGTCGATGCTATTATGACCGAAGTTCCCAATTCAATACTCAAGTGCCATGCAGAGTAGGCTATTGCGTCGCTTATATTTTGATTTTTATTAAGAGTTGATGCCCTTAAACTTTCAGATAATTTAAGATATTCTTCAGCCTTTATGGTTATCTTATCCATGAAATGTACGGCTTCAATTGGATAATTTCCTATCGTCGTTTCTTCTGAAAGCATAACTGCATCTGTTCCATCGAGGACGGCATTTGCTATATCCGTGATCTCAGCACGGGTCGGCCTTGGATTCGTAACCATCGATTCCAACATTTGAGTTGCCGTTATAACGGGTATGGCTCGTTCGTTACAGAGTTTTATGATCCTTTTCTGGGCTATTGGTAAGTCTTCCGAGGCTATTTCGGCTCCAAGATCCCCTCTGGCAACCATAGCACCATCTGAAGCGTCAAGAATAGATTCAAGGTTATCGAGAGCCTGTTTTGTTTCTATTTTCGAAATTATGTGCGCATCTTCAAATCCTTTTTCTTTTAAAATGCTTCTTAAATCCGTTACATCTTTTGATTTTCTAACAAAAGACAAAGCAACGTATTCAGGCTTTAACTGCGATATGAGTTCTATATCTTTTAAATCTTTTTCGGTGAGCGTTGGTACTCCGAGATCAACTCCAGGCACATTTATTCCCCTGTTGTGGGTTATCTTTCCACCATTTACAATTTCTGTGGTGATCTCTTCATCTGTTGAAGATAAAACTTTTAGATTTATGAGCCCATCGTTTAAAAAGATCGTATCACCGGGCTTAACATCTTTAGGAAGTCCTTTATAACTCACAGAAATTTTGTTCTCATCTCCGAGTATATCATCAACGGTTAAGACAAGTTTAGAACCTTTTTTAAGGTCAACATATTCTGTCTTTAGTTTTCCGGTCCTCAATTTTGGTCCTTCTATGTCCATGAGAATTGCAACTGGGAGACCAAGTCTTTTTCTTATTTCCTTTATGTCTTGGACAGTTTGTGCTTTTTCTTCATGCGTTCCATGTGACATGTTCAATCTTGCAACGTTCATGCCTGCCCTTACAAGGGATTCCAACATCTCCTTTTTTAAGGTTACAGGCCCTATGGTGCAAACTATTTTTGTTTTTCTCATAATTAACCTCCTAAGACAATGTGTTTGCAAGATCGTAAAGACTCAAATCAAGTTCTTTTCTCTTTTGAAGCGCTCTGTTGAGATCGACAGGAACAATGCTATTGCCTTGAATTCCTATCATGACATTTGACTGACCGTCTATAAAGGCTTGAACTGCCGCCGCTCCCATGCGAGATGCAAGAAGTCTGTCCGCGACAGAAGGGGAACCTCCTCTTTGAATATGACCGAGGATGGTAACGCGCGTTTCATATCCAGTTCTGTTTTCTAGATGACGAGCAACGGTGTAAGCACTTGCCGCTCCTTCGGCAACAACAACGATAGAATTTATCTTGCCACGCTTTTTCCCGGCAAGCAGTTTGTCTGCAAGTGCTTGATAATCAACCTTGACTTCAGGTATAAGTATTGCCTCAGCCCCAGTTGTTAATCCTGAAATCAAGGCTATGTATCCGCAGTTTCTTCCCATAGTCTCAACTATGAACGCCCTTTCATGAGAAGATGCTGTATCTTTAAGTTTTTGAATATTTTCAACAACCGTGTTCAAACAGGTATCAACTCCTATGCACATATCTGTTTCAGATATATCGTTGTCTATGCTGCCAGGCAATCCAATGACTTTGATATCGCTCTCAGCGGCAACAAGGGCAGCGCCATTTAAACTCCCATCGCCACCTATCACGATGAGTCCTTTTATTTCATGATTTTTAAGGATTTTGTAAGCTTCCTGGCGTCCTTTGTCAACCTTGAACTCCTGACATCTTGCGGTTCTGAGAATAGTGCCTCCTCTTTCCATTATGCCTCCAACATCTGAAAAACTGAGTACTTTTATGTCGTCCTCAAGAAGACCTGCATATCCTCTCATTATGCCGTACACTTCGAGTCCTTTACTTACACCATACCTTACAACTGCTCTGATGGCTGCATTCATGCCTGGTGCATCTCCACCACTTGTCATAACTGCTATTCTTTTCATTTTAATCCTCCTGTATTTTCAAAAAAGTTGATTTGATCTTCGTTCACGCTTTTAATCTTTTTTTTGATATTTTCCACCTCTCCAGATGTTAAAAATCTCACACCTTTTTCTATGTGGCTTACCGACGATATGGCTTGTGAAACCTCATAGGCTCTGTTGATAATCTCATCTGGGATTCCAGCAATTTTTGCAACTTCTATTCCATAGCTTTTATCCGCAGTTCCATGTATCACTTTGTGAAGGAAAAGCACATTCTTATCTTTTTCCAAGACTTCTATCGTTAAGTTATAAATGTTCGGGTATATCTTTTCGAGTTCTGAAAGTTCGTTGTAATGTGTTGCAAAAATGGTGAAAGCACCAACTTTCTGAGAAATATATTCTGAAACAGCCCATGCTATGCTCAACCCGTCAAATGTACTCGTTCCACGGCCAATTTCGTCTAAAATAACAAAAGAATTTTTAGTTGCAAAATTCAATATCGTAGAAACTTCCGACATTTCAACTAAAAAAGTGCTTTTGTTTGACGTAAGATCATCCCTTGCACCTATTCGAGTGAAAATCCTATCAAAAATTCTTAATTGAGCACTTTTGGCAGGAACGAAAGCACCCATTTGAGCCATGATTGAAATAAGCGCCACCTGACGAATAAAGGTTGATTTTCCTGACATATTGGGACCGGTAAGCACAACGAAATTCTTTTGTTCATCCATCTCAAGATCGTTTGCAATAAATTCATTTACCCTTTTTTCGACGATCGGATGACGTCCACCTTCTATTTTAACACTTGAACCAAAGGAGGGTCTAACGTAATTTTCTTGAAGGGCCATCCAGGCAAAAGCAGAAATCATATCCATAAACGCTATCTTCGTGGCATTTTCAAGGATTTTGTCTTTATTTTTAAGGACTTCATTGCGTACTTTTTCAAAACATTCTATTTCAAGGCTCGTCACATTTTCGTTTGCTTGAAGCACGCGTTTTTCCATTTCACCAAGTTCAGGAGTCGTGTAACGTTCGGCGTTGACAAGCGTTTGCTTTCTAACATATTCTGGAGGAATTTCTCCTTTGTATGCCTTTGAAATCTCTATGTAATAGCCAAAGACCGAACTGTAACCAATTTTAACCTTATTTCCAATCCTGCTTTTTTCCCTTTCTTCGTAATTTTTTATGTATCCATCGATATCGTAGAGTATCGATCTGGCTTCATCAAGTGCCTTTGAAAATCCATTTGCTATAACTTTACCGCTTCCAACGTCACCTTGAGGTTCTTCTGAAATTGCATTTTTCAAAAGCGAATAAAGGTCATCAACGGGATCTAAGAGGTAATTCGAGAAGATGGAATTTGCCTTTATCCAGTTGTTGAGGGAATGAAAAGTACCAATGCTTTCTCTCAACGCTACGGCATCAGATGGAGTCGCGGCTCCGTAAGTCATTCTTGAAATTATTCTTTCAACATCGTGTATTCCTGAGAGCATATTTCTCAGTGATTCCAGCATATCATGATGAATTGTCAGAAA
>JABEBX010019876.1_pt1 | contig 12446 bp, 8 predicted proteins | sample 7245971 | NCBI WGS metagenome assembly JABEBX01 (sample SAMN14506365, study PRJNA622280) | hot springs metagenome | biome: hot spring [ENVO:00000051]|acidic hot spring [ENVO:00002120]; feature: spring [ENVO:00000027]|sediment [ENVO:00002007]; material: sediment environment [ENVO:01001048]...
CATCCTGGCGAGCCTCACGAGTACCTGTCGGCGTCACGAGATCAATCCCGAATTGTATCTGACCCAATTGCTTGTAAATCTGCCATCGACACCGATCACCCATGTGAAACAATGGCTGCCGGATGTCTGGAAAAGTCGGCGTCTCGCCGAGAACGAGTCCGCCTCTGTTCCGCTGACATAATAATCCGTACCTCATGCTGGAATATTATTCACATCCCCAAGCACAGCGGTAGACGGGGTTCATAGAACGGACACGTAATGGCCAGTGATTGGTCATATAGTTGCGTTAATTTATTCGTGAATAGAAGTGGTATGGTGTTGCGGCGGCAATTATCCTGTTTGCCGGAATGGGTTAAAAACATTGAGTCAGATGCCGACTAATGCCCGGAATTCTTGTAAAAGTGCACCCATAATCTCCCCTTTAAGTTTCAGCCTGCCATTAAGCGGAAAGCTGGCCCCGGGTATTTCGTAGATACTCGCGCTAATGACAAAACAGGAACGGGTAAGTCCCGTTATTTTGAAATCTGGATGAGTTTCAGCCAATTCAAAGCAGGCAGAATTGTAACATTTTGTCGAGATGGGAAAACAACCAAAAATGTCGTTAGGACGAGACTCCACGATGATCCATGGTCGTGCGTCCGGACAATTCCGCCACATCCTTTGAAGGAGATATATTTGAAATGGCCGCACGCTACAAGTCCGTATCAAGGTTAGCATCAAATGGACACAGTATATGTGTCGCGCTATTCGCTGAAATGACTGGACGCCCCAATCTATAGTGGTCTTCATCAGCGGCGTGTTTCAGAATTGACTCGTATGAGATGGGAAACGACCTGATGCCCTTCTCTTTGGCTGCATTCTTTGCTTCCACGTATTCCGGCAATTCATGTGTCATGTTGACAAGACGCCAAGTATCGCTAGCTCCATACTTTTCCAAGATGCTGTCCAACGTGGATCGTTCATCATCAGATAATAAAGCATCTCCCGGGTCATGTCGTAACATAACGAATACATCATCAATGTGCAGATATTGGTAGGTGGTATCTGGGGCGGTCTGTCCATCAAGTAAATCTAATGTGGCGGATGGAACAGGGCCGTAGGGCATGGCGTATGGTTCGTCGCCAGTAATGGGATAGCCGAACTGAAGGAAGTGCTGCTTATCCGCTAAATAGAGCAGTTTCATTAATTTTACTTTTTCGACTGAATTCAAACGTTTGACGATGTAAGCCATCATCTGAAGAGCTTTGTCATGTTCAAATTGAAATCGCATATTCATCCCCAACTCCCTTAACACACACCGATACCATATCATAAATATTATCGACACGCCAACGTTTTTTCAACAAGTTAAGGGGATTTTACGGGTTTGCCGCCGGCGTGCGATTAATTCACATATATTGCCGCATGCTGGATTCCAAGCCCTGCGGGGAAAAGCCGGGGAAATCGCGTTTTACTTTGGTCAGGTCACACACGCTGTCTTCACCGGCCATGATGACCTGATCGCGGTTAAACGGCAGGCCCGGCAATGGAAACGCGGAGAGTATTTTTGCCAGCCAAAATGGAATTCCCAAAACCGGACGCCGCGGACCGGGCAGGACGGCATTAAACACTTCCAGCATTGCCGGCCAGGTCAATTGATCCGGGCCGCCGAGTTCGTAGACTTGCTTTTCTGATGCCGAGGATTCCAGTGCCCGTAAAAATAGTTCCGCCACGTCGCCAACCAGGATTGGCTGAACGCGTGTTACCGCCCGCCGCCCCAAAAGTCCGCCGCCAAAATAGGGCATAAATAAAAAAGGCGGGGCCTTTCCATCATGCCATTTAATCACCATCGCGGTAAATTCACCTTCGGGGCCATGCATCAGGCCCGGACGGAATATCGTCCAGTTCAGGGAACTGCCACGCACAAGCTCTTCCGCCCGCCATTTGGTTTTATGGTATTGGGCGGCGGCATTTTCCCGTGTGCCAAGAGCGGAAATATGAATATAACGCTTTACACCGGCCGCCTGTCCGGCGTGCAATACGTTTTGCGTTGCCAACACATGCGCCTGCTCAAAAGACTGTGTGCGGGTCTCTTGAATAATACCCACCAGATGAATAATGGCGTAACATCCCTGCGCCGCGGCCCGCACCGATGCCGCCTCCAGCACATTGCCTGAATGGTATTGCACACGCGGATTATCCAATGGCGGATCGGGTGCCTGGCGGGCCAAAATCCGCACCCGCCAACCCGCCTGCCCCAGTTGCCGCACCACGTTACGTCCTACGAATCCGGTTCCTCCCGTCACCAGCACGATGCCTTCTTTATCGGATTGCGCCATTCTTCCAGCTCCTTGAAAATCCTTCCGATCCGCTATTATTCTATCCACTTGCGGTTATCTTGTTTCACACAACGCCCCGGAGGTTTATACTAATTACCGTATGCTGGAGTTTTTACACACACTGCTCAATCGGTTAACCGCCTATCCGTGGTGGGTGGTGATGGTGGAACTGGCACTGATTGGCGTGGTGGTTTACTGGGTTCTGGAATTTCTGCGCGGCACGCGCGGCGCGCGGCTGATTAAAGGTGTGGCACTTTTTTTAATTATTGCCTATACGATCATCAAGCTCGGCGGCAACACCTTGCCGCAGGTGGAATTTTTATTCAGCCGCCTGCTGGTGTTCACCAGTTTTGCCATTGTTGTGGTATTTCAGCCGGAGTTGCGCAGAGCCTTAATCCGCCTGGGTGAAACGCGATTTTTCCGTCCCGGCTCCACCGCTTCCCGGCGGTTAATTGACTGCCTGTGCCAAAGCGCGGAATATTGCGCGCGCAATCGCATTGGCTCATTAATTGCGGTGGAGCGGGAAGTGGGCCTGGGAGCGCTGTTGGAGCAGGGGACTATTCTTAACGCTGAAGCCACACCGGAATTATTAAACACCATCTTCTGGCCCGGCTCCATGCTCCACGATATGGGTGTGGTGATACGGGAAGGCCGGATTGCCGCGGCGGGCGTGCAGTTTCCACTGGCGGAGGGGGTGGAGGTCAGTCCGGAAATGGGCGCACGGCACCGGGCGGCACTGGGGCTGTCACAGGAGAGCGACGCGATTATTATTGTGGTCAGCGAAGAGACGGGCATTATCAGCATTGCCCAACGCGGAGAGTTTGTGCGCGAACTCACCAGCGAGCAATTACGCCAGCGGCTGACCACTGAGTTGCAAAAATCGGAGCAGCCGGCAGCCCGGCGTTCCGCGGCGTAATGGCTCATCCATGCAACATTCAACGGTGTATGCCGTTGAATAAATGCAATCGTTCCGCTGTCCTGGAAGAAGACCGTATGGCACAAACCCAACACCGAATTCTGGAACGCCTGAAAGTCGTGCCGCTGACACTGCTTTTGACGCTGCTGCTGTGGATGTACGCCGATGCCCATTTAACCGCGATTCAAAACAATTTGCCCTTTCAGATCAGTGTGGTGGTGCCCCCCAGCGACACCAATGATATTGTGCAGATTGTCAGCCCCGCCAACGGAGAATTTCACGTCAACATTCAGGGGCCGCGGGATCAGGTGCAACAGATTCAGGATCAAGCCGATGGCCGGGCGATTTTCACACATGATGACCGCAATAATCTCTCCTACGTGGTGCGGCATATTAAGACTCTGGCCATCGGGTCCGGCAACTACATAAGTTCTGTGCGGGTGCTCAACGATTTACCCTATTTCCGCCAGCGGCATGTTATTGTTACATCAGCGAGTCCGGCGCAAATTCAACTGGCGGTGGATCAGATGGTATCGATTTCCCGGCCCATTGAATTCACCGCGTTGCATCATGCCGCCGCCAGTATTGTACCCGCGGTGGCACAGGTGCAATTACCCAGAAGCTTGTTGACCAGCGCAGGCGGGCAGGATCAATTCCGTGTGGTGGCCCAGCCGTTGTCTGATCTGACCGCCCTGCCGCCGCGGTCGCGGCAAACGGTGCAGGCACAATTGGTTGTGCGGTACCCCGGCGCGGTCAATACCCATGTCAGTGTTGCGCCGGCGACGGTTCTGGTGAGTTTTACCGTGCCCTCGGAACCGGCCCATAAATTAAAATTGGGTATTGTTCCAGTCTGGATTCGCGGGCCGTCCTGGCTGATGAACCGCTACAGCATCTCCATGCGTCCGGAGACCGTCCAGGTTACCGTTTCCGGCGCCCGGCCCGCGTTGCAGCGCCTGGGTAGAAAAATGCTCGACGGGGATCTGGCGCCGGTACACGACAGAGTGGTGGCCTTTTTGAATGTCACCCCGTCAATCACCACCACCCAGGGCTGGGTGGCGCATCATATCCGTTACGCGCTGCCGGCCGGAATCACGTTGATAAAAGGCCCGCGCACTATTCTTTGTAAAATTTCGTACCGCCCTTCCGCAATACCCGCCGCCACACCAACCACCATGCCACCGCTTCCATCAGATGGCGGGTCGTAATGCGATAACATTTTCCCGGCGCTCCATGGAGGATACAGCGGAAATAACGGTGTGGCTGCGTGCGGAACTCAATACAGGCATGATCCAACTCCGTTCAAACAGTAAACGGGTCACTGATTTTCCCGATACCAGGCAATGGTTTGTGCCAGGCCATCTTCCAGCGAGGTTTTGGCGGAAAAGCCAAAATGTTTTTTGGCCTGCGTGGTGTCCAGGCAACGCCGAGGCTGGCCATCAGGCTTCGATGGATCCCACCGGATTTCACCTTTGAATTCGCAGAGCTTCGCAATGAGTTCCGTTAATGCGCGAATGGTAATTTCTCTACCCGCCCCCAGATTCACCGGCTCTGATCCGTCGTAGCGCTGCATGGCGGCGACAATGCCCGCGGCACAATCCTCCACATACAAAAATTCCCGTGATGCCTGACCCGTGCCCCATGCGGTAATAAATTCCGCATTGGAACGCTGTGCTTCGACGAATTTACGGATTAACGCCGGGATGACGTGTGATGATTGCAGATCAAAATTATCTCCTGGCCCATATAAGTTCACCGGCAGAAGATAGATGGCGTTAAGTCCATATTGCTGGCGATAGGATTGGCACATGGTTAACAGCGCCTTCTTGGCGATGCCATAAGGGGCGTTGGTTTCTTCCGGATAGCCATTCCAGATATCGGTCTCTTTAAATGGCACCGGGGTAAACTTGGGATAGGCGCAAATAGTGCCCACCTGCACAAACTTTTTCACTGCGTTGACCCGCGCCGCCTCCATTAGATTCAGCCCCATGGCCATGTTGGCGTAAAAATAGCGTCCGGGATTTTCTCTGTTTGCTCCAATTCCCCCCACCTGCGCCGCGAGATGCAAAATAACATCCGGCTTTAAACGGACCACCATGGATTCCGTAGGCTCCTGCCGGGTCAGATCACATTCTTTGCTGCGTAAAATATGAATATCGCCGGCGGCGATGCCGCTTTCAGTAAGCCGCCGCGTGATACACCGCCCCAGAAACCCCGCTCCGCCCGTGATCAAATATCGCATTGATTAAATACTCCAAAGAACTCGTATTTCACGATCCATAAGCCGTCATGGCGTCAGCAATTTCTGAATGCGGTCAAGGCCTTTGTCGATTTGTTCCATGCTTGTGGCGAAGCTCAGGCGGACATGATCAGGGAAGCCGAAGTCATTACCAGGGACTAAAGCGACGTGGGCTTCATCCAGCACGATGCGGGAAAATTCGATGGCATCTTTGGGCATGGCAGAAGTTTTTCCCAGCGGCTTGTTCAAGGCACCGGCGATGCCGGGGAACGCATAAAATGCGCCGGTCGGGCGGACACACTTGAATCCCGGCAGCGCGTTGAGCCGTTGCCATATATGTATGCCGCGGGCCTCAAACGCCTGGCGCATTTTCTCCACTTCCACTTCCATGGCGGGATTGCCAAGCGCTTCAACAATGGCCGGCATGCAGAAACTGGTGATGTTGCTGGTCATCTGGCTTTGGAGTTTGTTCATGGCGCCAATGAGCGCCTTGGGGCCGGCGGTATAACCGATACGCCAGCCGGTCATGGCGTAGGTTTTGCTTAGGCAATTGCAGGTGATGGTTCGGTCCTTCCAGATGTTCCAGTCAATGGCGGCCCAAGAGCAGGTTTTCTGATCGCCAAAGAGCAGGCGTTCATAAATTTCATCACTGCAGACCCAGATATTGCCGTGCGGTTTGATAACTTCCGCCAAAGCGGCCAATTCCGCGGGATGATATGTGTGACCGCCGGGATTACTCGGGGAGTTGATGATGAACATTTTAGTGCGTGGCGTGATGGCGGCGGCAAGCTGCGCGGGGGTGATTTTAAATTCATGCGCGGGATCGCCGCGGACAATCACCGGCACACCGCCGGCGAGTTTGACCATTTCCGGATAACTGACCCAATAGGGCGCGGGGATGAGCACTTCATCTCCGGGGTTCAAAACCGCCATGAACGCAAGATAAAGCGAATGTTTTCCGCCGACCGATACGATGATCTGCTCCGGCGGATATGGGAGTTTATTGTGCCGGGCAAGTTTTTCGGAAATGGCCTTGCGGGCTTCCGGTGTGCCGGTGGTGGGTTCATATTTGGTTTTGCCGGCCCGCAAAGCGGTGATGGCGGCCTCTTTAATAGGTGAAGGCGTATCAAAATCCGGTTCACCGGCTCCGAAGCTCACCACATCCACGCCCTGTTTTTTCAGGGCATTGGCACGGGCGGTGACGGCAAGAGTGATTGATTCAGCGATTTGATCCAAACGTAAAGCTAATTGCATGAAGTATCCTTTCAGGGATGGAATTGTATCAGATTTTTTTTTTCGGCCAAGGTGTGGCCCATCGGATGTGGATCCTTCTGGAATTGCGGCGCATAAAAAGACCCGGGCGAATCTTTCGATCCGCCCGGGTCATAAATCTGGCACTCACCTACTCTCGCGCGTAAGCACTACCATCGGCCGTCAGAGCTTTACGGTGCTGTTCGGAATGGGAAGCAGTGTTACCCCTGACGTAAAGGCACCAGAAAACCGGAAGAGCTGGTTTCCCAACTCATCCAGAGATATTCAATTGTCAAACCCGCCCTTTGGCGAGTGAAGATTGCGTGAGTGTAACAACAAGACCCGGAAAGCCAAGATCGTCAAAAGACGCTTGGTTACAAAAGTGGCGCTGAGCACTGTTGACGTTGATCGTAATTTATAGGAAACGATCAAAAATCAAAGTGATCAAGCCAGTCGCCTGTTAGTACCGGTCAGCTCAATACGTTACCGCACTTACACTTCCGGCCTATCAACCAGCTAGTCTAGCTGGAGGCTAGTGGGGACATCTCATCTTGAAGGAGGTTTCACGCTTAGATGCTTTCAGCGTTTATCCTGTCCGGACATAGCTACCCAACGATGCCCCTAGCGGGGCAATTGGTATACCAGAGGTCCGTCCATCCTAATCCTCTCGTACTAGGGATGAATCTTCTTCAAATGTCCTGCGCCCACGGCAGATAGGGACCGACCTGGCTCACGCCGGTCTGAACCCAGCTCGCGTACCGCTTTAATTGGCGAACAGCCAAACCCTTGGGACCGCCTTCAGCCCCAGGATGCGATGAGCCGACATCGAGGTGCCAAACCGCGCCGCCGCTATGGACGCTCGGGCGCGATCAGCCTGTTATCCCCGGAGTACCTTATATCTGTTGAGCGATGACCCTTCCACTTGGAATCACCGGATCACTTGGTCCTGCTTTCGCATCTGCTTGTCATATCCGACTCGCAGTTAAGCTGGCTTATGGCCATGCCCATACAGCGCGATTTCCATACGCGCTAAGCCAACCTTAGAACTCCTCCGTTATCTTTTAGGAGGAGACCGCCCCAGTCAAACTGCCCACCTAGCAGTGTCCCACAACCGGATTCACGGTGTGTGGTTAGAATTCAAGAGTAGCAAGGGTGGTATTTCACATTGTGACTCCCCACCAGCCGAAACTGGTGGATCAACGCCTCCCACCTATTCTACGCATGCGACACCTGAGGTCGCTACCAGGCTGCAGTAAAGGTTCACGGGGTCTTTCCGTCTTGCCGCGGGACTGTGGTATCTTCACCACAACTCCAATTTCACCGAGTCTCCCTTTGAGACACTGGTCCAGTGATTACGCCATTCATGCGCGTCAGAACTTACCTGACAAGGAACTTCGCTACCTTAGGACCGTCATAGTTACGGCCGCCTTTTATCGGGGCTTCAGTCGTCAGCTACACCTTGCGGTTGACCGGCTTCTTTAACCTTCCGACAGCGGGCAGGCGTCAGTCTGTATACGTAAGCTTGCGCTTTAGCACAGACCTGTGTTTTTGATAAACAGTTCCCAGACCCTTTTCTCTGCGGCCCATCTTGCGATGGGCACCCCTTATCGCGAACTTACGGGGGAAAATTGCCTAGTTCCTTAAAGGGAGTTGTCTCGAGCGCCTGAGGCTATTCGCCTCGTCTACCTGTGTCAGTTTGTGGTACGGGCATACATGTTGTCCGAAAACGGCTTTTCTAGGCTGCAACTTTGCCGGCTTTGGCATCCAGGGCCTGGGCCTTGCGGCACACCCACGTCTAACCGGGTGACCGACTCCATTACAGCGTCACGTTTTCATCAACCTTCATGTACGGTGCGGGAATATTAACCCGCTGTCCATCGTCTACGCCTTTCGGCCTTGACTAAGGACCCGACTAACCCTGGGCGGATTTACCTTCCCCAGGAAACCTCAGACTTACGGCGAGCAGGATTTTCACCTGCTTTATCGTTACTCATGCCGACATACGCACTTGCTGCCGCTCCAGCCGTTCTTCCGATCGACCTTCACTGCTGACAGCAACGCTCCTCTACCGATCCAATTGCTTGGATCCCGCGGCTTCGGCGAATACCTTATTCCCGTTCATTTACGGCGCTTTAAATCTCGGCCAGTAAGCTATTACGCACTTTTTAAATGGTGGCTGCTTCTAAGCCAACATCCTGGCTGTCACGGAATTAAAACTTCCTCTATAACTAAGATATTCTTTGGGGCCTTAGCCGGCGATCAGGGTTGTTTCCCTTTTGACCTAGGAGGTTATCCCCCCAGGTCTTACTCCCGTGGAACTCGCACCGGTATTCGGAGTTTGATTGAAGCAGGCAGCCTTGCGGGCCCCTGACTTCATTCAGTAGCTCTACCCCCGGTTTGATATAGCACGAGGCTACCCCAAAAGGTATTTCGAGGAGTACCAGATATCTCCACGTTTGATTAGACTTTTACTCCTCCCCACAGGTCACGACAGACTTTTTCAACAGTCACGTCTAGCGGTCCTCCTGAAGCGGTTAAGCTCCATTCAACCTGCCCATGGGTAGATCACGTGGTTTCGGGTCTAAAGCTCACGACTTAATCGGCCTATTCAGCCTCGGTTTCCCTTCGCCTCCGGTCCTTAAGACCTTAGGCTTGCCGTGAACAATAACTCGTCGGCCCATTATGCAAAAGGTACGCGGTCAGACCACCCTTTCGGGATCCGTCCTTCCACGGACTGTAGGTATACGGGTTCAGGTGCTTTTGACTCCGCTCATCGCGGTGCTTTTCAACGTTCAATCGCCCTACTGGTTCGCTATCGGTCGTACAGGAGTATTTAGCCTTGGGCGGTGGTCCGCCCGGATTCACACGAGATTTCACGAGTCTCGCGCTACTCTGGTACCTCTAGGGGCTTTGCAGTTTTTCTTTACAGGGCTTTCACCTTCTATGGCCCGCCATTCCAGGCAGTTCAAGTAACCACTTAGCTCCCACATTGAGGCCCGCAACCCCAGGGTTACCCCTGGTTTGGGCTCTTCCGCGTTCGCTCGCCACTACTGACGGAATCGATTTCTCTTTCTGTTCCTGCAGGTACGTGAGATGTTTCAGTTCCCTGCGTTCGCTCGCACCCGCCTATGCATTCAGCGGGCCGTGAATGAGTTGCCTCATTCGGTAATCTCCGGATCATAGCTTGTTTGCCAGCTCCCCGGAGCATTTCGGAGGCTACACCGACCTTCTTCGCCTCTGTACGCCAAGTCATCCACCGTATACCCTTAGTAGCTTGACCACATTGATTTTTAACCGTCCCACCACGCACCTTATTTCAGCCCCCTTGCGAGGGCCTTCATAAAATACAGAATTGGCATTGTCAAAATCAACTCGCCTGACAATACGGAAATTGCCCGTATGTCCTGCTGTGGTCGGGGCCACTTGAGTAACTCTGGTTGGCATTTCCGGCTGAGGCCGGAAATGCGCTTAATTTAGCGCTCTTGACTGTGCTTTCACTTTGTACCCGCAAACGCTTCTCTTCCGCAGTTTCCCGCTTCAGAAATACGCCCGCTTGCACTGATAAAAGCACAACTTAGCTTTATATGTGGAGTTGTTGTTACCACATCACGCAATCTTCACTTGTCAAAGAACACCACACAATCGACAATTCAATCGTCGGTTGTCGGCACTTGATCACTTTGAGGTTCAATTCAAAACCGCCTAGTGAGCATGTGCTGAAAACCATTGCTTACTTTGTCGTTTTTGCGTTGGCCATCGGGCTTCGCCGACGGCCCCAGTTTAATTGGGAATCCTGTCAGGCGGGCTTATCCGATGCAAACCACCGATTTTGTGATTGTCAATCGTGACTCCTTGAAGTTTATCGGTTGAAAGCCAACCGCATTAATTTCCTTCGCCATTAATTTCGGAAGCATTATGGCTTTCCGATGTTAACTCGTTGAAGATCAATTCCTCAACCGATTTCAATATTATACCATCCCTTTGTGGCCTGTCAACTACACCACAAAATTTTATTGTCCAGTTACAAGATCAGGCTTTAACCAAACCTTTTCACCGCGACAACACAATACTTATACAGGCTTCTCGACGGCATGTCAAATCATCAGGATGGAGTTATGAGAAACTCTTCCACAAACACGCTGCGACTCCCCAAAGCAGATTTAACGCGATAACAAACAATGGTGTGGTCGCTCCGTGGTTCAATCCCATGATACGCTGATTGAGGAAAATCGGAAAAATGACCAAGAGTTGAAACGCCGCGGGCAATAACCCCAGAATCAATCCGCGTTTGAGAACTGAATTCTCCATCACCGGCAACACCAGAAACAAGCCGAAGATGCCACCCCATACCAGGCGGGAATAGATCCATTGCCGGTCGACGGACGCGGAAAGATCGCAACCCAGAAGATGAAACAATCCCATGCGCTCCATCAACCACGCCGCGGACATATTGACAATAGCGCCAACCGCGCCGGCCGCAAAACTCAATGAAATCTGCCCGGGCACACTAGAAGAACCTGAACCGGCCATAGTCTGCATCTCCTGTCGCTGGCTCGATAATCTGACGGAACAATTTACACCGGAAAGTCCGCCAGAACAACGATACACACGCAATCAAGCGGCATCTAAATCATTATGTATTTTGCGACGGCTTCATGGCCAACTATAATGCAAGACAATGTTATTAACGACATCCTTACATCGCGCCATCTATACTAACGTGCCTCCAACGCACCGGATATCAGAAAAGGTCGGCCTGTGACACAGAAGCAAAAACCCATATCTGCAATCCGCGGCATATTCCATCCGGGGAAAAAGAATCCGGTGAAATATACTTTGGCCTCAAAAACAATCATCGGGCTGTTGATTGGCGGCGTTGCAGCGATGCTGATTGTCATTTCCGGTTGTGTATCTACCCATGGACCGGCGGTGCGGCAACCTGCAGTCGCCATATCACTTCAGGATCGGATTAACCGCCTTGCAAAATCCGGAATAAGCGGTGTGGTGCTGCAGAACATGGTGATGGTGATGGCCCGGTGCGTCGGAATCGCACCATGGAACAGGCCGTATTGTTTCAACGGAATTGAAGATTGCTACGGTTACTGCCGACAGGTCTGGAATGCCATTTTAGCGGACGGCTCGCCACATACCGAAGATTATTATCCGCATCCATACAACCAGAGACGTTGGCTTGATCTTCCCGGCGGCTTGCCGGTAAACGACTATCCCGATCCGGATTGGATCCATTTTTCCGACCCCGGTGTCCTGGTACCGGGCGATCTGCTGGCCACAGCGCAGGGGTACTTCTGGATGATTCCAAATGGCCCCGGCTGGCATGGCGGCATTTATGCGGGCAATGGCCGCAACTGGGACTCTTCCCATCTTAATGGTCTAAATGGCGCATATCTGCGGCCATTGTTCAAAGGTTTCCACTATTATTATAAACCACTGCACGATGCGCTAATTGCGGCTCCCCGCGTGGTGAGGCATTAGACCAGAGTTTAGCCCATAAAAAGTGATTATTCGTTGAGAAAACCCTTGATAGCATTGCGTTTGCTTGCTTTTTTTGGGTGGTTTTCTGCGGCGTTGTGTTCTCATGTAAATACTTATTGTATACTTGACAGTGTTATATTTATGGTTATAATACTCTCATGTACATCGACGTTGTTCCAAATCGGAAGTCGCGGCCCGCCACACTCCTGCGGTGTGGGCACCGTGAAGGCGG
>JABEBX010022187.1_pt1 | contig 12433 bp, 10 predicted proteins | sample 7245971 | NCBI WGS metagenome assembly JABEBX01 (sample SAMN14506365, study PRJNA622280) | hot springs metagenome | biome: hot spring [ENVO:00000051]|acidic hot spring [ENVO:00002120]; feature: spring [ENVO:00000027]|sediment [ENVO:00002007]; material: sediment environment [ENVO:01001048]...
TACCGGTGTTCGTTCTCGGCTTGCTCAATTCGGCCAGCGGCTTCTTGATGTCATTCACATGGCCTTTGCCAGGATCGTACAACATGCTGTTCGGCGACCCTCTCATGGTGCTTGGGCTTCTTATGATAGCGGGATCATACATGCTGAGCAAAGGCATGGACGTTAAGGTGCTTTCTCTACTGGGCTTCCTGCTCGGCATATACCTGCTGGTTGGGCTGATAAGCATAACGCAGTTCCACATGGAAACAGGCAACGACTGGATAACCGCTATGGGCCTTTACGCATTCAGCTTCCTCGCAGGAATATTCGCGCCAGTGCTGTACCTCAAACCTAATAAGGGCTCCAATAGGTATGCATACTACTTTGAGGTATTCCTCCTGGTGATGGTGATGCTTGCCGCCCTATTGATAGGCTACATGGGACTAAACGAGCACCTGGGCGCTTTCAGCACGTACTTCCCATGAAGCTGCAATAGGCTTTGTTTGTTCTGAGCCGTGCGCGGTTGCGCACGGCCATTGTTTTCCGATAAGCTGGTTTTTAGCCTTTTGCCAAAGATAGGTATAGCTGATCATATGCTAATTACGGACCCAATATACGGGAGCTTTGACATACGGGATGGGGTATTGCTCGACCTCATAAAGTCCCGGCCCATGGAGAGGATAAAGCATATATCGCAGCAAGGCATACCAAAGGAGTTCGACCCAAATGGTGGCACAAATCACAGCAGGTACGAGCACTGCATTGGTGTCATGCTACTTCTAAGGAGACTTGGCGCAGGCCTTGAAGAACAGGTATCTGGTCTCCTCCATGATGTGTCGCACACTGCCTTTTCCCATACTGCTGACATGGTGCTCGGAAGCTATGCCGACCAGGGCCTTCAGGACTCGATCCATGAGGAATACTTTGAGAAAGGCGAGCTGCCTGAGATACTTAAAAGATACGGCTACGACCCTAAGAGGATATCTAATGAGAAGCTCTTCGGCCTGCTCGAGAGGGACGCGCCTGATGTATGCGCCGACAGGGCCGACTATTCGCTCAGGGGGAGATATTACCAGAAAGGCATGGAATCAATCGAGATTGCGAAGCATATTGTGCAATACCGCGGCGAGATGATATTCGATTCAAGCGAATACGCTGTTGCCTTCGGCAAGCTGTATATGCACATGCAGAGGAGCGAGTACGGCAACATGAAGGACATAGCGGTAAGGTACGCATTCTCTACCGCCATAAAGGCCGCCTTCAAATCCGGAGCCATAACCAAAGATGACATACTCTACGGCACTGACGAGTTTGTAGTGGATAAGGCCAGAAATGCAGGAATAGAGTATGTTAACAAGGTATTCGATGCGCTAAAGAGGGGCGAATTCTCTGCTTCTTTGGGCGGCAGTATACACCTGAAGGCAAAGCCGAGGCATGTAGATCCAAAGTTCCTCGATAATGGAATCCTGCGGAGGGCTTCAGAGGCGGACAAAGGTTTCAAGGAGCTGATAGGCAAGTCTGCAGAAGAGGACACGAAGGGCTATATGGCCAGCATAAAGGTCGGCGATATGGTTTTGGGCTAGCCGTGCATTTAGGCATGCAGCATTGATAGAGAGGAAGCGACAGCTAAAATAGGCAAAATAAAGAAAAAGAATGCCTGAAAATTCAGGCATCATATCCTGCGCTTACGTATTTATACCAATCCACTTGCTGTTGTGTTGACCACCGGCCCCGGCAATGCTGTTATCGATGGGGATACTGAAGTGCTCAGTGACGTCTCGTTGAGCTGTAAGTGCACTGTCCCTGCTGCTCCTAAAGAGCTCGAGTTGGTATTGATTGTCTCATTTAGGGACATCGTCAAGGGTATGTAATAGGTGTCAGACAGGCACATGCTGAACGACGCATTGACATTGGTTGTAGGCAAGATGCTGCTGCTCAAGGAAGAAATCGCGCTTGTTGCGTTGGTCAGCGCGCTGGAATTTATGTCCATATATCCGGAAGCCAGCGTGCATCCATTGCCCTTATAAGACGATTGCGTCACTGATGTGAAGTGTATGCTGCCATTCAGGGCATTAATATATGTGGAGTTGACAAAGCCTGATGTTGACACTGGCTCTTGGCACGTATAGCTGGAACTGTTTGAGGAAGTGGAATTAAGCCCCAATGCGCCACCAAACGCGCTCTTGCTGCACGTATACATCTCGCTATTGTTGAGTATCGCTATAACAGTCAGGTTGCCTATGAAAGGAATGTCTGATACATTGGCGTTTACTCTTCCGTTTGAGCCGTACTTCATCAGGTCTATGCTGAGCGGCATATTCAAAGTTACATTAACGCCTCCGCTTTCCATCTTCGCCAAGGCGCGCCCAGAATAGCTTATGTTAAGCTGGCTTGTGCTGTTGAATTTTGAGTCAACTGCCTGCGCGAATGTCTTCAAAGGCATGGTCTTGTTGGAGGACAGCATGCTGTACAGCGGATTCGACGATGTCGATGGCTTTTGCACCATAAGCACGACAACCGCTATCACTACAATTATCACGATTACGCCTATGCCGTACATCATTGTCTTGCTGCCACCCTTCTTGGCGGTACCGGCACTCGGATTAGGTTGCTGCTGAGCATTCACAGGCGGTGGAGGCTGCGGTGCAGTATTGCCTTGCGGATTCTGTCCATACATATTATCACAGTTCTATTTCTTTAACAAAATTTAAATACACAGCACATAAGCAAAAATAAAGACTAATTAAGCAAGGAGCTTAAAATAAAAATGCGCCAGGGTAGGGATTTGAACCCTAAAGCCCTTACGGGCACCGGTTGCCTTGTTTGCATCACTGATCAGCTCTTGACATTTTCCAAAACTCAAGACCGGCGCGATACCGGATTCCGCCACCCTGGCATGGCTGGATACCTAGCATCAAATATAGGGACTAAAGTTTATATACATTGATATGGTTTATGGTTTGCGGATTCCAGCCCACATCAAATATGGAATGCGTCTAAGCGGTTGTTATGTGCACCCCTTTCACAAGCACAGATGGCACAATCGAATAATCGGGCGCGTCCCACGAGCTCGCCTGCACTGCCGTTGGCCCTACTGCTTCTATGTTCCTTATCATGCGCAGCATGTTGTCATGTATCCTTATCCCCACCGCTGAGCTCACGTTCATCTGCCTTATAGCGAACTTTGGCTCCCCGTTCTCCACATATATCGCCATGTTGCGCGGGACTGTGGAGAAATCGCCATTCTCCTCATTGTCGAACCGCGTGTACCATGTCCCTGTTATGAGCACTCCGCGTTTCATCTCCCCTATGAGCGAATCGTCATCCTTGGCCTTCGCCTTGCACTCGAGCACGAGCGTATTTGTCTTCGGGTCTATTATGCCTGCGTTTCCCGTGCTTTTGGTGTTGTATTTCTTGGCCGTGGACCAATTGTGGAGGTAGCTCTTCAGAACTCCCTTCTCTATTACAGGGGTGCGCTGCGTTGGATATCCCTCATCATCGAACGGCGATGAGTCCATGTACGAGCTGTTGACCCCGTCATCATATATGTTTACGCTGGGGCTCGCTATCTCTTTGCCGAGCTTCCCCGCTAGGAACCCTCCCGTCTCTACGTTCGATATCAGCGCCATGCCCGTTATGTTCTGCAGGAGGTTGGCCGCCGAGGCGGGTGAGTACACAACGTCATATGTGCCCGCGCGCATCCTTCCGAACCCTGTCACTCTGTTAAGCATTAGGGCGGTGCGTTCGCCGAACTTGCTCGGACTGAGCCCGCTGTAACGCTTCGACGCCAGCACATCCTGGTACGAGAAGCCGTTTCCATCGACTCGCAGCGAGAGCCTTGCGCTTGCAGACCTGCTTGATGCATTAATGCCGTTGCTCGTGCCCATGCTGAATCTTACGCTCTCCACGGTGAGCATGCCTGATACGTTATCCACCTTCGCCTGCAGTGCGCCGTTGATTGCCGCAGATGCGGTATCAGACATGGCATCAGCATCCATGCCCATCAGCTTCTTATCCGGCTCTGCCTGCTTGGCGTAACTGAACTTGCCCTCGGCTATGCCATTATAATCGTCCTTTGGCTTGACCAGCTTTATCGCCTGGCTGGCGTTCCTTATCGCAGCGTGCATGCTTTTCTCGCTGACAGAGGGCACATCGTATGATACTATCCTCTTCTTGCTGGTCATGTATACCTGCGCCGAGGCGTCCCTGTTCTGCACTATGGAGTTTATCTCGGAATTGACGATCTTCAGGTAGCTGGTGGATGATTCCTCCATGGCAACTATTACGTCATCAAAGCCCAATGATTTTGCGTATTTTATGCTGTAATCTATTATTCCCATTATACCACTCATTCAAATTCCAGAAGAGCCGAAGCCCCGCCGGTTGTTACAGGAACGCCCTGCTCCGGTTCACCCTTGCCGCATGTGGCTAGGTTAAACTTGAGGTCCTTACCGACAAGCCTGACAGCGTGCCAGAACTTGAGCGTTCCGGTCTCCAGCTTGTAGTTGAGCACCGGTTCGGCTATCCTGCCGTTCCTTATAATATAAGCCTCATTGCCCTGGTACATCGAGAAGCTCCTCGTATCATCTATGTTCCAGCCGTTGAAGCTTTTCACATATATGCCATTCCTCGCTTCGCTCACTAGCTCTTCGGAAGTGGCGTCGCCTTTCTGCAAATATGTATTGGACATGCGCACTATAGGCTCGAACGCATACGCGCTGGACCTTGCCGATCCATTGCTCCTCAGGCCCAGCACCGCTGCATATTCCCTGTTGGTGAGGAGCTCGTTCTGCATGCCTTTGCTTATTATGACCTTCCTCCTGCCTATTACTCCCTCATCATCATATTTGTAATAGCCGTTCGCGCCGCGAATCTGCGGTTCATCTATCACATTGACGGCATCGCTCCCGACTTCCATGCCCAGATTGCCGCCGTTTATATAGCTGGTGCCGGCCTGCGCCGCCTCCCTGCCGAACACCCTGTCGGATTCGTTCGGATGCCCTATGCTCTCATGTACAGCTATCCCGCTTATCTCTGGGGATATAACGACATTCCTGATTCCGCGCATCTCCCTATCGGTCATGTTGATGCCTTTCTCGGCGACATTGCCCAATCCTTCTATCTCATCGTCGATTGCCTTCCCAATCGAATTCATGCGGAGCGCTTCCAAACCTCCAACGCCGCCGAGCTGCATAAATCTTGAGCGGGTGCCTTTTGCCCCACCGACTACAAATGTGATATAGGCATTTATTATCGGCATGCGCGCCTCTATTCGCGATCCGCTGTCGTTGGCGAACGAGCTCGACGATGCAGAGAAATTGACATAGACGCTCCTGTATTTCACACGTTTGTCCTGCAGATACCTATCTATGTCTAGTATTGTTTCCTGCATGTCCTCCATGCTGGGTTCGGCCTTTCCCCTGATAATGTCTTTGCCCTTGACCGCGGGTTCTTCTGACAGCCTCACTTTCCTGCCTGGAAGGCCCTTGGAGGCGAGTACCATACTCTTTACCGTCTGTTTATCATCAGAGTTCGTGGATAAAGTATACAGGTTGCCGCCCGACATGAGCCTTATCCTTATGCCCGAGCCCTTCGAAGAGAACATGCCGTTGAAATTGCCCTGCTCTATCGCAGAGCCAACTGATGCATATTCTTCCTCATAAGCCTCGCAAAATCCGTCAGAGGCCTTAGAAGCTTCGTTATATGCGTAATCTAAGATTCCAGCCATGCAATCAATTGTATTTTCATAATAAAGTAAATATATTAGATAAAAATTGGCGTTTATCTTGGGTGACACCATTGCTATCCAGGCTCTGCTTTTCGGTCTGAGCCCATCGGATAATAACAAATTAAATAAACGTTCGTTGATATCTACCTAATATGGGCACATTCTACCTTTCAGGGTACCACATTGACAGGATACTCAGCCTGGGCGAGGGCGACTTCAGCATGAGCCTTGACTTGGGGGTATCTGAGCGCAGCGTGCACATATCTGCGGACAGGGTCACCATGCCGGACGGGCAGGATATAGGCATGGATATACTGAAAAGGCTGGGCAAGAGGAGATCGATGAACGACTGCTTCATGTTAGATGACAACGAGCTCAAATGGCTTTACATATTCGAGGGCAATTCTGTCTACAAGCTCTACGAGCCGAAGCTTGATTGGCCCACCACGCTGTCGATAAACGGCAGCTTCATGCATACCATATCAACATCAACGCCATTGCAGGAGGCTAAAGCCAAAGCGGATGCGCTCGGCGCCATACGCGGCAATGTACTTGACACCGTATTCGGCCTAGGATACACTGCCATGCGCCTAGAAAGCATGGGGGCTAAGAGCATCTCAAGCTATGAGGTATCGAGCGCGGTGATAGAGCTCGCAAAGGCAAATCCGTGGTCAAAGGGGGCTTTCACCAAGCGCATACACCTACAAGAGGGAGACGCATCGGCTAAGATAGCAAGCATTAAGGAATCGCAGTTTGACCTGGTGCTGCACGACCCCCCGACGCTGCAGAGCAGGGGGGAGCTGTACTCCTTATCGTTCTACAAGGAGCTTTTTAGGGTCCTATCGCCTGGAGGCAGGCTCTACCATTTCATAGGGACTAAGGTCCAGAATCCGAAGCATAACTACCGGAGAGGCATAATAAGCAGGCTGCGCGAGTGCGGGTTCACGGTCAGCGAAGCATACAGGGGCGTGATTGCGGACAAACCCAATTCCTGAGAGGCGAGCCTGTGGGACCTAGGGAGGGATTTAAAGGGGAGCTTTCGAAGCGCGACGTGTGGATGTATTCGCAGCTCACATACCAGATAGCGTATGGCCCAATAAGCACGATCATAGCGCTTTTCATACTCGATCTCCACGGTACTGTCATAGATGTATCGTACGCCATGGCTGCATTCTACTTCGTGTCCATAATAGCATCTGTCTTCTGGGGCTGGGCGATAGATGCGCATAACAGCAGGAAGCTGTTCGTGCTCATAGCTTATGCTGGAGTGGGGATAACCATAGCCGCCATGGCCTATTCCACAAGCATAGCGGAGGTCATAGTGCTGTTCGCGGTGCTGTCGTTCCTGAGCGCATCCGCCGCTACGCCCCTAAGCCTTCTAATCATGGAGACCAAAGCCAAGAACAGGTGGGCGAGCGGATTCTCAAAGCTGCAGATGATCGGGAGCATAGGAGCCTCCATAGGCCTTCTCATAGCTTCGATAGTAACAGGATTCCTGCCACTCAGAGTATTGATGCTGGTGCTCATACCTTTCATAATCGTGGCTGTGCTGATAGCGTTCACCATAATCGAGCCGCAGAAGTCCATCGAGAGGAGGAAGGTCATAGAAAATAAGACAGCCCTGAAGGCGCGGCTGCTCCTCCACAACCTCATATTCATCCGCCTGCCTGGAATAAGCTTCATAAGATCCCTGTTCAAGCGGGGCAGGGCCAACAGGCTGCAGGACCTGACCATCGTATACATAGCGCTGTTCGCTTTCTACTTCGGCAGCGGCATATTCAACACCGCATATGTGCCAGGCCTCAGGAAGATAGGCCTGCTCAACATATACGTCTTTGCCGTCATATTCGCAGGATATGCAGTGCAGACGGTCGCTTTCTACCTGGCGGGCAGGTACACGGAGGCGAAGGGCGAGAGGAGCATGATAGTAAAATCGCTTTGGCTCCGCGCTTCGGGTTACGTTGCCATAGGCCTGGTATTCGTACTCGTCTCAGGGTCTGCAGGCTTCGCTCTCAACCTTGTCATATACGCACTGACGGCTGGCCTTGCGTATTCCGTATTCTACACATCATCAAGCACACTCCTATTCGAGGAGATAGGCACTGAGAAGAGAGGCAGGAAGCTCGGGGTGTACAGCAGCCTCGTGGGCCTGGGCTACCTGTTCGGATCACTAATCGCAGGATACGCGGCGTACTTCATAGGCTATTGGTTCGCATTTATACTATCTGGAGCATTGATAATATGCTCTATAGCTGTATTCAGCAGCTTCTACAGGAAAAGGCGATAGGACCAGGCAATCATTAGCTATTAATATCTGAAAGGCACAGCCGTATATGTGTTTCAAATGCCTGATTCGTATCCCTGGAAAGACGATAGCGATTGGCTCGACAAAGTCAACCATGAGATAGCAGAAATAATGCTCTCCTACCTGCCGTACAAGGACAGGGGCGAATACTATACGGGCCTTACCGACTACATAGTCAGAGGAGGCCATCTGACCAGGCCGAAGCTCATGCTTCTCACAGCAAGGGCGCTCGGCGCCGATTTAGACAGCAGGCTCATGCTGCTTGCAGCATCAATAGAGCTTGCCGAAGTCGCCATACTGAAATACGATGATATACAGGACCATTCAATCAAGAGGCGCGGCATTGAGACGACGAACCATAAGTACGGCAACGAGAAGGCGATCAATTTCGCTGCTGCGCTGCATGACAAGAGCAGGCAGATGTTTGAGGATTACCTGCTCTCGCTTGAAGACCGGGGCATTGCAGCTAGGATCAAGAGCACATACGACAATATAGCGGATACTACCGCATACGGGCAGCACCTGGAGCTTGACTTCATGTACTCAGCGCGCAATTTCTCTGTCATAGAGGCGCGCATGCGCGCCGAAGGGAGGCCATATTTCGATTTGTATTACGATATAGTGAAGGGCAAGACGTGCGCATATTCCGTATGGGGCCCCATGCAGCTCGGCGCCATAGCCGCCGGAAAGGGCGACAAGGTCCTTGAAGTGATAAAAGAGATAGGCATAGCTGCTGGAATCGCATTCCAGATAAACGACGATATAGAGGACGCGCTGAACTTCAGGAAGGACAAGGCAAAGAACGGGGACCTCAAGGAGGGCAAGTACACGCTCATAATGGCGCATGCATATAGGAACGCCACGCAGGAGGAGAGGGATTTCATAGATAGCCTATATGCAAAGCCCCGCAGCAAGAAGACTGAAGAGGACATAGCGACAGTAAAGTCCATAGTGTACAGGACGGAGTCAATCAAGTACGCCCTGAACATGCGCGATCGCTATATGGATACCGCAAGCGAGATGATAAAGAGGTACGAGGACCTCATACCGCACAACGAGCATGCCGCTGCGCTCGAAATGACCATAGTCGGCTTATTGCACAGGGAGGGCATCGACCTCAGGGCCGTAGAGGGGGCGAAGCTGAGATCGACCGTATAGCTTACAGGCTATAACTTGAGAGGTAGAGCGTATGGATGCATACAAAAAGATAAGGCCAATGCTGTTCAAGGCAGATCCGGAGAAGGCTAACCATGCCGCGGAGGCGTATCTGAGGGTGCTGAACGGGGCTTCAGCGATACAGCTCTACACGGCCATGGTGTTCGAAGGGCCGAATGTGGCGAACAGCATAGCGAATGGGCTAGACATATTGCTCAGAAAGGATGGCTACGAGCACATAAAAGATGCGCGCGGCGCAGGTCTGCGCAGATGAGCCAGTGGATCAGCACGTATGGTTCTCTGGCATGAGTATTTGGAAACCGCTGTAGTTGTACGTATGGCTTATGTTCTCCTCGGCCACAGTCTCCCCATCGTTCACGAAGGAATCGAATATCACTATGGGATACCTATACATGGTGAGATTGTAGTAGAAAGGGTAGTGCGCAGTTATCGAATCGAAGCGCAGGTACGGCCACGCGTTCGATATCACGTTGCATCCGCTTATGCCAAGGGCATTTACCTCTTGCACTGCGTTTCCCAATATTACACTCTTCGTGCCAAGCAGAGTCCCGAACGGATATTCGCCCAGCTGCACGTATGCCGATGCCGAGAGCACTACGAATATGATGAAGATGGCGGAATAAACAGCCGGGATTATGCGCCTCTCCTTATAGACTATGCTCGCTTGAACCGAGAGGTCATATATGAGGAGCGAGAGGATCGGAACCATGCCAGCATATAGTATATACCCCCATCTGGGCAGCGTGTCTACCGAGCCCTTGATGCAGAATGCAGCGAATATGAGCACCGATACTACGAGGAATGCGGTCGCAATCCTGTACCTATAGTCGAAACTCGCAAGCAATGCGCGATGCTTCGCATATGTGTACATGGCGAGCGATGCCGCTATGAGCATGAACGGCAGCAGGTCCACTAGGATTATCCACAATGAGCCGATCACAGCTATCGGCACAGAAGTTGGCGATGGCGGAGGTATTACAAAGACCTCCTTGACCGCAGACAGGTAGCTGTATACCGGATCGCCATAGACGAAAGAGTTGAATGCGAACCAGGGCAGCGTAGTCACAAGTCCTGCTGCGAGCGCCTTCAGCCTTGTCCCCTTCGGCATGAAGAAAAGGGGTACGAAGAATACTACTGATGAATACTTCGCCAGCGCAGCCAGTGCCACCAGTATGCCCGCCTGCCATCTCTTCCTGGCTGCCAGCCCAAATGCGAAAAGCAGCAATATGAGCGAGAGCAGCTCAGCTCCGTTGAGCACCGTAAGGTAAACCATGACGTACGGGAGCAACGCCATCGGCGCAGCGACAAGGGGGCTCACCCTCAGCGACCGCGCGAGGTATACCGATGATACGAGGAGCAGCGCGGTCTCGAATATGAGGTACGCGGGAATTGGATGGTAACTGAGCAATATGAACGGCGCCATGAGGAATGACATGAGCGGCGCCCTGAAGGGCTCAACATAGAAGTGGGCTCCATTCTGTATAGAAATCGCGAGCGTGCCGCTATCCAGCGATCCATAGAAATAGCCGCTTGTGAGGGCCTTCGCATAGAGGAAATGCGTCACGAAGTCCCAGTACACGCCCTGCGTGTAATAGAGGCGCATGAGCAGCGCAGAGGCGATTATGAAAACAACTAGCACAAGAATCAGTTCAGTCGATTTTCCGGCCATGGCCTTGCGCTTTATCTTTCCCATTGGGATTACCTATCATACCAATACTCCTTACCAGTTCTCGTTTTCAGATTCGTTTTGAAGCCAATATATAGATACTCATGCATCTTTGCAAAAAAAGTAACAGCGGTGCAAAAGTTGAAGATTAGGTATTAATTACTATACATAGGCTATACTATGCATACGGGATAATCCCAGCAGCGATCACAGCATCATGAATTCTAACAAAATGAAGGGGGAATCTCAGCGCTTAGTGCTGAGGTAATCGCATTTGCTGATTTAGCTGTTGAGTATGGTTTTGAATAGGAGTGGTATTATGGGAGAGAAGATAAGCTTTGACAATGGCATTTGGAATGTACCGGATGAGCCAAGCGTGCTGCTCGCTTATGGCGATGGGATAGGGCCTGAGATAACCGCGGTCGCAAAACGTGTGATCGACAGGGCCGTAGAGAGGGCATACCGGGGCAGTAAGGGGATAGATTGGAAAGAGATCCTCATAGGCGAGAAAGCCGAAAAGGAGAACGGATCGGGATTGCCGGATGGTGCGAAGAAAATACTGGATGAATACAGGGTGCTGCTCAAAGGCCCGCTGACTACGCCTGTGGGAGGGGGCTTCAGGTCACTCAACGTGACCATAAGAATAATGCTGGACCTATACGCAAACATACGCCCTGTCAAGTACATCGAAGGCCTGGACAGCCCGCTCAAGAATCCTCAAGATGTGGATATGGTCATATTCAGGGAGAACACAGATGACATATATACCGGAATAGAATGGAGATATGACGACCCGAAGCTGCCGAAGCTGAAGGAATTCCTGAAGTCCAGCATGGGTTCTCCTATCGACAGCGATGCAGGGGTGGGCATAAAGCCCATCAGCAAGAGCAAGACCGAAAGGATTGCCAGGATGGCGATAAAGTACGCAATAGACAACCATAGGAAGTCAGTGACGATAATGCACAAGGGCAATATAATGAAATATACGGAGGGCGCTTTCCGCGACTGGGCATACGGCGTCGCTGTGAACGAATTCAGGGACAGGATAGTGACGGAAGAGGAGCTCTATTCAAAGTACGCCGGGAAGATGCCGGAAGGCAAGGTGCTCATAAATGACAGGATAGCGGACAACATGTTCCAGCAGGTAGTCACAAAACCGAGCATGTACGACATCATACTCGCGCCCAACCTGAATGGCGATTACATATCCGACGCTACTGGGGCACTGATAGGGGATATAGGGATCTTGGGGAGCGCGAATGTCGGTGCTAACGGGGGCATGTTCGAGGCCGCTCATGGTACAGCGCCCAAATATGCCGGCAAGAATATAGCTAACCCGATGGGCATGATAAAGGCGGGAGAGCTGATGCTCACATTCCTCGGCTGGAACGAAGCTGCCGATAAGGTGACAAACGCTGTCGCCACCGCAATGAAGGAGAAGAAGGTCACTTCAGACATAGCGAGGTTCTTCGGCACTGAACCGCTGGGCACAAAGGAATTCGGCGATTATCTAGTTGAACACATATAGCGTTCCAGGATTAGCCAGCGGATCCCGAATTGGCCGCTCGGATCATATATC
>JABEBX010019182.1_pt1 | contig 12430 bp, 11 predicted proteins | sample 7245971 | NCBI WGS metagenome assembly JABEBX01 (sample SAMN14506365, study PRJNA622280) | hot springs metagenome | biome: hot spring [ENVO:00000051]|acidic hot spring [ENVO:00002120]; feature: spring [ENVO:00000027]|sediment [ENVO:00002007]; material: sediment environment [ENVO:01001048]...
CTCCCGCGCTCCCTTGTGCCAGACGCCTTCGAACAAGGCGCAGTTCGCCGCCACGTCGAGCACGGCGCGGCCGAACTCCCGTCCCTGCGCCGGTTCCACCGCGCCGCCGAGTTCGGCACACATCGCCTGCTCGCCGTAGCAGATGCCGAGCACTGGCACCCCCAGCTCGAAGACGAGGCGCGGCGGGCGGGGGCTAGCGGATTCGGTGACGCTCGCCGGCCCGCCGGAGAGGATGATCGCCCTGGGCCCGAAGTCGCGGATGCGCTCGGCGCTTGCGCTGCACGGCCAGATTTCGCAATAGACGCCACTTTCCCGTACCCGCCGCGCGATCAACTGGGTGAGCTGGCTGCCGAAATCGAGGATCAGCACGGCGTCGGAGGGAGAGGGGGACATCGGCGCGTCTCCGTGGCGGGAAAAGGGGCAAGGGCTCAACTTCGCCGTTCCAGCGCGGCGGCGAAGAAGCCGTCGGAGCCGTGGCGCGCGGGCGAGAGTTCCAGATACGGTCCCGGGCTGGGCAGCGGGCCGTCCCAGGGCCAGGCGCGGGCCAGCGGCAGGAGGGCGAACTCGGGGTGGGAAACGAGGAAGCGCTCCACTTGTTCGTGGTTTTCCTCGGCGAGAAGCGAGCAGGTGGCGTAGACGAGCCTGCCACCCGGCGCCACCACGCGCGCGGCTTCGGCGAGGATCAGCGCCTGCTTGGCCACAAGCTCGGCGAGGTCCTGCTCGGCCAGCCTGAGCCGCGCATCGGGATTGCGCCGCCAGGTGCCGCTGCCGCTGCACGGGGCGTCCACCAGAACGCGGGCGAAGCAGCCACGGTGACGCTTGGCCCATTTGTCGCCTTCGCTGAGCAGGTGGCGCTCGACGTTGTGCACTCCGGCCCGACGCAAGCGGCGCACGGCTCCGTCCAGCCGCGTTGCCGAGACGTCGCAGGCGACGAGACGGCCGCGGTTGTGCATGGTCATGGCGAGGGCGAGCGTCTTGCCGCCGGCGCCCGCGCACCAGTCGGCCACCCACATCCCCTCTCTTGCGTCGAGCAAGGCCGCGATGAGTTGGCTGCCCTCATCCTGGATCTCTACCAGACCGTCGCGGAAGGCGGCGGTGGCGGTGAGCGGCTGCCTCCCTTGCACCCGGAGCCCCCAGCGGGAGAAAGGGGTCGGCTCGGCAGCGATGCCTTGGGCGGCAAGCGCTGCCTGCGCCTGGGCGCGGTTGGCCTTGAGCAGGTTCACCCGCAGATCGAGCGGTGCCTCGCCCGCCATCGCTGCCAGTTCGGCTTCGAGCTTTGCGCCCAAAGAGCGGCTGAGCCGCGCGAGCAGCCAGTCTGGCACTTCCAGGCGCACCGCGTCGGGCATCTCCGGGTGGTCCAGGGTGTGGCCGCAGAGCGGGCGCAGCACGGCGCTTTCGGCCGCGTCGAGCGGCGGGGGGCCAAAGCGGCCGCCCGGGAAGAGGCGTTCGAGGCTGGTAAACGCAGTTCCTTCGAGCAGCAGCGAGGCGGCGACGCAAAGCCGCGCCGTCGGTTCACCACCGTGGCGGGCGAGCCACCAGCATAGGCGCCGGTGCTGGCGCAGCACCCGCCACACCCGCTCGCCTACGGCGCGGCGGTCGGAGCTGCCGATGTAGCGGCGTTCGCGGAAGAAGGCGCTGGCCACTGCGTCGGCGGGGCGGGTGGGGGCGGACTCGATCGCTTCGAGCAGCGCCACCGTCGCCGCGATGCGCGCGGAAGGGGTCACCGCGCCGCGCCCACGCTCAGGTTTCCTGCCGGTAGTTCGGCGCCTCGCGCGTGATGGCCACGTCGTGGACGTGGCTTTCGCGCAGGCCGGCGCCGGTGACGCGGCGGAAGCGGGCGTTCTTTTGCATGTCGGCGATGGTGGCGCTGCCGGTGTAGCCGAGCCCGGCGCGCAACCCCCCCACCATCTGATGCAGAACGCCGGAGACCGGGCCGCGGTAAGGCACCCGGCCCTCGATCCCCTCCGGCACCAGCTTCAGCGTGTCGGTGATATCCTGCTGGAAGTAGCGGTCGGCAGAGCCGCGGGCCATGGCGCCGAGGCTGCCCATGCCACGGTAGGATTTGTACGAGCGCCCCTGGTAGAGGAACACTTCTCCCGGCGCCTCGTCGGTGCCGGCAAGCACGCTGCCCATCATCACCGCGTCCGCCCCAGCAGCGATCGCCTTCACCACGTCGCCCGAAGTGCGGATGCCGCCGTCGGCAATCGCCGGCACGCCGTGAGCGTGGCAGACGGCAGCGGTCTCGAGGATGGCGCTGAACTGCGGCACGCCGACTCCGGCTACCACCCGGGTGGTGCAGATGCTGCCCGGACCGATGCCGATCTTCACCGCGTCCGCGCCGGCTTCGATCAGCGCCAGCGCCCCTTCCGGCGTGGCGACATTGCCGGCGACCACTTGCACCGCGTTCGAGGCGCGCTTGATGCGCTCGACCGCGGCGAGCACGCCCGCGGAGTGGCCGTGGGCGGTATCGATCACCACCACGTCCACCCCGGCTTCGATCAGCGCCTCGGCGCGTTTCTGCCCGTCGACGCCGACGCCGGTCGCCGCCGCCACCCGCAGCCGGCCGAGTTCGTCCTTGTTCGCTGCCGGGAAGGCCTGCGCCTTGTCCATGTCCTTGACTGTGATCAGGCCGACGCAGCGGTAGGCCTCGTCCACCACCAGCAGTTTCTCGATGCGGTGGCGGTGCAGCAGCCGGCGCGCCTCTTCGCGGTCCACTTCCGCCCCGACCGTGACCAGGTTCTCCCGCGTCATCAGCTCGTACACTTTGAGCGAAGGGTCAGTGGCGAAGCGCACGTCGCGGTTGGTGAGGATGCCGACGAGGCGCCCGGTGTCGCGCTCGACCACCGGAATACCGCTGATGTGATAGTGCTCCATCAGCCCGCGGGCATCGGCCAGGGTCTGGTCGGGATGGATGGTGACCGGGTTCACCACCATGCCGGATTCGAACTTTTTCACCTGTCGCACCTGCGCCGCCTGCTCGGCGATGCCGAGGTTCTTGTGGATGACGCCGATGCCCCCGTGCTGGGCCATGGCGATGGCCATGGCGCTTTCCGTCACTGTGTCCATGGCCGAGGAGACGAGAGGGATGGCGAGCGGGATGGTGCGGGTAAGCCTGGTGCTGGTGTCGGTGTTTGCCGGCAGCACCTGCGAATAGGCGGGCACCAGCAGCACGTCGTCGAAGGCCAGCGCCTCGTCGATACGGGCGAAGCCGGCGGCGGGAGCCGCGCCGGGAGGATTATCCTGGGGTGCCATGGCCGAAACCTTTCTGCGGATGCCCGCCGCACACGTGCCAGCAGGCTAAGGGCGCCGGGGCGCGACCTTGGCGGCCCCACATACTCGGCCGCAGGCCGACGTGCAAGCGCCGATCGCCAGGCGGGATCAGCGGTCGGGGACGAAACCCGTGGCCACCACGTAGAGCTCGCTGCTTTCCTTGCGGCTTGCCGGCGGCTTGGCGTGGTGGACGGCGGCAAAGCGGCGCTTGAGCTCGGCGAGCAGACGGGCCTCGCTGCCGCCCTGGAACACTTTGGCGACGAAAGCGCCGCCGGGGGCGAGCACGGCGAGCGCAGCCTCGAACGCCACCTCTGCCAGAGCGACGATGCGCAGATGGTCGGTGGCGGCGTGGCCGGTGGTGTTCGGCGCCATGTCAGAAAGGACGACGTCGGCGCCGCCGCCGAGTTCGCGGCGCAGGCGGGCAAGAACCTCCGCTTCGCGACAGTCGCCCTGGAGGAACAGCGCGCCGGGGAGGGGGGCGATGGGCAAGAGGTCGATGCCGACCACCAGCGCCGCTCCCCGCCGCAGCGCCACTTGGCTCCAACTGCCGGGGGCGGCGCCGAGGTCGAGCACCCGCGCGCCCTTGCCGAGCAGGTGGTAGCGGTCGTCGAGGGCGAGAAGCTTGAAGGCGGCGCGCGAACGCCAGCCTTCCGCTCTCGCCTGGACGACGAACGGGTCGTTCAATTGCCGGCGCAGCCAGCGTTGCGAGGCAGAACTGCGCCCGGCCGCGCTGTGCAGGCGGACGCTGAGCAGACGCTGGCCACCACCGCCGGTGGTGGAACCGCTCCCCTTGCCGGCCACGCTCAGGCCCCGCCCACGCCAGGGCGACCGAATTGCGGCGCCCGGTACCGGCGGCGCTCGGCCTGCATCAGCCGCAGCAGCATGCCTTCGCGCAGGCCGCGGTCGGCAACGACGATTTCCGGGATCGGCCACAGCGCCTGGATGGCGGCGAAGATGGCGCAGCCTGGGAGGACGAAATCCGCCCGTTCCGGGCCGATGCACGGGTGGGCGGCAAGACCAGTGCTGCCGAGCAGGCGCAAGCGGCGCACGGCAGTGGCGGCGGATTGCTGCGTGAGGACCATGCCGTCCACCGCATGGCGGCTGTAGCGCGGTAGATCGAGGGCGATCCCGGCCAGAGTGGTGACGGTGCCGGAGGTGCCGAGGAAATGCACCCCGCCCAGGCTGATCTCATGGTCGATGCAGTAGAGGCGCTCGAAGGGAAGCAACGCCTGCATGACGTGTTCCTGCATCGCCTCGAAGACGGCGGCCTCGTCGCCGTTGGCGCCGAAACGCTCGGCGAGGGTGACCACGCCGAGCGGCAGCGACAGCGTGCCGACGAGCTCCGGCCTGCCGGCGGAGGAGAGCCGCACCCAGGCGAACTCGGTCGAGCCGCCGCCGATGTCGAACAGCAGCGCCCGCCTCCCGCCCTGGCGCAGCAGCGGCAGGCAGCTCTCCAGGGCGAGATCGATCTCCTCGCGCGGCGAAATGACGGTGATCGGCAGGCCGGTCTCGCGCCGAACCCGGGAGAGGAACGCATCGCCGTTGGCGGCACGCCGGCAGGCTTCGGTGGCGATGGCGCGCACCGCCTGCACCGGGCGGCGGGCAATGCGGGCGGCGCAACCGTGCAGGGCCGCGAGCGCCCGCTCCATGGCGGCGTCGCTCAGCCGGCCCGTGCGCTGCAACCCCTCGCCCAGACGGACGATGCGGCTGTAACTGTCGAGGATACGAAAGCCCTTCCCCGCGGGCGTGCCCACCAGCAGGCGGCAGTTGTTGGTGCCCAGGTCGAGCGCCGCAAACGCCGGCACCACCGGCCGCAACCCCGACGGGGCGTAGGGTGCGCCGTCACTCAACCGATGCGCCTCCGCACAGACGTCCACAGACTATTGTCCGCGCCGGAGGCCCGCCCTGCAAGTGCGAAATCGCTCTCCCCCTGGCGGCGCGCGGGCGGGGAGGGGGTTTGACAAGCCCCGCGCGCCACACTAGAAGCCCCCCGTCCTGCTGGGGGATCGTTCAATGGTAGGACAAACGACTCTGACTCGTTTTATCTAGGTTCGAATCCTAGTCCCCCAGCCATTCCCGTCGGCGGTCTCTGGCTCCTCCCTCAACGGGTCGTCGCACCGCGCCGGCGCACCACCACATCCACGGTCACCGAGGCGAGCAGCACGATCGCGGTCGCGACCAACTGTACCGCGGCGCTGAGGCCAAGTAGGGCCATGCCGTTGACCACGCCGGCGATAATCAGCCCGCCGAGCACGGCGTGCAGCGGGTGGCCGCGGCCGCCGAACAGGCTGGTGCCACCGATGACCGCGCTCGCCACTGCGTAAAGGGCGATGGTGCCGCCGTCGAGGCTGGTGGAGATGGAGCGCAGGCGCGAAGCGTAGATGATGCCGCCGAGGCCGGCGGTGGCGGAGGCAAGGAGGAAGGCCGTGGTGCGAATCCACACCAGGCTGATGCCGGCGCGCCGCGCCGCTTCGGCGTTGCCGCCGATGGCGTAGATGTAGCGCCCGAGCCGGGTGCGGCCGAGGAGGAACGACCAGCCGACCAGCACCGCGAACACGATCGGCACCACCCAGGGCATGCCGCTGAAGGGGAAGGCGGGCAGGCCGCGGTTGACGTTGCAGATCAGCACCAGGACGATGGCGGCGACGACGGCGGCGGCGATCTTGAGCAGCACCACCGCGAACGGCGGGGTGGCTAGGCCGGCGCGGCGGCGCTTGCGGTCGCTCGTCAGGGTCAGCACAGCAAAGACGACGACGATAGCGCCAGTGACGATCCAGCTCACCGCCGGGCTGAAAGTGCCGTTGGCGAGGTCGTTGATCACCGCGTTGGCCACCGGCAGCGTACCACCGGTGCCGAGGAGGGCGATCATCAGCCCTTCGAAGCCGAGCAGGCCGGCCAAGGTGACGACGAACGACGGCAGACGCAGCCGGGTGACGAGCGAGCCTTGCAGGAAACCGAGGGCGGCGGTGCTGAGCAGCGCCACCAGCATTGCTCCCCACCACGGCCAGTTGAAAGCAGGACTGACCAGCTCGGTCACCACCACGCCGCTGATGCCGGCGACGAAGCCGACGGAAAGATCGACCTCGCCGAGGAGGAGCACGAACACCTCGCCCATGCCGACGAGCATGAACACCGAGGCCTGGACGAGCAGGTTGACGAGGTTGCCGGCGGAGAGGAACTCGCGGTTCTGGCTCTGGAACAGCGCCGCGATCAGCACCGCGCCAAGAATCACCGGCAGCACTCCGCTCTGGCCGGCGAGGATGCGCGAGCGCAGGGCGGCGAAATAGCTCTGGCTGTCGCTGGGCCCGACGGCGGCGACGGCGACCGGCCCCGTGGCCGGCACGGCGATGGCCGCGGGCTCCGCTTCCGCGGCGGGCGCGGCGTCGTTGTTCTCGTCCTCCGCTTTCTCCGCGGCCGCCCGCCGCTGGGCGTCGATGCCGCCGCGGCTCGCCGGGTCGGGGGTGCGGGTGGTGTGGCCGAGAGTCATCAGCTCCACCGCCATGCGCGGGTCGAACGCCTCGGCGGGGCCAGCGCCGACGACGCGGCCGAGGCGGAGAATGACCATCCGGTCGGCCACCGCAAACACGTCGTGCATGTTGTGGGAGACGAGCATCACCGCGAGCCCGGCCTCGGCCAGGCGGCGGACCAGAGCCAGCACCTGCCGGGTCTGGGCGACGCCAAGGGCGGCGGTCGGCTCGTCGAGGATGACGAGCTTCGAGTTCCACATCACCGCCTTGGCCACCGCCACCGACTGCCGCTGGCCGCCGGACAGCGATTCCACCGCCATGCGCACGGAGCGGACAGTGCGGACGTTGAGCTCGGCAAGCGTCGCCCGCGCCGCTTCCTCCATTGCGTCCTCGTCGAGCAGCCCGCCGGAGAGACGCTCGCGGCCGAGGAACATGTTCTCCACCACGTCGAGATTGTCGCACAGGGCGAGGTCCTGATAGACGACCTCGATGCCGAGCGCCGAGGCATCGGAGGGACGGCGGATGCGCACCGGCTTGCCTTCCCAGAGAATTTCGCCGTCGTCGGCCTCGTGGATGCCGGCGATGGTCTTGATCAGCACCGACTTGCCGGCGCCGTTGTCGCCGAGCAGGGCGGTGACCTGGCCCGCCGGCACGTCGAAATCAACGCCGTAGAGGGCCTGCACGGCGCCGAAGTGCTTCTTGACGCCGCGAAGCTGCAGCAGCGGCACCTCCGGCTGCTTCCCTTCTGTCTCAGGCATGGTGTTCTTTCTCGTCCCTCTTACGACTCCGCCGTCCCGTTGGCCGCGAGGCCACGAGACGGCGGGTCTTACGCTACCAACGCTTGCTTAAGCTCAAGGGGTGATGTCAGCCGCCTTGCAGGCCTGGGCGAGCCCGTTCGCGCACAGCTGCTGCGGGTTGACGAACTCGTCCTTCACCACCGTGGCGTTCATGTTCTGCGGCGTCACCCAGATCGGGGTGAGCAGCGACGACGGAACCGCGACTTTCGCTTCGCTGTCCATGGTCGTGCCGTTGACCAGGCCTTTGGGCGGAGTCTCGCCCGCGCGCAGGTAAAGGGCGAGCGCGGCGGCGGCCTGCGCCTCGAGGTAGATCGGCTTATAGGCCGTGCCGCACTGGTAGCCGGAGAGGATATTGCGCAAACCGGTGAGGGTCGCGTCCTGGCCGGTGGTGGGGAAGCGGTGCGGCGGCACCTTGATCGTCTTCAGATAAGCGATGATGGCGTTGGCGTTGTCGTCGTTCGGGATCACCGCCGCGTTGATGCCGGGATGTGCGGTGAGCTGCTCTTGGAAGGTGGTCTGCGCCGTTGCCGGGTCCCAGGTGCCGGCGGGCTCACCCGCCTTCACATACTTGCCGGAGGCGAAATACGGGGCAAGCACCGCATCGTAGCCCTCGGCGAACAGGGTGGCGTTGTTGTCGGTGGGGGCGCCGCGCATGACCAGAATGTCGGGCTTGGCCACGTGCCAGGCGGCAAGGCAGGAGACCATGCCCTCGCCGATCAGATGGCCGACAGCGACGTTGTTGAAGCTGACGTAGTAGTCACGCGAGCCGCCAAGGGTCAGGCGGTCGTAGTCGATCACCTTCACCCCGTGCGCCTTGGCGTATTTCTCCACCGAAGCGCCGACGCCCGAGGAGATGGGATCGACGAGGAGCACGGTGGCGCCCTGGGCGATATCGGCCTGCGCCTGGGTCAGCTCGGTCGATTCGCTGCCCTGGGCGTTGGTGATGATAAGGTCGGAAGCCGGAAGGCCAGCAGTGGCGAACGCCTTCTTCAAGTAGGGGGCGTCGAACGAGGTGTAGCGGGCGGAGGTGGTCGTCTCCGGCAGCAGCACGCCGATCTTGCCCTTGCCCGCCGCGGCCAAACCGACCGCCCCGGTACTCGCCCCGCCGCTCGCCGCGCCGGCCAAGCCCGCGCCTTCCGCCTCCGCCCCGCGCGTCGGCAGCGTCACCGGCCTGCCGATCCCGCGCTGGGTGAGTCTGAAAACCGACGACGTCAACATGCGCGCCGGCCCGGGCTTCAACTACCCGATCGCGTGGGTGTACCATCGCATCCATCTGCCAGTGCAGATTCTGCGCGAGTTCGACGTCTGGCGGCTGGTGGAAGATCCCGACGGCGTCAAGGGCTGGGTGCACGAGGCGACGCTGAGCGGCCGGCGCTGCTTCGAGAGCAAAGGCGGCATCCAAGTGCTGCGCAGCAGCCCGGAGGCGACGGCGCCAGCGGTGGCGCGGCTCGAACCGGGCGTGGTCGGGTTCCTGCGCCACTGCGAGGCAAACAGCGCCTGGTGCGCGGTGCAGGTTGACGACTACCGCGGCTACCTGCCGCGCGACGCGCTGATCGGCGTCTACCCCGGGGAAGCGGTCAACCCTTGAGCCGAAGGGGCAGCCGCTGCCCTGGCCGGTCTGCTCAGGCGCTGAGCGAAAGCCGGCCGGCGATTTGCTGACCGATGCCGCCTGGCTGCGCCTGCGGTGCCGGGGTGGTGGTGACGGAAAGGATCGCCCCGGCGGCGTTGGTGACCGTGGTGGTAGTTGAACCATCGGCATTGACCACGGTGGTGGTGGTCTCGCTCGCCGCATCGGCGCCCGCCCCGCCGCCCGCGGGCTTGCCGGCCCCTGCCGTCTGGCCGCCTTTCTCCGACGTCGCCGGCGTGGTGAGATACGCAGCCGGCATGGCGGAGCCGATGCCCGTGATGCCACTCATCTTCGCTCTCCTCCTCGCGCACCCGGACAAGCCTGGACAGGAAACGATGAACAAAGAGCTAAGGCGATGTCGCTGATCCCCGCCGGTGTGCCGCTGCGCGTGGTGGGGGACGTGCACGGCGACGCCCGCGCTTTCGCCTTCGCCGTCGCCACGGCTCCGGAGCGGTTCATCATCCAGCTTGGCGATCTGATCGACGGCGGGCCGGATAGCGCCGGCGCGCTGGTCATCGCCCTGGCGCTGCTCAAGGAAAAGCGCGGGCTGTTCCTGCTCGGCAACCACGAGCGCAAGCTCGGGCGGCTGCTTGCCGGCAGGGCGGTGAAGGTTGACGACGCTCTGCTCGCCACCGCTGCCGCGCTTGACCAGCGTCTGCGGCGGCGCACTCTGGCGGCGATCGCCGCCGCGCCGGCGTGGCTCGCCTGCGGCAATGCGTTCTTTGTCCACGCCGGGTTCCACACCGCCATGCTCCACCAAGCGCCGCCGCCGTTCGACGCCAAGCCGGAAGGCGCGCTGTCGCGGGCGCTGTTCGGCGAAGTGCTGCGCCAGCGCCGGCCCGACGGCTATCCGGAACGAGTGCTGCACTGGGTGGACCGCATCCCGCGCGGGCTTACCGTCTATTGCGGCCACGACAACCGCAGCAGTGACGGCCGCCCGCCGGTGCTGCGCGGCGCCCAGGGCGGCCAAGCGGTGTTCCTCGACACCGGCGCCGGCAAGGGCGGGCATTTGTCGTGGATCGACCTGCCGCCTTGCCCCTGAGCGGCAAGGCCACGACAAATCGCCGGCGACGTGCGACAATCCGCTCCGTCTTTGCTTTCCACCCGAGCCGTGTCGTGCACCAACTGCTGCTGATGCGCCATGCCAAGTCGTCCTGGGACGACCCCAGGATGCCCGACCACGCCCGGCCGCTCAACGCGCGCGGCCGGGAGGCGGCGGCGCGCATGCGCGTGGCGATGCGCGAGCTGGGCCTGGTGCCGGACGTGGTCCTCGTCTCTTCGGCGCGGCGGACGCTGCAGACCATGGAAGCGCTGGAACCGTGGGAACAGACGCCGCTGATCGAGCCGATGGACGGGCTCTATCTCGCCGGTGCGGCGCAGATGCTGGACATCCTGCGCGGCGTGGCGGAGACAGCGCGCAGCGTGCTGCTGCTTGGCCACAACCCCGGTCTACACGATCTTGCCCTGCTGCTCGCCGCTCCGGCGCCCGGAAACGAGGCAGCGCTGCAGCAGTTGGCGCAGGGCTATCCCACCGGGGCGCTCGCCGAATTCCTCATCCTTGGTCCGTGGCGGAGCCTGGAGCGGGGCGGCGGACGGCTGCTGCGCTTCCTCTGTCCGCGCGATTTGCCGGAGTTGGCCCGCTGAGCGCAGGGGAAAACGGTGCGCAAGATGCTGCCCCGGCACTTGCCCCGGCGCCCGCCCCCGCGCTTGCGCTCATGCTTGCTCTTTCCCCTCCCTCCGGCCGTTTGCACCTTCCCGGTGAGGCTGGCCCGACTCGCACCCTTTCCCTTTCCTGGCACGATACGGCGAAAGGAGAGCTGGCACGCGCCGGCCTGGCGCTGGTCGAACAACGCCTGGCCAGACAGCGCGTGTGGCAGGTGTGGCGGATCGACAAGGCGGCACCGGCGGGACTGCAGGAGACTCTGCTGGCCGAAGCCCTCACAGCAGAGGCACTACCGCTGTCGCTGCCCGCTCTTCGTGCCGAAACGGCGCGCTTCCGCGGCCGGATTTGCGCGCTGGGCGGCACGCCCCCGGGCGTGACGGCGGCGCTGCTCACCGGCCAGCTTGCCGGCGGCGGCAAGGAGGAACGCTGGCGACAGTTGCGGCTTGCCGGCCCGGCCGCGGCGGTGGCGGTCTTCGCCGCGCGCGCCACCGAAACGGGCTTCACCCTTGCCGCAGAAGGACTTGGCGCCGCCGCCCTCCGCCTGGCTGGGCTCAACGGGCACGAACCGCGCCCGGAGGCAGAGGCAGCGGATGCAGGCAGCGCCTTCGCCGCTCTGCTCGCCCGGCTGTTGGCGCAGCTCTCTGCCGCGGCGGCAAAGATCAGCATCGATGACCCCGAACCGGTGCACCAGATGCGCATCCTCGTCCGCCGCCTGCGCTCGGCGCTGACGGTCTTCGCTAAGGCCACCCGCTGCCCCGAGACCGAGGCGGTGCGCCCGCCGCTCAAAACTTTGGCCCAGGCGCTGGCCCAGGCGCGCGATTGGGACGTGTTCGTCCACGAAGCGGCCATGCCGCTTACTCTGGCCCTGGCCGAGGACACCAAAGTGGCAGAGCTGCGGCGACGGGCGGAGGCCCGTCGCCGTGCCGCCTACCGGGCGCTGGCGCGGCTGCTGGCAGGGCCCGAGTTCCACCGCCTCACCTTGGCCCTGGCACTGCTTGCCGCCATTAGGCCGTGGACGGAAGCGGCGACGGAAAAACAGCGCCGCGCCCTCGCCCTGCCACTTGCCGCGTTTGCGGCGGCAGCGCTGGAACGGCGGTGGCGGCCGCTCGCCCGGCACAAGCAGGCTCCGACGGCGATGACGGCGGCGGACCGCCACCGGCTGCGGCTGCGCTGCAAGCGGCTGCGCTATGCCTGCGAGTTCTTCGCGCCGCTGTTCGCGGCCAAAGCGGCGCGCCGGTTCCTCCGCCGCCTCACCGCGGTGCAGGACCGACTGGGAACGCTGAACGATGCCGCCGCCGCCGAAGCGCTGCTGGCCCTGCTCGGAGCGACGAACAGCACCGCGGGCGGGGCGCTGCGCGGCTTCCTCGCCGCGCGGGCGGAGAAGGCGCGCCGGCGCCTCGACCACGACTGGCAGCGCTGGCGGCGCCTCGAACCGTTCTGGCACTGAGGGCACAAAGCCCGATTGCGCCGCGCCGGCGCTGCTCGTAAGCTATTTGCGACTAGAGACAACAATGGCTCGGGGGAGTCCGCAGCACGGATGACCCCAGAATCAACAGGCGGCTTGTGCCGCCAGACGAGAGGGAACCAAATGAGCACTCCGAATACG
>JABEBX010017432.1_pt1 | contig 12421 bp, 9 predicted proteins | sample 7245971 | NCBI WGS metagenome assembly JABEBX01 (sample SAMN14506365, study PRJNA622280) | hot springs metagenome | biome: hot spring [ENVO:00000051]|acidic hot spring [ENVO:00002120]; feature: spring [ENVO:00000027]|sediment [ENVO:00002007]; material: sediment environment [ENVO:01001048]...
CAGCGCCGCGTGCAGTGTGCCGTGCAGTTCGGGCGCGTCGTCGGTGTACGTGGCCTGACCGCTGACGTGTAGATGCGCCGATTCGTGCGGCGGAGTGGACGGCCCCCACGCTCCCGCTTCGCGATCGCTGCCCCCCAAGGGGGCGCACCCCGCCTTGGGGCGGCCCGGCGGCGGGGTGGCGCCGACTCGGGCGCCCTCGCGCAGGGCGGGCCATTCGGCCTCGGGCCACGGCGGGTTGTCCTGGTGGGAAAAGTTCGGAATGGCGGGAGATCGGGCTAAGAGGTCGTGGGGATTGTTCATGGTGCGCTCCTCAAACCGTGTGCAGCGCTGGTTGAAGTTCCGCCCAGATGCGGGTCTGGCTGGCAGGCAGGGGCGCTTCGAGACGGGTTTCCAGCCAGAATCGCCACAGCAGATTGCGCGCCACGCGCTGCCGATGGGTGCTGCTGGCGCGCAGATCGGTCAAGGGCTGGAAGTCGGCGTCGAGTGCCTGCATGGCCGCGCGCACGCTGGCTTCATTCCACGGCTGGCCCAGCAGCGCGGCTTCGGCCTGCGCCGCGCGCTTGACCACCGCGGCCATGCCGCCGAAGGCCAGGCGCGCGTGGCTGACGCGGCCTTGCGCATCCAGCCGCAGGGCCAGGCCGCAGCTCACCGCCGAGATGTCGCAGTCGTAGCGCTTGGAGAGTTTGTAGGCGCGCAGCCGCAGCGCCTGCTGCGGGGTTTCGCTCGGGGTGGGCAGAGGCAACTCGATGGCCCGCAGGAACTCACCGGGCTGCAGGGCGTTTTTCATATAGGCGAGGTAGAACTCTGCCAGCGGTAGCCGTCGCAAGGTCGGCCCGCGTTGCAGCAGCAGTACGGCGTCGAGCGCGAGCAGCACGGGCGCGCTGTCGCCGATGGGCGAGCCGTTGGCCACATTGCCGCCCAGAGTGCCGGCGTGACGCACGGGCGGACCGGCGAAGCGCAGCGCCATCTCGCGCAGCTCGGGCCAGTGCTGCACCAGCGCGGCCCAGGCATCTTCCAGCGGCACGGCCGCGCCGATGCGAAGCAGGGGGCCGTCGTGTTCCACCGCATGCAACTCGCGCACGTCGCCCAGATAGAGCAGATCGCCCACGTCGCGGAACTGCTTATTGGTCCACAGGCCGATGTCGGTGGCGCCAGCCAGCAGTCTGGCCTCTGGCCGTTCGGCCCGGACGGCGGCAAAAGCTTCAAGGGTGCGTGGCGCGATGAAATGGTCGATGCGGGGTTGACCCCGCGCATCGGGATAGGCGGGGTTGGGCGCGGCGTGCACAAAAAGCTCGGTCGTGCGCTCAGCAATCTGGCGCAGCAGCGCGGCAAGGGGCTCGGGGTCGAGCCGTGCCGCTGGCGCCTCGAACATCGCCCGACCCGCATCGAGAATGGGGCGGTAGCCGGTACAGCGGCACAGATTGCCCGACAGGTCGTCGGCGAGTTGCTGCCGCGTGGGCCGCGTGCCCGAGCCCTGGTGGCGCTCGTAGCTTGCGTAAAGCGACATGGCGAAGCCAGGGGTGCAGAAGCCGCACTGCGAGCCGTGACAATCGACCAGGGCCTGCTGCACCGGGTGCAGCGCACGACCAGGGGCGAGTTGCTGAAGGTCTTCGACGGTCAACAGCGCCTTGCCGTGCAGAGTGGGCAAGTAGCGGATGCAGGCGTTGATCGGGCGTAGCTGCAAAGCCCCCACGGTCACCGCGGCGCAATCTTGATTGATGCCATCGGCCAGCTCCGCCACGACCACGGTGCAGGCGCCGCAATCGCCTTCGGCGCAGCCTTCCTTGGTGCCGCACTGGTGCGCATGCTCGCGCAGCCACTGCAGCACGGTGGTCGTGATGGCCAGATCGCTGACTTCGGTGATCTGGCCGCGATGGACGAAGCGGATAGGTTGGGTGTTCATGGCAGATAGCGGGCCATCAGGCGGTGAATAGGTGAAAACAGAGTGAAGCACGATGCCGCAAGTATTGGGCCACGATCCGGCGCGATTGACATATGCTGAACTGTATACAAAACATGCGAAGCGGCTGATGCCGCAAGGGGCTGCACCATGAACAATGCGCTGGACTCCATTGACCTGCATCTCATCCGGGTACTGCATACCGTGCTGACCGAATCCAACGTGTCCCGCGCCGCCATGCGGCTGGGCTCGACGCAGCCCGCCGTGAGCGCCGCGCTGCGCCGCTTGCGCGGCATCACGGGCGATGAACTGCTGGTGCGCAGCGGCAATGCGATGGTGCCCACGGCCTTCGGCGCCAGCCTGATCGAGCCGAGCGCCTGCATCCTGCGAGAAGCGCAGCGCTTGCTCGGCGGCGCCAGTCCGTTCGATGCGATGCACAGCACGCGGCAGTTTCGCCTTGTGGCTGCCGACTATATGGACCCGGCCTTTCTGCCGCAGCTCATCGCCACGCTCAAACGCGAAGCGCCGCTGTGCGGGGTGGACGTGCTGCCGTTGTCGGCCACGCTGGATTACCGTCATGCGCTGGCCGCTGGCGATGTCGATGCCGTGCTGGGCAACTGGCTGGAGCCGCCGCAGGATCTGCACCTTGCGCCGCTGATCGAAGATGAAATCGTCTGTCTGGTCGCCGCCGGTCACCCCGCGCTGCGGCGCGGTCTAGATCTGGAACAGTACCTGCAGGCCGAGCATGTGGCGCCGTCGCCGCTGCGCGCCGTGGGCGAAGGCGTGATCGACCAGCATCTGCACCATCTGGGGCTGCAACGCAACGTCACGGTGCATTGCGCCTTTTTCAACCTGATTCCGGGGCTGGTGGCGCGCAGCCTGCTGGTGCTGACCACCGGACGCCGCTTCTGCCAACGCTATGTGGATGCCGGTTTGCCGGTACACATCCTGCCCTGCCCGGTGCCGTTTCCGCCGCTGACCTATTACCTGCTGTGGCACGCCCGCGTGCATCTGGACGCCGCGCACCGCTGGCTGCGTGCGCATATTCGTGAGGCCGCCGACCCCCGGCCGGGCTGACCTCCTCCTCAACTCCTTCTCAACCCCGCGCCGATGCGGCACGGGCCTATCGACCTCGCCACCCTGAGCGAGGCGTTAAAACCCAGGAGACTGTTCATGAATCTGCAAACCTTGTTCAAGCTCGATGCGCACGGCACCGATGTGCGCACCGAGATTCTGGCGGGGGTGACGACGTTTCTCACCATGTCGTACATCATCTTCGTCAACCCGTCGATTCTGTCGACCACGGGCATGGACGCCAGCGCCGTGTTCGTCGCCACCTGTCTGGCGGCCGCCCTGGGCACTTTCATCATGGCCTTCGTCGCCAACTGGCCCATAGGACTGGCGCCGGGCATGGGGCTGAACGCCTTCTTCGCCTTCACCGTGGTCAAGGGGATGGGCTTCACCTGGGAGCAGGCGCTGGGGGCGGTATTCATCTCCGGCTGCATCTTCATTCTGCTGACCATCACCGGCGTGCGGTCGTGGCTGGTGGCGGGTATTCCAAAGTCGCTGCGTAGCGCCATTGCCGCGGGCATTGGCATGTTCCTGGCGATCATCGCGCTGTCGAATGCGGGTGTCGTGGTGGCGAATCCGGCCACCAAGGTGGGGCTGGGCAATCTGGCCTCGCTGCCGGTGGTGCTGGCAGCCGGCGGCTTTTTGCTGATTGCGCTGCTCGACTACTGGCGGGTGCGCGGCGCCATTCTCATCGGCATTGTCGCGGTGACGCTGGCGAGCATGGCGCTCGGGCTGACCCAATATCACGGCATCGTGTCGATGCCGCCGAGCATTGCGCCGACCTTGTTCAAGCTCGACATTCTGGGCGCGCTGCATGCCGGGTTTTTTCACATCATTCTGGTGTTCGTGCTGGTGGAAATTTTTGACGCCACCGGCACGCTCACCGGCATCGCCCGCAAGGCCGGGTTGCTGAAAGACGGCGCCAAGGACGGCCAGAGCGGCCTCGGGCGCGCGCTGTTTGCCGACAGCCTGGCCATTTTCTCCGGCTCGCTGCTGGGCACCAGCAGCACCACGGCTTATATCGAAAGCGCTTCCGGGGTGCAGGCGGGTGGTCGCACCGGGCTCACGGCACTCACCGTGGGCGTGCTGTTTCTCGCTGCGCTGTTCATCGCGCCGCTGGCCGCCGTCGTGCCCGCTTACGCCACGGCCCCGGCCTTGCTCTACGTTGCCGGGTTGATGATGCGCGAGCTGCTGGAGATCGACTGGAACGACATCACCGAATCGGTACCCTCGGCGCTGGCGGCGCTGATCATGCCCTTCACCTATTCCATCGCCAACGGCCTGGCGTTCGGCTTCATCATGTACGCCGCGCTCAAGCTGCTGACCGGGCGGGCACGCGAGGTGCATCCGGCCCTGTGGGTGGTGGCGGCGCTGTTTTTGCTGCGCTACGCGCTGTTTCCCTCTGACTGACGATTGATGACTGCTGTGAACACTTTGGCCTCTACCGTCGCCCCCGGCCAAGCTCGCGTGGCCTTGCGCGGCGACATTCTCTACTTCCTGCGCGACCCCGGCTGGAGCGAAGACGCCACCGGCGCCGTGCGCTTCGAGCCCGACGGCTGGCTGCTGATCGAGCAAGGCCGAGTGCATGCGGTGCGGCCCGCCGACGAGCCCCCCGACGCGAGCTGGGCGCGGCAGGACTGGCGCGGCCATCTGGTGATGCCGGGCTTCATCGATACCCATGTGCACGCGCCGCAGCTCGATGTCATCGCCTCCTTCGGTGCGGCGCTGCTCGACTGGCTGGAGCGCTACACCTTTCCGGCCGAAGCGCGCTACGCCGACCCCGAGCAGAGCCGCCTCGGGGCGGAGCGCTTTTTGCAAGCGCTGCTGGCGCACGGCACCACGTCGGCGCTGGTGTTTGCCACGGTGCACAAGACCAGCAGCGAGGCGCTGTTCGAAGCAAGCCGCCAACTCGGCATGCGCCTTATCACCGGCAAGGTGCTGATGGACAGCAACTGCCCGGCCGACCTGCGCGACGATGTGGTGCAGGCCGAGCAGGACTGCATCGACCTGATCGAGCGCTGGCATGGTGTCGACCGCTTGGCCTACGCGGTGACCCCGCGCTTCGCCGCCACCAGCAGCGCTGCCCAACTGACCATGGCCGGTGGCTTGCTGCAACGCTACGCCCAGCGCGCCGGGGGGCTGTATATGCAGACGCATGTGGCCGAAAACCGCGACGAGGTGCGCTGGATCGCCGAGCTGTTTCCCGACAGCCGCAGCTATCTCGACGTCTATGACCGTCGCGGCCTGCTCACCCGCCGCAGCATTCTGGCGCATGGCATCTGGCTCGACGATACCGACCGCGGGCGCATGGCGCAGACCGGCAGCAGCATCGCCTTTTCGCCTTCGTCCAACCTGTTTCTGGGCAGCGGCCTGTTCGACTGGGCCAAAGCCGAGTCTGCGGGGGTGGGCGTGGCCCCGGCGAGCGATGTGGGCGGCGGCACCAGTCTGTGCCAGTTGCGCACCCTGGCCGATGGCTACAAGGTGCTCGCCCTTCAAGGCCAGCGCATGACGGCCTGGCAGGGGCTTTACGCCGCCACCCGAGGCGCGGCGCGCGCCCTCGATCTGGAGCACGAGATCGGCCACTTCGCCCCCGGCACCGCGGCGGACGTGGTGGTGTGGCGCTGGGCCGAGGGTGCCGTGCAGCAGCGGCGGCAGGACATGGCACGCAGCTTGCATGAGCGTTTGTTCGCGTGGATGCTACTGGCCGACGAACGCAATGTCGCGGCCACCTATGTGCTGGGGCAGTTGCGATACCGGCCGGGGTAGAGACAACTTCAGGCCAGCATCGTTTGGGGCTGCGGGCCGCATCTGCGCAGGGTCAGGTATAGGACAATCCGACTTTCCGACTTTCCGTCTTTCCGCTACATTCGATTTCCCCCATGCGGCTCGCGCTCGAACACATCAGCAAGTCCTATCCCGGCGTCAAGGCCAACGACGACATCAGCCTGGCGGTGCAGCCCGGGGAAATCCATGCGGTGCTGGGCGAGAACGGTGCGGGCAAGTCCACGCTAATGAAAATCATCTACGGCGCGGTGCAGCCCGATGCCGGGAGCATCGTGTGGAACGGCGCGCCCGTTCGCATGAAAAACCCCGGCATGGCCCGCGAGCTGGGCATCGCCATGGTGTATCAGCACTTTTCGCTGTTCGACACCCTCACCGCCGCCGAGAACATCTGGCTGGGACTGGGGCGCGGTGTCAGTCTGGCGGACATCGAAACCCGCATTGCGGACATCTCGGCGCGTTACGGGCTGGACTGCGCGCCGCGCCGCCCCGTGCACACCCTGTCGGTCGGTGAGCGCCAGCGGGTGGAGATCATTCGCTGCCTGCTGGCCGATCCCAAGCTGCTCATCCTCGACGAGCCGACTTCGGTGCTCACGCCGCAGGCGGTCGAAAAACTGTTTGTGGTGCTGCGCCAGCTTGCGGCAGACGGCTGCAGCATTCTCTACATCAGCCATAAGCTCGACGAAATTCGCAGCCTGTGCCACAACTGCACCGTGCTGCGTGCGGGCAGGGTGAGCGGCCGCGTCGATCCGGCCCAGGAAACCGAGGCCAGCCTGTCGCGGCTGATGATCGGCGCCGATCCGCCCGAGCTGCAGCACCGCCCGTCGCAGGCGGGCGAGGTGCTGCTGAAGGTGGACGATCTGGCCCTGCCAGGCGATGGCGAGTTCAGCGTGGCCATCGACCATCTTTCGCTGCAGGTGCGGGCCGGAGAGATTCTGGGCATCGCCGGGGTGTCGGGCAATGGTCAGCAGGAATTGCTCGCCGCGCTGTCGGGCGAAGACCGGCGCGCTCGCCCCGCGGCCGTGCTGCTAGCGGGCGAGCCGGTGGGAGCGCTCGGGCCGGGGCAGCGCCGCAAGCGCGGGCTGCACTTCATCCCGGAGGAACGCTTAGGAAGAGCCACGGTGCCGGTGCTGTCGCTGGAGCAGAACATGCTGCTGACCGCGCGTCCCGCCGAGGCGACGACGCGGGGCCTGATCCGCCGCCAGATCCTGCGCGAGCAGGCACAGACGGTCATTCAGCGCTTTGGCGTCAAGGCCAGCGGACCGCAGGCCGCGGCGCGCAGTCTGTCGGGCGGCAATCTGCAGAAATACATCGTGGGCCGCGAAATACTCGGTCGGCCCCGCGTGCTGATCGTTGCGCAGCCGACCTGGGGCGTGGACGTGGGTGCGGCGGCGCAGATCCGCGCCGAGCTGCTGGCGTTGCGCGATGCGGGCTGCGCCGTGCTGGTCATCTCGGAAGAACTCGACGAACTGTTTGAAATTGCCGACCGGCTGCAGGTAATGGCGCGCGGCAAGCTGTCGCCCTCCATCGCCCGTGCCGACGCCACGGTCGAGCAGATCGGTATGTGGATGAGCGGGCTGTGGCCGCAAGGCCCGGCCACTAGCGCGCAAACCGCAACGGAGGTGGCCCATGTTGCGGCTTGAGCCCCGGGGCGCGCCTTCAAGGTGGATGGTATGGCTGTCGCCGCTGTTGGCGCTGGGCATTACCGTGGCGTTCGGCGTGGGCATTTTTCTGGCCATGGGCAAGAACCCGGTCCACGGCCTGAGCATGTTTTTCTGGGAGCCGGTCAAGAGCGCCTACAACCTGTCGGAACTGGCGCTCAAGGCCACGCCGCTCATTCTCATCGGCTTGGGGCTCGCGGCCTGTTATCGCAGCAATGTGTGGAATATCGGCGCCGAAGGACAGTACATCCTCGGTGCGATTTTCGGCGGCGGCGTGGCGCTGCTGGCGGGCGACCACACCTCGCATGCCATCGTGCTGCCCATTCTGCTCGCCGGTATTCTGGGCGGCATGGTGTGGGCGGCGCTGGTGGCGGCACTGCGCGACTGGTTCAACGCCAACGAAATCCTGGTCAGCCTGATGCTGGTGTATGTCGCGCAATACCTGCTCGACTACCTCGTCTACGGGCCGTGGAAAGACCCGGAGGGCTACAACTTTCCGCAGACCAAGATGTTTGCCGATCCCACGCTGCTGGGCCATTTGATTGAAGGCACGCGGCTGAACTGGGGTTTCCCCATCGCGCTGGTCGCAGTGGCGCTGGTGTGGCTGTTTTTGTTTCGCAGCGTGGCCGGGTTTCGCTTGCAGGTGGGCGGGTTGGCGCCGGGCGCGGCGCGCTACGCCGGGTATTCCTCGCGCAAGGCGCTGTGGACGGTGCTGCTGATGTCGGGCGGGTTCGCCGGTCTGGCCGGGGCGCTCGACGCCATCGGCCCGCTGCAGCAACTCACGCCGCAGGTGTCGCAGGGCTATGGTTTCGCGGCCATCATCGTGGCCTTCGTCGGCCGGCTCAATCCGGTGGGTATCGTGCTGTCGGGCGCGCTGATGGCGATGTTCTACATCGGCGGTGAACTGGCGCAGTCGCGTCTGGGCTTGCCCAATGCGATGACGGGCGTGTTCCAGGGCCTGCTGCTGTTTTCGCTGCTCGCCTGCGATACCTTGATCTACAACCGCATCCGTTTCAAGCGCTGAAGGACATCACGCATGGATATGGCCGCTTCTCTGATCGCCACCACCTTGAGCGCGGGCACGCCGCTGGCGCTGGCTTCGCTCGGCCTGCTGATCAACGAAAAGTCGGGCGTGGTCAACCTCGGTGCCGAGGGCATGATGCTGATGGCCGCGGTCGTCGGCTTTGCCGTGGCGCTGCATACCGGCAACCAGTGGGCCGCCTTCGGCGCGGGGGCCGCGGTCGGCGCGTTGATGGCTGGCGCCTTGGGGCTGCTGGTGATCTGGCTCAACACCAATCAATACGCCACCGGGCTGGCGCTCACCCTGTTCGGCGCCGGGCTGTCGGCCTTTATCGGCATTGACTATGTGGGCAAGACCCTGCCCAACTTTCAGCCGTGGGACATTCCGGGGCTGAGCAATCTGCCCTTCATCGGCCCGGCGCTGTTTCGCCATCACCTCATGGTGTATCTCACGGTGCTGCTGGCGCTTGGTCTGATCTGGTTCTTCGACCGCACTCGCGCCGGCCTGGTGCTGCGCGCGGTGGGCGAGTCGCCCGAATCGGCACATGCCCTGGGCTACCCGGTGCGGCGCATCCGTTTGCTGGCGCTGATGTGCGGCGGCGCGCTGGTGGGCGTGGCGGGGGCTTATCTTTCCGTGATCTACACGCCCTTGTGGGTGCAGGGAATGACGGCGGGGCGGGGCTGGATCGCCTTGGCGCTGACCACCTTCGCCACCTGGCGCCCGGCGCGGGTGCTGCTCGGCGCGTATCTGTTCGGTGGCGTGACCATGCTGCAGTTCTTTTTTCAGGGCAGCGGGGTGCAGATTCCGTCGCAATTCCTGTCGATGTTGCCCTACATTGCCACCATCGTGGTGCTGGCGCTGATGTCGCGCAACCCGCTGTGGATTCGCATCAACATGCCTTCGTCCATCGGCAAGCCGTTCACTCCCGGGGGGTGAGCTTTTCGCGCACGCGGGCCCAATTTTTGTATACAGTTTGATATCACTTTTATGGAGGACTCCATGTTGAAAACCCTGTTGAAAAAACCGCTGGTCGCGCTTGCGGCCGTGGCCAGTGTGCTGGCGATGAGCGCGGCGCCCGCGCAGGCCACCGATCCGCTGAAGGTCGGTTTCGTCTACGTCGGCCCGGTGGGCGATGCCGGCTGGAGCTTTGCGCACAATCAGGCTCGCCTGGCGCTGCAGGCCAAGTTCGGCGACAAGATCAAGACGCAGTTCGTGGAGAGCGTGCCCGAAGGCCCGGATTCGGCCCGCGTGTTCCGCGATCTGGCTCAGCAGGGCGACGGCCTGATTTTCGCCACCAGCTTTGGCTATATGGAATCGGTGCTGCGCGTGGCCAAAGACTTTCCGAACATCAAGTTCGAACACGCCACCGGCTATAAAACCGCCAAGAACGTCGGCACCTACGACGCCCGCACCTACGAAGGCGCTTACCTGGCCGGGGTGCTCGCCGGCGGCATGACCAAGACCAATGTACTGGGCGTGGTGGGTTCGGTGCCCATTCCCGAAGTGATTCGAAACATCGACTCCTTCACCCTGGGCGCGCAGTCGGTCAACCCCAAGATCACGACCAAGGTGGTGTGGGTGAACAAATGGTTCGATCCGCCGAAGGAAACCGAGGCCGCCACCTCGCTCATCAACCAGGGCGCCGACGTGCTGTTCCAGAACACCGACTCGCCCGCCGTGCTGCAGACCGCGGCCAAAATGGGCAAATACGGTTTTGGCTGGGACAGCAATATGAGCAAGTTCGGCGGCAAATCGCATCTGGCCTCGGCCACGATCAACTGGGCGCCCCTGTATGAAATGCTCACCGCCGAAGTGCTCAAGGGCGACTGGAAACCCGCGCAATACTGGTGGGGCATGAAGCACGACACCATTCAGCTGCAGGACATCAGTCCCGCCGTGCCGGAGGCGCTGAAAAAGACCGTGCTCGAGCGCGAGGCCGGTCTGAAGAACGGCAGCTTCAGCATCTGGAAGGGCCCCATCGTCGACCAGTCCGGCAAGACGATGGTGGCGGCGGGCCAGGTGGCTGACGACAAATTCCTCCACGGCATCACGTTCTATGTGAAGGGTGTGGAAGGCCAAGTTCCCGGGCGGTGAGTCACCCGAGTTTTGCTGGCTGAAAACGGGCCGGAGACTGCATGATCCGGCCTGTTTTCATTCAGGCCGAGGCATCGACCAGCACGACCTCCGCCTCTTCGAGGGCAGTCAGACGCAGCAGGGTTTCGTCGCGGATGGCTGCACCGTCGCGTGCTTGCAGACTCACGCCATTGACCTCCACCTTTCCCCGTGCAGGAACGAGATAGGCCCTGCGGCCTGCGCCTAGCGCGTACTCGACCGAGTCGCCCGCCCTGAGCGTTGCGCCCAGCACGCGGGCATCGGCACGGATCGGCAGCGCTTCGGCGTCGTCTTTCATTCCGCTGGCCAAGGCGATGAACCGGCCGGATCGGTCGGTTTTCGGAAAAGGCTTGGCGCCCCAGGCTGGCGGCACGCCGCGACGGTTGGGCAGAATCCAGATCTGAAAGAGGGTTGTCGGGACGGCTTCCCGGTTGAATTCGGAATGCCGGATTCCTGTACCGGCACTCATCACCTGCACATCACCCGCTTCGGTGCGCCCGCGATTGCCAAGGCTGTCTTCATGCGTGATGGCGCCCTCGCGGACATAAGTGATGATTTCCATGTCGGCGTGGGGATGTGGTGCGAACCCGGTCGATGGCGCGATGGTGTCGTCGTTCCAGACGCGCAGCGCCCCCCAGTTCATGCGCTGAGGGTCGTGATAACCGGCAAATGAAAAGTGGTGCCGCGTGTCCAGCCAGTCGAGGCGGTCGCCGCCGAGTTGTTCAAACGGTCTGCGTTCGATCATGCCGTGCTCCTGTTGGAAGTTGGATTTGTAAGGCACAACATAGTGCAAGGGCAGGGGGTTTGCAGGGCAGCAATTCGGGAGAAGGCAACTGCATTTCCAAGGCCTTGCTCCTAAACTGTGCGAATGATTTCAGACAACCTCACCCCGTCCCGTCCAGACATCGCCGCCTTGCCTGCCGAGCGCGTTGCCCATCTACTGCGCGTCAGCCCGAAGGCTGAATTGCATGTGCATATCGAGGGAACGCTGGAGCCGGAGTTGATCTTTGCGCTGGCGCAGCGTAACGGCGTGTCGCTGCCGTATGCCGATGTCGAGGCGCTGCGCAAGGCCTATGCCTTCAGCGACCTCCAGTCCTTCCTCGATCTGTATTACGCCGGGTGCGATGTGCTGCGCACCGAGCAGGATTTTTTCGATCTGGCCTGGGCTTATTTCCAGCGTGCCGCGCGCGATCATGTGGTGCGCGTGGAGCCGTTTTTCGATCCGCAGAGCCATACCGTGCGCGGCGTCGGCTTCGAGGTGTTCATGCCGGCTTTTATCCAGGCGGCGCAGCGGGCGCAGGACGAACTCGGGCTGAGTGTCGGCTGGATTGTGAGCGTGCTGCGCCACCTGCCCGAAGAAGACGCCTTGCAGATGCTCGACGCCGCGCAGCCCTGGCTCGACCATCTCATCGGCATCGGACTCGATTCGTCCGAGCGCGGTAATCCGCCCGAGAAGTTCGCCCGCGTGTTCGCCCGCGCCCGCGAAATGGGGCTGCACGCCGTGGCGCATGCCGGTGAAGAAGGCCCGCCGGCCTATGTGCTGGGCGCGCTCGACGTGCTGAAAGTCGAGCGCATCGACCATGGTGTGCGCGCCAGCGAAGACCCGGCCTTGATGCAGCGTCTGGCCCGTGAGCAGATGCCGCTCACCGTCTGCCCGCTGTCGAATGTGCGGCTGTGCGTGGTGCCCGATCTGGCTGGGCACAACCTGCCGCAGCTGCTGGCCGCTGGGTTGAAGGTCACGGTCAATTCCGACGATCCGGCGTATTTCGGCGGGTATATCAACGACAACCTGACCGAGCTGTTCGCCGCGCAACCCGCCTTGGGTGCGCCGCAGGCCTACGCGCTGCTGCGCAACAGCCTCGAAGCGAGCTTCGC
>JABEBX010019877.1_pt1 | contig 12415 bp, 11 predicted proteins | sample 7245971 | NCBI WGS metagenome assembly JABEBX01 (sample SAMN14506365, study PRJNA622280) | hot springs metagenome | biome: hot spring [ENVO:00000051]|acidic hot spring [ENVO:00002120]; feature: spring [ENVO:00000027]|sediment [ENVO:00002007]; material: sediment environment [ENVO:01001048]...
CACGAGGGATCGGTGGTGAAGTGAGTTGGTTTCCGTGGTGGTGAAGCTTGCATCGTGAAAGACGAATTCCCGGAATGGTGATTGCATTTATTTGGAAATTTTATGAATTAAACCACGGATAACATCCCGGTGCTCCGGGATAAACTTCTGACACGGATACGATTAAACCGCGAAAATCGCAAAAAGCGCGAAAACAGGTGGATAAAATTGAAGGTTACGCATGGGAAAAAGCGTGTATCACGGCAGATTGGCGGTTCCGGTGGATTGAATCAGGGTGACGCCATTCTTTTTCTTGGTGAGATTCCAGATAATGTGCCGGGCCTGCCCGTGAAAGTTTCCGCTGACATCGGAAAAAATGGCGGGTTGTCCATTTAATCCGTAGGCCTGCGCCAATTCATTGGCGGCGTTAAACTTCAGTAGATACGCCGCGAGTTTTAAGCTGCTGATTTGCAGGGCCGCATTATGAGCGGTAACGCTTTTAAGGCGTGTCGGTCCGCCCATGCCCAGATCCACGCCATTTTTAGCAGCGGGGCCGGTATGATTTAAATGGGCGGCAAGCTCTGCGGCACGCAGGAGCACCAATCCCGCGTTGGGATTATTTGCCGTAGTGGTGGAACCAGGGACAGGCAGCGGTTTGACGGGGCGGAATACCAGACGGACGTGACCGCGTAACCTGACGGTGCCCGTTCTGGCCTGATAATCCAATGATTGCGTCCATGAAAAAGCGCTTTGGCCGCGTTGTTGCGCATTGTTGGCGGTGGCGGGGCGGTAGTCTTCCAGGACCATCTGCCCGCTGGTGGGAATTTTCAGCAGGCCGACGATGGCGTTGTAGGCCAGTTTGGGGCATTGTAATCTCATGCGGGTTTGCAAAACACGGGTATTGCTGTAACTGGCATCGCGGGCAATAACGGTGTTGGTTCCCGCCGGGCCGCTGGCGGTCAATTGGGCCAGTTGCAGGGCGTTGTGATCCGTCTTGCGGCGCTGAAAGTCAATGAGCATGGCCGGGGCGGCGAGGCTGCTGGTCTGATCAGGCCGTCCGGCAAGCCGGGCGAAGACCCGCCCGTTGAGCATGGCCTGTCGGCTTTTTGCGGAATATTGCATGCGGGAATGCCAGGAAACGTCCACGCGCGGTTCAGCGGTTTTAGATGATTCCGGCATGCTTAATTCGCCGGCACCCGGAACCGTAACCTGCTGAAGTGCGCGTTGCAGTTGAATAGTTTTTCCTTTGAGCCAGTCCGCACCCTGCTCAATGGCCGCGTCAGCGTCGCCCGCGGGATTGGATTGCAGCGTGGCGGTTCCAGCGGCGCGATTTCCGAATAATTGATATGCGGTTGCGGTGATGGGGCGTCCAATATTGTATATATGAACAATTGTATTATCCCAAATCCGGAACCGGCCCACCGTGTACCGCCCGCCAAGATCGGCGGCGCCGGCGGTTTTGACCGCAGTGGTTTTGGACCGCGCGATGAGTTGGGTCCGCAGATTGCCTCCGGTGATGGCAAATTTTTCCGGGGCGCTTTGGCCGGTGGAAGGCTTTTGGAAGAAAGTAAGTTGCACGTTGTGTTGCGCCTGAAGTTGATACGGAACCGGGCTTTGGCGCGGATCAGTCCGGCGGGTTAGCAGCACCAGATGGCCGCAGGCCAGCGTATTGGCGTCCGCAGCGGGTAATCCGGTATTGGCGGTGGAAATTCCGACATGACCATCGGCGGCAAAATAGCTTAACGCGCTGGTGGCGTTGCCGCCGACAGTTTGTACAAACCGGGCGATAAATGTCCGGGCTTCAAGGGCGGTCTGAGCATTATGTAAAGCCGCTTTTCCGGTCATGCGGATATCTTTCACCGCGAGCTTGCCCTGGCCAATGGCCGGTGCGGCGGCTCCGGCGGTTGCCAGCGCGGGAGCCAACTGCACTGAGAGCTTGGTAAACCATGACCCATGCCAAGGATTTTTTCCCGCACTTGCGCCAGTCATGGCAAAAGATCCCGGCCCAGTGAGATCGGCGTGATGTGTGAGATTGCTGTATACAAGTTTTTCACAGGTCATGGCCCCCATGGAGGTATCGGAAAGTTTTACCGGAACACGCGGGGCGGAGCGCATGGTCACAATTTGCTGCGCTGTTTGGTACGTAACTTCCGCGGCCAGGCCGGTGCGGTTTGGTCCATCGTGCATGACCACCGCGCGGTCTCTTGGGCCGTTGGCTTGGAGGTATACATCCCGGCTGCCGGTGAGCGTTACCGGCGGATGACGTGTGGGCCGTAAAACCAGCGGGCCGGTCCAATGAATGACCAATGGCGGGTTTTTGGCGTTATCCACAGTTGGCGATGAAGTTGCAGCGGGTGCTGGTGGGGCGGCAGAAGAGCCGGCGGCTGAATTATAATTTGTTGGAGCAGTGGGGCTGTTGGCACCGGCTGCCGCGGGAGCTTTGGCCGCAGTTTGAAAATAAAGCTGCAGGCGATTGGCCAACATGGTTTGTGCGCCCAGCGCCACATTGACATGCCGGGCGAATGTCAGGGCGTAGGTGGTGAGTTTCGTGGCGGCGGACGGTGTGGGAGTGTGAATTGGGCCGTGGGCCGGCGTTTTTATGGCTACGGTTGGATGGTTATTCATAGCGGCTTTCCGCGCGGTGGGAGCTGGCGATGAGGGCTTTTGAAATAAGCCACTGATCACAAGTTTCCGGCCATGGGTGATTTGCAGGTCTTCCAGCGTTTTATTGGCGGAATTAATTTCCACCGTCATATCTGAGCCGTCAAATTGCAATTGATCGCCGCGCACTGTAACGGTTCCGCGGCTGGTCAACAGACCCTGCTGATAATCAAAATGCAGCGGGCGGCCAAGCGTCATCTGAATTTGCCCCGGCTGCCGGGTAATGATGCCATTCTTAAAGGATGCCAATGGCCCCGTCGTAATGGTGACATGGCCGGTCAGGGTGCCTTTACGTAAATAGGGATTTCCAAAGCTGTTGAATTGCCCGGTATCTACCCCGCCACCTTCGCCGGTTGCACCGATGACCACATCACCGGTATCGCTATCAACAAAAATGAATTGTCCTTTGGAGGTGTAAAATTGGAGTTCCGGCTTTTGCAGTTTGTATTCACCACCGCCCACGGGTTGGGCCAGCCGTGCCCGCATCACATATTGCAATACGCCCTGGGCGTTACGGTTTTCAATGGAAATGTCCGTTGCACCGGTGCCTTGTTCAATGTTCAAGGGCTTGACTGATTGTGAAGTTCCGCCGGACCCGCCTGAGAAGAATTGCCCCCTGAGCCATAGAAACAGTATCAGCGCGACTGCCAGGCCGGCGATATAAATCAGAACTTTTCGCTGCATGGAACTCAGAAGAAAACTCCAGTTTGACGATAAGTTAGAAGTTAGAACCTAGGAGTTAGAAGTTAGTAGCCATGTCCCGGTCATTTTAAGCCGACACCTATAACCTATACCTAAGTTTCTCAATACTTTCACGCGTACCGTGACAGTACCTGATCCCAGAGATTCATTTCCTTGCACATCCATTCCACCGCATCGCGCACGGCACCATAGCCGCCGGGGAATTTTGTCACGTATCGGGCCACAGCCCGGACTTCTTCCGCGGCGTCGGCCACGGCAATGGGGCATCCGCATTTACGCATCACGGGCAAGTCCGGCAGATCATCACCAATGTAGGCAGTCTGGGCATCGGTATAGCCAAGCTGCTGGAGCAGATCCTTATAAATATCCAGCTTGTTGCTGACATTCTGGTATACGTACTGTACTCCCAATTCTTCGGCCCGGTGTTGTACAACCATGCTTTCCTTGCCGGTAATCAAGGCGACGTGCCGGTTGAGCTTGCGCCAGAATACAATGCCGGTGCCGTCACGGACATGAAAACGCTTGATCTGCTGGCCGCTGTCATCACGGATGATGCCGCCATCAGTTAACACCCCGTCCACATCCATAATCATCAATTGAATTTCCGGGCTGAATCCGCGCGGTGTTGTTTTTTCCAAGTCAGCCATTTTCGTTTCACTCCTGTTATTACCATGCCGGAATTTATCCGGCGGTGGCCTATTCCACTATCCGCAGGCTTACAACATCCTGCACATCAATTAATCCCACTGGCCGGCCCTGGGCATCAACCACTGGTAACTCGTCAATCCGATAACTGTTCATCAGGGCCAGCGCCTCGCTGGCCAGGGCGTCGGCGGCAATACGTTTGGGGTTGGCCGTCATCACGTCCGCCATGGTCATATCCATCACATTGGCCGGCTGCCTTAACCGCCGGCGCAGATCGCCATCGGTAAATATGCCGGCCAGTGTGCCGTTCGCACCAACCACAATCATGGCACCAGCCCGCCGCCCCGGCAACTCTTCAACAGCCATCGCCTGGCGCAATGTTACCGTTGCCGGTACCACGGAAATATTTTCTCCCATCTTAAAGCTCATGACTTCCCGCACACGCAGCAACTTCCGCCCCAGCGAGCCGGCGGGGTGAAAAGCCGCAAAATCTTCCGCGGAAAAATTCCGTACGCTCATGACCCCCAGAACCAGCGCATCACCGACGGCATTCATGCAGGTAATGCTGGTGGTGGGGGCGAGGCGCAGCGGGCAGGCTTCTTCAATGGTTCCCATTTCAATACATATATCGGCAAGTTTTCCCAAGGTGCTGTCGCGCCGGCTGGTAATGGCAATCGTGGGTACCGTGATGCGCTTGAGATGATCCATCAGACGTGTGAGTTCATCGGTTTCACCGCCATAGGAAAGCAGCAGGGCGACATCGGTTCGCCGCACGCGGCCCAGGTCACCATGCAGTGCCTCCACCGGGTGGAGAAAATGCGAAGGCGTGCCGGTGCTGGCAAAGCTGGCGCTGATCCGCTGCCCGGCCAGGCCGGATTTGCCCACCCCGGTGACCACCACCGTGCCGTGCGCATCCGCCTGTGTGCAGCGGTAAATAAGATCAATTGCCGCAGGCAGGGATTGATCCAGCCGGTCCGCCACCTGCATTAGCGTGGCCGCTTCGGAGCGCAGAACGTGTTGCGCATCGGTTAAAAGTTGCGGCGAGGCGGCAGGATGTAGCGGCACATTGGCCGAAGGCGTTTGCATAATGTTTTACGATATACGATTCAGAGTTTTGCTGCCAGTGCGTGCTGCAGGCGTGCGTGCGGTAGGCGTGTAGTCAGGCGTTTGACTTCAGGCCGCAGTTGGCCTAAATTTGTAGATAAGAATTCGCCCCCATCGTCTAGAGGCCCAGGACAGCAGATTCTCAGTCTGCATACACCGGTTCGAATCCGGTTGGGGGTATATGGAACTCATGTACATTCATGTATGAATTAGTAAGACCAAGTAAATCAGGGGTTTTCTCGCTATCGGGCAAACTGCCATTCTGGCCGTTACTGGCCCTTACGGACGTATACTGCAGCGCTTTTTCTGATGGCGTTTCTGGTGTTGATTCCGGCAACGCCGGTGATGCGGTAGCCCGTTCAAAATGAGCATCCGTGACCATCAGATAATGCTCTTGAGCCACGGCCTTACTGTTTTTTATCCATTGGCAGACAACATGTTCCAGATAAGTCTCGGCCAGTTCCGTTTATAAGTTAGACCGCCGCAACTGTGCTGGTGCCACAATATCATTACCGTTGATCCAACTGGAAGATCATCACCCGAAGCGATAAGTTTAAGAAACTCATCAGCTGGGAAAGCGAATTTACTGCTCCATCACGGTCGACGGTCGCACCCTGATCAGGTTATCGTGACACCGGCAATTTGAGCGATTTGCCGGCGAAGATTGATGAAAGATTCGCCTGCGGCAATTCCCAATCGCTGGATTAATGCGGTTATATCTTTGTGCGTGTCAATGTCATGGAGGGGTGGAAGTTCCGAGATGACCATGCCCATGCGGGTTGCGGCCTGTCGGGTCTGAGCGGCAACCAGCGGGGTGCTGAACGAGATTCCGTAAAACAACGACTTGCTTCCGGATGGAATACCGATCAAAACATAGCCGTTTCAACTGTTGTGATCATTCCCGCACTCAACGAGCAGGAATCAATTGACCGGGTTATCGCCTCTATTCCACGGTGGGTTAAAGAAACGATAGTTGTTGATAATGGGTCCACCGATGCCACAACTGAACGCGCCCGGGCGGCCGGGGCGACTGTCATTGCGGAACCAAGACGCGGATATGGTCGTGCGTGTCTGACCGGATGCCAAGCAGCGCGCAATGCCGGGATTGTGGTCTTTCTTGACGGAGATTTAAGTGATTATCCGGAGCGGATGGAGAAACTTGTCAGACCGATTGCCGAGGGCCGCGCGGATTTTGTTTTAGGCTCACGGCGGCAAGGTTTACGGGAATGTGGTGCGTTGCTTCCTCAGCAACAGTTCGGCGGCTGGCTGGCGTGTGCGTTAATTCGTCTGCTGTGGGGATACCGGTACACCGACCTGGGACCATTCCGGGCGATTCGCACGGATAGTCTTCAGTGTCTGCGGATGGATGATGAGAACTTCGGCTGGACCGTGCAGATGCAGATTCGCGCGGTAGTCGCTGGCTTGCGCATTATCGAAATCCCGGTTGATTACCGCCGCCGGATCGGGCGTTCCAAGATTTCAGGAACTGTTCGCGGAGTTCTGGGGGCGGGGATCAAGATTTTCTATACAATCGGTCGCGAACTGAATCATCGCCCGCCGGCGGATCAATGGATGATCGTAGATAGAGTCGGATTCTTACAGAGCATAGATGTCCGGGGTAATGTTGATTCTGCTCTGATCATCCCACGATCCGGAATATCCGCGGTAATAAGTACGGGATGATGGAACTGAACCATGACCGCCAATTTCTATCATGGTTCGCCTTGCTGTTGCAGTTTACGCTCAGTATCGGCCAGAGCCTGTGGCTCAACCAACAACCCTTGCCGCTCATAACGCCGTCGGGTTCGACTGAAACGCACCACCACAGCGCACCGCTTACTTTTGGATTTGGCCCGCCTGCTAAGCAGAGCGTCGCCGGCGGGCAGATATTCCAGATCCGCAAGGCCGACGCAGCGCAGGCATGCGGGGCCGGGGTTTTCCATGATCAGCAAGTCACCGGTTTGGCCGCAACGGTGGCACTTCCACTCGTGGTTCAAGGGCTGAATCACCACCAGGCCCGGGGCGCGGCTGGTTTTCTCCGCCAGGCGTTGGCGTTTTTGGTCGGATAGTGCGGGTGAAACCCAGTGCGTGCGGTATAGCCGTTCGATGTTCGGATCGCCGCTGCGGCTGAAACGCAGCATTCGGCGTTGCGGTGTGCGCGCGATATAGCACGTTTCGCTGGCGAGCAACCCTTTGGCGGCCGCCCAAGCCCGAAATAATTTCATGGCTTCCGAAATACGGGACAAGTTGGTTTGCAGCACCCGCTCAAGGTAATCAATCTGTCCCTGCCGCCAACGCGCTACCGTTCCCGGCTCGGTCCACCCAATTCCGACCAGCACATTGATGGGACTCACGTAGCCTTGGGCGGCCAGCGCCGCCTCGGCGGCATTGGCGACACGTGCGGCGAGTTTGTCGCGGTTCTTCGGATGCATAATGAATATATTATACTTAACTCGGCGATTGGAATATATATTCAATCAGGTCAAAGAAATTGTCACATCCTTCACCACCGGCCGATCTTAATAATGAATTTAAGCATCTTCTGAACGCGCGGTGTGAGACGTTTGCGGTTGTACACATCCGCCGCCTGCTTGATGATCGCGGACTGTGTTGGGTAAGGGTGAATTACCGAGGCGATGGCGCTCAGACTCATCCCGGCATTCATTGCCAGAGTGATTTCAGAGATCATTTCTCCGGCATGTGGCGCCACGAGCGTGGCGGCAAGTATTTTGTCGCTTCCAACGGCGAGGTGAATTTTCAGAAATCCATTGGTCTGGGAATCCAGAACCGCACGGTCCATTTCCGAAAGGTCAACGCGGATGGTGTCAACGCCTTCCGCGGGCAAGCCCACCGGCATACTGAACATGCGCCACTTCCGGATCGGTATAGGTACACCAGGGAAGGACCAGAGAATCAACCCGCTGGCGGCCAAAAAATAGCGCGTTACGGATCACAATGCGGGCCATGGCATCGGCAGTGTGAGTGAATTTGTATTTGGAGCAAACATCACCGGCGGCATAAATATGATAATTGCTGGTGCGCAGGCGATTATCAACCCGCACTCCCGCCCGCGGTTCAAACGCCACGCCGGCGGCAGAGAGGTTCAACGATTCAATATTCGGTGTGCGGCCAACGGCAATAAGGATCGCGTCGGTCGTTATTTCCTCGGTTGCACCGAGCCGGTTCAACACCAGGGCTTTTTCATCACCCATTGTCCGGGCGGCAGTGATTGTAGCATTGCAGATAATGTTCACGCCATCATGGAGCAATGCGGCGTGAATTAAAGCGGCGGCATCGGGATCTTCCCGCGGCATCACTCGCGCCCCATCGGTAATCAGTGTCACGGCACATCCCAGACGCGCATAAGCTTGCGATAGTTCGCAGCCAATCGGACCGGCTCCAATAACGGCCATACGCGCGGGCAATGCGGTCAGCGTAAAAATTGTCTCATTGGTGAAATATCCCGTCTCGGCCAGGCCGGGGATCGGCGGTATCGCGGCTTTGGCCCCCGTTGAAATCACAGCCCGGCGAAACTTTAATTCCCGCTGGGCGGCCATGATCGAATTCCGCGATTTGAATTCCCCCGCCCCCAGAAATACATGCACACCTAATTTAGAAAATCGCTCCACTGAATCATGCTCACTTAGATCTGATCGGATGGATCGCAATCGCTCCATGACTGCCGCAAAATCACCGTTCGCATGGCCCGATGGCAATCCGAATTCAGCGGTCGATTTTACATCCGCCCAAGCCCGGCTGGCGCGGATCAACGCTTTGGAGGGGACACAGCCGACATTCAAACAATCTCCCCCCATCAGTGTTTTTTCAACCAGTGCAACCTTGCGCTCCGAGGGAGGCCGCGGCGGCGGCTGTGACCAGCCCCGCCGGCCCGGCACCGATGACCACCAGATCGTACAACTTTTCAGGCGCCGGATTGGTCCATGATTCCGGATGCACATAATCCGCCCACGCCAGATTGTGCCGGTCTGGGGGTTGCAGGGATGGATGATTGGAAAATGCCAAGTTTGTAGACTCCTGTTTGGAAAACAATGCAATCGGTGGACGTTTCTTCACGGCCGATTGGCAATACTGTCCAGATTCCAGTTGTAGATTTTGAATGCAACCAGCGGAGGCTTACCCGCCGCCAAATCCGCCGCCACCTGTTTGTTAAAACGCGCGACATACTTCAGCACCGGAACCGGCGGCCTGCCGGAAGTCACCTCCGTACCAGTTATAAAGCATGGTGAGATGCAGCGTTTTGCCATTTTTTGAAAAGCGCACCCAGCGCGGGTTGTTATTCACCAATACCGCCTGGCTTTGCAATTGGGCGTTGATTGTGGCGGTCTCATACGCTTCCCGCCGCAGGGGCGGGCAGCCGATGGATGCACAATTGATAGCAAAGTGAATACGCGGATCCGCAAAATCACCGCGAAGCATCAACTCAATCTGCTCCAAGCTGTACCATTTTCCACCGATGTTCCAATGCACATAATCCCAGCGCCTGGCCGATGGTATATCCCGGATGGATTTGATATTTGGATAGTGATTCAGAATCAGCCGCAGGGTAAAGGCATTGTAGGCATTGATTAAAAGCGCCAGTTTGTTATTCCGTCCCAGCTTACTGAACGGCGCTGCGGCAAGTTGTGCGATATAAGCATCAAGATTTTCCGGATGCGCGGCCAGGACGTTGTAATCCACCCATCCACCCTTACGGACATATTTTTCGGCCACTTTGGTGAAAAGAGCATTTCGATAACCCCTGATTCTGCGGCTAAAGCGCGTTTGGCCAGTTTGGTGATGTAAATGCTTACCGCCACAATCAGCAGCAAACCCACGCCCAGCAGTAACCAATGCAGCGCGTCGCTGGACTTTGCCCCGCCCGCACCCGCCGCTTGACTGGCTGTATAACCGAGATATACATACAAAAGCGTTCCAGGTAACATGCAAATCCAGCTTATCAGCACGTAGGGCACAAACCGGATGGCGGTAAGCCCGAAAAAATAATTGCTTAAATTGAATGGCACCACCGGTGAAAGCCGCAGCAGCGCCACAATTTTCCATCCATTTTTTCCAATGGCCCGGTCGATGGCGGCAAATTTTGGCGTTTTGGCGGTGGCTTTTTCAACTGATGCGCGTAAGGTGTGGCGTCCCAGCAGATACGCCGCCGCTGCGCCCAGCGTGGCACCGGCGGACACAATCAACGTGCCCCACCACGGCCCATACAATACCCCGGCCAGCAAGGTAATAGCGGAACCGGGAATCAGCAGGACTGTGGCGGCAATATAAATCACGATATACGCCAGAATGCCGCGGCCCCCCATCTGCGCCAGCCAACCCTGTAACCGGGCGATGCCCACTCCCACGGGAATAATGCGGAATATCGCCAGCAAACACGCAACAATCACCAGCAGGGAAAGAATCTGAATCACGCGGGAGAGCCGTCCGGACGAAAGAGTGATGTTAACCATATCAAGTTCTCTTTTTTTTTCTCAATCAACATTCACGATGCAGAATCAGTCAGACGGCAACGGATAATCTTACACTTGAGTTCTGGTAACAATACCGAATCCACGCCGGGAACAACGAACGGCTTGCGCCTTAACGAACGCCCATGGGCCTTAACGAATCACGGTTGCCCGCTGAACGAAACGTCTCGCTGCGCGGACTTAACTTTGTGGTATTGGCTTCCAGCCAATGAGTTATTGCTTGCAGGCAGCGATGCCCATGCCACATTCCGTTCAGACCGCCGCCGGCGGTCGATTCGTTTTGTCCCCGCGCAGCGGGACAATATTCGTTAAGCCGCAGGCGTTCGTTTTGCGGTCATCCCGCCGCGCCGCCGGCCCACCGCGCCATTTCTGCTTCTTCAGCCACCAGGCTGCCGCCGCAGGATGATCCGCAGCCGGCAGTGCAGCCAAAGCAGTGGTTGCCGGTGGCAATACGCCTGGCCAGAAATGCCGCGGGATTAAAATCACGGATATGCCCGGCCCGAGCCGGCATTTTCAGAGCATAATTAAAATCGCAATCATAGGTTGTGCCGTTCCATCCGACATGCAGTTGATGCCGGCACATTAATTCATCAAGCGTGGCGGCGTTAAAAGTGCGCTCCAGTAAATCCTGATATTTGTCCGCATAGCCCTGCCGCTGCAAATCATGCTGAAACCGGCCAATGGGCAGGTTGGTAATGGTGTACAACCGGGTGAAGCGGATTCCAAAGTGACCGCCTAATTCTTTGCGGTAAGCAGCCTCCAGTGCGGATTGCTCCGGTGGAATCGACGGGCCACCGGGGTTATACACCAGATCCAGCGGAAGTTCATCGCGGGAGCCGTAACCCAGAGCGTTGAGGCGTTGAATAACTTCCACGCTTTCCTGATAAACGTGTTTTCCTCTCTGGCGGTCTACATTGGTTTCCAGATAACAGGGCAGCGAAGCAATAAGATGAACGCGCCGATTGGCGAAAAATTCAGGCAGATCGGTATAGCCTTCTTCAAGCATGATGGTCAGATTGGTGCGCACCATCACTTCATAACCCTTATCCAAAGCGGCATTCACAAAACGGCGGAAATGTGGATTCATTTCCGGCGCACCACCGGTGATATCAATGGTTTTGGCCCCGGCTTTTTCAGCGGCGGCGAGTACCAATTCCATGGTTTCCCAGGTCATTTCCTCTACGCGTGTGGGAGATGATTCCACATGACAGTGATGGCATGCCAGGTTGCATTTCAGGCCGATGTTCACCTGCACGGTGCGGATGCTTAAACCATTGAATTGATCAGTGTTTACATCATGCAGTCGCTGATCAAAGCGGTTCGGGCCGGTAGAATTCAGAATCGATAACTTCACAGTAAATCCTTTCATAATCCAGCCGCCACCTTGCGGCGTGGACGTATGGTTAGCGCGCGGCAACGTTCGCCAAAATGCACCCGCCGTTCCTTTTCGGGAAGGCTCGATAACCCGGTGGTCCACACGCCCGTTTCCAACGGTGAAATAAATATCTCCGGAACGCCTTCATCACGAAGTTGCCTACACCAGTCCGCTTGATTGTACCTGACGGACCGGATTGACAACGTCATTGCGCCATAGGCTGCCACTTCAAGAATGGCATAATGAACGGCTTTATCTCCGTCATGATCCGGCTTGCCCACAACGCCGCAATTAACCCCAAAGCTCGCATCATCGATATATGCCTGCAGCGCCGGTACGTTGCCATAGGCCCCTCCCATCACAGCCATACGCCATGCGATGGGGCGATTAAATGTATTATCAGAGGATTGATCAGTCATCGTATCATCCATTTGATTTTGTCATGTCACCGGCACCGGCACAA
>JABEBX010000636.1_pt1 | contig 12411 bp, 12 predicted proteins | sample 7245971 | NCBI WGS metagenome assembly JABEBX01 (sample SAMN14506365, study PRJNA622280) | hot springs metagenome | biome: hot spring [ENVO:00000051]|acidic hot spring [ENVO:00002120]; feature: spring [ENVO:00000027]|sediment [ENVO:00002007]; material: sediment environment [ENVO:01001048]...
AGCAGCACGCGGATCTGCCCTGACGTGATTTAGCAAGTCTCGCAAGCACAAGGGCGTCTCCTGTGCATTGTTGTGGACCAAGCACAACACCAATACACTCCGCGCATTTTTCGAGTGCAGGTCACTGTGCGAAGATGGGATAATCGCAAAAGCGACGGCCCAAAAATCTCTCAGCGTCGGTTCTCCGACAAAACATTGCAGTTCTGGCCTCATGTAATTTCTCCTGTGTGTGTTGGTATAGAATAATCGCGGGATGGGCCGAGATAGAGCTATAAAAAAGGCACAGCGAAATACCGGGCCTTTTGTGTACTGCCTTGATGCACTACTTGCTGATCTCCTTTTCTTTTGCTCGTGCGTCGATGGCCCGGACCTGCCCATCTTTTGCTTTTTCAATGCGCACTTGCTGGCCTGCCTTGACATCCAAGCTATCCGGCACATCAAAGGACAGTGGCTTGCCAAGGCGTATCATCTGGACCGTCTTGCGCCCGTCCGATGCCTCAGATACGGCGTGCACCTTGCCTGTAATCTGCCGGTCCGTGGCGTCCTCGATCCGCGCAGGCGGCGGGAAGTCTATGGGCCGGACACTGCCCATCTCCATCTTTTGCACGAAATTCCGGTCTTTTGGCTCTGCCCGCTTGTCCACCTGTGACTGCTTTTCCACCTGTGACTGCTTTTCCACCTGTGCCTGCTTTTCCGCAAGCATTTGCTCGTAATGCCGCCTGTGCGTTGCATTGGGCACTTCAACGGCGATTCCTTGATCCACGGCGACCCGCATGGCGGTTTGCATAAAATGGCCGTTGCCAGCGAGCATCAACGGCTTATCGGGCCAGCGTGTCTTTGCCTCAGTGAGCACCGCTAAGATGGTCTTTTCAACCTGCTGCGCACGGCGCGTTACGGACAGAGAGTCGCCTTTATCGACGGCATGGACTTTGCCTTTGTCGTCCAGCATGCGAATAGTCCTTTCAGGATGTTTTGGATTTGCTTCCGGCATTAAGTGTCCGATCTGGCGGTTTTTTGGCTTCATCGCCGGAATTGGCGAATCAATCTTGGCTTTCTTTTCTGCCGTGACAGTTCCCACTTCCTCGCCTTCCTTAGTCACCTTAGCCACCTTTTCCTCTTCTTCCAGTGCCTTTTTCTTACGTGCCGCTGCACGGATCACGTCCGCCGCTACGGCGCCGACAAGTTGATCTTCCACACCATCTTTTGCCAAAGTTTTCAGGTTCATTTCTGTTTCTCCTTTCAGAAGGAACTGCCTAAATCAAGTCCGGAATGCTGCTTTATGATCTCTTTACCAACTTCCACGGCGATTTCTTCGCTCATCGGCATGTAGCCAAGCGATCGCGCCTTTTTGTCCAGTCGCCGCCTTCTGGCTTCACCAACCGCACGCTCCGGACCGACCGGAAGTGTCACGGGATTCCGGAAATGCGACCGCTCCCTTTGCAATCGCGCCATCAGACGCTTCAAGTCCGCTGCCCTGGGCTTGTCGGCTTCCCTCATTTCTTCTTCTGCCCAGACAGTAAGGTCGTTCAGGTTGTACATAGATGATCTCCTTTCTTCGCCAAAATTACGCCGAGACGGCTTACTTAGGCCAAGGCCTAAGAACGCCCGCCCACAGGGCAGGCTTACTTAGGCGGCTAATCCGTGTCCCTTTTCCAGCGTCTTATCTTCTACTTGCAAACCGGACTTACCGGCACGCAAGACAACCTCGTGCCCAACAATGGGCCGCTGATCGTCCGGGATTCCCGCCGTATGTACACAAGCAATATGTCCGGAATGGCGAACGTACACGTCATCCTTGTGCACATGCACCACCTTACCGCTAAACCGTTTTACCTGCTCCAGATCCACTTCCTTTTCAGCCAGGCGAAGCGTAACTCTATTTATCAGTTCGCCTTGGATCGATGCACTGACTTCCGTTGCCACGGTACGTTTTTGCTCGATAAGGTCATGAATCGAGTTGTCTAAAGTGCCATCGGCCAGCAGGTACGTGATGTTCACGGCATTTTTCTGGCCCATCCGATGCGCCCTGTCTTCCGCTTGATCGTGCTCCGCAGGCGTCCAGCCTTGCTCAACCATAAGCACATCTGATGCCGCCGTTAGTGTCAGCCCAACACCTGCGGCTTTCAGGGAACAGACGATCACCTTGGCCTTATCGTCATTCTGGAAACGGTCAACGGCGGCCTGCCGCTGTTCCGCGCTGTCCTCTGCAAAAACGCGGACAACGGCAGACTGCCCGTATGTCTCTTGGGCTGATGCCAGCAACGCGGATTGCACTGCTTTGTGATCAGCAAAGACAATCAGCTTTTTGCCTGTTTCTTCGAAGGATTGCATATACTCCGTCGCGGCAGGGACTTTTTGCGTGCCGATATAGGCCTTCGCTTCCGTGATTGCGCCCAGCACCGATCCAGGCTCAGATGGATCAGCTTGCGCCATAATGCGTTTGTACTCTGCCATCCCTTCGATTTGCACAGGCAGATACTGACGCTGCTTCTCTGGCAATTCCGTGAGCACTTCTTTCTTTTCGCGCCGGACATAACAAGTCGTCCGCAACCGCTCCGACAGTTCCTGGCGGTTGGAAGAGCCATCAATGTCCCAGCCGTACTTCGTCTGCTTCCCTGCGCAGTACCTCGTCACAAAGTGCTCCCAGTTCCCGCCCACAGCGCCAAATTTGTCGATCAACCGTAGCTGGGAGATCAACTCTTTGGGCCGATTGACAATCGGCGTGCCGGACAATAACAGCTTGGTGTGAAGAGATGGCGCGCCCGCCAGATTTTCCGCAAGTTCCTTTGTCCTTGCGGACTTGCCATTTTTCAAATAGTGACTTTCGTCTGCAATGAAGGCCTTCGGGCGCAATGCGGCGAGATCTACAGCACGCTTTTTGGCGATGTCATAAGACGCAATGACAATCTTTGCGTCTTTGTCTATCTCCATTTTGCTGTCCTTGAGTACCTGTACTTTTGTATCAGGAAGCCACTTCGCGGCTTCATTGCGCCAATTCAGCGTCAGCGATGCGGGGCAAGTAATAACAGCGGGAAAGGCGTCACGATGATATAGCGCGGCTAAGGCAGTGATCGTCTTGCCAAGGCCCATTTCATCTCCAACCAGGGCTTTTCCATTTGCTACTTTGTCGATGTACTCCACACCGGCGATTTGATACGGACGTAATTCGCCCACAAGTCCGGGCTTCAGCGCAAAATCCGCACTGTGTGCCATGGCTTGTGAAGCTGCGGCACGGTCTGCGTGGATGCCCATTGCTTGATCAAAAAGACCTTCTGGGACTCGCACGTCAGCAACGCGGCGCAAGGCTTCGATAGCCTTAATAGACGCAGCATTGGCCGGTACTTGCCATGTCTTGTTATTGTTATCCCAAGTGCGTCCGGGAAGTGCTTTGATGTGCTGCAAAAGCTCGGGATCGTAAGCAGATCTCAAGCAAAAGCGATCTTGTGAGAGTGAGACGCTAAGTATAGTCATGGAAAAGCCCTCTGTGTGTTGGTATAGGCTAATCGCGGTCTGGGCCGAGTTATGCGGCGGGACAAAAAAAAGGCCCTGCCAATGCAGGGCCAATACGGATCACACTACAAAAATTATTCGCTGCCCAGGTGGCCGCCGCTGGATGTGCCGCCGCCCACGGTTGTGCCGTCGTGCGTCGTGATAGCATCAATAGCTTTCTTCGCATGACCAAGCGCAACTTCGTCCAGGCTCGGCGGGCTTACTTGCCTACTGCCGCTCCCGCTGCCTTGCGTGCCAGCGTTGGTGTTCGGCGTCTGGGAAGCGGGCTTGGGCGCTGCCGGCTGCGTTGGCTGCGATGGTGTAGTGCCCGCCGCCGGAGTAGCTGGTGCCGGAGTGCCTGCCGCACCGGATGCCGGAGTGGAAGATCCACCGGACGCAGCACTGCTTTGTCCGGTCCCGCCGGATGCCGGAGTGCCTGCCGATGCGCTGCCCTGGCCGGTCCCGCCGGATGCAGGCGATGCCGTGGAAGATCCACCTTGGCTTGTCCCGCCAGACGCTGGCGATGCCGCTTGTGTAGCGGTGCCCTGGCTGGTCTGGCCGGATGCTGGCGGGCTGACCTGGTCTTTGCCGGTTGCCGGCCCAGAGCCGGAAGCAGATGGTCCCTTGGCCGCCGCAGTGGCTTGTCCACCACCTGATGGCGGACTGACCTGATCGGCTTTTCCTGCGGCTAACGTGCCCTGCCCGCCGGACGCACCGGACGTTGAAGATCCGCCGCTTCCACCGGACGTTGAAGATCCACCAAAGGACGGCGGGCTGACCTGTGGAGTTGCCTTGGTTGCCGCAGCAGACACGCTGCCTGCGCTCTGCCCGCCTGCCGCGTTTGCCACGGCGGACAGTCCTGCCTTGGCACCAAGGGCTACTGCCGCGCCGCCGGTAGCTACTGCCGCACCAAGAGCCACTGCCGGCCCAGCAACTTCGCCGCCGGTCATACTCGAAGCGCCGCCAAGGAGACTAGCCGCAAAGGCAGGGACGCGCTTTGCGGCGATGGCAAGCACGAAAGCGACAAAAACGAAGTAAAAATAGAAGCCGAGCGCCGCGACGGCGACATCAACGAAGTTAGATCCACCTGCCGCCAGCGCGGCGTCCATTGCTGTAACTTGTGACTGCATTTGCGACACAACGCCACTGCCAGGTGCAACGATCAGTCCAACGATCAGATAAAGGAAAAAGAGCTTCGTGCCTACTGATACGCCATATCCGATGACTTTATGCACGTAGCTACTTGTCCACCGTGATCCGCCAAGGCCTAAAAAGAGCACCGACGCACCAATTACTATATATGTCTCTATCAGTGTCACAAAAAGCTCAATTGCGATCATGCAAAAAGCGATGAAGAACACTGAGGCTACAATCAAGGACAGCCCAAAAAGCACCAGATACTCTACAGTTTCTGTAAGAATGGTTATTGGATTAAACGAGGACGCGACCATGGTTTGATACAGATTAACTACTCCCACAACGATCTTCCAAGCCGTCTCCGCGCCAATCCCAATAATTGATCCGGGAGTGAGTGTTCCAACGCCTGCGGCTTGTGAACCGGCATACTGAAAGCCGTTAATCAGGTCACTCATCCACGGGCCAGCATTTAACAGTATCGCCAGGAAAAAGCCAATGCCCATCGTCTTTTTGAGAAGCTCTGGGATGAAGTAATCCGGATCTCGCCGGTTCAAGACTGTCATTACTAGGAAATAGAAAATTTCAACGCCAACCAGCGCAAAGAAAACACCATCAGCAAGTGGGAAAAGCTTCGCGAACCAGCCCTGCGTCGCGGCCTGGATCATCGACACCATGCCGTCGGACTGTGTGCCCGTGACGTTGAAGGTGTCCTGCGGGGCGGCGATTGCCACCGCTGGAAGGAAGGCGGCAGCCGCCGCCAACAAGCGTAATACTCTTTTTTTCATGTGGTAGGCCTCCCGTGCGCGATAGATTCTTATCATCTAATCGCGCATCGGGCCGAGTTACACAAAACCAGCCCGCGCGCCCTTCGAGATTGAAAGAGGCGGCGGACTGGTTTACATTTCTACACCGCGACTTAACCTGGCCTTTCCGGCGACCACGCGGGCAGCCAGATCCTCGGCTTTCGCAAGCAACTTCGCACCATGCTCCGCACCGCCCATTCCGGGTGCGAAATCTTTGTCGATGTAACTCCCGATGTGCTGATAAGCCCGGACGTTCTTGTCGCCGCTGCGCTTGAAAATAGTGCCCGGCTTAACCTCGGCCACGCCAACATCCTGGCTCGTGCCGTATGTCCAACTGTCCCTCTGCACGTGGTTTGCAACGACAACAACATTACCGGTTTTTGGATTCAGCCCAACAACGTGCACACGGGCCAATTTGCTGGCCGGATAGGACTTCTTCTGCGCCGCGATGGTTTTCTCCAGAATTTCTTCATTCGTTTTCATGTCAACCTCCACAAAAAAAGGATGGAATTGGTACTACACATATTTACTGCTTCGGCGGTGGAAAGCTCCCGAATCCAACACCGCCCTTTGGGATCGAAAGAGGTGGCCCTTCCGGCAAAGGCTGGACCTTCTGACTTTCGTCAAAAGCCTTCTGCTGCTTCTCCGCTTGTGCCAGGTGCGCTTTGATGAAACTGTTCGAAAGGCCAGCGGCGCGCATCCCTTCGACAGTCTGCTTCTCCAGCGCACTCTCCGGCTTGTGCCCACATCCTGATAGGGCGGTCAACGCCACTAATACTACCAAAGTCCTCTTTTTCACGTGATCCTCCTATTTAATCCAAAATAGCGCCAAAACCGGCATGCCAATGTATAGCAATTCCCATGCCACGCTTACTGCTGCGGTGCAGGAAAGCTCCCAAAGCCAACTCCACCGGTCGGTATCGAAAGAGGCGGGCCTTCCGGCAAAGGTTGAAAGGCATTAACCTGCGCGTTTAGCTCATTATCCGCATCCACTTGCGTCTTTTGGTACTCCGCCTGCGCCTGGGCTTGTTGCGTCTGGATCTGGTGCATTTGCGAAAGCGTCTTTTCTTCCAGCAGCCCGACAGATGCGCCGGCTTGTAGCAGAGCACTCCTGCTGGACTGGTTTTGCAAGCCATTAGCAATAGTCTGTGCGGCTTGCTGGGACGATCCAAAATCACTCGATTGCAAACCGGCGGCTTGCAGGATGTTGTTTAGCTGCGTTGTGTAGCCGGACTGCAACTGTTGATAACTGTTCTCGAAAGATGATGTCTCCTGCGGTGAAAAGTTGGGATTGCTGTTCTGAAAGTTCTGCGCGATGTTCTCACCGGCGGTCATCAAGCCTTGGCTTTCCTGCGCCATGCCGTATAGCTGCTCCAGCGGGGCTTCCATCTGCGAGATCATGGATTGTGGCAGGTTGACCATATTTTGCGCCATGTTTTCGTACATTTGGACTTGCTGTATGAGTTGATTTGCAGCGGTCATCTGCGTCTCGATTGCCGTCCCTTCCTGGACGATTTGCTCAGGGAAGGTCGCGCCGCCGGTCATCGTGCCTGCCAGCGCGGGGCTGGCGAACAGGACGGCCAGCAAGGCTACTGCTAACTGTGTCTTTTTCATCTTGATCTCCCAAAGTCTGGTGCGTTACCAGACTATTCTTAGCGTGGGCCGAGTTAAGAGAACCAGTACCGCAACCGAATGGAAACCTCAGAGCGAAAAACTACGGCCACGCCGGCGATTGACAGTATGCAAGCACTGATCAGTGCAGGAGACGAAAGCGGAAAGAGCATCGGCTTAGTCATGAGCCAACTGATCCCATCGAAAATCCCGCACTCCATCAGCATGCCAAGGCCAAGACCAAGAAAAAGGCCGCCAAAGGCGGAAAGCATGGTGCCGGACGTGCCTTGGAAGTAGACGTCCTTGCCAAGGGCGTATGCCCATTTGCAGAGCTTATACGCAAGGTAAAAGGGCCATCCACCAAGCAAAAAAGCGACCACCACGGCGATGTAAAGGATGCCAAGCGTTTCCAAGGTGCTGTTGTTTCTCATGTCATATTCTCCATATTAAATAGTGTAAACCGTTGTCCTATTGTATTTAGCAATTCCCATGCCAAGGACTGTCCAAGCATAAAAAAGGCCCACCGGAAGGCGGGCCTGCGCATAAGCCGTGATCGCGGCGTTACAAAAGGGCAGTGAGTGCATCCATGACAGCTTCTTGAAAGTCCTCTTCGCCCGCTTCATAAAGAACCGAGGTGTCTTGAGCATAAGGCCCAACCGGACTTGGCAGACTGCGTGTCAAGCCAGCATGGATCTCTACGATGTCAGGATTTTCTTTCAACTCATCGAGCAAAATCGCCAGAGGCAGGTCCCGCTCCCCAAGCGACAGCACGCGGTTATAGATCAGCAAGCAAGTGAGCAATCTCCGCGCAATGCCGTACTGCGGGCTATCGTCGCTAGTGTATGAGGCGGGGATGATGGCCTCGGCGATCTTTTCCGCGTCCGCGAGCACTGCTTTCCAGGTAGCCTCGAAAGGGCCGCATTTTTCCTCTTCAAAGTGTACTTCCATAATAACACCTCCTTTTAAGTAATGCGCCGCCCGGGATGGGCGGCGCTATTTGATACAGTGTGATCAGTCGCCAGCAGCGCGCGGACTGATGTATGCCATGATCGTAGACAAGATAGCCGACTGCTCATTCTCCGAGCGTTGGCGAAACTCGTCTATCCACTGGCGGACGAACTCGATTTGCGATTGCTGTGCGTCGTTCAGCACGGCCTCATGATCCTCCTTGAACCGGAGCATCAGCCTGCACAGAGGCAGAACCTCAGCAGAATACTCGAAGTCCTTCTGCGCCAAGTTATGCAAGTACAGAGGAACAAGCAGAAGATTTGCGGCTTTTTCCATAGGATGACTATTATACCAGACCGGAATTATTGCATCTGCTACAGCAAGTGCCTGCTCCGCCTGCTTTTTCAACAACTTATCTTTCTCTTCCATAATAACACCTCCTTTTAAGTAATGCGCCGTCCATACCGGGCGGCGCTATTTGATACAGTGTGATCAGTCGCCAAGTTCAGCGTCGATCCACCACGGCGTGACGCCACGGACACCGCGCACGATCCGATACTTGCCTTCGGCGGCGATGGCCTTGTGCTGCTCCTTTTCGTGGACGATCTCGACAAGTCCGTCGATGTAAAAATTCCCGTGGCGATCACGGCAGGTCTCGCCATCGAGCAACACGCGATGACTGCCACGCAGGAGGACTTCGCTCTTACTCATCTCAATCCGGCGATCTCCGCCGGGGAGTGAGCGAACAGGGACAAGAGCAATGTCGCCCTGACGGACGATCTGTCCCAGGCGAGCCGTGGGAACACCAAAGATCTTACTCTCCGCCCACTGCACCACCGCTTCCGGCGATACGTCGTCCAGGTTCTTGATGCGTGCCGGACTTGAGGGCAAGGCGTGACTGAAAAGCTGTCCATCATCTTCGCCGATCAGGAAATACGCCCTTTTCACGCTGGTAAAGTAGCCTTCCCGCTTGCGATAGGCGCGGCGAAGCTGGATAACCGCCAGATTGCGCGTCGTGTCATAGCCGTACACATCCACATTATGAGCCTCGAAACCACCACGCTTGCCAATGGACTTGATGCCTTCTTCGTAGCCCATCTCCTTCAAAACGGAATCACGCAGCGCGTGTACTTCCGGCGGGAGCTTGCTGCGGATCGCTCCGTAACTGTCGCGCTCGACCGGAATTACAGGGATTACAACAGGTGCGATGAAGTTGCTAAACTCTTCCTTAAACATGATACTCTCCTTACCTATTCAGAATCCGCCATTCCCGGGCGGTAACGGGCACTTTATATCTAGCAATCGCCGTGCCAAGTTTTAGGATAATTAGTGAAAACTTTTTGTTTTCTTGTATTTTCCAGTCTGGATGTGCCTAGCCTAAAGTTATGCTCCCGACAAAAACAGGAAAGATGTGTCGCCAAAGTGAACAGTCCCATTCCGTACTTTGTCAAATCCTGCATAAAAATGGCGTTTTTTTATTGAAAATATAGAATGTCGCTAAATCACGACAAACCGGTGGCTTAATCCGGAATCGCTGTCTTTGAGGTGAACAGCGATCCCGAATGGGCCGGCGATTAGGTCCGTGTGGCTTTCTCCCGCAGGAAATAATCCGCCCAGGCAGGCAGGCCTTTCTCTTTCAGCCACTCGGCGGGCCAGTACTCGCCGTGCTGTGCTACCAACTGCCTTACACGCGCAACATCCTTTTTTTCAGAGACGCCACAAAACGCCAGCGCAACGCCGCCCAGGTCAAGCCGGATACGGCGGCGGCCTTCGGGACTAATGATGTAATAGTCGCGCTTCTTTTCACTCATGCGCAGCAGGTCAACCTGCCGCGTAGACAGTCCGATCTCGGTGTACAGTGGCAAAAGTTTTTCACTTTTTGCTTCCGGATTCGGCAAAAGGATCTTCGTCTCGCAGCTTTCCAGCAGCACGCTTTTGAGCGGACTATCCGCCAGATCGGTGAGACTTTGTGTAGCAAAGACAACCGCGCAGTTTGCCTTGCGCAGCACTTTCAGCCATTCGCGTATCTTTTGCGCGAAGATGGGATTGTCGAGCATAATCCACGCCTCATCGAGCAGGAGAAGCGTTGGATCGCCTGTGAGGCGCTGTTCGATACGATGGAAAATGTACATCAGCACGGGTACAACCACCTGCATAGCCGCAGCATCTCCGCCACCGGCGGACAGAAGATGTTCCATTTCAAAAACTTGGAAAGTACCAGCAGTTAATCCGTCCGCGTCCGCGTCCAGCAGATAACCAGCACGGCCGTTGATCGTGTAAAACTGGAGCGCATCGCGGACAGCTTGATCTTGCACGATGTTCACAAAGTCCGTGATTGTGCGACTTTCTTGCGTAGCAAGGCTTTTCACTGCGTCAAAAATAAGCTGTTTTCTTGCGGGCGTTAGGCTGCAATTTTGCAACAAGCACATATCCTCGATATATTTTGCCGCCCAATCTTGCTCTGCGCGGCCCGTGTTGATTTCGCCCAGCGGATAAAAGGCCAGCGCGCTGTCCGGCCCGGCGATATCATAGTGATCGCCACCGGCGGCGAGTACCGGCGCAAGCATCGAGTATCCTTTATCGAAAGCATATATCCTCGCATGCGGATAGCGGCGGTGCTGCATGGCAATCAGTGCAAGAAGCACGGACTTGCCTGCGCCCGTCGGGCCTGCGATCAGCGTGTGGCCCACATCGCCCACATGCAGGCTAAACCTGAATGGCGTATTGCCGGAAGTAGCTGCGAAAAGCAACGGCGGCACCTTTTTGCCTTTTTCGTAAAATGGCACATAAAAAGGACACGGATTGCGCGGATTTCCAGGCCAGACGGACGTACTGCTAATCATGTCCGCAAATGTGAGCGAGTGCATCATCGGGCGCCTAATATTTTCATGCGTGTGTCCAGGGATAGATCCGAGCAACGCTTCGTCTGCATTTACCGTTTCGGTTTGAACAATAAATCCACTGTTATTCAGCAGTCGCGTAACCATCTTTACGCTTTCCAGCAAACGCTTTTCGCTTTCGTCATGAATAATAACGGTAGTAGTATAATAGCCATACCGCACCGCGCCTTCACTGGCTTCCGCCACTGCTTCATCGGCGTCACTTGTCATGCGTAACGCGTCTCCGTCTTGAAACGCCGATCCAGCGCCGCCCATGGCTTCAGCCAACATGGCGCCCAAGCCATGCCTCTTCTGAAACCAATTTCTGCGGTATTTCTTCAGGCTATCCACCGCTTCATGAGGATCAAGAAAAATGAACCTGCTGTGCCAACGAAACGTCAGCGGCAAGCTGTTCAGATGTTCGAGAATTTCCGGATAACTTTCAGACGGAAAGCCCATGAAAGAAATAGCCCGGACATGCCGTCCGGCGATCTTTGGCGTAAAGCCAAAAGTGGCATCGTGTGCGCCAAGAATAGCATCCAGGTATGCCGGTATGCGCGGTACGCCAACGGGATGCGGAAGGCCCGTCAAACACTGATGTACATGTGTTAGCAACTGCCCGCTGTTCATCCGGCGCATTTTCAGTCTGCCCGACAGAATGCCAACAACGGCGTTGACTTGCTCATTATATAGCTGCACAAAACGCCGGACGTCCCTGTCCGCTTCCCGGAGATTACTTACCACGGCCTTTGCCAGACGCTGTTCGCTCTCAGTCGGGAGAAGATACGTGAAAGTCATGGCATACACGGACTCGAAATGTGCGCCTTCGGCCTCGTATTGCTGTCTGCGTTCTTCATCGATCACAGCCGTTGCAGCATCTCCGAAGAAGCAATCCTCGCGGTTGGTGTAGCTTTCCGCCGGAAAGCGGATCGCGTCCGCTTGCACTGTCCAGCCCGTCCCAAGCTGGGCGAAGCCATGGTTGATATGCTGGGATAGCGTGTCCAGGTCATCATCGGAGCACGATTCCAAATCCGGCCCGCTATAATAAAAAGCGGATGTTAGACTGCCGTCCTTGTTCAATAGCAGGCCATCGTCCAGCAAAAAGGCGGCGTTCAACAGGTCTGGCAGGCCTTTGCGGGCAGTGCGGTATTCCTTCAAATTTCGCATGTGTGTGTCCTCCTTTTCTTTTATGTGTGTATTTTCAAGCCGCAGGCCAGCGCACGTAGCCCTGCGTCCATGGCTTTTTAGCCTTTGGCGCGGCGGTGAGTGACTTCTGCGAAGCAGTAATAGTGTCTGTCTGGGCGTCTGCACCAATGCTTATCGCGGGCAGGTCGCCGATCCAGTACAGCATTGAGTACGCAGGCACTGGCGTATTCCAAGGCAAGCCGTTCCCGGATAGGGCCATCGGATAGCTGTTCACAAAGCGCGCCTTCCAGCCAATTTGGGCGGCGATCTGGCGGATGACACTGTGCAGCCCGCCACGCTGGATTGTGACAAGGCGGCGCAGGGCTGGGACGACATTGCCTGGGATAGTAACAACAGGC
>JABEBX010022074.1_pt1 | contig 12384 bp, 9 predicted proteins | sample 7245971 | NCBI WGS metagenome assembly JABEBX01 (sample SAMN14506365, study PRJNA622280) | hot springs metagenome | biome: hot spring [ENVO:00000051]|acidic hot spring [ENVO:00002120]; feature: spring [ENVO:00000027]|sediment [ENVO:00002007]; material: sediment environment [ENVO:01001048]...
GGACTAAAACCTCGTTTCTATAAGAAAACTCAACGATATCAGATGGATCGTAGGATTGAGCGAATGAAAAAATTCCCTTATTGCATTTTTTGGGTTAAAACAATACAGTGGGCTCAAGTATACCGACTCAACGGCATGTGAAGAACTGGGGGTCAGGGGTTTCGGGTTTCTGACGGCGGGTAGAACTTCATTATAAAATCCTTAGCAGCCTGTTTTGTTGCCTCTATAGTGCCTTCCAGTATGGCGTCAACGATGGCATTTTTTATCTCGCCTATCTTTGGGCCCGGCGGTATATCGAGTAATTTTTGTATCTCGTTGCCGTTGAGCGGTGATTCAAGCCTGCTTATCTGTTCTAACTGCTGCTGGTTGATTCTGTTGATAAGCTCATCTACCATGCTCAATGGTTCTGAGGGATCAGCAAGAGAGCCAGCATCCGCCTTGTAAAGTGAGAGTAATTGTTCGAGTATATCATAATTGTTCTTTATGAACTTTCTGATCGTCGAGTCCTTCCACTCCGGCGTATAGTTGATCATATGCCTTTTTATAAGAGCCTCCACCGTGTTCATAAGATGGTTTGGCAGTTTTAGTCTGTTTGAAAATGATTTAAAGAGCTCCGCACTTTTATCCTGATGTCCATAGTAGGTTACCTTTCCTTCCGACTGCTGCACTGCAAAAGGCTTGCCTGTATCGTGAAACAAGGCTGCAAGTCGTGTCTCTATGCGTGGGTGCGATCTATCCACTACTTCAAGACTGTGGATAAATAACTCGTCCTTATGATACGGAGACCTCTGATCGAATCCGATCATCGGCAGTATCTCGGGCACCACCACTTCTATCAATCCGAGTTCCTGCATGAGGCGCATGCCCTCAGAGGGCTTGTCCGAGAGCAGGACCATGAACAGTTCGTCACGGACACGTTCGACAGCGACCTCCCGTACAAGGTGTGCGAGACGTTTGGCCGCATCCCTGAACAACGGGTCGAGGTGCATGCCGAGGGTGCATGAAAAACGGACACCGCGCATGATGCGCAGGGGGTCGTCCGTGATGGTCTGGTCTGGCTGGAGCGGCGTTTGCAGGAGCCGTTGCTCTAATGCGTCGAGAGCTCTGCCGAGCACGTCTGTGATCTCATAGCTAAACATGGATATCCGTTTCATGGTAAGAGTATTTACGGTAAAGTCACGCAGTAAAAGATCACCTTCTACGGTCCCTGCTCTCATGGGGATGAATTCCATATCGACATTTTCCTCACCCTGCATGCCTGTTCTGTATGTACCGAATTTGTCGAACAATACCGGGTAAAAAAATCCGTAAACTTTATGAAGCTGCATTGGGATTAAGCGTACATCACCCTTTAACACCAAAAAATCTATATCTTTCGGTTTGCGGTGCAGTAGGATTCCCCGGGGTGCCCCTCCTACAATGAGAATTTCTATGCCATAGTCCGCTGCTATCGAATAGACCAGCTCGATGTAATTATCAAGAACAGGTTCATGGAAATTAACTTCTATTTTTTTCTCATTCATTATCCTTTTTGTTTTCCTTATCCTTATCGAGCATTTTTAAGTGATGTTTTTTATAAAAATAACGCTCATAAGATGCATGGTAACTTGTCCAATCACCTTCTACATTTGATTCTTTCTTAATCAGAGCCCTTATACCTGCAACCTTGGAATCCATGTCCTCGATGTAGTGAAGTATGATTGCCTCAAGTGTCTTTGGCCTCTTGGGAGAGCCGTACTCCAGTTCACCATGATGGCTCAATATGCTGTGTTTTAGAAGTAGTGCAAGTTCTTGGGGAAAATCTTTAATTTCCGATACGAGTTCATCGATTATCTCGGTACCAATTACAATATGCCCTATAAGTCTTCCTTCATCCGTGTACTCTGTCGTCAAATCACCACCGAGTTCCCTTATTTTGCCGATATCGTGAAAAAGGGCGGACGTCAAAAGTAACGACCTGTCCACTCCTTCATAAACACTAACAATCATATCAGAAAGCCTTACGACATTAAGGGTATGTTCGAGCAATCCGCCAGCATAGGCATGATGTATGGACTTTGCAGCACTCGACACCTTAAACAGATTTATCATCTGTTCTTTTGCAAAAAACGCATCTACGAGTTTCTTGAGATATTCATTATCTATTGTTGACATTAACATTTTCAGTTCATACAGCATTTCATCCGAGAGTCTCGGAGACATGATCATATAATCCGATATTTCAACGGATGACCGGTCTATCCATCGTATTTCGTCGATCGATATTTGCAGTTTGCCTTTATAGTTGTTCACCCTTCCTCTTATCTGCACAATGTTGTTCACGCCTACCATAGAATCTATATCCTTTGCGTTGTCCCATACCCGTGCATCCATATCACCAGATTTGTCTCCTATAATAAGGGTAAGATAATCCTTACCGGTTTTTCCCGTACCAAACGTTTTTCCTTTTATCAAAAAGGTACTGTCAACTATCATGCCTTCTTTTAATTCGCTAATCATAGTTTTTTTCATACATTTATCCTTCCGTTATTTTTATAACCTTTAATGCCTTTGCTTTTATATAGAGTGCGGGATATACGATAATGGCAGTGGATAGCAAATACAATAAGATGATCCATACATAATCAAAAAAATCCAATCCTGTTGGAAATGCGAATTCCTTCATAACCTTATAGGTAGGAATGGCTTCTACAAAAAGAACAATCATTGTTATACCAAGGCTCACTATCATAAAAACGAGTCCGCCGAATCCCATGGCTATGTCAGCCACATTTTCATAATGGTACTTCGGATAAATAGCCCCAAATCCTACTCCCATATTGGTAATGGCAACCGTTAAAAGCAGCATCGTGATCATAGAAAGGTACATTATATAACGAAAGACACCGAGTACATGATTGGTAAAGAATATAAGTGCTGCAGCTACAAGCAGCAACGGCACAAGATTATACAATATCTTTGCCCTGATAAGTTCTGAAAGGTCGTTTGGAGATACTTTTATAAGCCATAGTGCCCGGCCCTCCAGACTGACCGAGGGAAAGGCGAATCGTGCTGATATGGCAGTGACAACAAACGCAGCAAGTCCGAGATTGAAGAATGCAACGATATTTTTCAAATAGACTGTAGGAAATGGTATGTTTTTGAGAGGCAGAGCCGTAAAATTGTACACATAAACAAGTATCAACGCACCGAGTAATAACAACTGTGACCACTGTGATGCATCCCTGAAAAAGCTCAGGACATCCTTTTTTATAATCGCCTTTATAAATAACGACGTTCTGCTCGTAATCGATTCCAACCCTCTGTACAAGAAACCTTTTTTATTGAGTCTTGCATTTTTGGATTCCTGTGCCTTTGTAAGACCACTTCTGTAAAAAAGGTACGTACTAAAAACACCCGTAACAATCATACCCATAGCAGTACCTATTAGGGGTAAAAGCATATGGAGGGTATTTGTATATATATTTGACAGAGAAGACATCAATGCCGAACTAAACCAGGTACTCGGCAGGATGACCGACTGTGAAGACCTGAGTGTTGACATGTAACCCATGAGGTTTTCAAATCTCTGAGGGTTGAGAAACCTTTCGGGTCTTATTACTCTAAATCCTATATACAAACCTATAAATACTATGAGTGATATAAAGAGCATCAGTTCTCTGAACCTTCTTGCAGGCAGGATGTATGTCGCGATCATGGTAAAGATTATTCCTGTAGATGAAGCTATAAATAAAAACGCAAGCAATCCTATAAACATTACGAGATAATAAAAGAAACTGCCGCCGAGTATCGTGCCATAAGCTATATAAATTGGCAACCCGAAAAGCAGCACCATCCACGAACTTTTTATAACGGTATGTATAAATCTCCCATAAAAGAACTCCTCGAATGTTATCGGCGTGCTCATGATAAGTACAAGGTCATCCGCAGTATAGTACGTTGATATGGAGGTAATGATATTGCTGAATACAAGCATGGCAAAAAAAATAAAGTTTGCCATCGATAGCATTTTCTCTATCAACAGTTGCCCGATGATCTCGGTTTTGGAAAAATAAATAAGCATTCTTGCTATGAACAGATACTCTCCTGTAAAAAATCCAACGGCCAGGAGGGAAATACCGATAATTTTCATCCTGTTTTTCTTTCCGCCCATAGAAAGCGTTCTTTTCAAGGATAGCAGAGACGGAACAAGCAGCCTCATCATAGATCGAGTTCCTCTATTATATCTTCATGCGTAAGCTTTAAAAATACGCTTTCAAGACTCCCGCCTTTTATGCCTGCCTGTTCTTTAAGTTGTTGGGCCGTTCCAAGAGCTATTATCTTTCCCTCGTTGATGATCCCGATCCTGTCGGACAACTGCTCCGCAACATAAAGATCGTGTGTTGACATAAGTATGGTCTTTCCTTTTCTTTTTATACCCCTGAATATTGCCTTTAAAAGTGTAATCCCGCGGGGATCAAGACCAACCATCGGTTCATCTACAATAAGATACTTCGGCTCATGGATCATTGCTGATGCAAACACCAATCTTTGTTTCATGCCGTGCGAATATCCCTCTATCATTTCATTTGAAAAACTCGTAAGAGAAAACAAATCAAGGAGTTCCCTTGCACGTTTCTCTATGCCGCTGCCGTCAAGATGGTACATGTTTGCGACAAAGATTATATACTCGAGGCCCGTAAGTTTTTCGTACACAAATGGCCTATCAGGTATATATCCCATCAATCGCTTGGCAGCTATAGGCTCTTTGATGATACTATGTTCATCTATGCTCACGTTTCCGGATGTAGGATTTAAAAGGCCGACGATCATTTTCATTAAAGTCGTTTTACCAGCACCGTTAGGACCAAGCAGAGAGAAAAGCTCACTTTCTCTTATCTCAAGATCAACCTTATCTACGGCCTTAAGGTTTGTATACACCTTTGTTACAGATTCGATTTTAATCATATTCATAAATTAAACCAATTATTATTCAAAAAGGCAACTATCAGAGAAATAAGTTTACTTTATGGATTATATTCGTATATAAAATAGGAATGGGGCTTTTATTTGTTTTTATATCAATGGTAACGGGTATACTATTGTCTGGCGTGAATATAGTAGTACATGTTTACGCATATATTTGTACGGCAGTATTGGTTTTATTTTCCATTGTTTGTATAAGAGATAAATATATATGGATATTGCTGATTTCATCCTTATCGCTCATGATCGGTATCAGTATGGGATCCTCTTCCACCCCTTCGACACAGTGTGCGGATGATGTTATAGCCTACGCAGCCAAACAAAAGGTTATAGTATCCGGCTGGATTACAGAGCCTGTCGTAGAATATCCTGATAGAAAAAAGATAATACTAAGGCTTGATAAGCTTGATAACAGACACAACAATGTACACGGCTGTTTGATACAATTGCTTGCTTTTGATAAGGACAATGATTTCAGGCACTACACCAGAGGAGATTATATTAATGTCAACGTTAATCCCAGTAAACCGAAAAATCTCAAAAATCCAGGCTCATTCGATTACAAAGGTTCACTTGCAAAAAAGGGTATCGGACTGATCGCTTATATCAATAAAAAAGAAGACATCTCAGTTGAGCCGACTATGGCTCAAAGAGGTATACTCCGGTTTATAGACAGTGTACGGATACGCATAAAGGATATTATAGCTAAGAACACAAGAGATCAAACCGTATTCGGTATTGTTACCGCGCTCGTAATAGGCGATCAGGGTTATATCTCTAAGGATGTCAGGAGAATGTTTGCATCAACAGGCATTATCCACATCCTTGTTGTTGCCGGTCTGCATCTTGCCATCATAACCCATCTTTTTTATTTACTAACGAAATTTCTTTTATCACGCTCGAAATACCTGTGCATTTATACCAACATACCGAAATTATCACTCGTTCTATCTATGATACCGATGCTTGCATACATCTTCATAAGCGGAGCAAACCCGCCTGTTGTACGAAGCGGTATCATGATTGCTGTGTACTGCTCTCTTTTCATCATAAACAAAACTCAGGCAAGGTGGATAGGCTTATTGATTGCCGCGATACTGATACTTGCGATAAATCCAATGGCACTTTATAGTATATCGTTTCAGCTTTCATTCATTGCTGTCGGCTCTATCGTAGCCTTTATGCCTGCAATAAAAGGCATAACATCGGCAGCCCTCCGGCGGATCGAGACCCATTGGGTTCGGGTGATTATCGGCTCATTCCTCGGTATGTTGCTCGTAAGTTTTTTTGTAACCATGGGGCTCAGCGGAGTGATTGCGTTTTATTTCAATACACTGCCCTTGTTCGGGATCATGCTTAATATTATCGTCATACCATTCTTTTGCTATCTTATTCTGCCACTTTCTCTTTTTTCTTCTGCAATCGGTTTTGCGATCCCATGGTTAAGCCATTACCTCTTTATCGTGGTATCTTTGCTCATACATTTGATTGTTAATGTCATACGTCATGGAGCGAATCTATCAATAGCCTCGATAAGGGTACCGACACCTTACCCGTATGAACTATTCCTTTACTATGCGTTTATTATAGCTCTGCTCAATTTTAACAGGATGAGGCTTAAACCAGCACGGTATATAGTATCCATTCTCTCTCTGCTGCTGGCAGTTGACATCGGTTACTTCGTTTATACAACACATCTTAACAAAACACTAAGGATAACCTTTATCGATGTCGGACAAGGGGACAGTACGTTTATAGAATTTCCATATGGTAAGACTATGCTGATTGATGGCGGCGGAGGTGCCTATCGAAGCTATGATACAGGAGAAGCTGTTGTTGCAAGGTATATATGGTCATTGAAGAGGACCACGGTTGATTATGTAATTTCTTCACATCCCCAGATCGATCATATAGGAGGTCTTAGCTTTATTGTAAAAAACATGGATGTAAAAAGGGTATACAAAAGTGATTGTGAACCTGATACCGCTGTTTACGGGAGCTTCATGAATGCAGTGCATGAATCAAAAGCAACCCTCACTACGCTTAAAAACTCCGTTGCAACATTTACTATAAACGGAGTAAAAGTAGAACTGTTGTCTGTACCGCATGATGCATGCAACCCGTTGTCACAAAAGGATGTAAACAACTATGCTGTTATTACCAAGATAACATATAAGGATTTCAGCGTGCTTTTAACAGGCGACATTGAGAAAGATGCAGAGATGACGCTTGTTGAAACTTATAAATCCGTATTAAAGTCGGTTATTATGAAGGCAGCGCATCACGGTAGCAAAACATCGAATACGGAAGAGTTCATTGAAACGGTTGAACCCAAAATCGTTGTTATACCTGTTGGAGAGGCTAATCCGTTTCACATGCCTTCAAAGGCTGTTCTTGAGAGATTATTTGAAAGGCATATCCGCGTGTTGAGAACAGACAAGGATGGGGCAATAATGATTACTACAGACGGAAAACATATTTGGATGAAAAAATACATAAATAATTAACCCGGAAAATGCAATAGAAAAAAGAGAGCAGTGACTTTATTCCATTGACATTACCTGTAAAAGTGGTAAGAATTCGATCAAGAAAGGAGTTTTTATGGCAAACGTAAAGGGTGTGGCATTGCTCGGTGTAATAAAATTCATTAAGAAATATCATAAAGATGCCTTAAATAAGGTAGTTGAGGCGTTACCACCGGAATATGAAAAGTATATGCAAGAACATCTGCTCGTAACAGAATGGTATCCATATAAGATTTATACGGATCTATTAAGGGCACTCGATAAGGTCATTGGCAAAGGAGATCTGTCTACGTGCATTGAACAGGGCAGGCTTTCTGCAAAACATGATCTGTCAACGGTTTTCAAGATGTTTTTGAACTTTAGTAGCGTTCAGAGTATGCTATCCAGGATTATGATTGCGTGGACCAGTTATTATGATGCAGGAAAAATAGAAATTCCTTCGCTAACAGACAAAGAGGCTACCTATTTTATAAAAGATTTTCCCGAGATAGATATGGCACACGTCAAGAATGTACAGGGATGGATGGAACAGTTCTTTACATTTGCTCTGAAAGTAAAAAATGTAAAATCAGAGATAGTAAAGTGCCAGTGTAATGGTGATCCAGTAACAGAAATGCACTTTATATTTAATTCATAGAATTAAAGTATGATTTAGATCTCGAATAAACAGTTATCTTTAGGGGTTTAGTACATTTTATAGAAGTATGTTATTTTTGTTTTAGAGTCTTTAGATCAAGCGTTTTCAGCCATTCCATGGTCTTCGCAAACCCCTGCTCAAAGGGAACCTTAGGCTTCCATCCAAGCTCGCGTTCTGCCTTGGCTATAGAAAATTTCAGCCGGGATCCGAGGTTTTTTACCGTATAGGTCGTTAGCAGCGGTCTTGTTTTTATGTTGAATACCTTCCACAATGCCTCCATTATCACAGCACCTGCATAAGCCGCGAAGTAAGGAATATGATTGGTTATAGGCTTTACCCCGAGGGTATCTGCTATGCCTTTGCAAAAGTCCTGCAATGTGACAGACTCGCCGTCATGGACAAGGTATCCGTTCCCGACTGCACGGTCATCCTCAGAGATCAGCAACAGCAGGTCGACAAGGTTTTCTATGTATGTAGGCCAAACAAGCACGTCTTTACGCCAGAATATGAGCTCACGCTTGATTACGGAATCCGCAAGCAAGGGTACGAATGTCTTGTCACCAGGTCCGAATGCCCAGCACGGATAAACCATTGTCACGGGAAGTTTTTTTTCTTTGTAGTATCTCCATGTGATCCTTTCCGCCTCAATCTTTGAATCAGGGTAAGGCTCACCCCATGGCTTCAGAGGAAATGTTTCGTCCATCGTTAAGGATTCGTCAGTACCGAAGACATCATTGGTACTGATGTCAACAAGTCTGGATACCCCTGCATCCACAGCAGCCTTACACACATTCTCTATGCCGCCTATGGTTATTTCTTCAAAGAGTTTCCACGGAGCCCAGTCCGTTACAACCGCGGCACAATGGAAGATAATGTCCATATCGGAAGCAGCCCTGCGCACGTCATCGTACTGTCGTATGTCACCGTTGACTGTTTCAACGCCGAGGAACTTGAGCTTTGGTTCATCGGGATCGCCGGGCAGGACGAATGCACGGACCTGATTGCCTTTTGAGATGTTTGCCTTGACGAGGTTACCGCCTATAAACCCTGTAGCACCAGTTATAAGTACCTTTTTCATACAAACCTCCCATGGGATAGTATCTTAATTCAAGCATATCATAGAATTTACCATAATACACCGAAAGTCATAACTCCGGAATAAAACCAAAGGTTATCATAGCAAAGGTAGAGGTACCCTGTTTCTGGCGTATTTGCTTTTTAAATAGGAGAGGGACCCGGATTTCAGGACAAAACGCGGATATTTTTTGGTACCGCTCCGGCATGAAGTCCTACTTACATTACTTCTTCAGCCATTTGAGGTGCTTGTGTGCCACCTGCAGCAGGGCGGGAAACAGGGTGATGGAGACGATGGAGCTGTAGATGACCATGCTTGCGGAAAGTATTCCGAAGTAGATCATCGGCAGGAAACTCGAAAGCGTGAGCACGGAAAAGTCTCCTACCAGCACAATGGCGCTGTTCAGTATGGATCGTCCTGTTATGACCGTTGCCTCTTTCATGGCAGCATCGATAGAATGACTTGAGCCTTCTTTGAATCGTTCCCTGAATCCCATGACAAAATGTATTATATAGTCTACACCCACACCAATGGTCATGCTCGCAATAAGCCCTGTTGCAACATTCAAGGGAATATGGAAGATCTCCATTATGCCGTAGTTGTAACTGACTTTTATCACAAGTGGAATAAGTGTAATCAATCCGCCTATGAGGGATCGGAATACGATGGATAATAAAAGGAAAACAGCTATAATTGATATATAAAGGCTTGTCTCTTGGTTTTCTATAAGATGTTTGTTGATGGTTAGGATAAGCATGGGGGAACCGGACAATGTAAAATGGATATCCTTTGTTTCAAGGGGTTGTATTTTTTGCTCGATCTGTTTAACGATCTGCTCTATCTCATGAAAACCAAATTTTCCAATCCTTGCCTGAATGATAGCTTCTTTTGAATCAGGCGTAATTAGAGAATCCAGCATTTTTTGATCAGACATGGAATAAAGGAGCAGATACTGGGCTATGGCATTTTTTGAATCCGGTATGGTATGATATGCAGGATTGTTGTCGTGCATAACCTCGTTCATCTTCTCAATCAGGTCGGCTATGCTGAATGGATAATGAATACCATTTATGGTGTTCAACTCATCCTCAAGTTTTGCCATGGTATTCATTACTGCGGGAGAGTTTATGTCCCCGTGTACGAGGATCTGAAGCACGAACACACCCCCGAAGTTTTTAACCGTTTTTTCGGATGTCTTGCGTACAACCGAATCTGCCTTGAAAAACTTCGTAATGTCCGTTTCCGTATTGATGGTCTTTACCCTGTATATTGCGAAAGCTGCAAGTCCTATACCTATAACAAGTATTATGTAGTTGTGCCTTTGCACCCATATAGAGAGATTCTCAAGAAAATGATTGAAACCGCTTTTTTTGTTCGCTATCTGCTCTTCTTTACCTCTATGCCTAAGTGTGAGCAGGGCCGGTACCAGAGTTACGGATAAAAACATAGAGAACAGTATGCCCACACCGGCAAATATCCCGGCTTGTTTTACCTGTGTAAGCGTGGAAGATATATTGGCAAAAAACCCCATAGATGTTATCAATCCGATAAAAAGCATGGGCATACCGAGTTCCTTTATCATGCCCTTTAATGCCTGCTCGTTGTTCTTTGTGTGTTCGAGCAACTGGTAATATCGTGTCATGATGTGTATGCTGTAAATGCTGCCGAGGGCGATAAGCAGAGTTGGCATGCCTACGGAAAGCATGGTAAATGGGGTATGCGTTAAACCCATGGTACCAACGGTCAGAACTATGGCAACGAGAGCAGGTGTAAGCCTAAGGACAACGCTGATAAAATTGCGGAACAGTATATACATGATGATGATATTGATCAGTATAGCAAGAGGCAGCAATTTTCCTAAATCGGAATGTATTGCCTTGCTGATAATATCATTATCAACAGGCACACCTATCAGATAAATATTCTCGGGTCCTTTGTAAGGCTGGATGATCTTGTCGATTCTGTTTACAAGTAATTCGCTGTTTATATCCTTTTTGATCTGACAAAGTATGGCAAGTGCCTTTCCATTCGGCGAAATAAGATTACCGAGATACAACTTGTTCGAGAGCGCATCCTGTTTGATCGTTTCAAGCGCCTGTGTATTATCCGGAATGTGTTCCATAAATTTTGAGATATCGAGCTCGCCGCGATGTGCTTTTATGTCCTCAACATTCGTAAGACTTTCTACCCTGTTAAGTTCGGGGAGCGATTCGAGTTTATCCGTAATGGTTTTAAGCTTTTCAAGGCTCGGGTGGGTAAAGAGGTTATCTCCCTCCATAACGACAAGAAAATAATCCGTGCCGCCAAAACGTTTTCCTATATCATTAAAAAGCTTTACCTGAGGATCATTCTCTGGAAGTGTTTTCATGATATCATCCTGAACAGGTACACCAATAGCAAAATAGCCAGCTATCGCAGTAAGCAGGACAATAACTATAATAACACGCCACGGATATTTTATAGCAATCTCAACCAATTTTTTCATAATGCACTTGCATATAAACGATAAAGCTTTATAATGCAAGCGAAGTTGACAGCTTTGTCAAAAAGGGTATGTATGACTGGTATGAATACACTTTCTAACAGATCAGCCTTTGTTGTGGACAGGATGCTCGGCGGGCTTGCCAAATGGTTGAGGGTTGCAGGATTCGATGCACTTTACAGCAGAAGCTATAAAAGGGAAGATTTAATAAACATATCGAGACAAACAAAACGCATCATTATAACAAGAGACACATGGTTCGAATCGCATGGAGATAAATACGCAGTTGTACTGCATGATAACTACACTATAGGACAGTTGAAAGAGCTGTTCAAAAAACTCAACATTATTCCTGAGCCAAAAAGATTTTTTACGAGGTGTATAGTTTGCAACAGCCAACTTATTACAGTTAGTAAAGATGAGGTAAAAGATGTGGTCCCTGCATACGTATTGTCCACACAGGACGTCTTCTCGAAATGTCCTTTCTGCAACAAGGTCTACTGGGGAGGCACACATAGGGAGAACATGCTACAGACACTTAAGGTCATCCTTCAATAATATAACATATACACTATTTAATGTTGGCAATTATTTTATCGTATTAACCCAAAAAATGCAATAAGGGAATTTTTTCATTCGCTCAATCCTACGATCCATCTGATATCGTTAAGTTTTCTTATAGAAACGAGGTCTTAGTCCT
>JABEBX010023520.1_pt1 | contig 12368 bp, 6 predicted proteins | sample 7245971 | NCBI WGS metagenome assembly JABEBX01 (sample SAMN14506365, study PRJNA622280) | hot springs metagenome | biome: hot spring [ENVO:00000051]|acidic hot spring [ENVO:00002120]; feature: spring [ENVO:00000027]|sediment [ENVO:00002007]; material: sediment environment [ENVO:01001048]...
AGCTAAATTATGATCTTGATGTATATCCACTTGGTTATATGAACTGTACCATATTTTCCTATAAATACAGGATCTCAGATGTAAAAAAGAACATGCTTATAACGCTAAGAAGAGAGCATGATGGGGTCAAAATATTAAATTTTTATTAATAAGAATTAATGGTGAAAACAGAGTAAGTTGTGATTTAGTGAATAATTAATAAACTAAAAAATATAAATAAAACACTGCAATTTACTAATAATCCACACTGAAGTCTCTCATACTTTTTATTTTCTCACATTTTTAAAATCGTGTCATTTATTTCTAAAAAATGATTTTTATTAGTGCTATTTTTTCTGAGCTCTGGATTAGATCTTTGAATTACATATTTGTAGCAATTCCAAAATAATTACTTTTCAACATATATATCAAATTTGTCCATTACAATAAATGGTTCAACATCTTTAATAATTTTCACCTTATGTACATATTCGACTTTAAATTTTTCTGACATATCTACTAATTCTTTTATTTTATCTTCCATAAGAGCATACAGTCCTCGTAATGACGGACTGATTTCTTCTATTTCTCCTTTTAAAAGTGTTGTTCTAAAATGCTGTATTACAAACGATGCATAATAAGATTTACGAGCATATTCTTGATTAATATTAAGAGCTGGTAAGTTATCAGCAATCCATTTATATATTTTCACAAGATCATCTGGAGATTTTGGGTGCTCAATTCTATTTAGTCTATAAATCCCCCTTTCTGTGGAAATGACTTCATATCTGCTCCACCAGTTTTTGATGTAATTGGGATCTTTGGCTGTTAAATTGAGGGATGAAAAAATTTTAGATACACAATCTTCTCCATCCTCATTAGAAATATTTTTACTTTTTGAATATTCACTTATGGCTCTGATAATATCTTCAATCCATAGATTTGAATCTCTGAAGAGCTTATCAAAACCTTTCCATACAAACGGTCCTCTTTTGAATTCTACACCATTTCCATAAATACTCATATATTTTGTAAAATCAGCTCTGAATGATACATAAAGTTCTTGCTTTTGAAGCAGTAATTCTTTACCTTTTAGAAGATTTTCTATGGTGTTATCGAGAGACAATTCATCAATTTTAAATTCACTGAGTTTCCCTTCAAATATGGTTAGTAATGATGCACCATCTGGTAAAAACGCTCCTTTTTTATCAGCATTTATAACAAGAACAGCAATATCCCCAGATTTTATAGTTCTATGATATTCTTCATATTTCCCTATGGGACTTGGCATTCTGGTCATACCTTCCCCAAATTCTGCAGTAGTTTCAACAATGAGGTCTTGAATGCTCTTATTTGATTGGAATTCTATATCTTTCTGCAATTTTTTCAGAAGATCTGGCGCAGGATCTTTTTCTGATAATAAGTAAAGTGGTCGTCTCATTTGTTCATCAATTCTGTATTTAATTATATTCTTAATTTTTTCGATAAATCTTTGTCCACCTATGAAAATAATTTTTGAGACCGTGGATGAACTCAGATGAAAACCGCACTGAGGAGGAAGAGTAGAAATGATATAATAGATATCATTTTTATCTGATTTCAGTAATCTTTCAGATAAATCGCACCAAGAACTTACATTTAATTTTGAATGAATGTATTTGTCAAATCCAGAATTCTTTAACAGTTTCTCTACTCCTTTGACTTCATATTTATGAACAACGATCGTAATATTACTGTTCTGATTTTTAATCACTTCAGAGATTTTCTCGATCATTTTTTCCAATATTAAATTTCTAGGATTTTCCGTTGTACCAAATATTTTTTCAATAAGATTTTTAATTTTGCTGAATTTATTATTATCTGCATTGTTTTGCTCTTGAATCTTACTTACCAAATACTCATATGTTAATTTATAATTTGAATTTTTTCCAGTGATATTAAAGAACTCAGGTTTTGAGTAATCTCCTATTATTAACAGGGGTGTTTTTTTCAGATTGTTAATATAAACACTAACATCTCTTTTTAAATTCCCTTCAAAAAAAGGTTCGAGTTCTTCATATAAAATGTCAAGTTCATCAAGAGCTTCAATGCATATGTATTCAAATTCTGGATAATTTTCATTAATTGGAAGTTCTTCAACATTGGAAGAAACTGGCGTTGAATATTGGGAATTTTTATCTTTTGATAACTCTCTAATTTTTTTCAATATACCCTCATAGTCCCATGTATGCGGTACAACATTATAATTAATGACTCCAGCATAAGCGATATTTTCGTTTGAATGGTTTATACCATAATAATATCTTATCTCTGGGTCTGTAGAAAACAAAAAAATTAGAGAGTCGTTTGATTTATTAAGGAATTCAAAAAGCATCATGCTTTTTCTACCAGTGAATTGTATGTCTTTAATAAAATGATCTACATCCTGAATAATAATTAGATTAGGCCTGAATGAATCAAGCACGTTAAATATTTTCTGAGGTTCCATTTCTGTTGATATAAACAGCAATCTTTCATTTAATAAACGTGTATCTTCAGCATCATTAATTGTTTTTTGGTCAATTATTTTTTTTAAGCATCTAAAATTTTTTAAATTCATAAGCACATCCCAGAGCCATTCTTTGTTGTATTTTAAAAATTTCCCCAGATACTGTTGCCTCTCTACAAATTTCAGATCGATGAATCCTCCATCATTAAGGGTCTCTTCTATCGGTTCAACATTTTCATTTTTTTTAATTTTTAACTTTCTTATAGAGTTTTCCCCAGAAACCGATTCTATATCTTTAACAACTCTGTTTTTGCATTTTGTCAAGCTATCTATACATATGTCCTCTCTCTCATATGGTCCAGAACCAATTAACCTTATCACGTAATCTATAACTTTCTCTTTGTGAAATATAAATTTTGAGTTGAATTTCTTCATTTCCTTCCGGATTTCTGAATTTATATCATATGGTTCCCGCTCTTTAAGAAAACACAGATTGTTGAAGACAGTGTCGATTGCTGGTTTTTTTATTTCCCCTTGGTCAGATTCTCTATCAATATCCCCTACAACTGCCATTTTTTTATCTGGATTATTCAGCAAATACTCGGAAATAAGAATAGGGAGAAACTTCACCTCTCTCCATGGCCAGATAATCAGAAACTTACCGCTATTGACCTCTTTTAGCCACTCAATATATGTATCCTCTATAATATTTGTTTCAACTTTCCAGGGCAAATGAATTTTATTAATGTTACCAATTATATCATCTGCTTTTTTCTTTTCATCTTTGAATATTGTCTCTACACTTCTTTGTACTGCTTCAACAGTCTTCGAAAACTTTTGAGATGATATAAGATCTACTCTATTACTGAAGTAAGCTTTACAGGATGAACACATCAGCAGATCATTGTCAATTTTTACGAGAGCTGAGCCTTTTATATGTGGTTCAAAACACTGAGGGCAGGTTGGATAAATGTGATAATACTTTCTCATCTCAAACAAGCCTTCTGAGCAGCGTGAGAACTTTCTGGGCAATTATACCATCTTTTATCAGAAATCCTAGTTCATAGTTTTTTACCATCCCACCGAATGTGGGATTTGCTGATCCAGAAAGTACTGTGTCACTATCTATTATAAGAACTTTTGCATGTAGAACCTCTTCATTGACTGTATGAATTCTTAAAAGTTTATAATTTTTTGCCATTGTGAAAATTTCTTGAATTGCAGGGTATCTGTTCAATGAATCTGGGTGATATATAAATATCTCCACTGAAATTCCTTTTTCCAGAGCTTTCAGCATGTTTTCTACTACTTTCATATCAGAAAACACATACATAGTCATAACTATTTCTTTTTCAGCACTGTTCATCATTTCATCAGTTAAAGATGAAAATGATCTAATTCCATATCCAACCCATTTATCTCCAGTAGCTACAATGATTATCTCAGACATATCAGTCACCCAAAAGTATGTGTCTATCAAGCCACATGTTTTTGTGTTCACAAGATGTTTCTGGTATGAGAAGACAGCTATAACAGGCTGCACCGTTTATCCTGCCAGAAGTTTTTCTTACATCAAAGCAAAGGGGATCGTTTGAGCAGAATCTTATTCCGTCAATTGCTTTCTTCAGAATTTCACTAAAAGTGTCTACGGTTCCTACAAGTCCACCCATGCTTCCATCTTCTCCAGGAGAGGAAGTGTATATTAAAATACCTCCATCATCAAATCTTGGATTTATATACACTCTTTCTCTGAGAGATGCCGAAGAGTAACCAGAATAAAGTGATATTGCTCTTATGAGTGCATGTGAAAGCGTGTGCCACCACACAAACATGGGCTCATGTTGAATATTTCCCCATAGTTCTCCAGAAAAATCAAGTAAGCTGGAGGTTTTTTCATTCTTCCATTCATTATAAGCTCTAGATTCAGAAAATTTAGAAAAACATCCATTTGAAAAAGTTAAGAATATGCCCTCCCCTATGCTTTCATATCCCGGATACCACTTAATACCATCCATTGAACTTTTACCAGTAGAGACTACAGTATAATGATCATCAGGAACAGGTATTCTATAATAACCGGTCTGTGCAGTTATAGTTTTTAGCTTTTCAATTGGAAACACCTTAAGATCTGGTAAAATCTCCTCAATTTCATCTTGATGCGGTAAAGATCGACCCGGCAACATGCTAAAATTATCAGTTGTTCGTGGTCCTGCCTTAAGTGATTCAAATTCTTCATATATAAAATCAAGGAATGTTCTCTTTTCATCAGCTAACCTCTGGAAAATATTGCAAAAGATTTCAACCCCTTCTTCTTTTATGCTCTTTTCAATTATCTGAATTGATTCATCAGAAATTTTTTGTTTTTTAAGAGATCTTTTAATCCCTTCTATTGTATCTTCTTTACCTATAATCTCTTCGCACGGTTTTGAATTTAACTGAATAACAGTAGTGATCGCAGAAAATACAGTCTCTTGCTGCATAATATTGTATAAATTACTATCATAATCAGGTAATGTTAGCAGTGTAATCGTTTCAGGTATATGCAGAGAACTTGATTGTATCTGTATAACCCTCATTTTTTTATCACAGTTATATGTTTTTTTTACATGTGTAAAATAAGAGTTGCCTGACAGGGAATCTGGGGTTTCTTCTTCTGGGCGTCTTCCAGTACAATCAAATTTAGTGCTGTAAATTTCCTTCATAGTGGTACTGCATTGACACGTCGGACACTTCACAGTTATGTCAGAGAGGGCACTTCCGCCAGCTATCCAATAATAGTATTCTGGATCGCATTTATAATTACAATCACTTTTATGATGTACCGCATGTTTCCAGTCCACCTCATCAAGATGACCATTAACACATGCAACCACGAATCTCACAGCTGACGAATCATCATTCTTCTTATTACAAATAGGGCATTTAACGCCATTATAAAGGACAGGTTCATGATTACCTTCTCTACCATAACAGATTTTCCACGTTGGAAATATATATGTATGATATATGGCTTCGCTATCCGGCTTTCCAAGAGATGCATTTGAAGGTATCGAAAAAATTCTGGCATCCTCTTGCTTTATATTTCTTATAGCAATTCTAAGCCTTTGATCGGTTATTTCAAATTTCTTTAGAGTCTCCTGATTGAAAAATTCATCTAACCCATTATTAATTGATGGAATAATTCTGGGACCTTTCCTGCTCTCTATTATTGCTCCGGGCCCATAAATAAGCACAAACTGTGATTTTCTTATATTTTCAACATCTTTCACAATTATCACACTCCAAACCCAGTCGTCTCTTCCACATCTCTTAGAGACTGTGGTGCATTTCGAAATACAACCTTTATACGAAGCCTCTCATGATGTGGATCACCAAGTACTACATTTTTTGATGGTTCTTTTATAGTAGTATATTCGACAAATATCAGATCTTGATTCGATAATTCGTGAGCCAAATTTTTCCATTTGTCTGCCTGACTTTTAAAATAAGTTTTAAAATCGTTGTAAGTTCTTTGGGCATTTCTATTCGATAGAAATTCAATAAATTCGGTGATATCTTTGTCAGCGTTATTATTTAATATAACTTTGCCATCTTCTCCATACCAATTCACATTTGATTTAAATTTATTTCTGAGGAAAGATACAAGAACAGGGCCTGATCCTTTGGCCATAGTTCCTACTGAAAATGGAGAAACCGATGAAGGTTCAACCTCACTGTAGATTCTCTGGTGATAGGAAGCAAACATCTCATAATGACTCAAATCACGGGGTCTACTTGCTCTCAGAAACGTTATTATAAGTCCTCCATGTTTTCTTCCAACTCTTCCAGTTGCCTGTATATACTGTGTTGTTGTTTTTGGTTGGCCATCCACAACCATTAAAGATAAATGTGGAATATCCACTCCCGTTCCAAACATTGAGGTTGTGAAAATAGCATCTGGATTTTCAGATAATTCTTTCCTTTCTCCATTTTCAAGATTATCAAGTATATCTGAAATATCCGTAGAATTAATCCTACTAGATAATTCAACTACCTTTACAGGGTCAATAATTCTACTATTACCAGAAGAGATCTGTTTGAGCCTCTCTATAATGTCCTCTCTGTATAGTGCTTCAGCACCACCCAGCTCCCTTATTGCGTTGAAGTATCCTACAACTGTCCAGAAATACTTTATATTAGTGCTATTTTTAAAATCATTGCCAGTCTTGAGAAGTGTTGACCATATTCTGATCATTGGTGTAAGAGGTGCCATTCCGGGAGTACAAATGCCCAGGTACAATCTTCCAGGTGTCTCTTCGTCCCAGCTATCCTTTCGCGGTGGATAACTGAAGAAGAAAGTATCTTCAATTTTAATGCCGTATGGGGGGAATTGAAAAAGTTTTCTTGCAAAAAGCCGTTCTACCTGAACACTTGCATCTTTGATTGTTGCTGTAGATGCAATATATTTGGGCATATTTCCGGCCGTTTTCATCAGGGCTTCGACTGCATTCTCATAAAGTCCGAACATGCTTCCGAGCGGTCCCTCCATAAGATGCAATTCATCCTGTACTATCAGATCCGGAGGTAAAAATGGTTTAATCTGTATGGAATTTTTGTCATCAGAAGCTTTTACTGTTTTATCAACTGGTAGAAGTTCATCGCGATAATATCCATAGAATGAGTTATATCTATTCACATTCCCAAATATCGATGCTGCTCTTGGCTCAAATGCAAGTCTGGCAATTTTGTCAGCTGTGCTCACTATGATTGATGGACATCTATGGTATATCTGCTCATCAACTGTGTAAGCTGGAATGGGAATTTTGTGCCCTGAAAAGGGAAACTCGCTGTGTCTTTCCACAAGTCCACCTAAAAATTTTTCTGGCTCCAAAGGCTCAGAATTAAGTGGAACACCCTCAGTATAGTGCACTCCATTATTCAGTTCGCAGTCAGGATTTGGGCAATAAATCTCAAAATCTCTAGGAAGATCCCTCTTTCTTCCAGGTTCTTTTCTGCATCCAAAATATCCTGGTCGTGAAGCTCTTAAAGATAATAGTTTTATTGGGACAATGTCACTTATTTTTTGCCAGAGCTTGTCAATGTCATCTTCTCTCAATTTTATGTTTTTCGGAGTAAGTATGAGGGTCATGTATTCTGTATGGTCTTTTTTAATGGAAATATCTTTCAGTTTTTGTGATACCTCATTGGAGGAAAAAATCTTGTTTTTTATCTCTTCAGGTTCTTTATCGGATTGTATCAAAAGAAATAGCTTTTCTCCTATAGGCAGACCTGATTCTGGAACTGAGAGATAGGTCCCACAGACTGGACACCTGATCACCTGAGCAGGGTCACTCTCCACACTCTTTTTCCGAATGGCATCTATTGCACCGACCTCAGGTTTTCTCAGAAAATTCGGGGATACTGATCCTCCAACCCAGAGACCGATAGAAAATCGTAAAGACCCAAAGATCAGATCTTTATTTATTTTGCATTTTTTTGGTCTCCATCCACGACCATAATCTGTATTTAAAACCCTGAGATATTCTGCAGCGGTGACCATTCTTAACGTCCTTCTGAACTGCTGGACGGTCAGAAGACGCAAAGTATAACGGGTAATCACCGCAACTCCATAACCTGTTTTATCTTCCGTAGAAGTCATTTTTGTTCTTCTCAGTGCTATAATAAATGCCATTAATGCAAGGTAAGTTTCTGTCTTACCTCCCCCCGTGGGTACCCAAAGTAAATCAATGTAATCTCTGAAGTCTGAATTCTCTTGGGTCAGTGATCGTAGCACTATGATTATAAAAGCAAGCTGAAATGGGCGCCATATAAAATCTTCACCTGTCTTTTTCCATTTATTCTGAAGCCATATAACTCTGTTAGCAAAACAGAATGATAGTCTTACCTGCTCATTATCTTTAATAATTTTAATTCCTTCCCTCAACCTTTTGAGGAGCAATTTTTGATTTTTTATTAGATCTGAAGGAGGAACTTCCTTATCGTTTTTGATGACATTTTCATTTTCTTCAACCCATTTCTCGTATGCATCTGCTAGAGGAGAAAGAAGTGAATCCACATCCTCTTTCCACATTTCTGAAAGCTTAAATGCCGAAAGTTCTGGGGGTTCTCCAAAGTTTTTATTCCATTCGAATGATGGTGTGGGATCCGGATAAAGTGGAACAAACTCGCTTCTCACATCAGAAGAGAAAAATTCTAGACATTCATCCCTGAAATGTTGTCCATCTGGCCAGAGTATTTTTTTATCAATATAATCAGAATAATCAATGTCTTTCCATATTGCTGAGCAGAAATAACCACGAGCATAAGCGGGTCTGTTTCTGTAAAGAAAACGAAGAACATCTTTATTTTGTTCTGGAAACAATGGCTGAATTCCATTCAATACTTTAATTCTAATTGATGGTTGAAATATACTTTTTTCTGTGAGTTTTTTTCCATTGCATTCTTCTGATGTTAGATTGTTTACTATATTTAAAATTATATGATTATATTCTCCATCAGATATTTTTCTTATATATAGCAGAATCTTTCCGTCATTACCTTCGTAAATTGAAACGATTTTCTCGTTCTTATCTATCTCGATTTGACTTTTGAAATGGTGTGGTGTTCTTTTCCATGTTTTTCTTTTACCGGTTTCACCTTGGCTGTATGTGCCCCACGTCACACAAATTTTAAAAGATTGCTCAACCTTTTTCAGTGCGAAAGATATGCCAAAAGAGCTAGGTCTATTTCTTGGATCTATATCAGATGGTACAAATGCTGGGAATGCCGGTGGATCGTCATCAGAATTATCATCCTCAGCCTGAAAATTTTTACCCACAGAGATAATACTTTCAGAGTCGGGAGTTGCATCAGTTTTCATTCTGCAATTTCTAGAAATAATTACTCCAGTTAAGTACTCCTTACTTGGGTCTCCATCAATTTCTTCCTCTGAGCCGTTTCTTGGTCCATATACTTCCTTTATCATCTCTTCAATTAACTTTTCTCTCATTTATTAACACCTCTGTAAAAACCGCATAACTTATTCAACGGGCATACTTTACATTTTGGATTATTGGCATTGCATATTAAAGCTGCAAAATCGATTATTGAATAGAAAAATTTTCTCGGATCATCACAGTCAATAAGATATTTCATTATTTTTTCAAATTTTTTATTCCTTCTGGATGAGTCAGTTACATTGAGCATGAAAATTCTGCCTATCACTCTTACTGTATTTGTATCAAGCACAGGTTCCGGGGTATTATATCCACTGCAAAGCACCGCTGATACTATATATTGCCCCACACCCGGCAGTTTGAGGAGTTCATTTTTATTCGAAGGTAATTTACCACCGTACTTCTCTACAACCTCTAAAGCCATTCTGTAGAGAAGATCAGCTCTCCAGAATAATCCAAGTTGTCTGATTTCGAACTCTATATTTTCTTTCCCTGCGGATACAATTGATTTGAAATCTGGAAAATTTTTAATGAATTCTATGTATATATCTTTTACCTGATCAGCCCCAGTTCTCTGTAACATAACTTCAGCTACTATTATTTTGTAGATATCATTTGTAAATCTCCACGGGTAGTCTCTGATATTTTTTTCTCCCCATTTCATCAATTTTCTCTGAATCTCATTGATAGTATTCCTATAAGATTCTCTGCGCTGTATATAAAGTTCATATTGCATTATATCTCATCCAGCATATTCTTTATTTCTATTGCTATTCTTTCTGCCATAAGTGGAGGAACGGCGTTACCTATCTGTCTATATTGAGAGGTCATCGGTCCCTCGAATTTATAATTATCAGGAAAAGACTGAATTCTGGCTGCTTCTCGTACAGTGATCGATCTGGCCTGATTGATATCAGGATGTATGTAATAGTGCCCATCCTTAGAACTATGAGCTGTAATGGTGTGCGCATATTTTAAATCAGGTGCTACAACTTTGAATCTATCCAGAAATGATATTATATTTTTATGGGTTTTTAGATTATCTGGCAATTCATCATATCTAAGTCTTCTGTGATCTATATTCCATGCTTTTATAACATATCTGTATATCTCCCTGTCCCTTTCATTATGTTTCCTTGCTCTATGCTGTATGAGAATATCACTTTCAGTTCTGATACCTGATTTTCTAAGATAATCTGAAGGTGGACCGAGATACTTCTGTGGACCTTCTTTTCCATTACCTGGAACAAGCGGTGGCAGATCTTCTAAAAGTTGAGAAACGGCATAGTCATGTTTCACAGGCTTGAAAGAAGGGTATTCAAAATGGCGGTCAGTTTTCAATCCTATAATAATGACCCTCTGTCTTTTCTGAAGAACAAAAAAATCTTTTGCATCCAAGATTTCTCCAAGTACAACATATCCGAGTTTTCTGGCGCTTAAAAGAATATTGCTATAAATTTTTCCGTTTAAGGCAGATTTTATCCCGGGTACATTTTCAAAAACAAAAGCAGAAGGTCTGAAATGACTTATAAAAGAAATGTAATGAAAATAAAGATCATTTCTGGGATCATTTTTCATCTTTTCAGGATTTCTACCTCTGCCTATGATGGAAAAAGTCTGGCATGGAGGACCACCAATTATTATATCCACATTTTTTAAATTGGCTTTTCTCAAATTATTCTCTACTTTTCTTATTATTGCGTTTCTATTTTTTGCTGAAATTTCTGCATTAATAACTGTACCATAATCTGTCAGTGTTCTTCCTTCGTTAATAAGTTTTTCTTTTGAGATTTCTCCCCTAATGTAACTGGAATAGATATAATCCATTTTGTTTGCCTTTAGAACATGATATATTGCTCTCGTTTCAAGTGTCATAGATGCATATCTATCCATTTCGACATAAGAAGTAAATCTATAACCATTTCTCAGAAATCCCTCAGAAAGACCCCCAGCACCAGCAAATAAATCTATAACCGTAAAAGCATCCTTCATACCTTATCACTTATAGCTTTAATATTTAATATTATGATGATGTTTACAATATTTAAATATTTCGCTTGTATGTTTCGGATATTTAATTTTATTTTACAACATTTGTTAAACATCGACTGTTTCTGATAATCAAAAAAATTTAATGAATATTTTGACGATTTCTAAAAACCTTTTGTTTACTGTGTTTTTTACCATATCCAGTAATAAAAATATTTATTCATGAGTTTGTAATATACATATCTATGAACAACTTTGAAGATTTCCTTTTAAAAAGATAAAGAAAAGTAAAGGGATAGGACAAATTGTCTATACAATCGATAAGGATAAATCTAAGGATCTCGAAAAAAGATCGATAGTAAAAAGCCATATAAGGTAATAAAGAGCGAATTTCATGGAGGGCATACATTAGTAACAACAGTGATCACGGTGAAGTAAAGGCAATGTTTATGTGCTTGGCATATAATCTAAACATTTTAAAAAGGTTGAAAAAGTGGGGTTGATAGCATAAGCTATAAAAAAATCAATGAAAAAACAGGGGACATCACAAAAATAGCCTGTTTTCTCTCCCCCGCAAACCAAACTGTATATTGTATGATCGCCCATGTATCGTATTTATAGAATGAGAATGAAAGGTATAGTTTATTTGCTTAATACATATTTTTAATCTATTCTATCTTTATTCTGATCCACTACTTATAAAAATAAAAAAGTTTCAAAATTTATTTCATTTATTCTTCTGGTTTTTCTCTTTGTGGCTCTTGCCATTGTTTAGGCCCACCTTTTTTCTTGCCTCTTCTCATTACCAGAACACTAGCTAGCACTGCTACAACAGCCACTATTACTATGATTATTACAATTAAGAGATAATTGGTTGTTGCACTTGCTTTAATATTACTTGTTACTGCAGATCCTGAAACTGATATTGTTCCTTTTGTATTGGATGATGTGTATCCTGAAGGTAAATTTACAGTATA
>JABEBX010022075.1_pt1 | contig 12360 bp, 14 predicted proteins | sample 7245971 | NCBI WGS metagenome assembly JABEBX01 (sample SAMN14506365, study PRJNA622280) | hot springs metagenome | biome: hot spring [ENVO:00000051]|acidic hot spring [ENVO:00002120]; feature: spring [ENVO:00000027]|sediment [ENVO:00002007]; material: sediment environment [ENVO:01001048]...
ACTTTTTACCTAATAAATATTCATCAAGAGAAATGACTCTGTTCGCTTTTATGTCCTCTTCGGCTTTTCTTATCTTTCTTCTTATAGAAGGGCTGTTTTCAATGATAAAGTCTTCAATATCGTCTTCTGAAAGTGGCATAAGAGATGCAGACGGTTTTCCTCTGTAAGTATGGAATGTCAATAGGTAGAATCGAGTCATGTAAACCCCGTTAGAGAATTTTCTCCTCTAACGGCTTACGCTGACGGTGGCTTTCTCTAACGGGGTAAAATCTAACCATAGAGGGTATCATCTTGTCATGTAAAAATAGGAACGGCCGTGAGAAAGGGAATTTCTCACGATAGGGATGAACTATTCGCTTGACAGGTGCATTTTAAATGGGTGACCCCTTATTATTATTATTCTGCCTTTGTAGTCTGCCCACCCGTGTCATTTTGAGGCACAGATGAAGAATCTGCTTTCTTGGGATTCCTCGTTTCGTTTCGTTAGAATGGCACACCACAAGTATGTCATGCTAAATTTATTTCAGCATTCCTTATTATTAAATTGCATTTTTTGGGTGAACCTGTATTTCTTTTCGTCAGATAAAATCTGCTAACTCAATTATTGACAAATTAAGTGATGACAATGCATACAAAATCTGTTATCTGTTAAAATTATATTGAGCCCCCGTAGCTCAGTTGGATAGAGCAAGGGATTCCTAATCCCTGTGCCGCAGGTTCAATTCCTGTCGGGGGCATAATTATGGAAAGGAGGTAATATGTTTATAAGTAACGAATCCATAAAGGACTTGTCATCTTCTATAGATGCTGTATGGGAGGTTCATGGCTCTGTTAATCAACCGGTTATAGCTCTTCCCGATAGATCTCCCGAGCCAACATGGGCGTACGTTATTGCAATAAAAAAGGATAAAAAAATGCAGATATTTGTATACCTTTTTCGAGAGCAAAGCAGGGAGGGGGTATTTTATACAAATGAACGCGGGGAGGTTGAGCTTGTAAATGCTAAAGCTATTTTTAATGAAGCGCTTGATTTTACAGGTAGTATGGGGTTTATTATGGAAAGGATGGAACTTGGAGATACAAATGAACAAAGAGAGGCAATAATAAAAACCATACCCGCTTTTTTATCGGATTTGAAGGCTTACAAACCACCTTCGAGCGGGGATGAAGTTGTACTTGACTCGGTGTATGAAGAGGCAGATCGAAATAACACGAATGTTAAATTAACGGATGGAACTATGGAAAATAAGGGAGGAAAACAATGGTTGGCAAAGGTATTAAGTTTATTCTAATTGTAGTGTTCGCTGTATCTTTTGTTAGTTGTGCAAGCAAAAATCCTGAACTAATTAAACAGGCAAGTATGCGCTACGATATAGGCGCGGCTCTTCTCAATAAAGGTGATTATCCTGGAGCAATACAACAATTATCCGAAGCAAAAAAATTGAACCCGGATGATCCACTCACTTATAATGCATTGGGGCTTGCATACTACGCTGAAGGAATGAAGGATGAGGCCGAGCAAGCATACCAAAAGGCAATAACATTGAATAAAAATTATTCTGACGCATATAATAATCTCGGCGTATTGTATTTGAGCGAATCAAATTGGGATAAAGCGATATCCGCATTTAAGTCAGCACTGTCCAATCCGCTGTACATGTCTCCTCAGATAGCATGGGTAAACCTCGGCTGGGCATATTACAAGAAAGGTAAACTTGACGAAGCATTGAAAGCATATAAAAGCGCTCTGACTATTTTACCGGACATGCCCGCAGCACACAACAATATGGGGTTGGTTTATTTAAAGGAAAATATGCTTCCGAATGCAGAAAACGAATTTAAGACGGCAATATACTATTTTAAGGGATATGCAGAGGCCTACCTGAACCTCGGCATAGTATACATGAGAGGGAAAAATTATGCAGGAGCAAAGGATCAATTCGAGACGGTACTAAAATTAGCACCCGGCAGTAACTTTGCATTATCTGCTGAAAATTATTTGAAATTATTGAAATAAAATGGATAGTTTCGGCGAGTTTCTAAGACGAGAAAGGGAACTCAGACACATAGAATTAAATGAAATATCGAAAATAACCAAGATAAAAAAGGCCTATTTGCAAGCGATAGAAAATGATACCTATGACGAATTACCTGATATAGCCTTTGTAAAAGGATTTATACGTGCTTACTGCAATTATATAGGACTGGATCCGGAACAAACTATAAATTATTTTCAGCAATTCTATGATGAGAATTTCAATCAAACGACGAAATCTCAGAAAAAAAGTTTTAAGATAGAAATAAACCAACAGAAGATAGTTATCCCGGCAGCTATCGGATTGGTATTAGCTGGGATAATTTTCGTAATAATCTATCAGGTGTCAAAAAACAGAAACAACAGGCATGTAACCGAATATGAAAACCATGTTCAGCAGCTTAATTTCACATCAACTACGTCAGCCCCGTTAACCACGCGGATGGCCACTGCCATTACTCAAACTGCTCTTTCCGAAATCACAACAACTGGCGTTCCGCTTACGATGACAGTAAGACAACATACCCTTCTTCTAAAGGCAACGGAAAACACATGGATTAAACTCGTACCCAACGATGTGGAAAATGCGGCTCAGGAAGCTTTATTACAAGCAGGCGAACAAGTTTTATGGAAATTCACCGGTACAGCTATGCTTACCGTCGGCAATGCAGAAGGACTCAATATTATACTTGATAACAAAAAAGTTAAACACAGCCTTATAAAAGCCGAAGTCATAAGACTTAAGTTGTCTGATTAAGTTACAGCTATATGATTTTAAAAATAGTTAAGAGGTTCTTCGAGGTATTATTTCTCTTACTTTTTATAACTTCTTGCAGCCTTATAAGACCGATAGTTGTAAAAAAACAATACTCGATACAGGATGCCACAAATGCAATTTCTATGGGCAATTATGAGTTAGCATACGAAGAATTAAACTATATCAATACCTCTGGAATGTCCAACGAATGGCTGATTAAATATAAATTTATGATGGCTTTTGCAAGTTATCAAACCGAACATTATAAGGAAGCGGAGAGGTATTTAAAACAATTGTTGTACGATAAAACAGGTGTTACTGATTATGTCAATTGGTATCTTGCAAATAGTTATGAAAAAACCGGCGATTGTAATAGTTCTATAGGATACCTAAAGTTCATTGGAGATAATTTTACAGAAAGTGTATTTTTTAAACCTTCAATACAGCTTATGGGACAGTGTTTGATAAAGATGAAAAAATACAATAATGCTATAGCGCTTTATTCCGAATATATAACGAATCCGTCATTTTACAAACAACTTCCGGAAATGCTAACACAGAGAGCTGCCCTTTATGTGAGTGCAGATAATATAAGTAGTGGCATTAGCGATTATTTAAAGGTATACTCATTGTTTCCTAACTCGCCGTACGCTGGTATTGCATTCAGCACGCTCAACACCATAACGAATGTTAACAACTTGAACATTGATCATTATCGGATTGCAAACCTGCTTATAATGGACGATAAATACAATGCTGCTTTAAATGAATTGAACATTGCTCTTTCTGAAGGACAACTTAACGGTAACGACAGCAAAATATCAAATTTGTATAAGAACATGGGCATTGCATATTATCATACCGATCAATATGATGATGCGATACTCTCATTACAAAAATCATTATTTTATAATACCAAAAACGACGATTATCCTGAAATACTATTCTGGCTCGGTAAGTGTTTTTCTAAATCTGGCAAAATAGATTACGCTATAAATACCTTCCTTAAGTTGGCGTATATAAAAAGCAGTTACAAGCCCATGGCCATGTATAAGCTTTATATGCTCTACCAAAAAGAAAACAACACTATAGCAGCTCATCGTTGGTTGTTAAAACTTGCAAACACAAACACCCCCTTTTCTCTTGCTGCCTATTGGAAACTTGCATGGTCCTATTATAAGTTATGTGATTTTAAAAATGCTATTTATTATTTAAACAAAGTGAGGCATTCAAAGTACAGTGACGAATATGAAAGAATAAAAGCAGAATATTGGAGCGCGAGGATTTTGTTGAAAGAGGGTAAAGCAGGTAAAGCCAATAAAATGTTTTTTGAAATAGCAAATACTATGCCTTTGAATTATTATACAGTCATGTCGAACATGTGGGTAGGCGTAAATACTATTTCCTACAATGTAAATAACATATATGCTCCAAAAATCGTAAACTTGGGTTCGTCTTTTAATTTTCATTATTCAAGATATTTATTTCTAAAGAGCCTTGGTATTCATAAAGAATCCCTAAATGAACTTGCAGCACTTTCCATGTTAAATCTTTCTCAAAACGAATGTCTTTTGTTATGCTACGAATACTATATAAATGGAGATTATTTTCACAGCCTTTACATTGCACGAACAGAGCTCGCTAATATGTTACAGACATTCGATACCAATACATTGCCAGCATGGTTTTATAGCTATCCCGCAGGCTATTCTCAGATAATAAATAATTATACTGTAAAGTATAATATCGATCCATTTATTTTATATGCCCTTATCCTTCAGGAAAGCAGGTATAAAACAGATGCGGTTTCAAATGCGGGAGCCTTAGGTATAATGCAGATTATGCCGTCAACAGCTTCAAGGGTCGCAAAAGAGATATCCCTTGAACCGTTCTCTTCCCAACTGCTCTTGGATCCTCAAATAAACATAGGTATAGGCACATGGTATTTTAAAAAGCTCATGGCAAAGTATAAGGGTAATTATGTTTTAAGCCTTGCAGCTTACAACGCGGGTGAAAAGGCTGTTGATAAATGGCTGGCTTCTTCTCCTGACTGCGATACGGATGAATTCATAGAGGATATACCATTTGAGGAAACACGGCATTATGTCAAGGACATCATAGCTAACTTAGCTGCTTACACAAAGATATACGGAGGTAAAATAAATCTTGAAAAGCACATAAATATGGAAGGCAGTTTTTTGAAAAGCTGCCTTCCAAAACAATAGAATTACATCTCTACAGAATATTCTATTGTATCAAACCAGAAACCGGTTTTCTTAATATTATCAATTTCTGCCTGGATCATAGTGTAATGTGCTTGCTCCATGTCGGCAAGTCTCTTAAAGGTTGTTTGTATTTCCGGTAATGCCGCATTTTTTGCATTAGCTGAATAATAATCAACAGCCTTCTGTTCAAGTGCCCGGGCAGTTTCAAGTGCTGACAGTTCAGTTGCATTTGCTTTACCCATGGTCTGTATATCCTTCTGATTTATTTTAGGCAGCAGGGGTTCCACAGCCGACCTGTCTATATCAATTGACTGCCATCCTTTCTGTGCAATGACATTGTTTATCTGGTTATCCAGAAGGACCATATGACCGAATTCGTCTGTTGCAAGTCTTATGAACATATTTTTACCGCCTATATCTTTGGTCTGCCGTGCAAACTTAAGATATGTTAGAAGTGCTTCCTTCTCGGACTCATCGGCCGATCTTAATACCTTTAACAATTCTTTATCTCTGTTTTCCATTTATTTACCTCCTGATTAATCTTCTGTAAGAACGCATGCATCGTACTCCATCTGAAGTAAATCACGATGAGACTGTTCTTCTTTTATAAGCCTGTCGAATATCTTTTGCTGTTCTAAATCCTTAACAATCCTGCGTATATCGGTATAAAGCTTTACTGATAATGCTTCTCTTTTTATCGCGAGTAGCAGTATCTGTTGATATTCCATATGAAACTGCATGTCGTTATCAAATTGCTCATGAATTGAGTAGTCATCTATGTTAAGCACGGAAAGATCCATTAGTACCTCTTTTGACAAATGCATGCCTTCGAGCTTTTGTTTGTGAATAAGCTCCTGCTTTGCAAGTTGATCAAAGAATGTTTTCGCATTCGATGTTTTCGCATTTTTCTTTGCCTCCGTATAAAAGTTATAGGAGTCCATTTCACGCTCTATTGCAAACTGTAATATATCTTTGTACTGTTTATCCATAAACTCTCCTTAAAAGTTAAACATCCTTATTAGAATGTAAAGAATATAAAATTAAATATGGTATGGTCAATAGATTTTTAAATATGTGTGCCCGAAAGTCGCCTGTTACATTTCAATGGCTGCGATTAATGCAAATAATGTTTATACAAATACAACTTTAAAAGGCTTGTGCTTACCCACCTGCACAACATAAGAGCCTTTCCTATCTATTTTGTAGAAAAGGTCTTTTACAGGTGTACCATTTATTGCGACACCGCCTCCTTGAATGAGGCGTTTTGCCTCTGTTTTGCTCGGCGTTGCAGATGCATCAACAAGTATCCGATATAAAAAAGCCGGTTCGCCCGAAGATTGAAGTCTAAATTCTTGAAACTCGTCTGGCATCTCTTTTTTAGAGAATACCTTTTCGAAAGATTCCTGCGCCCGTTGCGCTTCTTCGACGGAATAAAACCTTTTGCACAGTAACAATGCGAGCTGTTTTTTCACATCCATGGGGTTTATTTTTCTTTGCATTGCCTGCGCTTTTAATTTCTCGATTTCTGCCTGAGACAGCCCCGTTAAAAGTTCATAGTACGTCCACATTAGTTCATCCGATATGCTCATAATCTTTCCGTATATCGTATCCACCGGCTCATCGATCCCTATATAATTACTGTAGGATTTACTCATCTTCCTCACGCCATCGAGTCCGGGAAGAAGAGGCATTGTAAGAACAACCTGTGGCTGCTGGCCATAAGCCTCCTGAAGTACCCTGCCGACCAGGAGATTGAATTTTTGATCCGAGCCGCCAATCTCAACATCCGCTTTTAACATAACCGAATCATACCCCTGCATCAATGGGTAAAGAAGTTCGTGTATGCCAATGGGTTTTTTTTCGGTGTATCTTTTTGTAAAATCATCCCTCTCAAGCAACCGTGCTACAGTATACTTCGAAGCAAGCTTTATTAGCTCTATCATATCTAATTTCATAAACCATTCAGAATTATACCGGATTTCGGTTTTGCCGGGATCAAGTATCTTGAATGCCTGTCTGGTGTATGTTTTTGCGTTCTCAAGCACCTGTTCTCTCGAGAGCTGGGGTCTCGTTACCGATACACCTGTGGGGTCACCTATCATTGCCGTAAAATCACCTATTAAAAAAACAACCGTATGCCCGGCAAGCTGAAAGTGCCTCAATTTCTCCATGAGTACTGTATGGCCTAAATGAATGTCTGCCGATGTCGGATCGAAACCAGCCTTTACACGGAGAGGTTTATTGGTTAAAAGACGTTTTTTTAATTCATCCTCCTGAATAATCTCGACAGCACCCTTTTTTATAAGTGAAAAAGATTCCATCAATACTTTTGACAAATTTATACGTTTAACAATAAAAGAGGACGGCATTGAGCAACCGTCCTCTTCTCGTTTAGGCTTTTATTATACAGTTAACAGGACAAACTGCTACACAATATTGTACTGTTATCTTACCTGCCTTTATTTCCTCTTCATCCTCTGTGCATTTTGCAGGATCTATTACATAAAGATCCCCAGGGCTTATGGCTCCACGTGGACACTCAGGTTCACATACACCACAGGCAATACACTCCTCTGTAATCTTCATCGCCATGTCAATTTCCTCCTTTTTATATTTTAAACACTATTTTCTATCACCTCGGGAGAGGTATGGTCAACTATATTTAATATAATGTTCTTTTTTTATATTTGAAAGTAAAGCTTTATTTCTATACAACTCCAATGCAGTCATTGCAAGCAACAGAGCACCTGTACGCATAATACTATACGCTGCAGGCTTGTTTGCTTGGATCTTAAATGCCTCAGAGTGTGCAGGGCAACTTACTCTCGTTATGGCTATGGTTGGATGAATAACAGGGACAACATGGCTCACATTACCTATGTCTGAAGACCCAAGCTCTTTATCCGTAAAAAAACTATCGATCTTTACATTGAGCTTTTTTAATTGCTTTTCAAAAAGACGGGCAAGTCCGATATTGGGCCTCAACGGATAATAAACATTTCCTGTACGCTTGATTTTATACTCAACATCAAAGGCAAGTGCAGCGCCTTTAACCATATTTGAGAATCTTTTTACAAGTACCGCGTGAGATTTGAGATCCTCTGCCCTTATAAAAAACTCAGCTTCAGCTAAATCCGTTATAATATTGGCAGCACTGCCGCCACGTTTAATAATGCCATTTATCTTATTTCCCCCGGACATGGTTATTCTATTTGCGTTCACTGAATGAAATAAGGAGAACATAGCGGAAAGTGCATCTTTCCCATTCCACGGATTCGCTGATGCATGTGAGGAAATTCCTTTAAAGACAACAGAAAATCTTTCGAGTGAAAGAGATAGTTTCACAACCTCAGTTTTATCCGCAGGATGTATCATCATTGCAGCATCTATTGTTTTGAATACGCCTTTTTTCGCAAGCTGTGCTTTTGCGCCTACTGTTTCCTCCGCCGGACAACCAACTACGGTTATAGTTCCTACTGAAGACATTAAATTAGATGCTACTCCTATAGCAGCGAGAGTCGACATACCGGCTATGAGGTGGTGCCCACATGCATGTCCCAATCCTTCCAGGGCATCATATTCGGCAAGCAGTGCAATGCTTGGCTTACCCTTGCCGTACGTTGCCATAAAAGCAGTCGGGAAACCTTGAACATCTTTTATAGAAAAATCATGCGCCTTAAGCAAAGTACAGATTCTCGATTTTGCTTCAAATTCATGAAGTCCGTACTCGGGGTGTTTATATATGAAGCGTACAACATTTGCTACTTCGGGATAAGTACGCTTAATAGCTTTTGAGAAGGATAGAATTGATATCTATACCTCCATAATCTCTTTAGTTTTTTTCTCGGCAAGTTCGTCTATTTTTTTTATATGGTCATCGGTAATGGATTGTACCTTTTTTTGTAATGTTTTTGAATCATCTTCGCTGATCTGCTTGTCCTTCTCTGACTTTTTTAACTCATCAATAGATACTCGACGTGTATTCCTGATTGACACCCTTGCCTCTTCGGACATCTTACCTATTACCCTTGTCAAATCTTTTCTTCTCTCCTCAGTTAAAGATGGAATCGCTATGCGGACAACCTTACCGTCATTTATTGGCGTCAATCCGAGATCCGATGCAAGTATTGCCTTTTCTATCAAACCTATTGCCTTTACATCCCATGGCTGTATAACGATTTGCCGTGGATCCGGCGTTGATAAAGAAGCCATCTGACTTATTGGTGTCAATGTGCCATAGTAATCAACCTTTACGATATCCAATATTGATACAGATGCCCTGCCAGTCCTTAACTTGGAAAGCTCATTTTTAAATGTTGCAATGGTTTTTTCCATCTTTTCTTTTGTACTATGCAATATTTTTTCATCCATTGTATTCACCTTCCTGTAATAAGCGTCCCTACCTTTTCTCCGAGGACTATCTTTTTTATGTTATTTTTAATGTTAATATCGAAAACTATTATTGGAAAATTATTGTCCATACTCAAGGATATAGCGGTAGAATCCATGACCTTCAATCCACGTTTCAAAACATCTATGTACTTCATCTGATCGAACTTTATAGCAGACTTGACGATATTTGGATCCGCATCATAAACACCGTCGACCTTTGTGGCCTTCATCAATATGTCAGCCTTTATCTCGATTGCCCTTAGTGCAGCGGCAGTATCCGTTGTGAAATATGGGTTGCCGGTACCGGCAGCAAAGATCACAACACGTCCTTTCTCAAGGTGGCGTATAGCTCTTCTCCTGATATAGGGTTCCGCAATTTCATGCATCTCTATAGCTGTTTGCACTCTTGTATGAACATTGTGGTGTTCCAATACATCCTGAAGTGCTATAGCATTGATGATTGTCGAAAGCATGCCCATATAATCGGCGGTTGCCCTATCTATACCGAGTTCGTGCGATAACCCGTCACCCCTTACAATGTTCCCGCCTCCTATAACCATTGCTACCTGAACACCAAGGCCTATTATCTCTTTAATCTGCTCTGCTATATCCCTAAGCGTGGCCGAAGCGAGCCCTATACCATTCTCACCTCCGAGTATCTCGCCGCTCAGTTTCAACAATATTCTTTTATACTTAAGGCTGTCCATCCTTTTTATGATTTTGAGGTCTCTCCAATCTGGTACCTCACAAACCTTCTTACAATAATGTTTTCTCCAACCTTTGCTATCATGGACTTAAGCAGATCTCCTATCACAACGTTTGGATCCCTTATATAGCTCTGCTCGAGCAAACAGACTTCTTTGTAGAATTTATCGAGTTTTCCTTGTACCATCTTTTCTATGACAGGGGCGGGTTTACCCGAAGCCTTTGACTGCTCCACATAAATCTCTTTCTCTTTTTCAATGACAGCAGCGGGAACCGATTCCCGATCGATATATAGGGGATTGGCTGCAGCTATCTGCATGGCTATATCTTTGGCAAACATCTTAAAATCAGATGTTCTTGCGACAAAATCTGTTTCACAGTTAATCTCAACCATCACACCTATCTTATTCCCTGCATGTATATATGCCTCGATTAGGCCTTCTGCAGCAGTTCTACCAATCTTCTTGGATGCAGATGCAATACCCTTTTTCCTCAATATTTCAATGGCTTTATCAAAATTGCCGTTTGCTTCTTTCAGAGCGCTCTTGCACTCCATGATACCTGCGCCAGTTTTTTCTCTTAACGTTTTAACCATTTCAGCAGTTACTTCTGCCATCTTATTGTGCTCCTTCTATTATTCTTTTTATTATTTACAGGAGAGCGTCATTCTCACTCACCTAACGCGGTGAAAATCTACTCTCTTTTTTGAAGTTTTCACTCTATCAAAGGAATTATACGTCACTATAGTCCATGTTCAAAATTCCTTATTCCTATCCGGTACGCCCTAAAATTCGTCCGGTACATCAAGTTGTTTTTCTTCTACGGAAGCTTCTGAAACCGTCTCCTCTTCTTTGGGTTTCTCTGCTGCAGCTTCTTGCTGCACATCCTCTTCCTGAGAAGTTTTATCTCCGCGTATCTTTGTACCTTCGAGGCAAGCGTCCGCTACCTTAGAAGTGAGCAGTTTGATTGCCCTTATCGCATCATCATTTGCAGGTATGGGATATTCAATGACCTCTGGGTTACAATTTGTATCCACGATGCCGACAATCGGTATACCGAGTTTATTTGCCTCTTTTACAGCGATACCTTCATGGTTTGTATCAACGACAAACATCATGCTGGGAAGTTTTTTCATGTTTCTTACACCACCCAGATACTTTATAAGTTTTTCCTTTTCTTTAGTAAGCTGCATCTGTTCTTTTTTGGTAAGTTTCTCAAACGTACCATCCGTTTGCATTTTTTCGATTGCCTCGAGCCTTGACAGGTTACTCCGGATTGTTTTGAAGTTTGTCAGCATACCTCCAAGCCATCGTATGTTGACATAGAACATACCCGCACGCTCCGCTTCCTCTTTTATTGACTCCTGTGCCTGCTTCTTTGTCCCTACAAATAGTATATTACCGCCCTCTCCAACAGTTTTTACGACAACTTCATAGGCTACTTTTAATGCCTCGAGCGTTTTCTGGAGATCGATTATGTAGATCTTGTTCCTTGCCTCAAAGATGTACGGCTTCATCTTTGGATCCCACCTGTTTGTCTGGTGACCGAAATGCACACCTGCCTCGAGCAGGTCTTTCATTGTTACGTCAAACATTTTTATCCTCCATGGTTTTTTTCTTCCACCCGCAGTCAACTCAGCAGCAAGACTTTTTTAAGCACCCTCGCGCCAATATGCAGGTGTGTTTTTTTATTAGTCTTTTTATATTGCATATTAAATTATAATATTCAAGCAATATCTTCATATAATGCCCGATCTGCCATTACAATGCCGTATCATAGTACGGCTTAAACTCCGGATAGAATTCAGGTTTTTATCCTATTTTTCGTTTGTGACTTATCTGACAACGTTTTTTGTTGCAAACCATTTTAAGCTGTGCAATTCTTATCTTATACTATGGAATTTTATAGCGATAAAAGGAAAACGGAAAGGGTTGATACCAGACTGAGGGTGAATTGCAGAAAAAGCGGCGTGTTCTTTTCTGATTTTGCGAGGAACATATGTCTTGACGGTATTAAGGTAGAAACTCCTACATTGCTTGGTAAAGGCAGTGTGGTAGATTTGTCTTTTTATTTGCCGGACGAGGAAGAACCAATTATTGTAATGGGAAGGATTATCTGGTCGGGCATGGAAGAACATACCAACTTTAATACTGTCCTTGGTATAAAATTCGAAGATATGAGCGAAACCCATCGCAGCATGCTCATAAAATTCATAAACAACAGACGTAACGACGCATAACAGCGGT
>JABEBX010019878.1_pt1 | contig 12344 bp, 11 predicted proteins | sample 7245971 | NCBI WGS metagenome assembly JABEBX01 (sample SAMN14506365, study PRJNA622280) | hot springs metagenome | biome: hot spring [ENVO:00000051]|acidic hot spring [ENVO:00002120]; feature: spring [ENVO:00000027]|sediment [ENVO:00002007]; material: sediment environment [ENVO:01001048]...
ATCGTCAAGGCTGCCGCGGTTCCCACTACGGTCGACTTTAGAAAATCTCTACGTTTCATCAACGATACTCCTTGTCTGGTAACCGTTCACAGCCTTTCAGCCTGTCAGACGCACAACAAGCCTGATCACACATGAAGTTTACCCCCTTCCAGAAGAAAGGCAAATAAAATTTCATAAATAAAGAGAAGTTATGATTTCAGCATTTCACGCGATCCAACCAATAAAAAATAAAATCCCACGCCCCGCCGATCCGGCCCACCATCTTTTCTGATGGCTTTTCCCTCCTTGATACAAACAGGGGCTTTGCAACTGGAATTATAGACAGCAGCATCTACAGGTTTGTCCGAATGCCATGCGTTGTGGGCGGAACCCAACGGATTGCACGGCATGATGATGTCGCCATGATTTATATCGTTAATCCCAGGATGACCATCGGCACTGCGGGGGTGGAGCGGCCTTGGCGCTGTTATGAAACACAGTATTTTCAGTGGCGATCAGGTTTTATATTACCATCTGCTCACTTCGGCAAGACCGCCGGGGAATTAGCGTCGTTTTAAAGAGCTGTACATCATTTTCCCTCAAGTCATTGCCTTCTAAAAGTTTATTGAATCGCCGGATCGCGTTGGCTTTTCTTTGAAACATTTCGGCGCCAACAGCAAAACCACGCCATACGTTAACGACAATATAGAATTCACGATGCTTATTAGATTTTTTCATGGGTATTACCTTTCAATAAACGTTGTTGCCAATCGAAGACATTCGCGTATTCAAGAAAACTGGTGCGTTCAGACAAGCCGCTTTGGCGAAATGTAGGCCGATATGCCTGTCGCGAAAAGCGATCCCGCCGCTTTTCATCAGAAACGATATAAAACCGCGAAACACCAGGTTCAGTTAAAAGTACATCATTGAATCGCAATAGCCCGGAATAAATAGATGTCGAATGTTCGACCTCGAATAGGCCTTCAATTGCATTTCGTCCAGCGGCAATCCAAAGTACATCAATCTCTGATATGACCGAGGAAATATCATTGAAGCCATTTGGAATCTCGCCGCGAAGATCGAATGTTGGCGTAAGTGACCAATCCAACTTTTCCACATCCATCCTTGGTATAAATATATCGAATCCTTTGGCGTTTCCAATCCCCGCCAATAATGTTTGTACCTGTGAGTGCGATAATTCCGGACGTATTTTTATCCGATTAGAGTCTACGCTTTTCACCAATGCGTCGATGCCAGCAAAGCCATCAAGATTAAACCGTCCCATCTTCGGCACATATAACTCCCGCGTGCCATGTCCAGAAACAAGCTGAACCTTGTATTGGCCGTCATCTGCGGGCTGGGCGTTGTGAAAAAGCTCCTCGAAATCTGCGTATGGCACAAACAATGGTGCGGACCCGTCGTCAAGATAAAAGCATATATAAGAGTTGTGACCGGCAAGTTCCCGAAGATCAATATCGCGCAGGCCGAAGAAAGTGCGGCCACCCGGATGCACTTTTGAATAACGTAAGTAAAGCCGCGCCAAATCATCACCTATGCTGAAGAGTGAATTACTGCCAGCGAGTTTGTGTAATTCCCCCACCAGTTCGCCTACAGATCGCAGGAGAGAGGCTTTATGAATATTTGGCATTTTGAAAACTCCATGGCGGCCCGGTCATGAACCTTGCGAGCCAGCATCATTTTATACCGCCGGTAGATGGCTGGGTAGCGATTACCGCTGAATTATTGATATAATTAAAACATCAAGATTTGGACGATGAAATATATGGGTGTCCACAAGGTTACTTGACGAGAAATCATCAATGGGTTGGAAGAAAGTTGTCGTTAATGCTCTCCACCGATATTGCCTGCGGCACGGAACGCATGTGGTTAATCGTTCGACGTTCCTTGCGGAGGAATTGGAGCGAATGGTTACCGGGATGGGAAGCAGGGGAAGGACTCCCAGCCAGACTATCAGCAGAATTCTCCAGGAGCTTCGCGAGGCGGGGTTGGTGGAATTTCTGACGGACGGAAAATATCTTCTTCTTGATGCACCAGTACAGTTGAGTCGGAGGACCTCCCCGAGGATGCGATAGACATCGCAATCAGGCACGGCAAGTTGCAGGTGGGCGACCTAATTGCAGTAGATAATACCGTCTTGGCACGACGGCGGCGTGGCCAGGATCGGATACGTGCCTTAGCCCTGGAGAACTACTCGCGGAGATGTGCGTTTTGCGATGTGCGGGACGGCTGCTTTTTACGTGCGGCACATATAGCAAGATGGGCAGATGATGCCGAAAACCGGGCGAATCTGCATAATGTCATAAGTATGTGTCTTATTCACGATGCGCTTTTTGAGCATGGCTACTTTACCCTCGCGGATGATAGGAGGATATTGGTGAAGGATAAAATGAGTGCCATCATGGAATCTGTTTTAAACCACCATACGGTATTCCGTCCTCCAATATCATTTCCGCCATCCACAATCTTCCTGCAAAAACACCGGACGCGAATTGGTTTTGAATGGGGCATATTCAGACCACTGTGATTTCTCACTGCCTGTTGCACATTGCGATGGCAATCTTAGATACAACTGCATAAACGCGGCGAATCTGCAATAAACCACTGCAATTCATTTAGAAAAAGAATTCTTCAAAACGAATCATCCATCTATACGCCAATTTCCTACCTTACTTCCCCGCCTCGTCCAGCAGGGGGGTTTCTTCGGTGGGGTCTTCGGGGACTACGCGGGCGACGTTTACCAGAATGTCGCCTTCATCCAGGCGGATCAGACGCACGCCTTGGGTGGCCCGGCCCATTTCACGCAGTTCGCCGGTTACGCCGATACGCACAACCTGCCCGTTGCGGGTGATCATCATCAGTTCATCTTTATCGGTAATGGCCTTCACCGATACCACCGGCCCGTTACGGTCCGTGGTGCGGATGTTGATAACACCCTTGCCGCCGCGATGCGTCAGGCGGTATTCCTCCACCCGCGTGCGTTTACCGTAGCCATGTTCGCACGCCGTCAGCAGCGTGACCTGATTATCGCCATGATCCAGTCCCTGGGGCACAATGACCATTTCCACCACGGCATCATCATCGTCGAGCTCCACACCTTTGACGCCGCCGGCCTGCCGGCCCATGTCGCGCACTTCGGTTTCTTCAAAGCGCACGGCCATGCCGCCGCGGGTGGCCAGGACAATCTGATCCTTGCCGTTGGTAACGCCCACGCCGATCACGCTGTCCCCTTTATCCAGCCCGATGGCGATAATGCCGCGCTTCATGGGGTTGCCATACGCCTTCAGCAGCGTCTTTTTGATAATGCCCCTGGCTGTGGTCATCACCAGGTGCTTGGCTTCATCGGAGAAGTCCCGCACGACCAGCACCGCGGCAAGTTTTTCATCGGCCTGCATCTCCACGAGATTGGCAATGGAACGGCCCTTGCTCTGCCGGCTCATTTGCGGCACATCATAGACCTTCTGCCAATAGCAGCGCCCAAGATTGGTAAAGAACATCAGGTAATCATGCGTGGAGCCGATGAACAGATGCTCAATGAAATCACCTTCCTTGGAATCCGCCCCCACAATGCCGCGGCCACCGCGGCCCTGCTTGCGATATGTATCCAGCGGCATGCGCTTGATATACCCCTCATGGCTGATGGTGACCACCACCTGCTCATCCGCGATAAGGTCTTCAATATTGATATCCGTGGCGTCATTGGTGATCTGCGTGCGGCGCTCATCACCATACTTTTCCTTCAATTCAATCGTGTCTTCACGGATAATATCCAGCACGCGCTTTTCATCGCTTAAGATCAATTCAAAATCTTCAATTTCACCCACGAGTTTGTTGTATTCTTCCGTGAGCTTGTCAATTTCCAGCCCCACGAGGCGCTGCAATTGCATGGATAAAATCGCATCCGCCTGCGCAGCGGACAATAACATGCCGCCGAGTTCGGATGTCGCCAGATCAATGCGTTTTTTGAATGCCTTGGGGATCGCGGCCTTCCAGGTCAGGGCTTCATCAATGGTGAAGCGCTTGCGCATCAGATTGGCTTTGGCGGTGGGAACATCGGGGCTGATTTTGCGGTTCCGCAACAGCTCAATGATACCCATGACTTCAATTTTTCCGCCGGTAGACTTGCCGTTGACTTCCTCAGTATGAATATCCGCCAAGGCCAGAATCAACCCTTCCAGAATGTGCGCCCGTTGCCGGGCCTTTTTCAGGCGGAACGACGTTCTGCGGCGGATCACTTCCTTGCGGTGCCCAATAAACAGTTCAATCATATCCCGCAGGCTCAAGGTCCGCGGCTGGCGATTTACCAGGGCAATGTTGATAATGGAAATGGTGCTTTGCAGCGGGGTGTATTGATAAAGCTGGTTGATGACCACATTGGGGTCGGCATCGCGTTTGAGTTCCACCACCACGCGCACGGCATGTTCCCGGTCTGATTCATCGCGTACATCGGAAATTTCCTTGATCTGCTCTTCCTTCACCCGTTCCGCAATGGATTCAATAATTGTTTTCTTTAATACCTGATAGGGAATTTCATTGATGACAATCTGTTCCTTGCCGCCCTTGAGCTGCTCGGTATGCACGCGCCCGCGCACAGTCACTTTGCCGCGGCCAGTTTCATAACCTTCCACAATGCCCGAGCGCCCGCAGATCACGCCGCCGGTTGGGAAGTCCGGTCCTTTGATGATTTTCATCAAGTCCCGCACACTGGCGGCGGGTTCATCAATCAACTTGATGATGCCGTCGCAAACTTCCCGCAGATTGTGCGGCGGCAAACTTGTCGCCATGCCCACGGCAATTCCCTGCGAACCATTGACCAGCAGATTGGGGAATTTGGCGGGCAATACCGTCGGCTCCATCCGCACTTCATCATAATTGGGGATGAAATCTACGGTATCTTCCTTCAAGTCCTCCATCATTTCAGCGGCAGCTTCCGCCATGCGGGCTTCGGTGTACCGCATGGCTGCCGGCGGATCACCATCCAGTGAACCAAAATTTCCCTGCCCATCGACCAGCAGGTGGCGCATATTCCAACTCTGGGCCATGCGCACGAGAGTGGGATATATGACAGCTTCACCATGCGGGTGATAATTACCGGAAGTATCGCCGGCGATTTTGGCGCATTTACGATGTTTGGACCGCGGCCCAAGCTGCAAATCATTCATGGCCACAAGAATGCGCCGTTGTGATGGCTTTAATCCATCGCGTACATCAGGAAGCGCACGGTCCATGATGGTGCTCATGGCATAAGTGAGATAGCTTTCGGAAAGCTCTGTTTCAATCTGCAAGTCCGTAATCCGGGATTCATTTTCAAGCATTGGGTGCGGTTCCTCTACCGAAAAAACATTCCGTGGCATCCATCGCCGCGCGGGCGGCCAACTCCAGCCGCAAAGAATTGGATTATTTTAACACAAAAGGCACGGTTGTGGCGAATCAGCAATAGCCACGGCCCATGGCCTGCTGATCGAGCACCGGCAATGCCGTTGACATCCGGAGCAACGGGGCTTTGCCATGCGGCTCAATACTGGCTGATTTCATCCGAACTATAAATCCATTTCGACTTGCCGGCCTGCATGGGTAAATGCACGGCAAAGCAGGGAGCGTGAATATTTTTTGACGGGTTGTTCAGAAAGTGTATGGGATGACCAAATCCGTCACGCACCGCAACCAGGCCACGCATTTTTCCACCCTTGGGCATGGGAATCCAACCCATGGTGGTAAGCTGGGGCCGCAGATAAATCAGCAGGTGCGGATTGTTCTGCCATTGACCGGCGGCATTATGGCCGGCATAAAACCGCTGATAAGCCACCAGAAAGCTGTAAATGCTGGAATGGCCCTTGATCAACTTAGGCATCGGTCCGCCAAACTGCTGATACTGCTGGAACGCCACCTGCAATGATGCCAGCGTAATGCGGGTGTTGGTCATCGCGTTGGTGCGTTTCTGTTCCGCGTGGCCCCAGAAGATCACACCGATGATAATCACCAAGGCTGCCGCGATAATCGGCAGTTCGGACCGGCTGATTGTAATTCGCTTTCCCATGGAATCTCTCCTCGTCTCGGACTTCTTCCAATCCGGCCAATTCCGGATCAGTTAAATTGATCCTAGCACGTTTTGGGGATAAAGGGAAGAAAAATCTTTAATATTTTTTTGCTGGCCGATAAATTTTTTCCGCGTCCGAGAATAGCAGCTATTTCAGTCGCAATAGCGACCCATTCAAACGGATAAAAGTTCGCCGCTATGGGATCGTGAAAGAATAAATTCGTTGCGAGACGTGACCCCTGGAGAGGGGTGAAATCACTGGCTGCCAAGGGGTATGTCCTGGCCTATTTCAAACGTTCCACGCGGGCGATAAGGTCATACGCGGTTTTTTCATCAGCCGCCTCGGCAATTACCCGGGCGATGGGTTCGGTGTTACTGGGCCGCACATGCACCCAGCCTTCCGGCCAGTCGATGCGCACGCCATCCTGCAAATCCAGTTTTTCCCCGGCAAATTCCGCCTTTACTTTTTTCACCAGTTCATCCGCTTCCACGCGGGTGGCGGAGAATTTGGTTTTAATCATTGCATATTTTGGTATCGCGCTGACAATCTGGGAAATGGTTTTGCCCGTGCGGGTCATGAGTTCCAGAATCAACGTCATGCCGATCAGGGAATCCCGCACCGGCCCAATGCGCGGATCAATAACCCCCCCATTACCCTCCCCACCAATGACCGCTTGATGATCCATCATCGCCGCGGCCACATTGGCTTCACCAACAGGCGTACGGATGACGGTGGACTTGAATTTGGAGGCAATGTCATCGACCATCCGGCTTGTGGAAAGATTGCAGACAACTACACCCGGCTTGACCATCACCCGGCTCAACACCGCCAGGGCCAGGGTGTATTCCTCGCCAATATAATTGCCGCGTTCATCCACCACCGCCAGGCGGTCCGCATCCGGATCCTGCGCAAAGCCCACCGCCGCCCGGTGCCGCGTGACCTGACCACATAAATCAGTGAGATTGTCGCGTGTCGGCTCCGGCGGATGGGCAAAGCGGCCCGTGGCCTGATTATTAACGTGCGCCAACTCCACGCCCAGTTTTCCCATTAACATCGGGGATGGCGCGCAGCCGGCGCCATTGATGCTGTCAAGCACCACACGATAGCGATGTTCGCTGATGGCCTTGGCATCCACGAGTTGTAAAATGGCCTGAACATGGTGGGCGTGGGCGCGGCTGTCAGTGGTCAGGGTGCCGATTTGATCAATATTTACCAGGCTCCACGCTCGCTTTTCATACAGTTCACGCAGTTGATTGATGACGTGCCCGGAAAAGGCGATGCCGTCATGGGAAATAAATTTAATGCCATTGTATTGAGGCGGATTATGCGAAGCGGTAATCACCACGGCGGCATCCATTTTGAGAAATCGGCCCATCATCGCCACACTGGGGGTGGTGGCAATGCCCAGATCCACCACATGAACCCCCACGGACATCAATCCAGCCGCAAAGGCGCTTTGAATCATGGGGCCGGAAATCCGGGAATCCCGCCCGATGGCCACGCGAATTGGGGCCACGGCCTGGTCATCCAGAGCAGTCTGCTTTAACAATTCTCCAAAGGCCTGCCCGAACTCCATAGCCACAGCGGGAGTTAAAGAATCGCCAATAATTCCCCGCACGCCGGAAACACTGATTATCAAGTCGCTCATCCGCGCACCATCCTTCAATATCGCGTCACCCGGCAGGATATACGCCCTGATATTGTTTGCAAGCGGATGGGGCTGGATTTTTGAGCGGACAGGCCTTGACTTTGGCGGCCAATCGCCGGATCATAACGGGTCTGGACTTCGGACGTCCCGGTAGAGTATGATACCCGGCCCGGCGAAGAATATTCCCGGATCGTTCGGGCTTGTAGCTCAGCTGGTTAGAGCGCGTCACTGATAATGACGAGGTCAATGGTTCGAATCCATTCAGGCCCAATTTTTATCTGATTCCGCAAACAGAAATGAATTCAAAAAATGAATTCAACAACTCGACAACACTATCGGATTTGCATACCATATTTGCAATACTCGCAGAACCTGCACCGGTTCCGGTATTGCTCGTGGAGTCTCAATGACCAATAAAAAACCCACATCAGCGGCCCAGATAACATTCAAAACATAAATTATACTTTAAGAAAGGCCATCGTGTGGAAAGTAAATTTCGCATAATCACAGATCAATCCTATGCCCCTGGCTGTTTTATTCTTCAACGCACTCGCTTCAGTGAATTTGAAGATCATCGCTCGAATCAAAATCCTCACGCCCAACACAACACGGTGTTAATTCAGTATAGCACGGATTTTTCCTTTCTGGCATTGAATTGCGGCTACAAAACACCTAACAATGATCCCAGAATCAACCCCGATGCAACTGATTTTATACCCGGTGCGTATGATTACCTTTCGGAGATCGCTGGGGATATACTTCCCGAAGCCAGATATCCGAATCTTGCTGAATATTTTGGCCAACAACAACCACGGCGCATTCCGCCGAGTATGACAAATTAAATCGAAATATTGACGGTTTCAGACCCGTTGGCACATTTATGCGGGCATTATCATCGGTGTTGTCTAAGTTCCTTCAAGGGAACCCAATCCCCCGGAGCGCGTTCGTAATGCCAGAACACCCAGCCGTCGGTAGGGTATCCACTGGCCGCCTTCCCCGCACCGGAAGGCGATAAGAATATATGATTCTTGAATTTGATTGCGCCATTTTTTTGTACCCGGGCTTTGAATTCCCTGCCTTTTCGCCGCGCTCTGAGGGCCATACTACGGTTTACATAATGGGCGAGAATTGGTTGGCCGGCGACGTCCGCCTTGCCTTGGTTGGGTATGGCTTCTCGTCGCCGCAGGAACATTTTTCGTTCCTTCAATTTGTAGTCAGAACGAAAATCCCGGCGAACGATTCGATGGAGGTCCTGACAATTCGCAAATTTTCCAAGTTGCTTGTTTCCGCTGGGTTGAGCAATACGAAGTAACAGAGTTTCCATCTCTTTTACAAATGTATTGCCGATGGTCAGGTAGACAGAGAACCGATTCCATAAGCCACGATGTCGATCTTTGAGATGTTGTTTCAGGCGTCCCTGCAGATTGCGGGCAAGTCCGACATAGTAGAGCGTGTCATTGCGATAGAGTGAATATACTCCATCGCGACCGCGTGTGTAGTGGCGAATGATGTGTTCATACTCTTCCAATGCTCGGGCATCAAGCTTTTCTAGCATTTGGCTGACAAGCTGTTGCCTGTGTCGTCGTGGCATATTTACTCCTTGAATAATGCGGGTGAAAGTATATCCGATGCATGTAATCAGGCCAATGCGTTATTTGGAAAATCGCATGATTCAAACAAACTTGTTCCATGTCTCTCTATTCATCCAGACATCCCGGCTAAATCCGAATGGCCCAATGGACACGGTGCAGATAAGCCGCATTCCACTGCGACGCAGATGATGGAGAAGTTTGATATGTTATGTCACGTATAAATAAATTCAGCCCCAAAACTCAATGAGATATCCATTTGTCCTGATCCATATTATGAGGAAAATGCAAAATGCTGAAAACAACCTCCGGCTGGCTAATGTGTTCGCGGTGCCTTATCCTGTTAATAGTAATGAAAATTGCCTGTGGTACGCGATACCGTCCATAGACTTGAGGTAAAACTAATGCAGCGGTTGGAACGACTTACAATCCGAGGCTTCAAATCTATTGAACGGCTTGAGGATTTTAAGCTGGGGAAATTGAACGTTTTCATCGGAGCCAATGGGGCGGGCAAAAGTAACTTTGTGGAGTTTTTTAGGTTACTCTTAGCGATCCGCCAGCAGCGGCTGCAGGAATTTATACTGCGAAATGCCCCAGCAGACGGCTACTTTTACGGGGGGATAAAGCATACCCCTCAAATTGTGGGGAATCTGAGTTTCGGTGGAAACTGCCTATATACTTTTTGGCTTGATCCGACAGCGGATGGGAGTATCACTATAGGGGAATCGATGCAATGGCAAAACCCCGAAGGTGGCGATCCAATAAGCGGTCAAATAACCCCTGGTAATCGCGAATCACAAAATGAGCGTTTTTGGAAAATTGCGCCGAATTGGCAAGTTTACCATTTTCATGATACCAGCATCACTTCCGGTATGCGGCGGGAAAGCGGAGCCGAGCAGGTCGATACATTGGTTCCCAACGCTGATAACCTGGCGGCATTTCTGCTGAATATGCGTGAAAAGTACCCCGAAAAATACCAACTTCTGCGGCAGACGATGCAGCGTGTGTTTCCACCATTCGATGATTTTGATCCGCGCACAAGGGAAGGGAAAAATGAACAGCTTGTGCGATTGACGTGGAAGCAAAAAGGCTCGGATTATATTTTTTCACCGGGACATTTCTCAGATGGCACGATGCGCTTTATCTGCCTGGCTGCGGCGCTGTTGCAGCCCAGGCCTCCAGCCACCGTTGTTTTCGATGAACCGGAACTTGGCCTGCATCCCGAAGCGCTGGTCATTCTGGCAAGTCTGTTTCGTTCGGCATCCGCCCATATACAAATTATTCTTGCTACGCAATCGCCTGTTCTGCTCAATGAATTTGAACCGGAAAATGTGATTGCCGTCGATCATACGCAAGGTGCCACGCAATTCCACCGACTTGACAGTGAATCATTGCGTGAATGGCTGGAGGAATACACGTTAGGGGATCTGTGGCAAAAAGGGACTTTGCGTGGGGGCATCAATCATGCTTGATGTATTGGTTCTGTGCGAGGGACAGACCGAACGGGAGTTTTGTAATAGCTTATTAAGTCCATACCTGGCCCAACGCGGAATTGAATTAAGGGCAACCCTGCGTGGAAAGCCACAGCAGAAACGCGGTGGAATATGCCAGTGGCATGTGTACCAGCGAGAACTGCTGCGGCTGGCAAAAGAACGAACAAATCGGCATGTGGCGGTTCTGGTTGATTATTACAAGATGGATGATACCTGGCCTGGCCGACAGGAGGCCTCCGCTAAGAAGCCTGATGAACGCGGGTTATTTGTTGAAGTTGCCCTGCGTAAAGCCATGGATTCTCAATTGGGATTGCGATTTCATCCCTGCGTGGCGCTGCATGAGTTTGAGAGTCTGATGTTTGTCTCGCCTGATATAACTGCAAATACCCTGGCCTCCGCCGGGTCATATTGCAATTCTGGCATTCTGGCACAAAAGCTTGCAGGGATTGTAGAGACGTTTCATGGATTAGTAGAGATGATCAATGATTCCGAAGAGACCGCGCCATCGAAGCGGCTCCAACAACTCGTACCGTATTATGACAAAGTTGCCTATGGAACTCTGGTGGCCAAGGCTGTAGGGATTGATGTACTTCGGCGTGGTTGCCCATGGCTCAACCGTTGGCTGGATGTCCTGGAACAAGGCAACGATTAACTTTGTCCGGCAGATAATTGAAAGATGATGCAAAATTTGAAATTGATTGTCGGCAATAAACTGCCACTCTCCCCGAGCACCGGACAATAATCTGGTGGTGGATTCCCCGACGGCAATAAAACTCCACAATTCATTTTACATGTCCATCTTAGAAGTGTATACTACAAGTGTTATGTTTATGAGGCTTGGCTATGAAAGCTACTTTTGTTGATCTGCGGAAACGTTCCGGTGAAATAATCGACGCCATCAATCGGAATGAAACCGTTACGGTTTATTACCGCGGCAAACCCAAGGCGATCATGCGCCCGCTTGCTAAAACAACGGGAAAACCAGCCCGCAGCAGCAAACAGCACCCGGCGTTTGGAATGTGGGCGGATCGTAAAGACATGACGGATGTAACCAACTTTGTAAAGAAAATCCGTATGAGGCATTCCAATGCTTTTTGATACGGATGTTCTTATCTGGTATCTGCGAGGCAATTCGAATGCAGCGGATTTGCTCGACCAGACTTTGGCGCCTCAAATATCCGTGATTTCATATATGGAACTCATGCAAAGTTCCCGTGGAAATGAACATACTCGGCGCATTCGTTCATTTTTATCTGAGTTCAACTTCGTTATAGTACCGCTTTCAGAGAATATCGGGCACCGCGCTTTGATCTATATGGAAGAGCTTGGTACGGCCATCGGATTAAGCGTTATGGATGCGTTGATTGCAGCAACCGCGGTGGAAACAGATAACAATCTGACCACTGGCAACTTCAAACATTTTGCACCAATTGATGAACTTCGCGTCGTCCGGTTCAAGGCTTAAATTATTTCCCCCCTCTATTTCGCCATTCTGCGCAGCACCGTGTGCAGGATGCCGCCGTTGCGGAAATATTCCACTTCCACGGGCGTATCAATCCGGCAGGTGGTGGTGAATTTA
>JABEBX010002284.1_pt1 | contig 12342 bp, 11 predicted proteins | sample 7245971 | NCBI WGS metagenome assembly JABEBX01 (sample SAMN14506365, study PRJNA622280) | hot springs metagenome | biome: hot spring [ENVO:00000051]|acidic hot spring [ENVO:00002120]; feature: spring [ENVO:00000027]|sediment [ENVO:00002007]; material: sediment environment [ENVO:01001048]...
TAGACGAATTCCGACATTGTCGGCAGATAGTACGCATTGACGCCATCCCCGCGGGAAAAGCGAGATCCACCTGCGCCAGGGCGGGCGGCGAGAACAGCAACCACACGCCGGTCATCAGCCCGAGGACGGTGATGAAGAGTTTTCCCTTTTTCCCGGTCATCCTACATGGCCATCTCTAGGGGATGGATGGCACATTAGCACCGCCCCCGCAGTGCCAGCAGGGGTGAACCACATAGCCGCCGGGCGGGACGACCACACAGCCAGAGACGCGGACTCACCAGCCTGACGCAAGAACGCGCATCTTCTGAGCAACTGCTCTCTATCGCCCGTGGCCATTGGAAAATCGAGAACCGCAACCGCCATGTCCGGGATACCACCTACGCCGCAGACCGCTCCCAAATCCGTACCGGACATGGCCCCCATGTGATGGCGACTTTGAGAAGCCTCGCCATGAGCATTTTGCGCTTCGCAGGTTGGAAAAATATCGTCCAAGCAACCCGCCACTGCGCCTCCGGCGTCCGCTATACCATCGGCTTGCTCGGATTCTGACCCCTACTCTCTTGGGGAACTACCATTTCGGAGCCTCTCCAGAGGCATTCTTGCGCCCGGGTATCCCGTAAGAGCCCGTTTTCCATTCACCAAACACCGCAAAATCCGTCCAAGGCTCCGTTGAAGCACACCTCCATGGAGGTTGCCCGATGGGCAACAAGCCACCTTCATGATTCCGTGCTAGGCGACTTTGACGGAGCCCTGGTCGCGCACTGTCACAAAAAGTTCATAAAAAGTTCATAAAGCTGTCAAATTCTGGTGCTAGAATGGCAGGTCTAATGGAATCTCTATGGACGGCAAGCAATGAAGAACCGCAACGCGCTACTTACCGCTATTGTCCTGGCCCTGCTACCCCTCGGTAGTCAAGTCTGGGCGGGATTCTCAATGCGCAAACGGGCAGCCTGGATGGCTTCAGCGCCGGAGTGAGTTTCTTCACTGCCAACAGCCTTGGCACCCACGGCGGCGACAGCAGTGGGGTGGATACTACCCTCATGGGCATTGCGCCTTCCATCAACGCCTTGGGCCAGGCCTACCTGCAGTATGAATTGCCCAAGCGCGTACTCATCCGGGCGGGAAACCAGATCATTAATACCCCCTGGATGGGGCCCCGGGATTCACGTATGCTTCCCCAGACCTTCCAGGGAATCTTTGCCCAGGTGGAACCCATGGCTGGCCTGAAGATTGAGGGGATGCGCATCTTTCGCTGGAAGAGTCGCACTTCCGATAACTACTCTAGGGACAACCTCTACTATCCCACCGAGTACGATGCGGACCCCATGTATGGCGTGACGAAGGTGGGCCTTACCGATAAAACTCCGGATAGCAATGGCACCTTGGCCTTCGGGGTCAATTACCAGAACAAAGGTGCCAAGTTGACTGCCTGGTATTACAACTTCTACCAGTTCGCCAATATGTTCTATGGCAGCGCCCAATACGGCTTACGGATTGGTGCTTTCACCCCCTACTTAGCTGGCCAGTTCATGCGGGAATGGGAAAATAACGGGATCCTGCAGAATTACCACGCTAGCCTCTTCGGCCAGAAGGGCAATGTCAACAGCACCCTCTGGGGTGTGAAGGCGGGGATCAAGATTCCCCATGCCAATCTTTTCGTTGCCTACAACGCCTTGACACCTCACGCTGACAGCTTTGGAGGCGGGGCTATCGTCTCTCCCTATGGCAATTACACGGCGATGTACGCATCCTTCATGACCGACAATCTTCTGGCCTTTGGTCCTGGGCACGTCTGGCGCTTGGGAGCCAGCTATCGGACCTGGCAGAAGCAGATCCGCTTTCTTGCGGGTTACGCTCGCTTCGATACCAATTATGAAGGCAGAACCAACGGGGTCTATCTCGATCTGGCCTATTTTCCCAAACAGGTCCGTGGCCTGAGCATTCGCGATCGAGTAGTCGAGGAACTCAGCGTCGAGCTTGGAGGGCGCACCATTCTTGCCGGTGTCAGTCTGTGCCAGGAAGCGGGTAGCTACGCCTGCCTCCTGGGTGAATCAGGCTCGGGTAAAAGCACCCTGCTTGCAGCCATTGCCGGCCTGCTACGTCCACAACGAGGGCATATTTCCATCTGCGGTCAGCTCATTGCCAGCAAGGATCGATGGCTGGCACCGGAAAAGCGGGAAATCGGCATGGTCTTTCAGGGTGCCGCCCTGTGGCCGCACCTGAGCAATCTCGACAATGTTCTGTTCCCCTTACGCGCTCGCCGGCTGCCACACGACCGGCAACGTGCTCAAGCCCTGCTGGAACGAATGGGAATTCCTCCCGCAGCGGCCAAACGACGTCCTTATGAGCTTTCCGGTGGCCAGCAGCAACGCGTCGCCATTGCCCGGGCGATCATTGCTAAACCGCGTATCGTCCTCCTCGACGAACCGCTCTCCGCCCTTGATCATGGGGTACGAGAGAATCTGCGGGAATTCCTGCATACCATGTTTCGCGACGAGGGAATCACCGCCCTGCATGTTACCCACGACCCCGATGAGGCATTCTATCTGGGGCAACGAGTGGGAGTGCTGCACAATGGTCGTCTGGAACAGTGGGACAGTCCAGAGGGGCTATACCAGCAACCAGCCAGTCTTTCCGTGGCGCGTCTGGGAGGCTCCGTGCGCGCGCTACAGGTGGCGGTACTCGAGCACTGCGGAGACTCGGCTCTCATCCAATGGGAAGGGCAACGCTTCCAGGTTGCCGCTGCTCACAGTCTGAACGGTGCAACTCGTGCAACCCTGCTTCTGCGCCCAGGCGACATCGAACTCGACGAACCAGGAACCGAGGGTAGCGAGGCGGTCGTCCGTCACGCGCATTGGCACGACGGACGCTATCTCCTCGCCTTGCACAGCAGTGACGGACAGGAACTGCTCGCCTATTCCCGTCAAAGTACCCTCGGCCCACGGCACTGGAAACTGCGCCCGCAACATGGCTGGTGCATCCCGCAAACCACCGCTACCGTAGAGGAGTCCTCATGAAACGTCTGATTATCGCCCTGCTCGGGCTTGGCTTCGCTGGCTCGGCCTCGGCCGCCACCCTCACCCTGTACAGTGCCGCACCTGCCACCCTGGCCAAGGCCTTGGCACGCGAATTCAGCAAAAAAACCGGAGATCACGTCGAGGTCTGGACTTCGAGTACGGGCAAAGTCATGGCCCGTCTGGCGGCCGAGGCCAATCACCCACACGCGGACGTGGTGATGGTCGCCGGCTGGTCGGCAGGTCTGGATCTCGCCCACCAGGGGATGGTCTTTCCCTACCACCCTGCTGCGCTCGAAAAAACCCTGGTCAAACCAGCCCAAGCGCCTGCGCCCTTCCTACCCTACGGTCTAGATACTGTGTCTATGGTCTTTAACACCAAGGCCCTACCGAAAGGCGCCAGCTTGCCCAATAGCTGGTTCGATCTGAGCCAGCCAGTCTGGAAGGATCGACTGACCGCACCTAACCCGCTGCTTTCCGGGACTGCCTCTAGCTTTCTCGTTGCCTTTGTGGACAAGTATGGAAACAAGGCGTGGCAGTTTCTATCTGAGCTGAAGGCAAATGGCACCGTCTGGCCGGGCCCCAATCATGCCGCCCTCCTGCCGGTCCTTTCTGGCGAACGCAGCGGCATGCTCGAATGCGTGGGGCATGCAGCGGTTGTGGCAAAAGCACAGGGCAATTCTGTCAGCCTCGTTTATCCCAATGAAGGCACCATCATAATCCCGCGGCCGATCATGATTTTAAAATCGGCACCAGACAAGAAACTAGCGGAACAATTCGTGAATTTCGCCATGTCTCCTGCCGGGCAGAAACTGGTTGCGCAGAACAACCTCTACCCGGCACTACAGGGCATCCCAGCCAAGCCCATCATGGCCAAGATCGGCAGTTTCAAGGTCATTCCTGTTGACTGGAGCAAGTTGGCCGCAAGCCAACCGGCGGTATTAGCACGCTTCAAGAAGGAAATTCTTGGCCAGTGAGCCGGTTTTTCAACCATCTACTGGTCTATCTGATCCTCGGGGTGCTGGTTCTGGCTCCCCTGGGCAGCATTGTCTATGAAGCGCTACTGCCCGATGTCAGTCATCGACAGGGTATTGCCTTGCTGCAACTGGGGGTAGACCAGCATTTTCTGCACGCCCTCTTCGGTACCCTGGGGATGGCCGGCTTTGCCATGCTGTTTGCCCTGCCCTTGGGTCTTAGTCTGGCACTTTTGATGTACTACGCCCCCCCACGGCTCGCTGCTGTGTGGGAGGCCTTCATTCTGATTCCCTTTCTGATCCCGCCCTATCTTACCGCCGAAGCCTGGAGCCTGCTGGCGGGACCGGCGGGCCTGATCGACCAGGCAATCCATCTCTTTGACAGTCCTTTGGAAGATTTTCTGTATTCCCTAGCGGGAATGGGCGCGGTGATGGCCCTACACCTCACGCCCTTGGTCTACATCATGTTGCGCGCCAGCCTGGAAAATGGCGATTTCCGCATCTGGCAAGCGGCCAGGGTGCATGGTGCGGGTGTCTTTGCCGCCTTTCGTCTCGCCATCTTGCCCTTGTTGCTACCCGCACTTGCGGCCGCTGGGTTGCTGGTTTTTCTTGACACTTCGGCGGAGTTCGGCGTACCGGCCCTGCTCGCTGGTTATGCCGGGGTCTCGGTACTGAGCACCAGCATCGAGGCCGCTACCAATGTCTGGCCGGTAAACCTGCCACGTGCCTCGGCCATCAGCCTAGTGCTTTGTGCCATGGGCATCGTGGTGTGGTTTCTTTACCGCCCACTGGTCCAGGAGAATCGCGGCCAGATCCAGCAGCGCCACAAACCCCGGCCTCAGCTCTGGAGCATACTGCCAATTGCTGCCTTCGTGCTGATCGGCACCTTCCTGCCCTTGGCGGCGGTCATCGCGGTTTCCTTCGAGAAGGCCCTAAGCGATAGTTTGCAATGGGGTAACTTTACCTGGCGCCACTATCATCATGTGCTGTCGCACCAGTCCAGCGCCTTTGCCGCCCTGCGTACCAGCCTGGAGCTGTCGGCCCTGGTGTCGGTGGCCGGTATGATTGCGGCCTTGCTGGCGGCCAACATCGTGCGTCGCGGGGGGCGCATCTCCGCCCTGGTCGATCTCTTCGCGACGCTGCCCATGGCCATTCCCGGGGTGGTGTTGGCAGTCGGCATGATCCTGTTCTGGAACGCCCCCTGGAATACTTTGCCCATCTATGGGCACCCGATCATTCTTGCCGTGGCCTATGCCACGGCAACCTTCCCCTTCGCCCTGCGCTATGCCCGTACCGGCCTCGCACAAATCCCGCCGCCCCTGGAACAGGCAGGTCGCGTGCATGGGGCCTCGCCCTTGTATAATGTCTTGAAGGTACAGATTCCCATTGCCTGGCCGATGCTGGTTGGTGGAGCGACGGTGGTTTTTGCCCTGTCCATGCGCGAGCTGGTCGCCTCCTTGCTGCTGCAACCCGCCGGTACGCAGGTGATTTCCACTTACATCTACGGCAACTTTCGCCAAGGAATCATCGGGGATGGTATGGCCATGTCGGTGATCGGCATCTTCAGTTCTGCTTTGATTCTTGGCCTCGCCCGCGGGGCTCTCTTACGCCGCTGACCATACCAGGAGAAATCGATGTTTACCCGCAGCTCCCGTCCTCTCCTTGCCTTACTCTGCCTGCTGCAGGTAGTGATTGGCCTAGGCCGTGCCTGCCGAAATCATCCTGCTGCGCCATGGCGAGAAGGTCAATCCCTATCATCTCTCCAAAATCGGTGAGGAACGTGCCCGGGCTCTGCCCCAGGTCTACCTGGGCAAGGATGCCAGCCAAAGTCTGCTACCCGCCGGGGTGCGACCGGCAGCATTGATGACCGTCATCCTGTACACCATCGAAACCATCACCTCGCCAGCAGGGCCAAAAAACTCGGTATGCAACTCACCCCCAGCCCAACGATGGAATAAAGGCCCCTGTGTTTCAGCCAGTTGGTTTGTGTTTCTTGAGAGAGGGTTCAGTTAGCAATAAACCCGAATCGCTGGGCGTGCTACCCGCCTGCTATGAGGCATCCTCTGACCAAGGATCGACAACCCGGAGTCCAGAATACTGGAAATCGCGCAGGTTGCGGGTGACCAGCGTCAGATCATGAGCCAGTGCAGTAGCAGCCAGAAGACTATCGATAGCCGGCAAAGGCCGACCTGACTGTGCCGCCAGGTACCCCCATCGATCCGCGACACGCGCATCGATGGATAACACGCGCCCGATGAAAAACGCTGGCAACTCGACCTCCAGCCAGTCGAGGAGTCGACGCTTGCGTGCCCCGTCAGGCAGCGCCTCGACGCCTTTGCGCAGTTCGCCCAAGGTCAGGACGGAGAGATACAGCGTGGTGGCCGGGCGGGCCTCCAACCAGCGTACCACGTTGGCGTCAGGGTCGCGCCGGCGCAGTTCGGACAGAACATTGGTGTCGACGAGATAGCTCAAAAGCCCATCTCACGGGTGAGGGCTCGATCGCGGGGGAATTCAAGATCATCGGCCCCTGCCAGCGGTGAGCTGCGCATGAAGGCGACCAGTGACTCGCCGGTGCCGGCCAGACGGTCATAATCCGCACGGGACAGCATCACCGCCACCGAGCGGTTGTGCACGGTGATTTCCTGTGGCCCCTCGCGCTCAGCATCTTTGACGACCTCCGACAGGCGCGACTTCGCTTCTTGCATTTGCCAAGTGTGCATGATCCTTACCCTCATTCTAACCAACCTAGTCAGATTATAGTTGAAACCCCGATATTGGCCAGCGTTTCCACATCCTGCTCGTCGCACCGGACGTGCGGATTTTCTGCATCCGGAGATCCTTCGGAAGAATCTGGCATCAGGAAAAGTGGATGTTTACACGCAAAATGAACACCAGGGCAGCGGGATTGACGCCACTGGGGTGGATCACATACTGCAGGTCAGGCTGGATACTGACATGGCGATCGATAGGCACCAGATCGTTGAGCTCCAGACTGGTTTCGGCATGCGGTGCGCCCCGTATCCAGGCCCTGGCCATCCCCATGCTCACGGTATCCTTGGGTTGCGCTGGCCAGAAACCCCGCAGGCGGAGACCCGCCCCCAGATACCAGGGGATCGGATTGACAGACCAGTTTGCACGGTCCATGTCCCCCAAGCATAGGAAGCCATCACGCCCAGGCTGGAATAGGGATAGGTGGGTGTGCCAGGCAGATTGCCGCTGATGACGGGCATGATGCCGAAGGAGGCGTTGAAAAGATCTCCGCACACGCCGGCGTCATTGAAATAATCATTGGGATTGATGAGTCCTATCCGCATGATCAGGCGGCTCAATGCTTGACGGTAATAGGCTTTATAGAGATGGCCCATGCTATGCGTGGTCAGGTTGGATACCCCCTGAACATCGCCAACATAATTTTCTGGATTCCCCGCCTCGATCCCTTCGGCGGTCACCACAAGGCGCCCGCCCGACCATAAGCCAGCCCGGCGGCTGCTCCAGGCCAGACCGAACTTGGCCACCAGATCCGCGACGCTTCCCTGCTTTATTCCACCTGCCAAATTGCTGATGGTTTCGCTGTGGACGCGCAGATCCGGCGAGATCCCCGGTCCAAAATCATCTGCTGAACATGTGGACGCCCACGCCATCACCATGCAACAGAGTCCCGCTTTTTGCGCCACTCCTGCCATCGCCCATTCCTTGGGTCCTCCAGCTACCATCGAACAAGGTTATCAGAGTCCGGATATGGTCGTATTCGCAATGGGGGATGCCCACCGGAATCTGCCCGAACCAAAATTGCAGAGCAGGGTTTTTGGACAAACAATTTTTCCCGGCGGGTAAAAAGCCGCATGAGATCGCCCCGCGTTGAAAAATAAGGACTGGCACACAGCTGGCCAGGAAATGTTACAGAACGATGAAACATCAATGACGAGACGATAATTTTTTTGATCTTTTTAACGCAGACGTAGCCAGCCGATACGGTAAAAGACAAAGGCGGTGCTCAGTTCTACGACAATCAGGCCACCCGTGATGGCGACGAAGGCATAGGGCCAGTCGGGTATCCGTCCAAGGTCGACGTTCATGGCCATGGCGCCGGGAATGAAGAGCGGGATCGTGGCTAAGATGATCAGCGCGGCCATGAACTTAAAGATGTTGTTGACGTTGTTGTTGACGACGTAGGTGTAGGCATTGAGCATGCTGTTGATGGTTTCCTGCTCGGTATCCACTTGTTCTCTGGCCTGACGTAACTCGATGCGACTGTCTTCGTAATATTCACGGAATTCTGCCGAATCCTGGGGCAACCAGGGTCGCAATTCTTCGAGCAGGTGTTCCAACTGCAAGAGGCCAAGATCGAGATCCAGCAGACGATCATTCACCTCCAGGGCCCGGTAGATAACGTGCACCCGCTGTGCCCGGCGGAGCTCTTTTTCCACATCGACGAGTTCCTGGCCCACGTCCCGGGACATGCTCACATAGCGCCGAGCGATTTCGTGAATGATCTGCAATACCAGTTCCCAACGCTTGCGTGGCGCGGCAGGATCAAGAAGCGCATCAAGAAAACGCACTGGCTCGTTGCTCAGGGTGACGCAATGCCCGGGCACGAGAAGGAGCGTCAGCGACAAGAGATCGAAGGTGCTGGAGTGAGGGGCGTGATGATGCGGCACAGTGAACTGCAGCGCCAGAAAACCCTGCTCGCGGACGAAAGGGCGCGCCGGCTTGTCTTCCAGGCGGCGACGCAGAAAGGGCTCAGGCACCCCCAGGCTAGCGGCTGCCTGAGCCAGTTCCTCGGCACTAGGCGCGAGCAATTGCAGCCAATCACGGCTGCGCCCATTGCCGGTAAGGAAAGCACCGCTGACCCGTTTCAGCATCTGTCGGCCTCACATATCGAAAAAGCCATGGCGCCGCCCCCACCAGGCAATGAATACCGAGGCACCAAAGCTATAGGCGAGCAAAAAATACCAAGTGAACTCCCAGTGACCAAGAGGCAGGGAAGTTTCCATGTGAAAGGGCATAATCAGGGCAATGGGCACCATGAGCAGCGCCAGCCAGAGGGTCATCACCTTCATTACCGTATGCGAATTATTCTGGACGATGCCAGTGTAGCAGTTGGTAACGGAGAGGTACCGTTCCCAGACCAAAGTTACCCCATCTTCCACGCGCCGCAACTCCGCCTGCAGTTCTTCCAGAACCGGCAATAAGGGACTTCCGTCTTCCAGTTCCCAAAGCCAGGCGCGCAGGGTATGACCGAGGTCGCGCAGGGAGACTACGAGATCACCCATACTGCGATTGATCTTGACGATTTCACGCAGTTCCCGGTTGGTCATTGCTTGTCGCAGTGCCGTCCGCAGCTCCTTGAGGCGGACGACCATACGTTGCGCGGCCAGATCATGACTATGAATACTCACCAAGGCGAAACGCAGCAAGGCCTGTTCCCGTGTTTCGGCACGGCTCATCTCATCGATTTCCTGATAGAGGATCTTGAGACTCTCGACCGGTGCCACCACCCACAGACTCTGTGGAGCGACAAGCACAGACAGGGACGCTTCCATCAGGCGCTCCGCTCCTTTTTCTAGGTCACGAAGGTCATAGACATAAGGAAAATTCAGATGCCACACCTCCCCACTGCGTAGCTCCAGCCTGCGCTCCGGGCTTTCTACACTTTCGGGAGAGAGATGAAACCACGCCGCTGGCAGGCCCAAAGCCTGAGCATAGCCGCACCAACCATCGTGGCGATCGGCTCCGAGCAGAAAACTGCCCACGACCGGGGCGGTAGCCGGTAGTTCAGCAGGATCGCGCCAAACCGTCCACAACCAAGGGTTCAGATCCAATGGCGCCTCCGAAACCAGAGCACCACCAGCAAAGAGAGAAAAAAGCCGCCCCCCATGAGCGTCGGCCAGGCATAGGGCCAGTGCTCCAGGGGCAGGGGAACATTCATGCCGTAAATGGTGGCTATAGTGGCCGGGATGGCAATGATGACAGTCCAACCGGTAATCACCTTCAAGGTATTGCTGATATTGGTCTGCAGCACCCCGCCATAGGCATCCATCATGTTGGTGATCGTTGACGTATAGATTTCCGTCATATCCCGCGCCTGCTGCAGGTCGACTAGGGCATCGGCGAGATCTTCGGAGTCTTCCTCGTCCTGACTGATGACCGGCAGACGCAGGAGTTGCTGTAGCACCGAGATGTCGCCGCGCAGGGCCGAAGTGAAGCGAATCAGGATCTTGCTCAGGCTGAGCATGCTGAAAAATTCGTCGTTGCTTTGCGAATGATGCAAACGCGCTTCGGTATGCACGATCTCAGCGTTGATTACCTTCAGGGCATCGAGAAAGGCACGTGCCATACGCTGGATCATCTCTACCGTCAGCCAGCGCGGATCAAGCTCATCGCTCTCCTCGGGCAACTGTGCCTCGATGGCGCGCAGCAGCGGCAGATCTTCAAGGCTGACGGTGAGGATCTCCTCGCGACCGAAAACAATACCAAGAGGAATGACAGCAAAGCTTGGCCGACCCGAGTCGGGGTCGGTGCGTGCCACGGGGATTTTGAGAATCACCAGGATGTTGTTGGCCTCTTTTTCCAGACGCGGGCGTTCATCGAGATCCTGCACGTCCTGAAAGTACTCTTCGTAGATCTGAAAACGCTGGGTGAGCTCTGCCATCTGTTGCGTATCTGGTGAGATCACACTCGTCCAATGATAGGTGCGCCGCCCTTCGCCACGGATGGCAATGACCCGTGCTGCACGAAGATTCTTCATATCCAGCCCCGCCGCTTGAAATGAATGATCATCAGGATGGAAATGCCGAATGCCCCTCCCATCGCCACCCAGACCGTCCAGTGGCTGTGCTGTTCCAGTAAGGGAACATTGACACCAAAAACCGTGGCTACCAAGCTCGGCACATAGAGCACCAGGGCCATTACGGTGAGGATTTTCAGACCATGATTGATATTGACCTGCACCATACCGGCATAGGCATCCATCATGTCGGCGGCCGTGTTGGCGCTGATTTCGGCACGATCGCGGGCATGCTGCAAATCGGCAATGGCGAGGTTCAGTGCCGAGCGGTTGCGCTCGTCCCAACCTAGGCCAGCACTGCGCGAAACCTTGAACACCGCAACAATATTACTGGCAAGAGTAACATAGAAGCGGGTAAGGGCCTTGCTAAGCGCAAGTAGGGCGTAGAAATCTTCCGTACGTTGCGTTTCGTCGAGACGTGACTCCACCACCAGAATCTCCTGCCGCAAGCGTTCTACCGTGTGCAGATAACTGGCCGCCAGAAGCTGCAGGATCCAGATCAGAGTCTGCCGGGGATCGCGGTATTTCCGCGCGTTCCATTCCGTCAAAAAAGGCCATTCCACCTCACTGAAGGTCCACAGACGCTCGCCACCCCAAAGCAGGGCAAAGGGACGCAGCACGGACACTGTCTGCTCCACCTCGGCACGCCAGGGAAGCTGTAGCACCAACAAGAGATAATAACCACTGCGATCCAGGCGCGGGCTTTGCTCGTGATCAAGCAGATCTTCGAAAAAGTCGTCAGGCAGGTCAAGAGAGTGCAGCAGAGTATTGAGCGACTGCTCGGAAGGCGCGCCGTGATGAAACCAGAGTTGCTCGACGCCACTTGCAACGCCTAAGAACGTCGTGCCCGCCATACGCCGTTACCCTCGCCGATTGGCGTAGTTTATAGCACAAACCTAGCGTCCGCTGAAAGGTCGCAGGGACTCACCGACGAAGGCCGCTCCTGCATCCGCGCTGCCTCCGCATGAGTCCACTATACGGACCCGATAATGAACAGTTCGTAAGCGTCGGTAAAGAACCCCATCCTCGCGGTGAATGCGGTGCGCAAGTGAAAAAACTGTTAGGGGCATTGTTGAGGGAATCGACGACACTGAGTTGCGTTGCGGTACTGCTTGATGTAGTGCCCATGAGGTCTCCTTGCCGGTGCTGAATTGCGGCACAGGAAAGGATACCAAGCTAATGTTTCATTTTTATGAACATAAGATGACATTTTTATGACGTTTTACACAAAATACTTTGTTGCTCCTGGTGCCAATCCAGAAACGGCTACGATTTAGAGGGGCGCTTCTGATCAACGGCACCACCATGATAGCCAGCACGACGGATGTGGTCAGCAGGCCGTAGCCGCTGCCGGGCTGACCCCCAAAAAAAGGAACCGTGCCTATCCGGTTAACACAGACACCCTGCAATCAGCCCACGGGCTTTGACCTGTCTTGTGCCATAAAGCAGTGGCTAATCAGTTCATCCATCGAAATGCTGATTTTGATAATGGTTACATCAGATCGAGTAGTTATGAGACATCCTGACCAATTTGCATTTATCAAGGTTGGGCGCTGAAGCATGGTTA
>JABEBX010019879.1_pt1 | contig 12342 bp, 9 predicted proteins | sample 7245971 | NCBI WGS metagenome assembly JABEBX01 (sample SAMN14506365, study PRJNA622280) | hot springs metagenome | biome: hot spring [ENVO:00000051]|acidic hot spring [ENVO:00002120]; feature: spring [ENVO:00000027]|sediment [ENVO:00002007]; material: sediment environment [ENVO:01001048]...
TTGGCATTGACTCTGGACCATTTTGCGGCACGGGCCAGAACATCCCAATCATAATGATTCAACAGATGAGGCGTAATGTACAACTCCTGCAGTTGTGTGCCTGTGCCGAAGAAAGACCAGACCTGATCGGCAAATGCCGCATCGCTCATTCGGTCTAGCCGAGGTGCGTACCGGGCGAAAATGATGCCGTGGAGCATCAGTGAATTCAACGGAAACAGCGGACCTTGCTGGACAATATTGTTATAAGTCTGGGCATCTCGATAGGTGAGCCATTGCTGGCATAATGAGCCGGGACCTTCGTAGGAGTGATCCAAACCGCCATGCCATATCGAATCCGCATACAGAAGCCAGAATGGGGACGCCCAGGTGCCTGTGGTTTGACTGATGTATAAATTGGGTTCCGCCTTTCGCAGGTCGCGATCCAACCGCAACATCGCCTCGCCTTCGCGCATCAGCACGGGGTTCCCGTTTCCTGCCGCAACACCGTCAAATTTGAAAATATTGACATGATATTTTCGGATCATATTCAGACAGATGTCCCGGAAGCGGTGATAATATTTTGGCCCCGCCAGATCGAAACCATACTTGTTTATCTCATAGTCATGCTGTCGGCCATATTTAAGTCTTGCCGCTTTCGCGGCACCATAACCACCCCATGGCGACAGCCAGACACCGATGCCCGCATGATATTTCCGGGCTGCCCGATTTAAAGGCGTGAAGCCATCTGGAAAGCCGCGGTTGAACTTCCAGAGTCCATGGTTGCTGTCCCACCCATCGTCGAACAGGAATGAGTCAAGTTTTACACCGCGCTTTAGCACCAATTCCGTGCCGATGAGGTTAATGGCATGTATGCATTGCGCCTGATTATATTTTCCGCCAAGACTGCCAATATCATACCACGAATTAAAATGCAGAAAGGGGCGGTATGGATGACAGCGTTCCATGTTCAGATATGACATAAATCCGCGTCGTAGTTGATCTTTGGGAGCTACACCGATAACGCAACTTCCGGAAAACGATTGGTGGGGGGACAAAATGGCATAAGGTGTTAATGAACATTGAACCCGGGCATCAAGCCCAACCGTGTTGCTGGCCATGGGGTTCTCATAACCCAGGAAAAAATTGCCGGCCACAATTGGAGAGCCTTCAACACGACCAATCCGCTTTGCTCCGGGAATCTTTTGATTCAATAGCGTGATCCGCTTAATGAGCATTCGGGGGCCTGTTGTTCGCAGTACAATCTGTTCACGAAGATAATTGCCACCCCTGCGAAGACGCACCGCCCAGGTGACATCAAGGTGCGCCGGCTTATCCAAGAGGTCAGCGACGAATTCATTGCCGGCAAAGTGCTCTGCGACCTTTGGTGCCTGCCTATGAATGCCCAATGGTACAATTGTTGGCGGTTTTGCCAGCACGCAATCAGCGGACGTAACAGTTTTCCCATTTCCCAGTAGAATACTGAAGCATGGGGCCGTGAGTTGGAGGTGTCCGGAATTAATAAGGCCGGTTATCGTGGCGCTTCCAAGTTTGCCGGCAACAATGGTTCCGCTCCAACTCATCCATTTGTCTCCCAGCCGAAATGACCGGCCAGCACCGTGTGTGGTCAATGCCACGCCGTTGCTGCCAGAACATAAGACCGCGGCCATGCACATCATTAAGATCGAACTGCCGGGGCGAATTATTTTCATTAGATAGCTCCATATAAGAGTGTTGATGTCCCGACTCATGCAACTTTAGTGCCGGCGAACATCTTTCCAATTTCTTCCAGTGTTTTATTCCTGGTTTCCGGCAGTAAAAACGTAGCGGTGAGAAAGTAGATGACCGTGCATCCGGCAAAGATAAAGAAAATCATGGCATAACCATATTTGCCAACGGCGGGCAGGAATACCGCGGCGATCGCCGTCGAAACACTCTGGTTGATCAAAAGGGCGATGCTCATTTCCGATGAGCGGATGCGGGTGGGCATCAATTCAGAGAGCGCCAGCCACACGCAAACCCCGGGGCCGGCGGCGTAAAATGCGATAAAAACCAGAAGCGAAAGCGCGGTGAAATCGCCATTCATGCTGCTGGGAACAGGTGTAATCCAGGCGTGATCAATCTTGAGAGGAGCCTTGCGCGCAGATGCCAGGTTGGCAAATGGATTGGAGAAAAAAGCGATGACTTTGTTGGCCGGTACACAAGTTGATCGAGTAATGACCAGGGGCTTGGGAGTCACGCTGTCCGAGCGAGCGGCGTTGGTGGCCCCATGGAAATCTCCATAAGAATAAATGACGGTTAAGGTTTCCGGCGGCATTGGGCTGGCAGCCCGATTAGGATTGTGGGGGCGGGCAAGCAGCTTTGCCGCCATGGCCGGGTTAAATGATAATGACAGACGCTGCCCGCGTGTGATCATGGCGGCCAGCGCGCTGGCACAATCATGCCGCTTCTGCTGGGAATGCTGAAACAGCAATCCCGTGCAGATCAGCGAAACAATAATCCCCGCAGTACCGATGGATAACAGCTTTTTGCGGCCAATGCGATCCACCAGCATGACCCCCACAATGGTCAGCAGGAAATTCATTGTCGTAAAGAGCATATAACCCCAATGAGCCTGGAAGTCATTGAGGCCCGCCTGTATAAGAATCGTGGCGTTGTAGCCGATGATGGAATTGATGCCGGTGGCCTGGTTGCACGCCAAAATCACACATGCCAGAAGAAATGGAATAACGTAACGTCGTTGTAGCAGCGATTCCCGCCGGGTATTGCCGCGGTTTTTCTCCTCGATCGCGATGGCTTTCATTTCCTGCAATTCCACATTTGCCTGGTCGGGTAAACGTGATTTCAGCAGCGCCGCTCGAGCATGGTCCGGCCTCCCTTTGCGAAATAACCAGCGGGGCGATTCCGCTACAAAAAAACTTCCCAGCACAAATAGCGCCCCCGGCAACAACGTGGTCCAGAAAATACTGCGCCACGCCAAATCCTTAAAAGCAAAGAGTTCCGCTGGATTATGCAGTTTCTTCACCGCGGCGACGCGATAACTGAAATACATGGCGATGGCCGCCGCGAGCATAATGCCCAGCGTCAAAAGCCATTGAAATATTGCCGTTCCGCGCCCGCGGCTTGCCGGTGGCAGGCATTCCGCAAGATACAGCGGCACAACCACACCAATAAATCCCGCGCTGACGCCTTGAAGAAGTCGGCCTGCAAGCAGGGGGGTATACCCATGAGACATGGCGATGATGGGAATGCTGGCCACAAAAAGTACACCACTAATGGACATGAGTGTTTTGCGCCCCAGCCAGTCAGCCAGAACCCCGGCAAAAAGTGTGGCGATAACACTGCCGAGTAATACCGCTGCCACGATGATGGAAATCTGCCCGGGATTCAGCTTGGATGTGGCCTCCAGATAAGGCAGTGCTCCCGCAATGATGCCAACATCAATGCCGTATAACAAGCCGCCCAGACCCGCCACCAGCAACAATGTAACATTGTAGCGATGAATGCCTGCGTGACTGTTAACGTCCGGAGATGTTTCCATTTCCATATTCCCCTGGAGCCGGGACGAAAATTCAGGTACTCAACATTTTGATTGCGGGCATTTCCATCGCTGGCCGGCCCAGTGTGGTAACAAAAAATGAACTGCGGTCCCGCAATTCCGGAAACGCCAATGCGTAGGAATCACTCCAACGCCGGAGCAATGCGCCACTCTCAGCCTTTTCAACCAACGCCCAGACCGCACCCCCAAAACCGGCACCAAATGCTGAAGCAGCTATGGCGCCTGACTTGCGGGCGGATGCGGCCAGGTGGCGTGTCTGCGGCACTTGATTGTGCAGGCATGTGTCCGCAAGTCTTTGCGACTCATCCACAAGCCGCCCCAGCTCCGGCCAATCAGCACCGCGCATTGCTGCCATTGCCGCGGGTATGATGATATGGCTTTCCTTGTGATACTGCTCAATTCGGGCCAGCATGGATTCGGAAGAGAATTCACCCGCTTGATGCGTAAGCAGCGCGCTGCGCAGCAATTCACGATTCTCTGGACCGGCTCGGAAGATTTCCTCCAGCGTTTCGACATAATGATTGGACAACTGCCGCCACAAGGCCAAACTCGCTTTCGCCCGGCGCGAAACACGATTATATGCTTCGCCCGCATTGCCCGCCTTATGTGCTGATACGCCGCTCACTGCGATGACAAAAGTTAAATCATCCGGCAGCGCTACCGATCCCGCGGCGCGGGATTCATAAAAATCAAATTCCGTCAGGCGGCCGGGGGTGGAGCACAGTATTGCCGTGTGGTCCTGGCTTCCACCATGCGTGCCAACGCCAGTGTCTTCCGCGTGGTCACGCCAAGCCCGGCCACTTTCAACGTGGCCCAGAAAATCTCCCAACGCCAGTGGATTTTCATTCACATCAGAGAATTGCTCACACGCGGCCAGAGAGTTGCTCGCGGCCAATACCAGGTAAAAACCCACAATAAGACAACTTGAACTGCTAAGCCCCGCGGCGGGTGGCAGGTCACTTATAAATGCCACATCAGCTCCGCGCATCGGCTCTGACAAAATGCGGGCAAGCCGCTTGGCTACCGTGGCGGGGTACAGTGTCCAATTGCGCTGTTGTGAGCCTTGTGGTAACGCCAAATCGATTTCCGTTGTTTGCCCGCTTTGCACATCGAGTATCCGCAGCCGGGAGTCCGCTCGCGCCGCGGCGCAAAAACTGATCCCGCGATCAATGGCCCCAAGAATGCTGCGTCCGCCGCAATAATCCGTGTGCTTTCCAAGAAATTCCAGCCGGCCCGGAACAAACCACCTGTGGATTGGTTGCGTACGCGCTTTTAATTGTTCAGTAAGTCCAATATGGGCTGCGGCAAACAATCTTTTTTGCGCGGGCTTGATTTCCAGCGATGCCTGGCGTGGCTTAGGTGGAAGCACGGGGATAGTTTTGGTTTCAATTCCAATATGTCCCGGAGTCATAGCCGCACCTCCAATTGTGTTAACCGTGATGCCACAGCCGCAATATCTGATCGCTGTGATAAATCCAGTACGGCTTCGTCACAGATGACAACGTGATACCGTATGGCAAAATTCCGAATTGAAATCATCACCGCATCCGGAAGTTCCAGTTCACCGCGCACTGATGGTTGCGTAGCACGGCACGCCGCGAAGATGTTTCTGTCAAATCTCCATGAATTCATGCTCAGCAGGACCGGTTCCCGCAAAGAAGCCAGAAAATCTGATGATGGTTTTTCAACAATCGTCGTCAGTTCTCCAGATTCATTACATCGGATAATCGCAAAATTACACAGACGATCGGAGGCAATATTTGAATGTAAAAGCATGCTGCTTCGCGTGTATCCGGCCAGTCCAGGCTGGTTAAGTTTACAAAGCGAGGCAACGGCGGTGGGGGGGTAATAATTGTCTGAATTTAGAACTAAAAAGGAATCTCCTTCCGTGAAACTTTCTGCCGCCAACAGCGCATCGGCAGTGCCACGGGGCTTTTCTTGAACCGCGAAGGTGAATTGCAAGCGCCTGGAAAAGCCGGCGCGGCCATAATAGTTGCGAATCTCTTGATGGTCCGGGCCAATGACCAGGCACACTTCACGAATTCCGGCGTTGGCTAACGGCGTGAGTACATAATCAAGAAATGGCCGCTCAAACGGAATCATCGCTTTTAACCCGGCACTGGCTGCTTTATCCTGTTCCTCTGCCAGTGCAGTGTGCCCGTCCTGTTTACGCATGCGCGTGCCCAAACCGGCGGCCAATATCACGGCCTTTTGCAGGCCGCGTGGGCTGACTCTGCAACCGGTATCAGTTATTTGAGGGGCGCAATCCATTTCACAAATCCTTCAATTGCCTCATATTCAGCCAAACCAAGACGGTTGAAAATATCAGCCGTTCCGCGGTTGCGGTCTTCCGCGCGTTGCCAGAATTCCCGCTGATCGGTGCCGGGGAACATGGCCCGGTCCTTTTGACTTTGATGTTTGAAAATAGCATCGCGCTTGCGGGCCAGCTCACCGGGGCTTAATGGAATCGCCATGTCAATGGATTCTGGTTCCCATTCCTGCCATGCACCGCGATAGAGCCACACTTCAGGCAACTCTTTCTTCTCCTGCTGCTGCCGCAGTAATTCAAGGGCCTGTACCAGTGCTTCCAGACACATGCGATGTGTGCCATGCGGATCCGACAAATCACCCGCCGCATAAATCTGATGCGGTTGCAACTCTCGCAGCAGCTTGACAATAATGTCCACATCCGCAGAAGTGATGGGATCCTTTCGGATCAGGCCCGTTTCATAAAATGGCAACTCCAGAAAGTGCAGTTGTTGCGGCGGAATGCCGCAGACCCGTGCACCAGCCCGCGCCTCACACCGCCGGATCAAGGCCTTAATGGTGCGCAGGGACGGCGAATCTGAATCGCCGGCCTTCTTGCCAACCACACTTTCCTCCACCTTCCGCTCCAGGCGTTCCACCGATGCCGCATCCAGCCCGAAGCTACGATTAAATTCCCGCACAAAATCCGCATAACGCAGGGCGTCAGCATCAAAGACGGCAATGTTGCCGCTGGTCTGATAGGCTATATGCACTTGGTTCCCCTGATCCACCATGCGAATAATCGTTCCCCCCATGCTGATGACATCATCATCCGGATGCGGGCTGAAAACCAGAATTTTCTTTGGGAAAATGGCGTCTCCCGGCCGCCGGATGTCCCCCGGCCGTTGCAGTGATTCGGGTTTGCCCGCCGGCCAGCCGGTAATTTTGCCTACCAACTCGCGAAACACCCCCAAGTTGATATCGTAGGCGGGGCCTTGACCGGCCAACAAATCCTGTAAGCCATGTTCCCCAAAATCTTCATCTGTGAGTTTCAGGATGGCTTTATTAAGTCTCTGGGCCAGCCAGATCACCGCCCTTTTAGTCATTTCCGGATTCCACTGTACGGGTCCGGTGATCCATGGCGTTTTTATCCGTGTAAGGCCTGCCGCCGCCGCGCTGTCAAGCACAAACTGAACCTGCGAGTGTTGCTGCAGATAGCTGGCCGGCAGATTGGCCGATATGGGGCCTTCCACCGCCTGGGCCACTGTGGCGGATTTATTTTCTCCAAAGGCCATGAGGATAATGCGGCGCGATTCCAAGATGGTTCCCACACCCATGGTGATGGCCCGCCGCGGCACATGCTGCTGGCCATAAAAATCGCTGGCTGCATCCAGTCGCGTTACCCGATCCAGTGCAATCAGCCGCGTTCTGCTGTCGGCGGGAGAACCTGGTTCATTAAAACCTATATGGCCCGTTCTGCCGATGCCCAAAAGTTGCAGGTCCAAACCGCCTGCGTCACGAATCTGCTGTTCGTAGGATTGACAGTACGCGGTCACTTGCTCCGGTGGCAGTTCGCCATCGGGAATATGCACATTCTCTCTTTGAATATCAATGTGGGAGAAAAGATTTTCCCACATAAAGCGGTGATAACTCTGGCTGGCCTGATGCGAAATGCCGTAATATTCATCGAGATTAAAGGTGATGACGTCTCGAAAACTCAAGGCTTCCATTTGGTGCATACGCACCAGCTCTTTATATACACCCCGCGGTGTGGAGCCTGTCGCCAGGCCAAGAACGCAATGCCGCCGCTCACTGTTTCTTGCTTTGAGCAGTTGGGCGATTTCACGTGCCACAGCTTTGCTGGCCTCTTCGGCATAGGAGAATACCGTTACCGGCACTTTTTCAGTATGATGCGAGCCAAGGCAAATATCCTGAATGTATGGTTGCCCACCGGCATAATTTGATCTTGCCGCAAGCCTTGAACCCGTCATTATTAGTCACTCCATATAATGCAATTGATACCAATTATGTGGCTTGGCGATCATCTGTACCAAGCCGTCAGCCCTGCATTTTACATAATTGACGCATCCGTCTTATTGTTCAATTAATGCCTTCGGCACGCACAGGTTAACCACCTGCGATCATTTCTATAATACTTTCTATCACAAATAATAAAAAAAGTCAAGTCTACGGCCCGAAAATTTTGCCCACATAGCTATTGGCACTGCCGGTGGTGGAGAGTCCGATGGCAACGCAACGCCGCTTTATGTGCCAGTAGCCATAATCATTCCGTCATTATCGGCAGATCCACAAGATTAGCCGGTCTTTATTTACCAATGGATTTCGTGTCCACGCTGGACAGCAAATGAATTGCCTTGTAGAACATCCATATGATTATCGATTCCTCACAGCGCGCAATTCTACGTTCTCTCTGGTTTAACGGCCCGTTAAGCCGGTCAGAACTCCATGGACTTACCGGTATGACACCTAATGCTGTGGGAAATGAAATTATTCAGTTGCAGCGACTCGGTTTGGTACGTGAGCTTGATCCCAAGCCTTCCACTGGCGGACGCCCACAGATTCCGATTATTCTGGACCCATCTTCTCGACGTATTCTCGGTATTTCCATTGAGCCAAGACTGGTGGAAATTGCCGAATTAGGATTGAATGGAGAATTGACACTCACCCCGATTTCCAAATCCGTTGACCAGGAAAGCCGGCTCTTATCCACCGCCACGCGTCTTGCCAAGGAGCATTGTGTTCGGCGGACATTAATGGCGGCGGCATCGGTCACAGGGTTAATTGACCGCGCTACCGGCAGCATCCTGTTAAGCTCTTCCGCACCACACCATAGTCATCTCAATACCTCTGTATTGCTTAAAGGCCTGGATGATGTGCCGTTGATCATCGGCAATGATCTGCATGCTGCCGCCGGGCGGTGGGCGGTGACGCATCGATCACAATTGCGGGAAGATACACTTCTTATCGCTTTTGATGACGGACGAATGGGCGCAGTGATGGTAATTAATGGCCGGCCCAATCATGGTTGTATTATGGGTGCCAATGAATTGGGCCATACGCGATTCCCGGTGAAAACGGAAAAATGTTATTGTGGCGAGAGCGGGTGTATGGAGCGGATATTCAGCTCCAAATTTCTCGGCCTGCCGCCATCCAGCGTCGATTTTGCGCATCGTGTGGAAATGCCCGGCTCGCAGGATGCAAAACTCATGGAGATGCTTGATCTTGTTGCGATGGCCTTTTCCAATGCCATTAATTTTGTCCGACCGTCGCGTCTGGTTCTGGCCAGCCGTTTTATGGGCAGCGCCACGTTTGCTGAATTGCTTACCAGACGGATTCGGCAGAGCCTGCTGCCGCATCTCTCAGAGCGCATCACCATTGACAATTGGAACATCAAAGTTGCCGGCTCCGCTGAGACCGCTGCCTGGCTGGGTCTTGCGAGCCTGATTTTTGAGTCTTGGGAAGGCTACCCATCCGTGGGAATTACGTCGTAAAGTTCTCAAGTTATCTGAGAATTGCCGCCTTATTTGGAAGAGGATGGTAGACGCGGCGTCCCACCGCGTTTCAACGCGGCTGGAAGCCGCTTCTACTATGGGGTGCCAATAAATATGGCCACACCCGTTCGCCGTGGCTTTCCAAACTCTTGGATCGCGGATAAATTCATTCCCTGGCAGGGTGAGATGGTTCTTGCGTTTATGGGAGTTGTTATGCAATATAATCCTTGGCTACCGGCATCCACCCGATATGAGACGATGGTGTATAACCGTTGCGGTAAATCCGGGCTGAAACTGCCCGCGATTTCACTGGGGCTTTGGCATAATTTTGGCGGGGTGGATCTGCTGGAAAATCAGCGGGCCATGCTGCGCCGGGCTTTTGAACTGGGAATCACCCATTTTGATCTCGCCAACAATTATGGCCCGCCGCCGGGATCGGCGGAGGAAAATTTTGGCACCCTGCTGCGGCAGGATCTCCGTCCATGGCGGGATGAATTGATCATCTCCACCAAGGCGGGCTACACCATGTGGAGCGGCCCTTATGGCGATTGGGGATCGCGGAAATATCTGCTCTCCAGCCTGGATCAGAGCCTGCAACGCATGGGTCTGGATTATGTGGATATTTTTTATTCCCATCGTCCTGATCCGGAAACGCCCATTGAAGAAACCATGGGCGCTCTGGACGCGGCGGTGCGGCAGGGCAAGGCGCTGTATGCGGCACTTTCCAATTATAAACCCGCGCAGGCCCGTCAGGCATTTACAATTCTTAAATCACTGGGAACGCCGTGTCTGATTCATCAGCCGCGGTATTCCATGCTGGATCGCTGGATTGAAGATGAATTGCTCAATGTTCTCGGTGAGCATGGCGTGGGCGCAATTGCCTTTTGTCCATTGGCGCAAGGGCTGCTAACCAGTAAATATCTCAAGGACATACCTGAAGATTCCCGGGCGGCCAAGGCGTACAGCTTTCTCAAAGCGGAAACAATTACACCCGCGCTGCAGGCCCGCATCAAGCGGCTCCATGAACTGGCCCAGGCACGCGGCCAAAGCCTGGCGCAGATGTCGCTGGTATGGGTGCTGCGCGATCCGCGCGTTACCTCAGCCCTCATTGGGGCCAGCCGGGTCTCACAGATTGAGGAAAATGTCAAAGCTCTGGCAAACCGCACTTTTACCGCGGAGGAATTGAAGGCCATTGATACTATTCTGGCCAGTTGATCGAAGGAATTTTTGATAATGCCCGTCTCAATTTCTGAAACATACGCATCGCCGCAAGAGGTCGGCGGTTCTGCTGGTATCAGCATGCGTGCTCCGGCGAAGTTGAATCTGGGCCTGCGGATTTTTCCCCGCCGCCCAGACGGCTTTCATGATATTGAATCATGGTTTGTGCCGGTTTCTCTGCACGATACGCTGATGTTCCGCCAGGCGGATGCCTTGACATTGGAAATATCCGGGTTGGCAGCCGGGCTGTCAATTGAGCCGGAGAAGAATTTGGTTGGCCGTGCGGCGCTGGCTTTGGCCAAAGCTGCGGGCATAGCACCCAACGTGCATATCCATCTGCATAAACTTATTCCCGCGGGGGGAGGTCTGGGCGGTGGAAGTTCGGATGCGGCGGCGGCCTTGTTGGGCCTGCGGCAGATATGGAATGTTGCAGTCAGCAAGGACCAACTCATGACTCTTGCCGCGGAACTCGGCAGCGATGTGCCATTTTTCATCCATGGCCAATCCGCAGTGTGCCGTGGCCGCGGTGAGGTTATCACTTTACTGCCGCGGCATCGCCTTCTGTTTGCCGTGCTGATTATTCCACCCTACGGTACGAGCACCAAAGATGTATATCAGGCCTTTGATCAAGAGGTCCATCCGCCGGACGCCACGGTGATTCATTGGACTCAATTAGCTCATGCTGATGCGGCGGATATCAACGCCGCCATTCGCAACGATCTTGAAATCCCCGCGTTTTCAGTTACCCCCGGCTTGCGGGCCTTGCGCAATTGTGTGGCGGAACTTTGCGGCAAACCCGTACAGATGAGCGGCAGCGGATCAACACTTTTTGTTCTTACCGATCAGCCGGCACAAGCCGAGGCGCTGGCGGCATTGCTGCAGCAGCAGTTGGAAAAAGAAATCCGCATTATTTGTGTTTGCATCGAAAAATCCCATGCGGCAAATTGCACAGATGCAGCCAGATCAGAAAACTGTGGTCATCCTTAAGGGATCATGAAAGAATAAATTCACATTTTATGGCGCAGGAGTTTTGGCCGTCGGTTAGTGCTCTGTAACGCCTACACGGCAACGCTCAACAGGGGACACGGCACATAAATGTGTCGGCTAACTTTGGGGCGATGGGTTGCTGCGCCATAAAATACGAATTTATTCTTTCACGATCCCTAACAATAGGAGTTACACCCCGCCTGCCGCAATCGCGCAAAGTGACCGGACGGATCATTTTGGGTATGCTTTTGCTGGTGACTTGATGAACCAGGAATTGCTGAAGCGGCTGGCTTGGAAATACATCTGGTGGAAAACGCCGGAAGCGGCACTGGCGTTTCCGCACCGTATCATGGCTCAGGTGATGAATATCGGTGATTTTGATGATGTGCGGGAACTCACGGAGGCGGTGGGAGAGGATGTGCTGCGCCAAGTGCTTTCCAGCGCGGAGGCTGGCGAATTTAATTTGCGGTCCTGGTGTTACTGGCACTACAGGTTGGGGTTGGCGGAACTCGGCACAGTTCCGTCGTTGCCGCAACGGAGGTTCGCATGACACAGTTCACCACGCACTGGGAAATTTTGCCGCCGGGCCAGAAGCGCCTGTGGCCGCTGGATTTTCTACAAAATCGCTTGGCCCCTCGGCCCGCCAGCGATAGGCACGCGGGTGTTGCCAATGCAGCATAACTTATGCGGTGGCCGGTATACCTCAATAAATCAACCACCGGATTTCATCCGGTACTTTCGGGAGTGCCCGTTTTTATCGGGAAACCGCAAACTAATGGCAACGGCCTGTGATCATGGGCATATCTTGCACGCATTCAGGGCAGGCGGGACGCCTGCGGTACG
>JABEBX010022188.1_pt1 | contig 12326 bp, 14 predicted proteins | sample 7245971 | NCBI WGS metagenome assembly JABEBX01 (sample SAMN14506365, study PRJNA622280) | hot springs metagenome | biome: hot spring [ENVO:00000051]|acidic hot spring [ENVO:00002120]; feature: spring [ENVO:00000027]|sediment [ENVO:00002007]; material: sediment environment [ENVO:01001048]...
GGCTTCGGCTCCATATTTGGTGGCTGAATAAAATAGATGCCTAAATTCTCAGAAGCGCCCAGCCTTAATACTGCAACTATCATTCCAGTTGGCCAAATACCTTCTGCGCGATATCCTTTCCAAGCACTCTTGTAACCTTGTCATGGTTGTTCCTTATGTCTTCCACTGTCCTTATGCCGTTGTTGAACAGCGCCCTAGCCCTCACCCTTCCTATCTGCTCAAGTCTCACAAGGTCGAGCAGCTCCTCCTTTATGCCGTACTTCAGCCTTACATTCACGTCTACAAGGTCGTGTATCGGAACATGCAGTAGTTTCGCCAATTCTATGGAGGAATATATGAGCCAATCAGCATTAGTCAGTTTCACATATAACGCTCCCGGGGTTATCGAATACTTCTCCGTAAGCTCCTTCTCGTGCATCTCTTCTATCCAGTCATAGAGCATGAGCGCAGTCGTGAATGCCCTCTCAGGTTCGTATGCAACATAATCAAAGCCGTTCTGCATGTCGAATACGCTGGCATCAGGCATTGTGTTCCTGTACATCACATACCTCGATAGGCCTTCCTCTGTTGCTTTCACATACGGCCTCATCTCCAGCGTGTTCGCTATCATGAACAGGCTACCTATCGCATCTCTGCGCTTTTTCAGCGAGTCAACAAGCCATTTTGCTGACAGTGGATCTATATACAGCTCGCTCACCCTCCTCCCAATCCGTGTAGCGCTGATCTCTCCATTCCGATTCTCTATAAACTCCCATTCCTCAAGTTCTTTTAATATGCCCATGACGTTCTGCTTTATCTCCCATATGTCCTTGTACTGGAACGCATAGAAAGTTTTCCCCATGAACGCGTTTATGCCCTCTATAGAATTGAGGAAATCCTCAGCTATGAATGCAAGTATGTGCGTTCTGAGTATAGGGGCTATGCCCAGGCTTGAGCTCACAGGCTCTAGCTCGGCGTCTATGTACTCCTTGTAAAGCCGTTTCATCATCTCTTTTGAAGTCGCGAGTAGCAGCGCCCTGCCCTCCGTATCGTATTTGGGCCTCCCAGCCCTGCCGAACAGCTGCGTCACCTCATTTATCCCTATCTTAGAGCTTCCGAAGCCGTCATACCTGTGCACCTCCTTGACTAGGACGGTATGGGCAGGCAGGTTTATCCCAAGGCTCAGCGTGGTAGTGGAACATAAGGCCTTTATTATGTTGTCCTTGAACGCCTGCTCTATATAGCTACGCTGCGTATTGAGAAGGCCAGCGTGATGGAAAGCCGCGCCTTTCTTAACCGCATTGGCCAGCTTGATGCATTGCTGCGTGGGGCTCTCTAACACGCCAAGGATCCTCTTGCTGAGCTCTTCTAGCTTTACCTTATCCTCTATGGAGAGCGAATCGCTTATCGCATTCCCTACCCTCTCAGCACCGGCCTCGGCGTTGCGCCTCGAAGAATAGAATATGAGGGCCTGCTTGTTCTTCCGCAGCGTGTCTTCAACCACCCTTATCTCCTGCAGCTGCGCTGTGCCTAAGAGCTCTTCTGTGCTGCCCTCCGCATGCTTGCCTCCCTTCTCTATCGAGTAATACACTGTGTTATCCAGTACAATGCCCTCCCTTAATTTTACCGGCCTGTAGTTGCTCTCGACAAGCTCGGCGCCGAGCCATTCGGCTATTTCGTTCGCGTTGCCTATGGTTGCACTGAGCGCAATCATCTGGGCGTTTGTTATATCCTTAAGCTTAGTTATCAGCAGTTCAAGAGTTGCGCCCCTCGACGAATCATCAAGTATATGCACTTCATCGAAAACTATGCATCCAATGCTCTGCAGCCAGTCTATCCCATGCCTTATCAGGCTGTCAAATTTCTCTGTGGATACAAATATCATGCTGTAATTCCCGAGCCATGGGTCGTCGGAATCCATATTGCCTATCGACATTACGCTCTTTATATATGGATAAGACGTCTTAAATTCGCTGTATTTTTCCTCGACGAGGGCCTTCATCGGGGCTATGTATACAGCCTTCTTGCCGCTGGCTATAATATGGTATGCCGCTGCCATTTCAGCTACGAGCGTTTTGCCGCTGGCGGTGGGCGATGCCACCACTATGCTCCTTCCATCAAAAAGGCCCGCGTTTATTGCAGCCACCTGCGGCGGCGTGAACTCTACAAGGCCTCTCTTCTCAAGAGATTCGACTATTTCATAGGGAACCTTGCCCTTTATCTCAGCGATATTCATGAGCTCTTGCCCTGATAGTATACAGCAGTATTTTGAGCATATACTAATAAGTCAAAAGAGAATTTATAAATTCATAGCTGGAAAACGCCTATCCTCCAGATAAGAGAAGATGTCATACGTATGCGATAGCGCATAAAAAAGGCATAGGAAAGCCGCTATAAAGGACTGGGCTCCGCCCCGGCAAAGTGCATATTAGAGAGCTTATCCTTTGCGTCCCTTATCTTGAACATGAGCATATCGTCAACCAGCCTACTGGTACGGGCATCATTAACCTCAGGCGCGGTCCCTGCGCTTTCTGCATTTGCAGCCAAATAATTAAGCCTCGTGTTCGCCGAAATTTCCGCCTCCTGTGCCTTTATTACATCTATCGAATGCACTCTCTCCGCAGCGGGGTAAAGCATGCCTTCTATGCGTGCACTTATCACTCCAGAGCCTGATGCACTCCCTTGCGTTTCTATAATGCCATTAGGCACGAACAATGCGGGATCATACTTGCCTGATATGCTTATCTTTTCAAGCCTTTTGGCTGCAGAAGCGAAATCTATATAAGAGATTGCAGCGTGCTGCTTCTGGGCATTAATATGTGAGCCTATTGACATAGCGGTATTAACTGCGCCCCTGGAAGCGCTCCTCAGCATGGATTGCAGCTTCTCGGCCCTTTCTATGTTGAGTTCTACGCTCGCCGCTTTCTTCGCCTCAGAATTTTTTATTACGTTGTTTTCCACTTGCCTTACCATTTCGGCGAAAGCTCCATTGGCTTCCTCTATCCTATCGATTACCTCCACCATATTGGTATTCAGGATGCCCGCTTCAGTCTCCCTAACTCTACTTCCAATCTTCCCCTCTAAGCCGGCCATCTCGTCGACTGCCCTGTAGGTCATAGCCACGTCATGGTCTATTATTATCCTATTGCTTAGTATGCTGAATAGGGATTTTGCGCTTATTGCGTTGCGTGTCCTTATCACTTTGAGCTTATCCGTGCCATTCAGCCTGATAAGGACTGCTGGCATCAACAGGCTTCCCCTGAAGTGCACCATAGCTACAGTATTATAGAATAATGAGGTGTATGAATATGACAAGCCCTTTCTTGCGAGCAGCAGGCGCTTATTAGTCGCTATGACCAATGTCTTGCGCATCAGATCTGCGCCTTCAGTTATGTATACTACCCGTTCGCCAGGCACTAAAGGCAGGTCAAGGTCTGCATATTTTCCGAAATTATCCATTATATTCCTAATCGCACACGTGCCCCCACAGATGCGGTCAAGCTATTATATCAGCAAGATATTTATGCCTTTTGTTTACTGGGTTTTGCCAATCCTATTTATAGGCAACCGCATATAATAATCTTTTTAGGATGGCGTATAACATGGCAATGCAATTCGATGATAGTGAAGTGGGCAAGGCAAAGGCCAGCCTTGCAGACCTGTCTACACTGCATGCCAACTCTGAAATCAGGATAGGGCGCCGCCGCAGTGCTGATATGAGCGTGATAATGCGTGTCTACAATTCCGGCGTATACATCAACGAAGCAATCAAATCCCTATTGGAGCAGGATTATAAAGGCAAGGTAGAGCTAGTAATAGTATACTCTAATGCAACATCGGACAATTCGATGAGGGTAATATCGGACAATCTGAGCGGGATTGTAGCGAGGGGATTTTCAGTAAAACTTATTACCACTGCCCAAAGAGGGGCATTCAGGGCCTTCGAATACGGCATTAAGGCCGCATCAGGGCATTTTATCGCAGTATTGGATACAGACAATTTCTACTATAAGCAAAAGCTTTCGGCGCAGATAAATTTTATAAGAGAAAGTGGGGCGCATTTCACATTTACTGACTACCAGACTGTAAATTCCTCAGGCAGGCCTACGAAGCGCGTAATGCCGCCGGTACAAAAAGAATACTGGAAACTCTCGAATATAGCAAAATTTTATTATGTGGATATGAACACGATAATGTTTGATACCAAGTTCAAAAAGGAATTGTTGGACGCTTTTAGATTCTTGAAGAGCGATATATATGACATGTGCCTTGAGGATTACCTCATTGGCATGATTGCAGGGCTGACCAGCGAAATCAATTTTATAGACGCAAAGCTAAACGCTTACAGAGTGTGGGCCCACAATGCCTCCAACTTCGGCGGCGATAAGGGGAATAAACTTGATGGGGCTACACGCATTGCAACTCATATAATTGCTACATACGCCGCACTTGCGCGCATAAATGCGGAAATGCACCTGACAAGCAGGCGCATTAGCATGAGCGTTTCTGCCACTATTTCTGATAAGCCCCTCAAGCTCAGCATAAAGAGGTCCGCTCTTCTAAGGAAATAATGCGAGATAAATAGGGATAAGGCCGCATAGAGGCGGTAATTGCTTTGATACTAACGCCTAAGCTGGTATAAAATTGAGGCGTATGCATTGCATACGCCCCGGGTGGATGAGAATAGGGTTGTTACAGAACTAGCGTAAATGCCGCATAGAAATGTAGCGTAGGTATTCTATCCTATTATATATTTAAAGGTTGCGTTTATTAACTTATACACCGATAAATAGGCTCTGGCTCATTTTGCGCCTGCCTTCAGGGTGCCAGTGCTGTTGTACATGGACATGTACTTCTTGACTAGGGCGACTGCATGGCTGACCGCCTTCTTTACATCCTCTGGAGTCTTCGCGCCTGTGCAGATTATCTTGCCGCTGTTGAATAAAAGAAGCGCTGCCTTTGGATCGTACACTTTGAATATTGCCCCGGGGAACTGCTCAGGCTCATAATCTACATCACGAGAGAGCTTGGCAAGCCCATACAAATCGAGCTCGATATTCAGGTCCGCGCTCGCTACTATATTGACTACTTCATAAGTGGGCTTCAGCGTTACATGCAGGTATTTTGAATGCGATGTCTGCGCCGGTTTAGAGCTTGCCATAAAGTTACACCTGATTGATAATATCTGCTAAAGTATAAATAGTTATATGTGCAATACTCATTGACAAACCTATTCTGTGATTATATGAGGAGTTCAAAAGGATTATTGAGCGGAAGGTCAAGGAATCTGGCTAGGCACCACAAGCCTTCACAGCTCGCAATCAGGGATGTAATAAAGGCATTCAACGTTGGCGACAGGGTAGCGATAGTGCCTAAGGGCAGTGGCCGCGATATACCGCATCCGCGCTTTAAGGGCAGGGTTGGGACCATAAAGGGCCAGCGCGGCGGTGCATACGTGGTTGATGTAAAAGACATGCAGGCGCACAAGCAGCTGATTGTCAGTGCAAAGCATCTCGAGAAAGTGAGCTCCTAAATCCTCCTATACATCAACGCGGTTTTAGATGGAAGTAAAAAAGCTTTTTGACGGAGTATACCTAGTGGACGGCAAGCTAGCAACAGAGAACCGTGACAGGGGCAACAGGGTCTATGGCGAAACTCTAGTGAACTATGAGGGCAGCGAATATAGGCTTTGGAACCCTTATAGGAGCAAGCTCGCCGCGGCGATAATCAACGGCCTCAAGGAATTCAAGTTCACGCATACGTCGAACGTGCTATACCTCGGCGCGGCTACCGGCACCACATCAAGCCATGTGAGCGATATAGCGTCAAAAGGCCGTGTATTCTGTGTAGAACTATCAGAGAGGAACATGCGCGAGCTCGTGCGTGTGTGTGAGCGCCGTGGCAATATGTTCCCAATACTCTCTGATGCGAACAACATTGAGAATTACAGCAAGGACGTTGGGCAGTGCGATATAATATACCAGGACGTATCCGCAAAGGATCAGGCTGGCATACTCAATAAGAACAGCAGCATGCTCAAGAGCGGCGGATACGCATACTTCATAATAAAGTCGCAGAGCATAGATATATCGAAAAAACCGGAGAAGGTCTTTGACGAGGCCTTAAACGAAGTATCAGCCAATTTTAAAGTGGTGGAGAAAGTCAAATTGGAGCCTTTCGACGATCTGCACATGTTCGCAGTATTGATGAAAAAGTAGCTATTTACGGGATAAAGATAAAGCTTATATCTTTTTCAGTCGGTAATACCTACGTGGAGATAAGATGGCAGGCGTATCATACTACATAAAACTGCTTAACGCTGCAGTAAAGAGCGGCAGGAGCCTTATGTGCCCCTTCTGCGGCGCTTATACCATATCCATAAATAATCAGGGCATGTGCCATATCTGCGAGAACACCATATCGGCTGACCGTGCTGCGCTAATGAAGACTGAAAGTGAACTATGCACCATGCTAGACGATTATAATAAGCAGGTTTCTAATTCCGATTTTGATGCCGCCATAAAAACCTACGATTCCATACTGGCAAAATACCCAATGCCGAATTACACATATGTGAAGGCTCTGACACATATATATTACTCTAACTATGAGCTCTCGAAGATAAAGTATGAACTGCCCGGCTTTATGGAAGAAAACTCCGTGCATAGGGAAGTGGCGTCGCGCATGTTCTCCTACGCAAAGTTGCTCCTCAACAAGTCCATTTTCGACGCTGAAAAGGCCGCTTCAGGGAGCCAAAGCACATACGGTGTAGAGTATACTATGTTCCTATCAGCCATAAAACTCGGCGATCTCCGCGTTGCGCGAAGCCATCTAGACAAGCTCAGGCAATCTGGCAATAAGTACATCGCTGCTTACGCGGAGATAGTCTACGATTCAAACATAGGCGATTTCACTGCGCTTCTGCGCAATGCCGATATGGCGCTAAAAAGCAAGGATTTTGCAATAAACATATTCTACTATATTGCGTATGCGTTATTCAGGCTCGGCCGCCGCGCAGATGCGGCGAAGCTCTCCAAGGCGCTGAGCGGGATAATGACTAGCAGCACGATAAACGCCCTCAGCACTTATGCCAGCATGCTGAAGTAATGCGCTTAAACCCAATAACAGTGGGTATTAACACTACTGTGATAGGGCTCTCATTTCGATATGAATGTGAAATATATCCCATCACTGTCGGAATGCTTTGAGCAGAAGCCGAAGCGCTCGAATTGTATAATCTCCCCGTCCTTAAGGGCATTGATGTATGCTTCTGCATACCCCTGGCTGGTTTTAAGGCTATCCCTATCAAACTCGCCATCGTCCCTTAGCGGCTGCAGCGGTATCAGCACACGCACCTTTATGGCATCTCTAGCCACAACCCATTGTATTGCCTGGTACCTTTTGTCTATGCTGCTGTCTGCAACCACATGCTGGGGCTCTCCACCTGATGCCAATTTTATGGTTGCAAATCCCTTTAAGATAAGTCCCCCTGCGCTGCTTAGCAACTTGTAATCCTCTGCCTGTACGTAAATTTTGTCGGATAGCGATATGCTCTTAATGCCCAGCCCCTTATTTGATGGATGCAGAGGCACATCTATACTTTTCTTGCCTATAGCATCTACATTGTCTATGGTTATCTCTACCGGATTATCAACATAGGACAGCCTCTTTGCATTGCCATCTATTAGCTTCTTATTCTCTGCGAGAAGCGCTGATGTATCGACAACGCTGTTAACCTTGCTCATTCCAAATCTGAGGACAAACTCCTTTATCGCTCCAGGTTGTATCCCGCGTTTGCGCAGCGCTATGAGAGTGACAAGCCGTGGGTCATCATATCCTAACAGGTCCCCATCGCTTATTAGTTTCTGCACAGTCCTCTTGCTTGTTATGTTGCCCTTTATGTATAGCCTTGCCTCTAAGTGCATTCTGGGTGCCCTTAACCCCGTAGCTTCAAGTATCTTGTAATATATCGCATGGCTAAGCTCATAGTTTTTGTCCCTTATGACATCAGTTATCCCATGCAGCGAGTCCATTATAGGGGTGTTGAATAGATATGTGGGCCATATCAGGTATTTGTCACCCTGCCTATAATGCAATGCCCTCTTTACCCTAAGTATTGACGGGTCCCTAAGGGTCGTATTTTCGGCTTTCATATCGCCCTTGAACCTTATTGTAATCTCGTTCTCATCGTACTTGCCCTCAAGCATTTCGTCGAACTTCTGTGCATTGGTACTGACATCCGCATCCCTATGCATGCACTCTATGCCCTGGTACCTGTTCTCCTTTACGGTCTCGCGTGCGCAGGTACAGGCGTATGCATTGCCAGCCAATATGAGCTTCTTAGCATAATCATATACCTTGGGGATGCTGTCACTGGCATAATACTCGGAGTCAAACCTTATGCCAAGCCATTCAAGATCGGATTTTATTGCATCGACATATTCCTGCTTTTCCTTGTCCGGGTTGGTGTCATCGAAATACAGATTTAGCTTGCCTTTGTAGATCTCCGAAAATCTCTGTTCAAGGAAAGCGGCCTTGGCATGGCCTATGTGCAGATAACCATTTGGTTCTGGAGGGAACCTCGTCGCAAAATCGCCTACCGTTGCGCCCTCAAGGACGAATTTCGGCTTGCTGTCCTCGTCCTTTTTAGCCTTCTCCACTGAGAATTCAGCCTCGTAGGATTCGTACTCCTTTTTGACCCAGTCGGAATCCATCTCATTTACCTTTTCGACTGCCTCCTCCACTACTTTCTTAATCTCATCTATCTCAGACCTCGCTTCTGGTATGACTGACAAGATTTTGTTCAGTACGCTCTCTGCCCTTGCTTTGCCGTACTCATATGCATTCTTTATCGCATACTTATACACGGATCTTTTTATCTTCTCATCGATGGCCATCGTCACACCCCTGTCACGGTGACATTGTTTGGCACAAGGACATACGTGTTGTTAAGGATGCCGACAAGCGCCATCACCTTCGTTTCTACTGTGGAATTCGGCTTTGTTAGGTTTGCATATAGTTGGTAATCCTGTTCGAGCGAGGTGTTCACCTCTATCGTGGTGTTCCTAACGCTCAATTTGGCGTAAGGCGACAGCCTGACATACTCAGGCACCGAAAACGAAAAGTTACTGCTGCCCAAGTTATTTGCGAGCTTCAGGTACACCTGATATGCATCATACTTGCCCGCATATAATTGGAATGCCTCCGGCGACTGCGTGAATGTTGTTATGCTGCCATTGCTTTCCATCGATGTGAGCACTGCCGCCGTATAATTCGCATAGGAATCATTGTACAGTACAAGTTTTATGCTGCTGCCATAACCATATACTGTTGCATTCACTATGCCTACGGCCAGGAAAGTATTGGTTATGTGCAGTTTGTGCGCTGCAGTTGGTGCATTGCTGCTGGGTACCCCACCGCCCCCGCCTAGGCCTGCAATTCCGGTTAGGAACATTATTGCGACTAACATAGAGCCCAAGAAAAGAACCATCTTCTTCTTTTTGCTGTCCATCTAAGTACCATCATGGTCATTTGCCCGCATTCATGTACGGCATTCTTCGGTATGCTATTCACTCCGCGTTTTCATGCGTGTGTTTCTCTGCCTTTTCCTCTTTGGGTTTGGCATACTCCTCTTCCACAACTACTTTCTCAACAGTTTTCATGTAATTGAATACAGTAGCGATAAGGCTCGTTTTACCTACAAAATAGTTTGCGTTCTTATTGATCTCATTGCCGTACAAGAGTGTTAAGGAATCGCCATTGAGCGTAATCTTGCTGGGTTCTGCGTCATAAGTCTTCCCAAGTGCGCGCACCTTCTCATCGTCGCTTGATACCTGGTCCACCACCTTCACTTCATAGCTTATGTCCTTCCCCGCATAGGGGTTGTTAGCGTCAACGACAACCCTGCCGGAATTGACGCTCCTCACTACAGCGGTTATATTATCGAGCTCTACAGTCATTCCAGGATAGGGGTTTATGTCCCTCGCCTTGAAATCTGAGAGCGGCATCACTTTCACGAGGTCCTCATTCCTATCGCCGAATGCATCCTCGGGCTTGAAGGTGAACTTCTTCTTATCGCCCACGGCCATATTCCTTATCTCCCTATCCAGGCCCTTTATTATGCCATTCGAGCCCACTACCACGAGCACCTTCCCATACTTCGCCTTGCTGTCATATATGTTGCCCTCCTTCGCGCGGCTCTCAGAAGTCGTAGCTATTAAAGTGTTTGAGCCAGCGTCCCAGGCGTCATACTCTATCTCTATGAAGTCATTGTCTTTGAAACCCATTCAATTACCTTTTATCGTAAAGACCTCAGCTATGCAATAAACCCGCATCACTTGACATCTATTGCAAAAGTGCTGTTTATACTCACACCGAGCTTTTTAGCTATCTCGGATTTTTCCGCATTGATTATTATGGCGTAGCTGCTCCACTTCGTAGTGAGCTCCTTCGAGCCGCATACTGGGCAGGTATCGCCATGGCTTATCACAAATCCGCAATTCTTGCACGCTTTATCTTCCATATGCTCACCTCATTTCGGCTTCTTGCCTCCCCTCGCCTGCGTCTTCGAAGACCCTAGCCTGAGCCATTCTGGTTTTCCTAGCCCCTCCGGTTTCATTGTTAGCGCTATCTTCGAATCCTTGGCGTTGCTCTTCATGCTCACTGTAGATATTTTGGCATATACTAAGTCTCCCTTCTTCAAGCTCAGCTTCCTTTGCTTCGATATGAATGTCTGCGTCTTCCTGTCATATGAGAGAAACTCGTTCGCTATCTGCGATACATGCACCAGACCGTCCATCGGCCCTATCCTGACAAAGGCGCCGAAGTCAACAAGCTCGGTCACCTCACCCGCAACAACTTCATCGACATGGGGCATGAATGCGAGCACATCAAATTCGGCTTCGTGGTGCGTCGCCGGATCGCCGGGATAGATTACCCCATCGCTTATGTTTCTGACATTGAATATAGTCACCAGTATACCCATGTCTTTGTCAACCCTGCCCTCATACTTGTTCTGCAGCTCCTCTTCCGCAACTTTCTCTATATCTTGGTCAAACTTAGCAGGCGGCAGGGAGAACGTGTCCTTGACTGTATACTTGTAATACATCTATTCACCTTTCTAAACACCTATCATGTATCGACGACCTTACCGGATTTCGACATCTTGAAGACGCGCACGCCTTCAGACGCCAGCTTTGCAGCCAGACCGCTGTCGTTCGTTATCACGTCTGCGCCCTCAGAGCGCGCGCTCTTAGATATCCATCTATCAACATAAGTTATTGTACTATCTACTTTAATATTCTTAGCCTTTAATGCAACCAGCGCCGCTCTTGCGGCTGCGCCCCTTTTGCCCTTATTGCCGCCTATGCCTTCGAGCTCCCTCATTACTCCCTGCGATACTATCGCTTCGTACTTGCCTAGCCTATTTTCTGCCGCGTCAAAAACGTCCTTTCGGTACTCGAAGCCGTAAAGTATCGCGCTCGTATCTATTATTACCCTTTTCAATTCGGCACCTTTTTAACTGCTTTGTAGTTCATATATATGGCGTATGCTTATGGACAGCGGTCAGCTCAAAGAGAACATAAATATAATATTAAAGAGCTTCCACGTTATAGCGGTCGTGGGCTGCTCCAGGGAGGAAGGAAAGCCGAGCCATGACGTACCTAAGTACCTCAAGAGCGTGGGCTTCCGTATAATACCGGTCAACCCTTTCGCCGATTATATATTAGACGAGAAAGCATATAAAAAACTATCTGACATACCCGAAAAGGTGGATGTGGTGGATGTATTCAGGCCTGCCACAGAAGCGCTCCAGATAGCTAAGGAAGCATATGCAATAGGGGCAAAAGCGCTATGGCTCCAGGAGGGCATAATGAGCGAAGAGGCAGAGGGCTTTGCGCTATCGCACGGGATGCTGTTTGTGATGAACAGGTGCATGATGAAAGAGCACTATTCGATGAGCATCAGTTGAGCGCTTTCTCGTCTTTCTTTATCCTCCCATTAACAACTTCGAGCAGCACTACTGCATTATTGTGCTCTGTATCCTTAGTCGAATAAAGGAACGTCACGGTATCCTTGCTTTTGATATAGTCCACTAGCTTATCCAGTGCCTTGCTATTATGCAGTTCCTCCTTATACTTACCCTTGAAGACTTTCCATTTGGCAGGGTCATGCGCGAACCATTTCCTGAGTTCATTGCTCGGTGCGACATCCTTTATCCAAATATCTATGTTGGGCGTGCTCCTGCGTATGCCACGCGGCCACAATCTATCAACTAGTATCCTGTCTCCATCCGTGACGTCTATTTTGTCATACACCCTCTTTATCTTTATCATCGGAACCATTAC
>JABEBX010017437.1_pt1 | contig 12318 bp, 15 predicted proteins | sample 7245971 | NCBI WGS metagenome assembly JABEBX01 (sample SAMN14506365, study PRJNA622280) | hot springs metagenome | biome: hot spring [ENVO:00000051]|acidic hot spring [ENVO:00002120]; feature: spring [ENVO:00000027]|sediment [ENVO:00002007]; material: sediment environment [ENVO:01001048]...
ACCTGCGGCTCGGGTTTGGGGGCCGCCACGGGTTTGGGCGGTGGCGGTGGCGGAGGGGCGGGCTGCGGCCGGGGTTGCGGCTGCTTGCGTTCCATCGGTGCGGTGGGTCGGGGCGCGGCGCGCTGCACCGTGGGCGACCACAACTCGGCCTCCACCGCTTCGGGCGAGTGACTCTTCCAGTGCACGCCGAAGGCGATGAGGGTGATGAGCAGTAGGTGGAACAGGGCGGCCAGGCCGAAGGCGCGCAGCGTGCCGCGCTCGCGCGGCGGCCGCAGCGCGGAGGGGTCGCCTGGGGATAAGCGCGCGGTGTTCATGGGAAAAGGGGAAAAAACCGGGCTAAAAAGCGGGAGAAAAAACGCATCAGGATGGGTTGGACTGGACGGCCAGGCCCACGCGCTCCACACCGTGTTGTTTGAGCAGATTGAGCGCGCGCATCACCGCGTCGTACTTCACGTTTTTGTCGGCGGCGATCAGCACCGGCATGGCATCGAGGCTCAGGCCGGCCTGCGCGGCCAGTTGCTGCACGGTCTGCGGCAAGTCCTTGAGGCTGACGGGCTGCGGCGCGGCGTTGGCGGCCTTGCTCTTGGGGTCGCGCAGCGAGACTTCGAGCATGTCGTCCTTCTGGATGGTGACCTGTACCAAGGTACTGGGCGCCTGCGGCGCATTGCCCACGGTGGGTAGCTTGACCATGGTCGGCGTGATGAGTGGCGCGGTGACCATGAAAATGATCAGCAACACCAGCATGACGTCGATATAGGGCACGACATTGATGTCGGCCAGAGCGCGCCGCGAGCGATGCCCACGACTGCTGGATTGGAGGGCGGGCATGTCAGAAGTTCCCAGGGATCAGCGAACGAAGTGAGCGCGGCCACGGTGGCCAGCGTGACCTGCTGCAGATTGGACAGGCCGACGAAGGCGTGCATGATGCCCCACACCGTGCCGAACAGGCCGACATAGGGCGACACTGAGCCGACCGAGGCGAGAAAGGACAAGTTGGCTTCGAGCGCGTCCATCTCGCGCTGGAAGGCGGCGCGCATGGCGCGGCGGGCGCCGTCCACCAGGGTGGAGCCGTCGAGCACATGGCGTTCGCGCAGCTTGAGGTATTCACGCATGCCCGAGGCGAAGATGCGCTGCAGCGGGCTGCCGTGGCGGCCGTTGCTCAGCGCCGATTGGTAGAGGTCGTTGAGCCCCGTGCCCGACCAGAACTCTTGTTCGAAGTCTTCAGACTTCACCCGCGCCGACTTGATGGCGAAATATTTGCGGAAGATGACGGTCCAGCTCGCCAGCGATACGGAGAGCAGAAGGGCGAGCACCAGCTGCACCACGATGCTGGCGCCGAGCACCATGGATACGATGGAGAAGTTTTGATCCATAGGGAGGTCTGGCTGTAGTAGTGGGAGAGTGAGCGCGCGGCTCAGGAGAGACAGCCTGCATTACAACAAATCCCCAACGGGCGCGGCCGCTGCGGAGAAGACAGGATTGCGGAAAAAAGGTTCACGACAGGAAGGGTTACAGCTCAGGGTGCGGGTGAAGCAGGCGCTGCCCAGCGGGTGACGCGGTCGAAGACTACCCGCGGAATGCGCGATGGCCGCAGCGTGGCCGCCGCCACGCAACCCACGCGCACCGTGGCCTCGCACAGCAGCGCGGCGGGCGCGCCGCTGGCGTCGCAGCGCCAGGCCTGTTGCGCGACGGTGAGGCTGGCGCTGCCGATGTCCTGCAAGCGAAGCTGGATCTGCAGCGCGTCGTCGAGTTTCGCGGGGGCGGCGTAGCGCAGATGCACGTCGGCCACGACGAACACCATTCCCGATTGCGCCGCCAGCTCCGATTGCGCCAGCCCCAGGCTGCGCAGCCATTCCGTGCGCGAGCGCTCGAAAAACTTGAGATAGTTGGCGTAATAGACGATGCCCCCGGCGTCTGTGTCTTCCCAGTACACCCGCACGGGCCAGTGGAAAACAGCGAGGCAAGGGGCTTGCGCCGAAGGTCTGGCGGTCGAGTTCATGCCTTCTCGGTGGTGTGGGTGTCGGCTGAGGGATTCATCTGCGGGCTGCCAATGTTGATCAGCTTGCCATCGCGCCAGACATAGCAAGGCGTGCCGGTACGCAGCGCGAGCTCACGCGCGCTTTGGGCTGCACGGTGCAGGGCGGGCTCGACTTTTTGCAGATCGGGGTCGACAGAAGGCGGGGTGTGCTTGATCGGAGAGATGGTCATGGGTTGTCCCCGCTGCTGATCAGAGAGGGTAGATCACCCGAGTTGTCATAAAGTGCCCAGGCGTTCACCAACGGTTTGTAGAGATGATGGAAATTGAGTAATCCGGCTGAAAAACGGCGTCGGATGACGGCTTCAGGGATGGCATGCCCGCCTTGTGCCACACGGGCCGCCACACGCTGTACTGCCATTTCCGCATCGGGCAAGGACAAAAACACGAGCTTGGCGTGATAGCCCAATGCACGCCACCGTGGAATTTGTGCGGCATAGCCGCGCCCGCTGAGGGTGGTTTCCAGGGCGAAGCTTTTCCCGTTTTTCACCCGTAAGTCAATTTCTTCCAGCATCAGGCGCGCAGCGCGTCGGGCAGCCCTATCGGGATCGAATGGGGATAAGCCCGAGGCGATGAGATCGGCGTTGATGAAGTCGCTGTAATCCGCTTCGGGCAGGAAAATCTTGGCGAAGGTGGTTTTTCCAGCGCCATTCGGCCCTGCGATCAGCAGGATGCGATGCTCCAGGTTCATTGGGCGATTTTCATGCCGCCTTGCGCTCCAGATAGCCGCGCAGCCGGGACAGCGCTTCCTGCAGGTTGGCGATGCTGTTGGCGTAGCTCAGGCGGAAGTAGCGCTGGGGCTCGGCGGTGCCGAAGTCTTTGCCGGGTACGAGCACCACGCCGGTATCGCGCATGACCTCGAAGCAGAAGTCCCAGCTGTCGGCGCTGTAGGCGGAGCAGTCGGCGTACACATAAAACGCGCCGTCCGGCCGCACGGGCACGCGCAGGCCCAAGGCTTCGAGGCCGGGCACGATCAGGTCGCGGCGGCGTTGGAACTCGGCGCGGCGGCGTTCGTATTCGGCCAGGGTGTCGGGCTCGAAGCAGGCCAGCGCGGCCTGTTGCGCCACGCTGCTGGCGCAGATGAACAAATTGCCGGCCATGCGTTCCAGCGGAGCGACGAGCGAGGGCGGCACGACCAGCCAGCCCAGCCGCCATCCGGTCATCTGGAAGTATTTGGAGAAGCTGTTGACGGTGATGATGTCGTCGCCTGCGGCCAGTGCGGTGTGGCCGTAGCCGGCTTCATAGCTGAGGCCCAGATAGATTTCATCGACGATGCTCACCCCGCCGCGCGCGCGCACCACATCGGCGATGCGGCGCAGCTCGTCAGGCGCGATGGAGGTGCCGGTGGGGTTGGAAGGCGAGGCGAGCAAAACCCCGGCGGTCTGCGGCGTCCACGCGGCCTCGACTTCGCTGGCGGTGAGCTGAAAGCGTTGCGCGGCGGGGGCGGGCAGCATGCGCGCCCGGGCTCCCGCAGCGGCCACGAAGTTCTTGTTGCACGGATAGCTCGGGTCGGGCATGAGCACTTCATCGCCCGGATTGAACAGCAGCAGGCTGGCCAGGGTGAGGGCGCCCGAGGCGCCTGCGGTGATGAACACGCGCGCCGGATCGAGCGTCACGCCGTGCACCTGGGCGTAGTGCTGCGCGATGCGCTCGCGTAGCGCAGGCAGGCCGGGTGCCAGGGTGTAGCCGGTGCGGCCGTCGCGCAAGGCTCGGGTGGCGGCTTCGACCACGGGTTCGGGCGCGGTGAAATCGGGCTCGCCCACACTGAAATGGATCATGCGCCTGCCCTGCGCTTCCCAGGCCGTTTGTTGTTCGGCCGCGGCGCGCACCACGTCCATGACGTAGAAGGGTTCGATGGACTGGTTGCGTTGGGCTAAGCGCATGGCGGTTATCAGAGGGAGATCAGAGGGTGTGAATGAATCCGGCGTGGCCGAGCAGCGTGCCCAAACGCTTCCGATCAAGGCGCAAAGCACAGCCGTGCCCATCGGCACGGCGAGCATTTGCAACGCCGAGCGGGGGTGTTTGGGCGCGAAGAGCGGGCATGGCGGATTTGTTCACACCCTCTCAGTCTTTGCGCGGCGGGCGCGGGCTGGCGCTGGCGCGCCGGGGGAAAGAAGCGGCCGCACGTCGCGGCGGGGTTTTGGCCTTGTGGCTGACGGGCACGTTCGCGTAGGGGTTGGGCGGCGGGCTGAAGTCGGTGGCCGTGGGCTGCGCTTGCGGGTGCGACTGGTTAGCGGCTTCGACCTCGGTCTTGCGCAATTGCGCGGCGATGCGGTCGAGCACGCCGTTGACGTATTTATAGCCGTCGGTGCCGCCATACACCTTGCCGAGTTCGACCGCTTCGTTGATGACCACGCGGTAAGGCACGTCGAGATGACGCTGCAGCTCGAAAGCGCCCATCAGCAGCAGGGCGTGCTCTACCGGGGAAAGCTCGCTGGTCTGGCGGTCGATGTGCGGCTGAATGAGGGCGTCGAGCGGCCCGGCCTCGGCCAGTGCGCCATGCAGCAGCGACTGGAAGTGATCGTCGTCGAGCTTGATGGTGGGGTAGCGTTCGTGCAGAAAGGCTTCGATCGCGCCGGTGTCGCTGCCGGCGAGCAGCCATTCATAAATGCCCTGGAACGCGAGTTCGCGCGACTTGCGCCGCGCGCTTTTGGGGGCGGTGGTTGCGGTCATGCGGCCTCGTCGTCGTTGTCGCTGATGTCGATGAACAGGTTGGCCATTTCCACCGCGACGCGGGCGCATTCGGCGCCTTTGTCGATGCGGGCTTCGGCCTGCGCTTCGTTTTCCATGGTGAGCACGCCGTTGGCCACCGGCATGTTGTAGTCGAGCGCCACCTGAGCGATACCGGCCGCGCTGGTATTGCAGACGACCTCGAAGTGATAGGTGTCACCGCGAATCACGCAGCCGATGGCAATGAGCGCATCGAAGGCCTCGCTCTCGGCCAGCGCCTGCAGCATCAGCGGCAGTTCGAGCGCGCCGGGGACGGTGTAGAGCCCGATGTCGTCTTCGTTCACGCCTAGGCGCTGGAGTTCGTCGAGGCAGGACTGGGTGATGCGGTCGGTAATGGCGGTGTTGAAGCGGGCCTGCACCACGGCGACGCGCAGCTCACGGCCATCGAGTTGTTCGGAAAGAATGCGGTTCTGGACGTTTTGCATGGCGTTGGAGTGCAGAGGAGTGGCGCGCCGCGGGGCGCAGAAGGGCAACAGCTTACGCGCCGGGCGCAAGGATGGGGGCGCTGTCCTGTGCGGACTCGAAGCCGACGATCTCCAGCCCGTAGCCTGCCATGCTGGGCATTTTGCGCGGCTGGCCGAGAAGGCGCATCTGGCGCACATCGAGATCGCGCAGGATTTGCGCGCCTATGCCGTAGTCGCGCAAGGCGGTGATGCCCGATTTGGGCGGCGTGGCCGCCGGCTGCAACAAGCGCTCAAACTGGCTTTTCAATTGCGCGGCCGATTCACCGCAGTTGAGCAGCACGGCCACGCCCACGCCTTCGCGCACGATGCGGCCAAGCGCCTGCGGCAGATTCCAGGAATGGCGCTGGCAGGCGGCATCGAGCAGGTCGAGAGCGGACAGCGGCTCGTGCACCCGCACCAGCGGGGCCTGCTGGCTGGCGAGGTCGCCATGCACCAGCGCCAGATGCAGGCCATGACCGGCGCGATCGGTGTAGGCCACGCAGCGCATGGGGCCGAACGGTGTCTGCATGGGGTGTTCGCCTACGCGCTGCACCAGCGATTCGGTGCGGCTGCGGTATTCGATGAGATCGGCGATGGCGCCGATTTTCAGATCGTGCTGCGCGGCAAATTGTTCGAGATCGGGCAGGCGGGCCATGGTGCCGTCGGCGTTCATCACCTCGCAGATCACGGCGGCGGGTTCCAGCCCGGCCAGAGCGGCGAGGTCGCAGCCGGCCTCGGTGTGCCCGGCGCGCATCAGCACGCCGCCTTCAGCGGCCATCAGCGGGAAGATGTGACCCGGTTGCACGATGTCGCTGGCCTGTGCGTTGCGCGCCACGGCGGCTTGCACGGTGCGCGCACGGTCGGCCGCCGAAATGCCCGTGGTGACGCCTTCGGCAGCTTCGATGGACGCGGTGAAGGCGGTGCCGTGCGAAGAGCCGTTGTGCTCGACCATGTGCCTGAGGCCAAGCTGCGCGCAACGCTGGGCGGTGAGGGTCAGGCAGATGAGACCGCGCGCATGCGTGGCCATGAAATTGATGGCCTGCGGGGTGATGTGCTCGGCGGCAATGACCAGATCGCCCTCGTTTTCGCGATCTTCCTCATCGACCAGAATGACCATGCGCCCGGCCTTGAGCTCGGCAATGATGTCGGGAACGGGGGACAGGGGCATGATGGGGACGGGCGCTGCTGAAAAGCCCATCATTCTAAAACTGCCTCACCCGGCGCGCTTGCGCCGCTTGCCTTGTCAGAATTCGTAGCGTCCGAAGAAAAACGCGACGTTGCCGTTGTTGAGCTTGTTATTCACCTTCGGGATGAAGGTGCCATAAATCGACAGCCTGCCGAAACGGATCGAGGCGATGGGCAGCGCGATGGGGAAGGGGATGTTGTGGAAGATGTCGGCGCGCGAGGTCACCGCCAGGGTGTAGCCCAGACCGAAGCCCACCGGCGCGTCGTTGTTGAACATCCACTGATGGGCGTAGCCGACCACGGGCTCGGCGTTCCAGTGCGAGTCGGAGAAGATCATGGCGTACACCATGTCTTCGTTGCCGTCGGCATTGATGTGATGGCGGCCCCAGCCTATGCCCCAGGCGTGTTTGTTGAGCGTGGCGCGTTTGGCGGCGGTGTAGGTGCCGGGGTCGTGCCAGGTGTAGCCGCTGAAGTACAGATCGTCCTGTCCGGTCTGGGTGGTGCTGACCGCGGCATTCCAGGTGGACTGCGCCCAGTCGGATACGCCGCCCAGCCCCAGCGCCCAACTCGCGCGGGGAACCAGGGCCAGCCAGAGGAGGGCGAAAGTGGATAGAAGGCGGGCTGGAAAATGTTTCATGGGCTCGTGGCGGGCGTCTCAGGGAAGTCGGGCCAGACTTTATCAGCGCAAAAGGTTGAGCCTGTGTCCGTTTGCAACGGGCGGCATGTGTGTGGCCGACTCAAGCGCTGTTCAGAGCCCGGTTGGGGCGCTGATCGGGGCAATGATCAAGCACCGAGGCGCGCGATCAATCGGCCCTGCTGCACGACCAGCAGCGTATTTTCGGGCAGGGGTTCCCAGTCTTCCGGGGTGAGGGGCACGCTGGCGAGCATCACGGCGGGTGCGGGTTTGTCGTCGCGGCCCTGAACGTGCAGCCCAGAAGCGCGCATCTGATGCTCGCTGGCGGCTTCGCGCATGAGCAGGTGCAAACCGGGCACCCAGGTGTTGCCCGGATGACTGCGGCGGCGATGCGCGTGAGCGAACAGCAGGTCGCCATCGGTGAACAGAAAGTTCGCCGCGCCAAGGGCACGCAATCTGGCCGCGAAGTCAGAGACCACTTCGATGCGGCGTTTGAGGTCGCTGCTCTCACCCGCCGCATCGAGCACTTGCAGCGATTGCATGAGCACGTAGAAGGCATGTTCGGAATCGGTCTGGCCCATCGGGCGGTGCGCTGCATGCGCCAGCGGAAGCGCCTGCTCGATGTCGGGCAGATCGCCGTTGTGGGCAAAGATGTGGCGCTTGCCGAACAGCTCGCGGGCAAACGGCTGGGTGTTGACCAGCGTCACCGGACCGCGCGAGGCGCGGCGGATATGTGCGATGACTAGCGGGCTGTGAAAGTCGTGCTTTTCGAGCACCGGAACGAAGGCGCTGGTCAGCGCGGGTTGGGCTTCGCGCAGCACATGCGCGTCGCTGCCCTCGTAATACGCCGCGCCCCAGCCGTCGGGATTGGCGGCGTGCGGCCCGCCGTGGCGCGCGAACTCACGAAAGGCGAACCGCACCCGCGCGGGCACACGGCTGGAGTAGGCGAACAACTCACACATCTTTCCGACCCTCCGGTGCGCCCAGCATGCGCTCGACATAGCGGGCGATGAGGTCGATTTCGAGATTCACCGCGCTGCCCTCGCGAAGTTGATGCAGATTGGTGTGCTGCAGGGTGTGCGGAATGAGGTTGATACTCACGCGGCAATGCTGCGGCAGATCTTCGACGCGGTTGACCGTCAGACTCACGCCGTTGATCACGATGGAGCCCTTGTACGCAAAAAACTTGCCTAAAGCGGCGGGCGCGTCCACCTCCAGCAGCCAGGATTCGCCGATGGGCTCGAACCGGGCCACCTGACCGACGCCGTCCACATGCCCAGTCACCAGATGGCCGCCCAGCTTGGTGGACAGCGCGACCGATTGCTCCAGATTGACCCGGGCGCCCGGCACGTCCAGCCCCGTGGTGCGCGCCAGGCTTTCGGCCGAAATGTCGAAGGCAAAGCCACCGGGCTGAAGATCCACCACCGTCATGCAGGCGCCGCTGACGGCGATGCTTTCGCCGAGCTCTACGCCCTGCAGCCAGGCCGGATCGACCTGCAGGCGCACGCGTTTGCCGTGACTGGCCTGGGAACCGAGGGGGGTGACTTCGGCGATGCGGCCGACGCTGGTGATGAGTCCGGTGAACATGAGGGTTCAAAGAGAAAAGGAATGAGGGAAACGAGCGAGGATGCGCAGATCGGCGCCGATCCGCTGCACATCATGCCATCGCAGCGCGAGTCCTTCGCTGATCTGCTGATAGGGCCCCAGCGCCGCCAATCCGGCGCCCTCGCCCAGCAACTGGGGCGCAAGATACAGCAGCAGTTCATCGACCACGCCGGCACGCAGCAGCGAGCCGTTGAGCTTTTCGCCGGCCTCGCAGTGCAGCTCGTTGATGCCCCGCTGGCCGAGCACCTGCATCAGTGCGCGCAGATCGGTTTTGCCCGGCTTGTCGGGATCGGCGGGCAGGGCGATGTCTTGCAGATCGAGCGAGGCGGTGGCCGCGCTGCGCAGCGCCGACAGACGCGGCGCGGCCTGTTCCGGCGGCAGGGCGTGAACGATACACAGCGGCGATTCGGCGCTCTGCAACAGGCGCGCGGTGGGCGGGCATTCCAGGCGGCTGTCGATGACGATGCGAATGGGCTGGCGCGGCGTCTGCACCGCCCGCACATTGAGCTGGGGATCGTCCGCCCGCACCGTCCCCAGACCGGTGAGCACGGCGCAGGCGCGCGCGCGCCAGTGATGGCCGTCGGCGCGGGCCGCTTCGCTGGTGATCCACTGGCTTGCGCCGTTAGGCAGGGCGGTAACGCCGTCGAGCGTGGCGGCCACCTTCAGCCGCACCCAGGGCGTGCCGCGCACCATGCGGGAGATGAAGCCAAGGTTGATCTCGCGCGCTTCATCGGCGAACAGCCCGACATCGACTTGGATGCCGGCATCGCGCAAACGCTGCAATCCCTGGCCTGCCACCAGCGGGTTGGGATCGACCAGCGCAGCGACCACGCGCGCGACGCCTTGCGTGGCCAGCAGGTCGGCGCAGGGCGGCGTGCGGCCGTGGTGCGCGCAGGGCTCCAGCGTGACGTAGGCGGTGGCGCCCCGCACCTCGTGGCCGCGCTCCCAGGCTTGCTTCACCGCCTGGACTTCGGCATGGTCTTGCCCCGCCGCCAGCGTGGCGCCTTCGCCCAGCACCTGGCCGTCTCGCACCAGCACGCAGCCCACCCGCGGATTGGGGCTGGTGCGGTACATCGCGCTGTGCGCCAGATCGAGCGCCCGGCGCATGAAGCGCTGGTCTTGTTCGCTGAATGAAACGTCGTCCGGGCTCATGTCGGAGTTTTGCCGCGTCGGGGTTTGGCGGCGGGCGAGGGCGGCTGCATCTCCTGCAGCACATCGAGAAACTGGCTCAAATCCTTGAAGCTGTGATAGACGGAGGCAAAGCGCACATAGGCAATGCCGTCGAGCGTGCGCAATTCCTCCATCACCCAGGCGCCAATCTGGGTGGAGGGCAGCTCGCGCGCGCCGCTTTGCAGCAGCATTTGCTCCACGCGCCCGATGGCGGTGTCCACCGCGTCGGCACTGACCGGCCGCTTGCGCAAGGCCAGCAGGAAAGAGGCGCGCAGTTTGTCGCGGTCGTATTCGGTGCGGCGGCCATCTTTTTTCACCACCACCGGAAAGCTGACCTCCGCGCGCTCATAGGTGGTGAAGCGCTTGTCGCAATGGCCGCAACGCCGCCGCCGCCGCAGCGCGGTGCCGTCTTCCACATCACGGGTTTCAATCACCTGCGTGTCGGGGCTTTGGCAAAAAGGGCATTTCATGGCGGCGTGGCAACATTAAACCCGTCATTATTCACGCCGCAGCCTGTTTTCGCGGCAGCGCGCGCAAACACGGCGCGCATCAAACGCGTGGCGCGGCGGCTACACTGCCCGCCGATGAAAAATCTGGTTCTCCTCATTTCCGGGCGCGGCAGCAATCTGCAGTCCATTCTTCAGGCCGAGCGCGAACAGGGCTGGGGCGTTTGCGTGCGTGGAGTACTCAGTAACCGGGCTGATGCCGCTGGGCTGGATGTTGCGCGCGCCTTCGGGGTGCCCACGCAGGTGATCGCGCACGCCGACTTTCCCAACCGTGAGGCGTTCGACGGTGCTTTGGGCGACGCGATTGCCGCGCTGGAGCCCGACGTCATCGCGCTGTGCGGCTTCATGCGGGTGCTGGGTGCGGCCTTCGTGGATCGCTTTGCGGGCCGTCTGGTGAATATCCATCCGTCTTTGCTGCCAGCGTTCACCGGTTTGCGCACCCATGCGCGGGCCCTCGAAGAAGGGGTGAAGTGGCACGGCGCTACCGTGCATCTGGTGAGCAGTGCGCTCGATCACGGCCCCATTTTGGCGCAGGCCGCCGTGCCGGTGCTCGATGGTGATACGGTCGAGACGCTGGCCGCGCGGGTCTTGCTTGAAGAGCACCGAATTTATCCCCCCGCCGTGCGGGCTTTGCTGGAAGGGCGGGTGCAGATCGACGGCTTGCGCACCCGCATCCGTCCGTCCTCCGATTCTTCCCTTTGAAAGAGCGCCATGAAACCGCGTGACCTGCTTTACACCGCGCGCGACGTGCTGCGCGATATGTTGCGTTTCGACGCCGCGGCCGATGCCGTGCTGTCGCGGCTGTTCCGTGCCAAGCCGCAACTGGGCAAGACCGACCGGCAGATCCTGGCCGACACGGTCTATCAGGTGCTGCGGCATCTGCGCTTGTTTCAGACGCTGGCCGCGACCGACGAAAGCATCGGCGGCGCCATGGAACTGCGTCTGGCCATTCTCGGCTGGTCGGGAAACGCGCAATCGCTGCATGCGGCGCTTTCTCCCGAGCAACTCGACTGGCGCAAACGCTTGCTGGCACAAGACGCGATGGCCCTGCCCGAAGCGGTGCGCTGGAGTCTGCCGGAATGGCTGGCGGCCGCCTTGCAGGCGAACTATGGCGCGGAATATCCCGCGCTGGCGCAGGCGATGTTGCGCCCGGCCCCGCTGGATTTGCGGGTGAATGTGCAGAAAGCACGGCGCGAAGCCGTGCTCGACGTGTTCGCCCGCCTCAATCTGCCCGCGCAGCCAACGCCCTATTCGCCGTGGGGCGTACGCCTGGAAGGCAAACCCGCTTTGCAGGATCTCACCGTCTTTCGCGAAGGCTGGGTGGAGGTGCAGGACGAAGGCAGTCAGCTGCTCGCGGTACTGCTGGCCCCGCGCCGCGGCGAAATGGTGGTCGACTTCTGCGCCGGAGCCGGCGGCAAAACCCTGGCGCTGGGCGCCATGATGCGCAGCACGGGTCGGCTTTATGCGTTCGACGTGGCCGACTACCGCCTGGCCAAGCTCAAACCCCGGCTGTTGCGTAGTGGGCTATCCAATGTGTACCCGGTGGCCATCGCACATGAACGCGATGAACGGGTCAAACGTCTGGCTGGCAAGGTCGACCGGGTGCTGGTGGACGCGCCGTGCTCCGGCCTGGGTACCTTGCGCCGTAACCCTGATATGAAATGGCGACATAAGCCTGAAGATATTGCCGAGTTGACTACAAAACAAGCCAGCATCCTGCAATCGGCGGCAACGTTGCTGAAGCCGGGCGGGCGCTTGGTTTACGCCACCTGTAGCGTCTTGCCGGAAGAAAACAGCGGCATCGCCAATGCCTTTCTGGCCGCGCACCCCGATTTCGAGCGTGTTCCCGCCGATGCGGTGCTACGTCAGCAAGGAGTGGACGGCGAGGGCCTGGTGAACCAAGAAGGGGACTTGCAGTTGTTGCCCAATCGTCACGCCACTGACGGCTTTTACGCCGCCGTGCTGCAGCGGCGCCCGACCTCATCTGATCGTGGCGAAGCCGATGCCACG
>JABEBX010020575.1_pt1 | contig 12311 bp, 7 predicted proteins | sample 7245971 | NCBI WGS metagenome assembly JABEBX01 (sample SAMN14506365, study PRJNA622280) | hot springs metagenome | biome: hot spring [ENVO:00000051]|acidic hot spring [ENVO:00002120]; feature: spring [ENVO:00000027]|sediment [ENVO:00002007]; material: sediment environment [ENVO:01001048]...
GCTGTGATTCACCTGGAATTTTCAGGGCAGATCCTTCGTCGCTCAAGCTCCTCAGGATGACAGGAAGACCGAAAATCGCTCGCAAATCGTCTTGAAAGCTGAAGTGCGATTGCCCTGGGGCGTCACCATGCTCGCAGCGCCCACGCAGACAGCAGGATGATCGAAGGCCGCAGGTCACATTTAGACTGATACAGTCCGTACGATTCGCATGACCCACCGCCTTCAATCTCTTCGCCGGTTTCGCTTCAATTGGCCGCAACGCATTGCGGCGGCCCTGCTGGGGCTGTTTCTGCTTCAGGGGTTCTGGGTTGTCAGCCGTCAGACGCTCACCGATCGCGACTACCAGTACGCGCGCTGCGGGCGGGAGACCTGGGAGAAGCCGTCTCCGCTGGCCGGCTATTCCACATCGTGCGGAAACATTCGTGACGGCATTCTGGCCTATCGGCTGGCCGGGCTTCCGCTGACGCTGAATCTTCTGGTGGAGCGCGGACTTGACCGGATGCGCAAGCCGGAGGATCGCGTGGTGCAAGAGAGCGGCGAGCTTAGCGCCTGGGAGCTGCGCCATCAGATGACGCACATCCTGCTGCTGCGGCTGCCGTTTCTGTCTGCCGGTTTTCTGCTGGGCGGCTGCATCTGGTGGGTTACGCGGCGTCTCTATGGCAATCTGGGCGGCTACACGGCGCTGGCGCTCTACTGCTTTTCGCCCTCGGTGCTGCGCGCCTGCCTTTCGCCGAACGCCGAAGTGCTGGCGGCGCTGGGTGTCTACGGCGGCGTTTATACATGCATCGGCGTGGCCCACGCCATGCAGGGACCGCGGCGCAGATGGCGGCCACGCCTGGTGCTGCTCACGGCGGTTCTTGGAATGGCGGCGGCCGCGCACATTGCAGCCTTGCCGGTGACTGCGCTGCTGGGGCTGGCGGCGATGCTCTGGGTTGCTGAGGGCCACAGGAGCCAGGCGCTGCCGGTGGTGCTGGTGGCTTCGGCAGGCGCGCTTGTAATCGTCCTTGCCTGTTACGGCTTCTCGCCAGATGCTGCGAGCTACATCTTCCGATCGTCAGCGGGCTTCCTGGGGCTTTCGTTCGATCCGGCGCGGCGGTTCTTTGGCGCGTTCGCGAACGGCGGCATCACGATTGCCGCGGGGGCCGCTGCGGTGCTGTACCTGGGAACGCGCCGATCGCGCTACTTTGGCAACACGACTCCCCTGCTGTTCGCTTTAGTTTGTATGGCGCTTGTGATGACGGGTTCGCAAGGCATCCCGTGGCTTTGGGCGCAGCCCTTCCTGTTCACGTTTGTGGGCGGTGTCTTTGCCGATGCCTACGATGGCCCGCGCGGAGGTTGGGCGCGCGGCGCCGCTGCTGCTGCGGCAGCGCTGCAGGCCGTGTTGTGCATCGCGAGTCTGCCGGGGATGGCATGAATGCAAGGAAATATCCATCTAAAAGAAAAATAAAGACTTAATTCCACGCTCTCGCCTTGCTAAAACCCCCTCCCAACCTCTAAAATAAGAGCAGGACCTGCGGACCCGGCCTCGCTTTTTTCCGGACTTTTTGCGCCCTTCCGCACGCCCTCAAAAGACTTATGGCAAACGACCAGAATCCAGAGCTTCCTCTCGGCGGCGCCAACCCTCCCGGTGGCACAAACCTCATTCCGATCAACATCGAAGAGGAGATGCGCCGCTCTTATCTCGACTACTCGATGTCGGTGATTATCGGGCGCGCGCTGCCCGATGCCCGCGATGGGTTGAAGCCCGTGCACCGCCGCATCATGACGGCGATGGACCGCGAGGGCATGCAGCACAACAAGAAGTATTCGAAGTGTGCAGGCGTGGTGGGCGAATGCCTGAAAAAATATCATCCGCACGGCGACTCGTCGGTCTACGACGCACTGGTGCGCATGGCGCAGCCGTGGTCTTTGCGCTATCCGCTGGTCGACGGGCAGGGCAACTTCGGTTCGGTGGATGGCGATCCGCCGGCGGCCTACCGCTACACCGAGTGCCGCATGGAGCGCATCGCCGAAGAGATGATGGCCGACATCGAGATGGAAACCGTGGACATGGTTCCCAACTTCGACGAGACCACCACCGAGCCTTCGGTGCTGCCCACGCGCATACCGACACTGATTGTGAACGGATCCAACGGAATTGCCGTGGGCATGGCGACGAACATTCCGCCGCACAATCTCACCGAGATTCTGAACGCCACCATCGCGCTGGTGAAGAATCCGGCGGGCGGTCTCGCCGAGGTGCTCCGACACGTGCACGGGCCCGACTTCCCGACCGCCGGCATTCTCTACGGCCGCGCGGGAATCGTGGACGCCTACCGCACCGGCCGTGGGCGCTTTCTGATGCGCGCGCGCGTGGCCACGGAGAACGTCGGCAAGGATCGCCAGGCGCTGATCGTCACCGAGCTGCCCTACCAGGTGAACAAGGCTTCCATCTTCAAGCGCATCGCCGAACTGGCCGAAAACAAGGTCATCACTGAGGTTGAAACCAGCACGGAATGGACGCGCGACGAGAGCGACCGCGACGGCATGAGGATGGTGATCGGGCTGAAGCGCGGAGCGCAGCCGGAGATCGTGCTGAACCAGCTCTACAAGCACACGCAGTTGCAGGAAAGCTTCTCGATGATCTTTCTGGCTGTGGTGAACGGCCAGCCGCGCGAGCTGGGCCTGGCCGACGCGATTCAGGTCTTTATCGACCACCGCATCGACGTGGTGCAGCGGCGCACGGTCTTCCTCTTGCGCAAGGCGCGCGAGCGCGAGCACATCCTGGAAGGCTACAAGATCGCGCTCGACAACCTCGACGAAGTGATCCGCATCATTCGCGCTTCGAACTCGCGCGCAGACGCACGCGAAAACCTGTACGCATGGGGCAAAGGCAAGGACATCGTCGTCAAGCTCGACCGCGAGCCGGGACCGCACGAAGAAAAGGGCCTCACGCTCAGACAGGTCGATGCGATTCTCGAATTGCAGCTCTACCGGCTCACGCAGCTCTCGGTCGACGAGATTCTGAACGAGCTGAAAGAGATCCGCGAGAAGATTGCGGAGTACGAAGAGATTCTGGGCAGCGAAAAGAAGCTGCGTTCGGTGATCGTAAGGGAGCTTGAGGAGGTTCGCGAGAAGTACGGCGACGAGCGGCGAACGGAGATTGTGGACGAAAGCGCGGAACTTCAGCTCGAAGACTTGATCGCCGACGAGCAGGTTGCCGTGACGGTGAGTCATCAGGGTTATCTGAAGCGCACGCCCATTTCGATTTATCGCCAGCAGCGGCGCGGCGGCACGGGGCGCACGGGGATGAAGACGCGCGAGGAGGATTTTGTCTCGCAGCTCATCATCGAGTCCACGCATGCGTACCTGCTCTGCTTCACCAACACAGGGCGTGTCTACTGGCTGAAGGTCTACGAGATTCCCGACGTGGGCGCAGCGGGCAAGGGCAAGTCGATACAGAGCCTGCTCGATCTGCAACAGGGCGAAAAGGTGTGCGCGATTCTCGGCGTCCGCAATCTCGAAGAAGAGGGTAAATACATTTTCTTTGTCACGCAGAAGGGCACGGTGAAGAAGACGCCGCTCAAGGATTTCTCGAACGTGATGTCGAGGGGCATCATCGCCATCGGCATCGATACCGATGATGAACTTGTGGCGGCGCGTATTACCGATGGTTCGCAGGTCGTCTTCCTTGCTACACACATGGGCCTGGCGATTCGTTTCGAAGAGAGCGACGTGCGCTCTATGGGGCGGCCGGCGCACGGCGTTCGCGGTATTGGCCTGGTCAAAAATGACTACGTGGTCGGCGTCGCGGTGACGCCCAAGGAGCACGCCGCGGGCGCATACCGCATTCTCTCGGTGACGGAAAACGGCTTCGGCAAGCGCACGAATGTCGAGGAGTACCGCTTACAAACGCGCGGCGGCAAGGGCGTCAAGAACCTCTCTGTCACGGAGCGCGTGGGTCGCGTGAACTCGATTCAGCTTGTCGACGACACGTCAGAGCTGATGGTCATCAGCCAGTTCGGCAAGATCATCCGCTGCGACACGAAGAGCATTCGCGCCGCGGGCCGCGCCACGCAAGGCGTGCGCATTCTTAACCTGGAACCGGAAGACAAGGTGGCCGCGACGGTGATCATTCCGCCCGAAGAGCTGAACGGCAACGGCAATCATGAGGGCGAGCAGGGGACGCTGCTGCAGTGAGGGACGCTTTGCGGTTAGACGCAAAGTTTCGGCGGAAACTTCCGTATCGCGTCTTCATTCCGGATGGTCTATAGCAAAAAATAAAGACCATGTAGCTTTCCGGCGCACCTGCTTCTGCGGCGCGCAACCTTACCCAGCCACTGGGCCAGCTTTTTGCCGTGACCAGTAGAGATACACCGGAATGCCCAGCAGCACCAGGATCAGGCCGGGCCAGGTGTACTGCGGTTTGTAGCGCAGGAGCGCGGCGCAGATGACGGTCGCCATGGCGATGTAAAGCGCGGGCAGGAATGGGTAACCGAAGGCTTTGTAGGGGCGCGGCGCGTGCGGCTGTTTGATGCGCAGCACGAACAGCCCCAGAATTGTCAGGATATAAAAGACCAGCACCGCGAAGATGATGTAGTCCAGCAACTGGCTGTAAGAGCCGGAGACGCAGAGCAGCGTGGTCCAGACGGCCTGCACCACGAGTCCGGCGGCCGGAGTTTTATAGCGCGGGTGCAGCTTGCCAACGAAGCGGAAGAAGAGGCCGTCCCGCGCCATGGCGTAGTAGGCGCGCGCGCCGGAGAGTGTAATGCCGTTGGCGCAGCCGAAGGTAGAGATAAGGATGGCCGCGGCCATCAGGTAGCCGCCCACGTGAGGAAAGATCTGCGCGAGCACGGCGGCGCCGATGCGGTCTTCAGAGGCATACTGCACGCCGCGCGCAAAAACCGTCGCGCCGTGCGGATCGCCGTGCAGAGGCAGCACCAGGATATAGGCCGCGCTGGCCAAAAAATAGACTACGAGCACAAAGCCCACGCCGAGAGCGAGCGAAAGCGGAACGTTGCGCCGGGGGTTCCTGATCTCTCCGGCGGTGAAGGTGACGTTGTTCCAGGCATCGGCCGAGAAGAGCGATCCCACCTGCGCTATGGCGAGGATCGCGATGGCGCCCACCATCACGATGGGGCCTTGCGCGCCCACCTGCACCGGATGCAGCGAATGCCAGCCGGCGTTGCGCCAGAAGGCGCTCCAGTGACTGCCGAAGTTTGCCGCAATCGCGGCGCTGTTGCGGCCCACGGTGAACCCCACGAGCACGAGGGCCGCGAGCGAAAGCGCCTTGGCGACGGTGAAGATGTTCTGCAGGAAGGCGCCGAACCTGACGCCGAAGATGTTGACGACGGCGAGCAAAAGGACCACGGTGATGCCGGCAAGATTCGCGGTGTTGAGGCCGATTTCCATGTTGCCGAGCACCATGGGACCAACGGGAACGGGCGGGACATGGGCGATGCGCCAGAGCCAATGGGTGCTGGAAACCGACGGAAAGAAGACGCCAAGGAACTTGCCGAAGGCCACGCAAACCGCGGCGATGGTTCCGGTTTCGATGACGAGAAAGAGCGTCCAGCCGTAGAGAAAGCCCCACAAGGGGCCGAGCGACTCGCGCAGGTAGACATACTGGCCGCCGGCCTTGGGCATCATGGCGGCGAGCTCGCCGTAGCTCAGGGCGCAGATCATGGTCATGACGGCCGTGACGAGCCAGGCTCCCAGATACAGCGCAGGAGAATCGGTGAGCCGCGCGATCTCGCAGTCGACGATGAAGATGCCGCTGCCGATCATCGAGCCCACAACGAGTGTGGTGGCGCTGAACAGACCAAGGCTTTGCGCGAGCTGCGGGCCGGGGCCGGATTGAGGCGGGGCGTTCTCCGGTTGAGAGCGATCTCTCGCCGAGTGGCTGTCTTCAGCCTTCCGGTGCGTTTCAGTCATAGTATCCAGAGGCGCGATTGTACGTTGTCCGGGTTCGAATGTGCCAGGCCGGAATGCGTCGTCGCCCAATTTTAGCAGCGCCATCGGCGCGATGCAGGGCGAAGGCGCATTCCGCCTGACGCCGCAGGGGCGCACCCCGAATCGTCTTGTTACTCTGGAGTTTCGGAGGATTCCCCAACATGTCTGCTGAAACTTCCACTGCCGACGCCCGTGATCTTCACCTTTGGGAGGCAGGCGGCGCCGCGTCGGCCGAGGCGCTTACGGAGTGGGTGAGCGCGCGGCTGGCGGCTCATGAGGCCGCCCTGGCCGCTCTGCTGGCCGTCGAGGGTGAACGCACGCCGGAGAACTCGCTCCGGAACTATGATACGGCGATCGAACAACTGAGCCTGGCGGGAGCGCAGGCGGGGATTCTGAACTCGGTGGCCGCCGACAAGGCCGTGCGCGACCAGGCGCAGACGGAAGCGCAGCGCGTGGCGATGGCCGCAAGCGCGCTGAGCTTGAATCGCGCGGTGTACGGCGCGCTGGCGGCGATCAACCTGGAGGGCGCGAGCGCGGCGACCAAGCATTATGTAGAGCGGACGCTGCTTGCTTATCGGCTCGCGGGCGTCGACAAGGACGAGGCCACGCGCAGGCATCTGCGCGCGCTCCACGACAAGGCGACGGAGCTCTCGCTTGTCTTCAGCCGCAATATCCAGGAGGGTGGCAAGACGATTGAGGCCGCGCCCGAGGAACTGGAGGGCCTGCCTGCGGACTATCTGACGCGGCACGCGGCGCAGAAGGGTGACGACGGCAGGGAGCGCGTGATACTCACGACCGATCCGCCGGACATGATGCCGGTGATGACCTTTGCCGCGAGCGCGGCGCTGCGCGAGAGGATGTTTCTGGCCTACAACACGCGCGCGTATCCCGAGAACCGGCAGATTCTGCTCGACCTGCTGGCCACGCGGCAGGAGATTGCCCGCGTGCTGGGCTTCCGCGGTTGGGCCGATCTGGCGACGGCCGACCAGATGATGAGGTCGGCGACGAACGTGCGGAGTTTTCTGGCGCGGCTTGACGCGGCCAGCCGCGAAGGCGCGCGGCTGGAGCACGAACAGGTGCTCGCCTTTGCCCGCCAGCGCCAGCCGGAGATCACCGAGATCGACATCGCGAGCCGCGGCTACTGGTACGAGCAGTTCCGGCGCGCGAAGTTCCATTTCGACTCGCAGTCGGTGCGGCCGTACTTCCCCTACAAGCGGGTGGAGGAAGGCGTGCTGAAGACTGCGGCCCAGCTCTTCAATGTGGAGTTCCGGGCATCGAGCGCCGGCGCGTGGCACGAGGCGGTTTCAGTCTACGACGTCTTCGAGAGCGGGCGGCTGATGGGGCGGTTTTATCTGGACATGCATCCGCGCGAGGGCAAGAACAAGTGGTTCTCGGCCGCCCCGGTGGTTGCCGGCGTGCGCGGGCGCGTGCTGCCCGAGGCGGCGCTGATTTGCAACTTTCCTGCGCCCACGGAGGGCGATCCGGGATTGTTGCAGTACTCCGATGTCGTGACGTTCTTCCACGAGTTTGGACACCTGATGCACGCGATTCTCGGCGGGCGCACGGAGTGGGCGGGGCTTTCGGGATTTGCCACGGAGGGTGATTTTATCGAGGTGCCGTCGCAGATGCTTGAGGAGTTCTTCCGCGATGAGGGATTACTGCAGACCTTTGCGAGGCACTATCAGACCGGAGATGTCCTTCCCTCGGAGCTGATCCGCAACTTGAAGCGCGGAAGCGCGTTTGGCCGCGCGGACTGGGTGCGGACGCAGCTCTACTACACGACGCTTTCACTTGACCTGCACGATCGCGACGCAGCGACGATCGATCCCGAGGCCTTGGCGCGCGATCTCTACAAGAGCTTCCTGCCATGGACGTGGATCGAAGGCAACAGGATGTATGCGAGCTTCGGGCATCTGACCGGATACTCGTCGAACTACTACACGTACATGTTCGATAAGGTGATTGCCCTGGATTTCTTCGGGCAGTTTGATGCGGCGGATTTGCTCGGTGGCGAGGCCGGCGAACGCTATCGCAGGCTTGTGCTGGAGCCGGGCGGGTCGAAGCCGGGACGCGAGCTGGTGCGGGATTTTCTGGGGCGCGACGAGGAGTTTCAGGCATTTTCGGCGTGGCTGAACGAGGAGTTTGCAGAGAAGGCAACAGAAAACAGCGAACAGCAGACACTTATCTGATGATTGACGGGTGAGGCTGCGGAATTGCTCCGTTATTGCGGATTCACTGGCTGGAAGCTGAAGCCAGCGGACTGGATGGAGTCGAGGCCGTGGGTGGGATCGCGGTGCAGGATCTTGCGGGAAATATCAGGCCAGAACTCGTCGAAGACCGCACCGGCGGCGCCTTCCGTAGTGATGATCATGCCGTTGCCGAAGGTCTGTCCCAGGCCGGTCTCCTGCGACGGGTAATAGAGGTTTGAGAGCGCGCCGGCAATCATGTTCCCGCCGATGTTCGAGAAGTTTGGCTGCCAGTGTCCGCTGTCGCCCTTGCACACAAAGGTCATCGCCACGGCGTAGAGAAGCCGGCGCCTGATGGTTGGACCCGGACCCATGCGAAAGTAGCGCGGGTCCTGGCGCAGAAGCGCAGGCAGGAATCCGCTGCCGATCATGGCGCCGTCGACGGTATCAAGATAAGCCGCGCCTGAGCGCTTGAAATAACCCTCCGCGCCCCAGCCGAATTCGGTGTCCTCATCCGTGGTTTCGTGATAGCCGGCGATCATGAAGGCGGCGGCAAAGGTGAAGGGATCGACAGATGAGCGAAAGGCGAGTTCGATTTTTTCGGCAGCGGTGAGCGAGACTGCGTCGTGACGGTAGGTCAGATCGAAGTCGGGAACGATGCCAAGAACACGCTGCCGCTCCTCCTCTTTGACCTCCTGCCGGCGCTTGTCGCGCCTGACCGCCGGGGAATCGCCCGCCTGCGAACCGGGACTGTTTTGCACACCGCCCGGCTCGTGGATCGCAGCCGGGACCGGCGCAGGATGCGGGACGGGTGCAGAGGGAATGACGGCCGGCGCTGCTTCATCCGCGATGGGCGCAGCCTGTTGCGCGCCGGACGACAGCGAGCAAGCCGCCAGGCAAAAAACCACCGCGAAAACCATCAGCGCGGAATTGGACCAACCTCGCATTCGTGCGTCAGAAAACCGGATCAATTCCTGGTTGAGAATCACTGCCGATGACGATGCGAAAAATGCGCGGAGACATCGGGCCATACCTCGCGAAAAACGTTGGTGAGGGCATCGCGACCGAGGGCGTAGGCAAACTTCGCAGTGTACGCGCCGGCGGTCTGCGACTCGCTGGGATAGTAGGCCAGAGAGATCGCCTGCGAGATGCCGCGGCCCAGAATCTCGGAGGTGTTGAAGCTGTTCCTGCCCTGATAATCGGGCGTGATGAAGATACGCGTGGCTGCGTAAATGCCGCGCTTCACGATGCGGCCCTGACCCATGGCGTAGTATCGTTCGTCCTGGTGAAATACCGTGGGCATCGCCCAATCGACGAAGTAGTTGCCATCGGTTTTGTCCAGATAGCCGCGCCAGGAGTAGGCCCAGAAACCCCTTACTCCCTGGCCCAACTCCGGATGCGCCTCTGTGCCTTCAGCCAGCAGAGAGGTGATGCCCACAAAGACAAATGCCGAGTAGTCGAAGCTGTTTTCAGTGGCGATCATAAACGCCTCGCGATTGCTGGGTGGCGGCGGGCGGACGCCTGCGCTCACGGCGCGATAGTTGGGCATCATGCCAAGAATGCGCTTGGGCTCCGGCGGGGGGGTGTGCACGGCAGGGGTGTTATCCGCCGGAGCCTGCGCTGCCGAGCTGGAACTGGACTGATTTTGTTTCTGCGCCGGAGGTTGTGAAGGCGCGGCCTGAGGCTGCGGAGCGTCTGGCAATGCGAGAGTGGCGATGGTGAGGTTTGACTCCGGTTGTTGCGAAGAAAGGTGGGCGGGAAAGCCCAAGATAAGCATGCAGGAGAGGACTGGTCCGGCGATCAGCCACAAGTAAGAGCGCATCCGTTTCCCTTCGTTCCTTGCTAAGCCGACACTGACCACGCAGACGACGATGATGGGCAATTTTGCTCGGAGTCTAAACGGTCACTTCAGACAGGGCCTGTGCGAGCGCTCTGCGAGCCGGCTAAAAAATGGGGAATCCACTGTTTCCTATTGTTAGACGTATCCGCGGCCTTATGGGACACATAAATTCTCCCCTCCTGGCTGGAATTGCGCACCAGGGCGGCCAGCGTACCTGGACTTTTATATCCCACACTGTAAATGATGGCAAATCATGGTGTTACGCTGCAAAATCGATGAAGCCGCGTTCGGGATCGGTAGCCACCAGTTTCACGGTGACGCGGTCGCCCACGTCGAGTCCCCTGCCGCCGCGCACCAGCATGCCTTCGACGTGCGGATCGAGCGCGCGCACGAAGGTTCCATACTGGTTGACGCCGGTGACGATGGCTGCGTAGGTCTGGCCGATGTGGGGATGAAGCGCCACGGCGGCGATGCGCTTGTGCATCTCCCGCTCCACCTTGCGGGCGGCATCTTCGCGCTCGGTGCATCGCTGAGCAACTGCATTGAGCAGATCTTCGGAGTAGGGTGAGGGCTGTTTTGACAGCCATGCCTTGAGCAGCCGCTGCGTGACCACATCGGGAAAACGGCGGTTTGGGGCCGTGGAGTGGGTGTAGTCCTGCACGGCGAGGCCGAAGTGGCCGGGCGAAGGCTCATTGGGCTTGATCAAAACGTATTCGCCGGGCCCCATGAGCTTGATGACAGTCAGCGAGAGATCGGGAAAGTGATCGGGATCTTTTCGCTTTTGCGCCAGCAGAAAATCATTGAGCGCCTTCGAGTCGGGATCGGCGGGCAGCGTGGTTCCCTTGGCCGCGGCCAATTCAACGATGCGGTTCCAGCGTTTGGGTGTGCGTACAACGCGGCGGATTGACGCCAGGCCGGCCTGCTCAAAGGTGCGCGCGACGACGCCGTTGGCCGCCACCATGAACTCCTCAATGAGCATCGTGGCGCGATTTTTCTGGATGGGCGCGACGCCGACAATCTGATCCTGCATCAGCACCGGCCTCGTCTCGATGGTTTCAAGATCGAGCGCGCCGTGCTGGAAGCGGCAGCCCTCCATGCGCTGCGCTGCCGCATCCTGCAGTTTGATCTGCGCGGCGAGATCGGCGCTGGCGGCAGCTTTCGGCGGCGCCTCGGCTTTGCCTTCGAGCCATTCGCCAATGCTGGGATAGGCCAGTTGCGCGCGGTTGCGCACCAAGGCGCGATGGGTTTTGCCATCGGATACAGAGCCATCGGCGTCCACCGCGAACTCGATGACGACGGCGACGCGATCCTCATTCTCGTTGAGCGAGGTGATGCCTTCGGAGAGCGCCGTAGGCAGCATGGGAAAGACTACAACGCCGGTGTAGACCGAGGTGGTTTCGCTCTGGGCGTGGGTGTCGATGAGAGAGCCTTTGTGCACGCGCGCGTCCACGTCTGCCACGCCCACGAGAACCCGGATGCGGCCGTCGGGCAACTGCTCGGCCCATTCGATCTGATCGAGATCCTTCGAGGTGTCGTTGTCGATCGAGGACCAGAGAAGATGGCGCAGATCCGCGACGCCGGCGCCGGCGGCCGGCGCCGGTTGCTCTGCGATGGCGCTCAGCTCCGTGTCGGTCCCGGGAGAAAAGTCAGGCTGAAAACCGTGTTCGATCATGGCGGCGTGGGCCGCGGCTATCAGGTTGAAATGGGAGTTGTGGTTGGAATGCATGAGAGGCCGTCCTCCTGCCGCGCACCCAATGCGTACCTTGTGCGCGAAATGCCAGCGTAACACGGCGTGGAGGATTTTCCTTCCGGAACCATCGTGCCGGCGTGGCTGTGTTCCGTTACCTCACGCGCGGCGCCTGCTCGAGAATCCAGCGCACGAACTCCTTGCCGGCGGCGTAGTTGTCGTAGATCGCAGGGAGTTTGCGGCCGTCGGTGTACTCGTTGTAGAGCCAGGGATCGGTCATGGCGAGGACGGTTCCCCGGCCGTACTTTGACGTCGCCAGGAAGATGTCGCTGCCCTCCTGGAGTACGGCGCGCGCGGGGCTTCTGACCGTGATGGTGCAGACGTCCTTGACATAAATCGTGTGCGGTTGGTGAAAGATCGGACCATTGCCGTCGATCTGGATCTCTCCCTGCTTCCAGTCTGTGCCGATGACGTGTTTGCGCAGGACGCTGTTGAAGTGAATGCCGAACTTGTCGCCGATGATGTTGAAGTGATCGAGGTCGGCGAAGGAGGTGTCGTTTTCCATGATGACAAGCACACCGCCGGCTTTGACCCAAGCGGCAAGCTGTTCCCGGTCGCGAGCGTTGGCGAAGTGCGGGTGGGGGTTCTTCAGGGCATTGTCGGGTGA
>JABEBX010024216.1_pt1 | contig 12307 bp, 15 predicted proteins | sample 7245971 | NCBI WGS metagenome assembly JABEBX01 (sample SAMN14506365, study PRJNA622280) | hot springs metagenome | biome: hot spring [ENVO:00000051]|acidic hot spring [ENVO:00002120]; feature: spring [ENVO:00000027]|sediment [ENVO:00002007]; material: sediment environment [ENVO:01001048]...
TTTCAATGCCATGGGACCTTAACTTAAATATAGTTACAACACGTATATATGTAATGCCACTCTGGATGGCTCTTTACACGCTTGGAAATCTTGCAGTAGGATATGTTGTTACAATGATAATGAAATATGTCGACTTCACATACAAGCTAAGAAAACTGGACGAAGAAAATGCGAATACACTATGATTGTTACAATTAGTGGTGAATCCGGCTCAGGCAAAACAACTGCAGGAGAATTACTTGCCAAAAATCTTGGATATAAATTTTATTCCGGCGGCTACTTTTTCAGGAAGAAGGCTGAGGAATATGGAATGGATTTAATGGTATTCAGCAGGTATGCAGAAAAACATCCTGAAATAGATATAGAAGAGGATAATTTAATCTCTGATTTTCTCAAATCTAATAAAAACATAGTTTTTGAATCCAGATTATCGGGTTATCTGGCATCAAAAAATAATATACCTGCATTTCGGGTGTATCTTAACGCCAGCTTAAATACACGAATAAAACGATTAATGCAGAGGGATAATAATATTTCCAGACAGTCAATTATTGAGCGTGAAAGGTCCGAAATATCAAGGTACATGGAATTTTATGGTATAGACTACCGTGTAATGTCGTACTATAACTTTATAATAGATACAGATGTATATAAGCCGGAAGAGATAGTTAATAATATTATCAAGAGAGCTCAAATATCTTAGACTTATAAGAAAACTTAAAATTCAATTTATAATAAACCCTGATACATGGAAAATAATAATATTACAAATAGCCAGATAAACGGGTTTATAATTGTAGATAAACCAAAGGGTCCAACAAGTCATCAGGTAGATGCGTGGATACGTGATATTACAGGTGAAAAGCGTGTTGGGCATATAGGGACCCTGGATCCAAATGTTTCCGGCGTTCTTGTTATGGCACTTGGCAAGGCGACAAAACTCATCGACCTCGTGCACGAAAAACCAAAAGAATATATGGCTGTAATGAGAATGTATGATTACGCCGATAAAGATATAATAGAAAAAGTCTTTAAAGAATTTACCGGAAAAATATACCAGTTGCCGCCGGTAAGATCTGCAGTATCACGGCAGTTAAGGGAGCGCTCTATTTACAATATGGATATTATTGAAATCATGGATAAATTAGTGCTTTTCAAAGTAAAGTGTGAGTCCGGGACGTATATAAGGACATTATGCACCGATATGGGCTATGTCATTGGTTCCGGTGCACAGATGGCCGATCTGAGAAGGCTTTCCACTGGCGATTTTATTGAGAAAGACGCACATACACTTCAGGAAGTAAGTGATGCGGAAGTCATGCTTAAAAATGGCAATCCCTCAAAATTTAAAAAAATGCTAATACCAATGGATTTCGTCTTCGAGAAATACCCTAAAGTAATAATCAAGGATACTGCCATAAAAAATATTGTTCACGGATCAGATATATATCCTGCCGGAATAAAAGCAATTACAGGATCACCGGTGAAGGGCAGCAGGGTGGCTATTTATACTGATCATAATGATCTTCTTGCATTTGGAACAATGCTGGTTGATGAATTAAATGATTTAAAAGCCGTGGATATTGATGGAATATTAAGTGATGCATATGGAAAAGATAATGTGGTACGGAAAAGTAATAAACCAGAAAACATACCTGTACAAAGGCCTGCTGGAAAATTACATGGAGATATTCGAAAAACTGAGAAACGGAGAGACGCCGGAAACAGAGACAACTTCTTCAAAAAAAATCCCGGATTTAAGAGAACTGATAATAAAGTACGAAAAAGAACGAATAAGTTCTGAGTTTTCGCATGACCAGTATATCATAAAAATATATTCAGTAAGAAAAGAACTTGATGAAATGATCAATCTTTATCTTGAAAGGCTCATTTCAATTTACTCAATTCTGGATATAAAATACAATAATGATCCGTGTTTATATTTCCATAAACTGGCAGGAGCAGACCTGAGCGAAATTGACAGGGCAGTATCAGATTTTGGTATTAAAATATGTGACTTCAGGTCTTACATAAAAAGTTTCCTTGATATCGAAATAGCCAATTATATGCCAAATACATGCAAACTTGTTGGAAGTGATATAACTCTGGAATTTCTTCATATCTCCGGCAGCCTCAAAAATCTGGTAAAATATCCATCAAGTACTCTTCAGATACTCGGTGCAGAAAAGGCATTTTTTAGCCATATGAGAAAGGGTACACCGCCGCCAAAGCATGGTATAATATATAATTATCCCGGTGTTTCATCGCTACCGAAAAACATACGTGGAAAAGTATCAAGAACCATAGCAAATAAGATGGCTATTACTGTAAAAATGGATTACTTTAAAAGTACCGGAAATATAGATGAAATGAAAAAAATTATTGAAGATAAAATGCATCAAGTATAATTGGGCTTTGCACTTTCAGGTATATCATCAGGGTATTTGCCGGTTAAGCATCCTGTACATAGATATTCTGTGCCTATGCTTTCAGTAAGCCCATTTATTGATATATATCCTAATGAATCTGCCCCTATTGCCTCCCTGATTTCTTCAATGGATCTATTCTGGGCAATAAAATCACTCTTTGTTTTCATATCCACTCCAAAATAACACGGAGCCACTATGGGAGGAGAGCCAACACGCACATGTATTTTCATGGCTCCATCTTTTCTTAATAAGGTAATTATATGTCTCATTGTGTTTCCACGCACTATGCTGTCATCAACAAGTATAATGTTTTTTCCGTTTATAACAGATTTAATGGTATTTAATTTAATTTTTATCGCATCATATCTGGATTTCTGGTCAGGAAGTATGAAAGTTCTGTCTGAATATCTATTTTTAATTAAACCCTCGCTGTAAGGTATGCCGGATTTTACTGAAAACCCGAGGGCCTGTGATCTTCCAGAGTCAGGTACAGGAATAACAACGTCCGCGTCTGCAGGATACTCTTCTGCCAGTTTCTGCCCTATTTTAAAACGGACATCAAAAACTTCCCTTTTATCAATTACACTGTCCGGCCTCGCAAAATATACATACTCAAACATACAGTGTGATATTTTGTGTTCTATTCTGAATATACTTCTATATCCATTTTTCTTTATTTCCAGGAATTCGCCGGGCATTATATCCCTTATTATTTCACCTGAAACAGTATCTATTGCAGCGCTCTCAGATGCAAGGATATATCCATTTTGTGTTTTTCCCAGAATGAGTGGCCTGAAGCCAAACGGGTCCCTGATTGCATATAAAGTATCATTTATAAGCATTGCAACGGCGTATGCACCCTTAAGTTTATACATGGCTTTTTTTACACCGTCTATGATGCCGTATTTGTTTATCTCGCTTACAATTTCTATGAGCATTACTTCAGTATCGCTTGAACTGGAAAACATGTAACCCATATTCTTTAAAGATTCCCGGAGTTCATGTGCATTCGTAATTTCCCCGTTATGTGAGATTCCTATATAACCCATGGAGGAAGATATAACGAAAGGCCCTGCATTTTCTATTCCCTTGGAACCCGATGTAGAATATCTATTATGACCTATTCCTGTATCTCCCTGAAGGAAAATATCCCTAAAAACCTCTGAAACCAGACCCATACCTTTTTTTACATAAATTTTTCCGTCATATGTTGCTATGCCTGAGCTTTCCTGACCGCGATTCTGCATGGCCTTTAAAGAAAAAATGAGATTTGTATACGTATCTGTACCGGTATAACCGGCAACAGCACATTCTTCACTTGGCTTTTGCCCAGTTATAATGTCTGATTCTAGGCGATGGAAATCCACAGTATGAGCACCTCTTTTCTCTTAGATTATAGCTGTTATGTCCGCATCTCCTGCATCTTATGTGAACCTTTTTCTTGTTTGCCTTTCCCATTGAAGCTGTTCCATTACTCATTTTTAATCACCACTGGAAGGAGAAACAAAAATAATATTGTCACCGCGTAATAACATCATGCTGAATGTTCCTCTACTTTCATTGTTAATTGTTTCTGTTGCATTCTTTAATACAAGGTTCATATAAATATCATACCCTTCAAGAATACCTGAATAGGTTCTGTATCCCTTAACATCTATCATTATATTCTTTTCCAGAGAATTCTTCAATGTTTCCATAGGTTTTGGAACATAATTTGATCTGTTATTAACCATATTTAATCACATCCTGGATAAATCGTGTTATCCTGACCGGTAATTAGAAAATAATATAATAACTTTTACAAAACAAAATACCGGCATGCTATTCTGTGATTAGTTCTTATATAGACTTTTTCTTTTTCATTTGATTTTTTATGATATTGATATTAATGGTTCAAATGCTATTTTTAGACTGGCCCAATATATATTTTGTTAATGCCAGTGCGACGATTAAAATTGAAAATGCTGTAATCTCATAGAAATCAATAGATTTGAAAATATGTGCTATAAAAATTGTTAATATAATTTCCCTGGCGGTGAACGATATTGCTGCATTTACAACGTATACTATAGTGTCAGATTGACCATGAAAGAATTCCACAATACTTTTATAAATCTCAAATACAACTATCGCAAGCAGGGAGTCCTCAACTATAATGTCTACCATGCTGTATATACTATTCTCCACTGCTGTTAAAGTTCCTGAAGTCCCATCTATTATCATATAAATTCCCAAAAACATGTGCGCAATTACAGCTATAAAGGCAACCAGCAAAAATATTCTTAGTATTTTTGAAATTATATTAATAAAAGTTATATCGCCATTTTCTTTCAATATATATTAATAATTATAAGATATATTAACATTTACAAAAGTTTTTTCATAAAATGCCGTATTTATTTTTCATTTTTGACCATTAAAATTAATAGAAATATTTTACTGTAATATGCCGGCTACAATAAATTCGGAATTCATATGAACGTAATATGGAGCTACTGTTTTTACCCTGCAATTATAAATATTCCCTAATATATACCCTAAATGCCGGGCTTTTGTAATTATAGATTTAATTTTCTCATATATCTCACTTTCATCTGAAAGATAATGCATAGAGATTACTGTGAATTTATGCGACCTTACCAGTGCAGCAGTTAAATAATTAATAGATTTAAAATTTCCCATTATTATGTAATCAGCCCCAATATAGGGTATTACATTACGGCAGTCACCTGAAAATATATCGATATTTGACCCTATCTTATTTTTAACTATATTCTTCCTTAGATATTCCAGTGATAAGGAATTTATATCGCATGCATAGCATTTTTTAACATTGCTATATTTTAGAAGTGGCAGTAAAAAATAGCCAATGCCTGCAAACATATCAATAACAGTTTTTCCATTTATGTTCAGCTTTCCCATCCTGCTCCTTGTATTTAGATTTCCCGGAGAAAACATTAAATTCTGTAAATTTATGATATACTTAATCCCATTTTCTGTGATCTCTGTATCTTTTCCGTTTCCATATAATAATTTTATTGACGGTGTTCTTTTATCGCCATGTATTTTACCCGCTTCAACGTAGACATTATCAACATGCAATATTGATGTATATATCGCTCCCAAACTTTTACTGTATTTGCCGGGATTAAGTATTATAGAATTCCCAAGCCGTTTATACGTTTCCGGGACGATCTTAATTCTCATGGCTCTTATTTTTTCCTCTATTTTTAAAAAAGGGATATTTTTTAATTTAAAATTATGTTTAACTGCACCATTCTGATAAGTTTTCAACGGTATATAAACAAAATTTAAATCCGAATCAGTTAAATAATTATCATCAATTATCATATCTTTCCTTGCTTTAATAATAAAATTAGCTGCATCTTTTCTTGGTACCTGCAGACAGTATTTTTCCATTTAAGGTATATTGCAACATTAAATTTAACATTTAATACAATTGCATCAATCTATGAATTTTATAAAAGTAGGATATTTAAATAAATTTTTGATGTAAACAATTAATAATAAATAATTTCCTGCAATTATGATATATGGCACTCAAGAGCGAGATTATAACAATTAAGAGTGAGGCACTTAAAAATAATTACCTTAAAGATACATGTGAGAGAGAAATACTTGTATTCCATCCGGAAGAGCTTATGGATGGTGCACCTCTACTAATAGAACTTGCAGGATTAAACGGAACTCCAAAATTAAACAACAGATTTTCACAGGTTCTTAATAAGCTTTATAAAAAAAACTTGATGGAAAATGCAGTTGTCATCAATCCGAATTTTTCAACAAAATATCATGTCAATCAGTATATAAATTCACCTGCTGCAGGCAATTATGAAGATTTCATAATAAATGAGATAATACCGGAAATATCAAAGAAATATCATACCGGCAAAACCGCTTTATTTGGCAAGTCCTCAGGCGGATTTGGAGCATACAGCCTTGCAGTCAGGCATCCGGACATTATAAACGGGTTTGCAGACCATTTTGGAGACAGCTGTTTTGAATATGTATATATTCCGGATATTCCTGTGGCCTTTAAAGAGCTAAAAGACAGAAACATTAAAGATTATATTGAGGAAAAAAGTAAAAAAGAAGATCTAACAGATGATGAAATAAGAACAATGAATATAATTGGCATGTCGGCATTTTATTCAAGCAATCTAAATAATGATACGGGTTTTGATTTGCCCTTTGACCATGAAATTGGATCATTTAGAGATGAAATATGGAAAAAATGGTTATTATATGATCCGGCCAAAAATATGGAAAATTACATCGATCAGTTAAAGCAAATGGAAGCAATCTATCTTGATGTTGGCAAACGTGATGAATACAGCTTATTCATTGGAATGAAAACCATTGATAAAAAAATGAATACAGCCGGAATAAACCATAAATTCAATGAATTTGAAGGCGGCCATTTTTATAATACAGTTCGTTATGAGGAATCTCTTCCATATCTTGTTGAAAAATTAAAAAAATAAAATTTATATTTACTCAAATTTATTCATGCTTTTTAAAATTTCCTTAATTTTGTTTTTCCCATCAGCGTCAATTTTGTCATAATTGTCGTTTAAGTACTGTGTATAACTCTCCATTTCTTCTATTATAGCCGGAATATCGCCATTTCTGGACCTCATTCTGTTGAATGGAAAATAAGAACTTTTCAAAAGTTCCTTGCCGGACTCCGTTGCCTGGTAGTACTTTTTATTGTCCTTTTCATCCATTGAAAGATACTTATCCTCATACATTGATTTTAATGCAGGATAAATTATCCCGGGTGAAGGGCTCCATCTTCCATGTGTTGTTTCCTCAACTTTGGAGGTTATTTCTGCACCGGTCATAGAATTATCAGATGTAAGCTCCAGTATTATATACTTCAGGCCAAAGCCCCTCATTCCTCTCATTCCGTGCATTCCTTCATGGCTATCTCTATTTTCATGGCAGTTATGTCCATGTTCTTCATTTCTATATTCTCTTCCATACATATTTATCACTGGATATCTATTTTTGATATCTAATACAGATATCGTAATTAGATATTTAAATCTTTACAATTATAAAAGCATAAATCCTTAAATGGAATTATCAAAAATGAAATCAGAAAAACTTTTTGATGAGGCAAAGCAGCTCTTTCCTGCCGGTGTAAATTCTCCCGTAAGATATTATGCTCCTGTTCCGGTTATGTTTTCACAGGGAAAAGGTTCAAAAATTGTTGATGTTAACGACAGGGAATATATAGATTATTCCATGGGTTTTGGTCCTATGATACTTGGATACGCCTGCGATTCTGTTTCAGAGAAAATTAAAGCCCAGGTTGATAAAGGAATTTTATTCGGGTCATTAACAGAAAATGAGATTAAACTCGGGAAATTAATAAAGGAAGGTATAAAATCTATAGAAAAGATGAGATTTACAAATTCAGGAACTGAGGCAACAATGCATGCAATTAGAGTAGCAAGAGGCTTTACAAATAGAAAATACATTGTAAAAATGGAGGGAGGATATCACGGCGCACATGACTATGCACTTATAAAATCAGGAAGTGGCACGATGACATTCGGAGTACCATCCTCATCGGGAATACCTGAAGAAGTTTCAAAGACAGTTCTTGTTGGCCAGTATAATGACCCGGAAAGCATTGAAAAAATTTTCAGAGAGCATGGCAATGAAATTGCTGCAGTAATAACCGAACCTGTACTTGGAAATATTGGAGTTATAAATCCGGAAAATGATTTTCTTAAATTTTTAAGGGAAATAACAGAAAAATATTCATCGTTGCTTATATTTGACGAGGTAATAACAGGATTCAGATTCGGATATAAGGGTTATCAGGATATTATAAATGTAAAGCCGGATATTACAACTCTTGGCAAGATTATTGGAGGAGGAGCACCTGTTGGACTCTTTGGTGGCAGGGATGATATAATGGAAAATATAGCTCCTGTGGGGACTGTATATGAGGCAGGAACATTTTCCGGAAATCCTCTTACAATGTCGGCAGGAACAGCAACAATGGAAATTTTGAAAAAAAAGGACTATTCACAGATAAACAATTATACTGCAAAGCTTGAAAAAGAGTTATTGTCTATCATTAAAGAATATAAATTAGACGCACAGGTAAACAGGTGCAATTCAATGTTTCAGATATTCTTCAATAATTCTCCGGTTAAAAATTATTCTGATGCAAAAAAGTCGGATGCTGTAAAATTCTTTAAAATGTTTAAATTGCTGCTGGATAAGAATATTTACTTACCGCCAAGCCAGTATGAAACCGAATTCGTTAGTTTTGAACACAGCAATGAGGACCTGGATAAAACTGTAGATGCTTTTTCACAGGTGTTGAAATGCCTTTAATACTGGGAACAAGGAACAGCAAACTTGCATTAATTCAGGCCGGAATGGTAAAGAATAAGCTGGAATCACTGGGTCACAGAGTTGAAATCAAAACTTTTGTCTCTGAGGGTGATTCCAACAGAGATTTACCATTATATAAAATGTCATCAACAGGTGTATTTGTCGAGGATCTAAACAGAAGAATAATAGAAAATGAAATAGACCTTGCAGTTCACAGCTCAAAGGATATACCCTCATATATGGATGAAAGGCTGGAAATATCGGCAGTTTTAAGAAGAGACGATTTCCATGATATAATAATATCAAAAAAACCAATTAATGAAATGAACGAAAAACATACTATTGGAACATCAAGTATGAGAAGAATCAGAGAAGTTAAGACCTTAAATCATGACGTTAATGTACTTGATATACGCGGAAATATTGATACGAGATTATTAAAATACAAATCCGGGAAATATGATGCAATAATAATGGCAAAGGCAGCATATGACAGAATGAATTTAGATGAAGAATATTATGTTTTGGATGAAACACAGTTTGTTCCATCCCCGAATCAGGGGATAATCAGTATTGTTACAGGAAAAAATTCCGCTGCAGGAGATATTGTTTCAAAGATAAATGATAAAGAAACGTATGAGGATATGTGGACAGAACGCTATATAGTGAATGAACTCAGGCTTGGCTGTTCCATGCCTGTGGGTATACTATCACATGGCAATAGAGTAATAGCCAGATTTTATTCCCTTAAAAATGATGAATACTCAGATCTTTATTTCAAAGATAAAAATAAATCTGAAATGGTTAAAATAATAAAAAATACCATAGCAGGATATGGCTATGGTATAAATTAGTTAAATTATATATAAAAAAATTAAACTCAAATTGAATAATAATTAAATGTGATGGTGATACTATGTCTCAGGAAATAAAAAATAAAATTGTGGCTAAATATCTAATAACTACCAGACCCGCTGCCAAATTTTTTAATAAAAATACTAAATGTATAAATATTTTGAATATACCGTTAACCGAAACTGTAGCTGAAGAAGAAAATGATAAGATAATTTCATATCTGAAAGAAGATAAGCCGGATATCATAGTATTAACAAGCTCTGTCGGTGCATCTTTATTTTTTAAATACTATTATAAATTCGATCCCGCTGCATTATTCATTGCTATAGGCAAATATACAGCAAAAAAGGTTTTGGAATACACCAATAATGTTGTATCACCCGATGAAGCTGATTCCTATGGCGTAATAGAAATATTAAAGAAATTTAAAAATCAAAGTATTGCACTGTTTAGAAGCAATGAAGCCAATGATATAATCACATCCTTTCTTAAAGACAAAAATTTTGTTTTCAAAGAATTTACAATTTATACAATAAAAAAAATATATAATAAGGATTTGCGGCCTGCAATTTTCAATGAACGCTGTATTGGAATACTTATTACATCATCGATGGAAGCCTTGATTTTTAACGAGCTTGCGGGAAAAGTAGACAATATAAAGATTTACTCAATTGGTTCTGTAACCACTGACACCTTAAAAAAACTCGGTTATGAAGTTTTTATGACGGGCAATTCAGATTTTAATGGTATGCTTGAAAAAATAGATATGGAAAATTGCTAAAATAGCGGGGAATGGATTTGAACCATTGATCTACGGGTTATGAGCCCGTCGGGATCTCCTGACTACCCTACCCCGCTGTATTACTATATTAATAAAAGGGATATAAACTTTAAGAGTATGTATTAATAAATATATAAAAATACAGGTTCAGTCGCCGAAGCTTTCCTCCATCTTCTTAAACTTTAATTCACCCGCATTTTTCTCAAGGAATGAATATACCGTTTTATGTTTTCTTCCCTGGAGTAACATGGTTATCGCATCCCTTGCATACTGTATTGAAATATAATCTCCAATCACGGATACGGTATTTCCACTGATAGAAACATATGTTCCGGTTAATTCTTCAATGATTTCCCTTGTGTGGCCTCCCTTTCCTATGATTCTTCCCCTGACCTCATTTACCCTCTTTGCATCCTTGTTCACATATTCCTTTATTGAAATTATAATTAACTGTGTGTTTTCGTTAAAAAGCAGCATCGCTTTTTCAGGATTAAAACCCCTGGCTATTGCCTGAACGGCATTAAGCGCCATAAGTGCCTTCATGGCATCATTTTTCTGATAAACTGTTACTGTTCCTGTTTCAGAATCTATTTCAAGTTTTACATTTCCCTCATTTTCTATTCTGGATTTAACACTGCCTTCAGTACCGATTAATGCTCCAATCCTTGAATTTGGAATTTTTATACTTCCTATTTCAATCATTTTTATCACCTTTCAGGTAATTGTAAAGTTCCTGCTCATTACACTGTACACCCTTATGGCTGAAAAATGTTACAACGTTTTTTATATCTCTCTGTAAAAACACTTCTGCCATGGGGTGTTTTATTGAAACTGATTGCCCCACATCAATTATATACGGTTTTTTTCTGTAGTACAGGATGTTATACTCGCTCAAATCTGCATGAACAATACCTGCCTTATTATACATAATATACATCTGTTTCTTTAAATTTTTATACAGCAGGGCCATGTCTGTTGATACATCTTTTATCTGCCTGGCCGGGCTGCTCTTTGTTCCAAGATATGACATCAATAATACATTTTTATAAAACCAAAAAGGCAATAGAACATTTGCTTTTACCTTTTTTAACTCAACAAGATTTGTATACTCTTTCTGCGCCCATACAAAAACAAGATTTGTTCTGTTTATTTTTTCCTTATCGAACCTGTAATCGCCTTTGATATATGTCATTGTATTTGAAAATTTTAATGTGGACATTTTATATATCTTTAAAACCCGATCAGGACCTTTTACCATCTTTACCTTAAAAATTAACGACTCCTTTCCACTTGAAATTGGAAAATCAATATAATCTATATCAAATTTCTTAATAATTTCATAAATAGCATTTAAAGTTCTTTTATCAAATACAAGGCCGTATGTCTTTCTATCAATGTTAAGTCTATTGGCAAATTCATCTGACTCTATTAATTCCTGTAATGCACTTTTATCTCTCATTGAATACATCTATTATTTCCGGAAGCATTTTATTCCTGCTGAGATACATTGCCTGTGTTCTTGTATATCTATATACTATGTCTCCCTTTTCATCCTGGAAATCCCATGGCTTAACAATGACAAGGTCTCCTTCCCTTATCCACATCCTTTTTTTCATCTTTCCAGGTATTCTGCAATTCCTTGTGGAACCGTCCTCACACATCACGGTTAAACGGGAAGCACCGGATAATCTCTCGACTATGCCATATATTTCTCCCTTTCTTTTATTGGGTGTTATCACCCTCGTAATATTTTCTTCATTCATATTATTATGTTCATCTCTCATATCGACAGTACATAATTATGAACACCAATATAAATATAAGTGGAAGAAAAATCCGGATAACCATTGTACAGTTAATATCA
>JABEBX010019880.1_pt1 | contig 12284 bp, 7 predicted proteins | sample 7245971 | NCBI WGS metagenome assembly JABEBX01 (sample SAMN14506365, study PRJNA622280) | hot springs metagenome | biome: hot spring [ENVO:00000051]|acidic hot spring [ENVO:00002120]; feature: spring [ENVO:00000027]|sediment [ENVO:00002007]; material: sediment environment [ENVO:01001048]...
AATTATCAAAATTATTAGTGGCTACATTATAAGCCGGAAATAATCGTTAAGTACAGTCTATATAAGGACCTACATTAAAATCGACCTGGAACATCCGATTGAAGGTCGGAATGATGATGCTGATCAATGGCCTTGGCGTGAATGTCATTGAGCGGATTTTAGCGATGGGGAGGGATAATGTCTATCATGGCAATTCCGTGTGGCCCATCAGGTACAGATCACACTGACGGGCGGCACCGCGGCCTTCATTAATCGCCCAAACGACCAGAGACTGGCCCCGGCGGCAATCGCCGGCGGCGAACACGCCTTCCACGGACGTGGCATATTGGCCATACTCCGCTTTGAAGTTGGAGCGAGGATCGGTTTCCAAGCCAAGTTTTTTGGCAATGGTGTCCTCCGGCCCCAGGAATCCCATGGCCAGCAAAACCAGATCAGCGGGCCAGATTGTTTCCGTGCCGGGAATTTCTGACATGGTAATTTTACCATTGGTTCCCGACCATTGCACTTCAATGGATTTCACCGCCCGGACGTGCCCATGCTCATCGCCAAGGAATTCTTTGGTCAGCAGGCGGTAATTGCGGGGATCATGCCCAAAGGTTGCCGCAGCTTCTTCATGGCCATAATCGGTGCGATAAATTCTTGGCCATTGCGGCCACGGATTGTCTGGTGCCCGTGTGCCCGGCGGCTGGGGCATTAATTCAAAATTCACCAGGCTCCGGCAGCCATGGCGCAGCGATGTGCCGATGCAGTCCGTGCCCGTGTCGCCGCCGCCAATGACAATGACATTCTTATCCCTGGCGGAAAGATATTGGCCATCCTGCAGGTTGGAATCCAGCAGACTTTTGGTATTGGCGTGCAGAAATGGCACGGCAAAATGGACGCCTTTGAGGTCTCGTCCCGGCACTTTCAAATCCCGGGGTGCAGTGGCTCCGCAGGCCAGTACCATGGCGTCAAATTTATGCATTAATTCATGGACATCCACATCTTTTCCGACATGGGTATTAACGACAAATGTAACGCCTTCCTGTTCCATGAGTTTGGTCCGACGATCCACCACCGCGGTTTTATCCAGCTTCATGTTTGGAATGCCGTACATCAGCAAGCCACCCACGCGGTCCGAGCGCTCAAATACCGTCACCAGATGACCAGCCTTATTAAGCTGATCCGCAGCCGCCAGTCCGGCGGGACCGGAACCGATGACCGCCACTTTCTTGCCCGTGCGCATGGCCGGCGGACGGGGAACAACCCAGCCATTTTCCCAGGCATGATCAATGATCGCCTGCTCGATATTTTTAATGGTCACCGGCGGCTCATTGATGCCCAGCACGCAGGACCCTTCACAGGGGGCCGGGCAGACACGTCCGGTGAATTCCGGGAAATTGTTGGTGCTCCAGAGCCGGGTGATGGCCTGTTTCCATTGATCTTTATAAATCAAATCATTCCATTCCGGGATGAGATTGTTGACGGGGCATCCACTTTGGCAAAAGGGCACGCCGCAATCCATGCAGCGGGCGCCTTGCATGCGCAGTTTGCCATCGGGCAGATGATCGTGAAATTCATTCCAGTCCAGCACGCGCAAACGTGCCGAACGGTTGGAAGGCATTTCACGGGCGTATTCCATAAATCCGGTGGGTTTACCCATGTCCCACCTCCTGCGCGGCGTTGGAAGCGGCAAGGGCAGCCTGTTTCTCCAGCGCCTTGCGATATTCCGTGGGCATGACTTTATGGAAGCGCGTCAGGCTGACTTTCCAATCCGCGAGGATGGCCGCCGCCACAACACTGTCCGTGCGCTTCCGATGTTCTTCAATCATATCCTTCAACTCTGCAATATCCGTGGGATCAACCACTTTTTCCAGTTCAACCATGGCCAAATTGCACCGGGCCAGAAATATGTCCTCCGGATCATATACATACGCAATTCCACCGGACATGCCCGCCGCAAAGTTTCGGCCCGTGGGGCCAAGGATCACCGCCCGGCCGCCCGTCATGTATTCACAGCCGTGATCGCCCACGGCTTCCACAACGGCTTTGGCACCGGAGTTACGCACGCAGAACCGTTCCCCCGCGACTCCGCGGAAAAAGGCCTTGCCGCTGGTGGCGCCATAAAGAGCCACATTTCCAATGAGAATATTTTCTTCCGCTTTAAACGTGCTGCGATGATCGGGATATACCAGTATGGTCCCGCCGGAGAGGCCTTTGCCCACGTAATCGTTCGCATCGCCTTCAAGTTCAATGTCAACACCCCGGGCCAGCCACGCGCCCAGGCTCTGGCCGGCTGAGCCGGTGAGTTTCAAATGGATGGTATTTTCCGGCAAACCTTCCTCGCCATAGCGCTTGGCGATTTCATGGCTTAACGTGGTGCCCACCGTGCGGTTGATATTCTTAATGGGATATTCTAACCGGAGGGGTTTGCGATTTTCCAAGGCCGTCTTGGCATCGCGGATAATTTGATTATCCAATGCCGCCTCCAGGCCATGATCCTGCTTTTTCGTGGCATATACATCCACATTATCATAGAGTTTCACAGCCGGTGCCAGAATGGGTGCCAGGTCCAGGCCCTGCGCTTTCCAATGGCGGATGGCTGCGCCAACTTCCAGGCGATCCACGCGGCCAATCATGTCATTAAAGGTGCGGAATCCCATATAGGCCATGAGTTCGCGGACTTCTTCCGCCAGCAGGAACATGAAATTAACAACATATTCCGGCTTGCCTTCAAATTTTTTCCGCAACACCGGGTCCTGCGTGGCAATGCCCACGGGGCATGTGTTCAAATGGCACACCCGCATCATGATGCAGCCCAGCGTGACCAGCGGAACGGTTGCGAAACCGAATTCCTCGGCCCCCAGTAACGCGCCGATGATCACATCCCGCCCTGTCTTTAATTGCCCATCAACCTGTACCACAATGCGGCTGCGAAGGTCATTGAGCACCAGGGTCTGATGCGTTTCCGCCAGTCCCAGTTCCCACGGTGTGCCGGCATGTTTAATGCTGGTCAACGGTGATGCGCCGGTTCCGCCATCATGGCCGGCTATGACCACATGATCAGCATGGGCTTTGGAAACACCAGCCGCCACCGTTCCCACGCCCACTTCCGCCACCAGTTTGACGCTGATGCGGGCCGCGGGATTGGCGTTTTTTAAATCATGTATGAGTTGGGCCAGATCTTCAATGGAATAAATATCATGGTGGGGCGGCGGGCTGATAAGCTGCACGCCCGGCGTGGCATGGCGCAGACGCCCGATATAGCCATCCACCTTATGGCCGGGCAATTGGCCGCCTTCACCCGGCTTGGCCCCCTGGGCCATTTTGATCTGCAATTCATCCGCGTTGGTGAGATAATTGATCGTCACACCAAAGCGGGCGCTGGCTACCTGTTTGATGGCCGAGCGGCGCGAATCTCCATTGGCGTCACGTTTGAAACGCCGCGGATCTTCCCCACCTTCACCGGTGTTGGATTTTCCGCCGATGCGATTCATCGCAATGGCTATGCTCTCATGGGCCTCTGGAGAAATGGACCCCAGGCTCATGGCCCCTGTGGCAAAACGCTTGACTATTTCACTGGCTGGTTCCACATCCGCCAGCATCACAGGCACATCTCCCGCCTTGAGCTTAAATAAGCCGCGCAGCGTGCAAAGGCGGCCGCTTTGTTCGTTGATAAGTTTGGCATAACGGGCGTATGCCTCCCGGCTGTTACCCCGGGCCGCCTCCTGCAGGCTGGCGATGGATTCCGGATTCAGCAGGTGCTGTTCGCCATGCTTTCTCCATGAATATTGCCCGCCTTCCGGCAGCACCGGCAGGCGTACTTCACCTTTGTCAACCGGATAGCCAATTTCATGCCGCCGCAGCGCTTCACGCATCAGCACGGGGAAATCCACGCCGTCAATTTTGGAAACCGTGCCGGCAAAGCAGCGGTCAATGACATTGCGGTGCAAGCCAATGCCTTCAAAAATCTGCGCGCCCTTATAACTTTGCAGCGTGGAGATGCCCATTTTGCTCATGACTTTGAACAGGCCCTTGCCCGCGGCCTTGATGTAATTTTTAACCAGTTTGTCATCATCAATGGCAGCATCAATCATGCCGTCCCGGCGCAGATTCCAGAGCGTTTCAAACGCCAAATAGGGATTGATTGCATCGGCGCCATAACCAATCAGCATGGCATGGTGATGCACTTCCCGGGCTTCACCGGTTTCCAGAACCAGTCCAATGCGTGTGCGCGTACCCAACCCCACCAGATGATGATGCACCGCACCGCACGCCAATAGCGCCGGAAGCGCAACGCGCGTTTCATCCATGGAGCGGTCCGTCAGCAGAACCAGTTGATAGCCCTGCTTAATGGCTTGCGCTGTTTCTGCGCAGATACGGTCCAATGCATCGACCATAGCCGATTCACCGCCGTTACGATCAAAAACCGTATCTATTGTGCGGGTTTTCCAGCCGCGATGATTCAACGTTTTAATCTTCGCCAGTTGTTCATTGGTCAAAATCGGCTGCGGCAACAGTAACCGGTTGCAATGTTTTTCGGTTGCATCCAGCAGATTGCGCTCCGGGCCGATATAGCTTTCCAGACTCATCACGATGTATTCTTTGTCCGAATCCAGCGGCGGATTCGTCACCTGCGCAAATGACTGCTTGAAATAGTCATAGACCAGCCGCGGCTGATCGCTTAAACAGGCCAATGCGGCGTCATTGCCCATGGAACCAATCGGCTCCAGGCCATTGGTACCCATTGGCAATAGCAACTTCATCAGATCTTCAGTGGTGTAACCCAGGCACTGCGCCCGCGTCAGCACAGTGTCGGGATTAAAGCCGGGAACTTGCGCCGGCTTGGCCAACTCATCGAGTGTGATCCGTTGCGCCTGCAGCCATTGGCCATACGGATGTTCACCGGCCAGAGCGGATTTGATTTCCGAATCGTCAATTATCCGGCCCTGCTCAAAATCCACCAGGAACATGCGCCCCGGCTGCAACCGCCCTTTGCGGGCAACATTTTCCGGTGGTACCGCCAGTACGCCCACTTCACTGGCCATGATGACAAGATCATCTTTCGTGACATAATATCGGCTGGGGCGCAGGCCGTTGCGGTCCAGCACCGCGCCAATGCAGTGTCCATCCGTAAAGGCCACGGATGCCGGCCCATCCCACGGCTCCATCAAACAGGAGTGGTATTCATAGAAAGCCCGGCGGCGCGGATCCATGGATTCATGATTCTGCCACGCTTCCGGGATCATCATCATGATCGCGTGCGGCAGAGAGCGGCCATTTTGCACCAGCATTTCAAGGCAATTATCAAATTCGCCGGAATCGGAAGAATCGCCGACGATGACCGGTTTGATCAGATCAATATCTGCGGCAAACGGGCCGCCGGCGAACATTCCTTCGCGGGCGTGCATCCAGTTGCTGTTGCCCCGGCGCGTATTAATTTCCCCATTATGGGCCATAAATCGCATGGGTTGCGCCCGGCTCCAAGAAGGAAATGTATTGGTGCTGAAGCGGGAATGCACCAGCGCCAGGTGGGTTTGATAATCCGGATCCATGAGGTCTGCGCGGAAATATTCCCGCACCTGTCCTGACGTGAGCTGTCCTTTATATATCAGCACCGTGGTGGACAGGCTGCAAATATAAAAATACTCCGTTTGCGGCAATTCCTGGGCTTTCACAGCCTTGGTAATATGCTTACGCAGCACATAGAGTTCACGGTCCAACTTGTGCTGATCCATTCCCGTTGGCCCGGCCACAAATACCATGCGCATCCGCGGTTCGGTGCGTTTGGCGGATTGGCCAATCATGCTGTTATCCACCGGGATGTCTCGCCAGCCCAGAAGCGTCAACTTGCGTTCTTTGATCACTTCCGCGAAAGTATTTTCACACCAGGCGCGTTGTTCATTATCGGATGGTAAAAAGACAATACCCGTGCCATAGCTGCCGGCGGCAGGAAGGGTAATATGGGCGTCTCTCTTGGCGGCTTTTACCAGAAATTCATGCGGTAAGCCGGTCAGAATACCAGCGCCATCGCCGGTGTTTTCTTCACAGCCACATGCTCCGCGGTGTTCCATGTTCTCAAGCATGGTTAAAGCATCAGAGACAATAGACGGGCTTTTGCGGCCTTTAATGTGCGCAATAAAGCCGACCCCGCAACTATCATGTTCAAATTGTGGATCATAGAGACCCAGCTTGCCGGGTTTGATTCCGGGGCCATTAAGGTGTTCCAACTTACAAACCTCCATGCCTGAGGCATAACCCTCGCTTCAAACAATTCCTACCGCCGCCCTGCGACACCCGTTTAATCGCAAGTACCTCATTCTACTTATGAGAGGCCAAGGGATCAAATCGTATCACAATAAGTGTCCGAACAATATCCGGACATGGCGGCTAACTATCAGGCCTCCGTATCGGCAAGCCGATGTTGCCAATGCAGCACCGCGTGATAATGCGGTGGCCGGTTCACATCAGTCAATCAACCACTGGATTACATCTTGTACTCGTGGCGAATTGAGATCCAAAGAGCAACGCTGCGAATACGGAAAAGATTTTGAACCCCATCCTAACCCCGCAGGTTACAATTTTGCCCTTGCTGCGGGAATTTGGGCAACCATCCAAAATGATCACCATTTCCGGCAAGGATAGGGCGCTGAAATAAATTCCTGCTCTGCTTTTCAACGCACCGGCAGGCTGGTAAAGGGACCGGCCAGAAAAATCAGCACATAAAATGCCACATTGGCCGCCAGAACCACAATGCTGGCGGTCAACGCGGGTTTGGTTTTAGGAGAAACGCCCGCTGCAATGCCCGCAACCACGCAACCCAGAATGTGCAGTTCCAAATCCAACGCCCCGGCAAAGCCATAGTCCGCTATCGGCGCGTGCGGTAGATAATTAAAGTGTACAATCCAGTTAACGATCAGGCAGGCAACGCCCCCAAGCAATACAATCAGCCATGCCAAAGTATGTATTGGCCCGGCCGATTGATCCCCCTGCGGGCACGGAACAACGGATGCCGGATCGAAAGTTAAAATTTGTTGACTCATTGAGGATTCCTTTATCAAACCCCTTTGATTTTAGTGTAAAGCCGGGAGTGCGGGCAAGCCTATGAACAAAAAAAATCTTGAAATTACACCCGCGACCGGCGTTTCCGGAATTCTGGCAACACTTTTGCGCCTCGCATTTCCTACCATCGCCGGTACGATCAGTTACACGCTCATGCAGTTTGTCGATGGCTGGATGCTCTCTCTGGTTGACCGGCAGGAAGGGGGCCACGGTGTTAATTTGGCGGCGGCGTTTAATGGTGGCATTACCGTATGGGTGCTCGTGTCCGCCTGTGTGGGCGTGGCGGGGGTGATCAATACGCTTTCAGCGCAATCAATCGGGCGGCAGGAATTATACGCTCCGGCCCGGTTCACCTGGCAGGGACTTTGGCTGGCGGCGGCATCGGCGGCGGTGTTTCTTGCTTTGATTCCACTGGTGCCCTGGTGGTTTAAATTGCTGGGCCATCAAAATGCGTTATTGCACCTGGAAGCGATGTTCGCCTCCATCATGCTCGCGATCGCCCCGCTGAATTTTGCCAACTCTGTCTTGGGTAATTTCTTTTTAGGTGTCCATCGGCCAGTTCACCAGTTTACCGCCGGCATCGTTGGTAACGTGGTGAATTTATTTCTTGATTGGATACTTATTTTTGGGCACTTTGGCGCACCGGCCATGGGTCTGTTAGGAGCCGCATTGGCCACCACCGTCGCCACCGCGGTGTCCTTTGCCATTCTTTTGGGGATATTTTTTTCCCGGCCTTACCGCTGTGTTTATCTCACGCAGCGAGCGTGGCGATTGGATTTTAAAATGTTATGGCAGGTGCTCCGCATCGGCTTGCCTGCTGGTGTGCAATCCTCCAGTGACATTCTCTGTTGGGCTATTTTTTCTCTGGCCTGGGTGGATCATTTTGGTGCTGCCGCCGCAGAAGCCCAAAGTGCGGTGATGCGGTATTTGAGTCTCTCTTTCATGCCGGCAGTGGGCATGAGCATGGCCGCATGTGCTCTGGTGGGTAAGCGTATTGGCCAGGGCGACGCCGCCGGCGCTCAAGTCGCTGCACGCTGGGCCGTGCTGTTAAGCATGGCGTACATGGGCGTCTGCGGATTAATTTTTCTCTTTGGCCGTGGCGCATTGGCGGGTTTTATGCTTGGGCCGCCGGTGCAGCGGCACATCGCGGAAAAGCTGCTGATTTTTTCGGCGATATTTCAGATTTTCGACGGGATGAATATTGTGTACCTTGGGGCTTTGCGCGGTGCCGGGGATACGCTGGTGCCAACACTTTATACCACCGGCCTGGCGTGGGGGCTGTGCGTCATTGGTGGGGGGCTGGTCCTGTGGCGCGAACCGCAATGGGGACCAGCCGGGCCATGGGCTTTGGCCACGGCTTATGTATGTATTTGCGGATTATGGAGCTTTTTGCGTTGGAACGGCCAGGCCTGGCGTAAGTTCAATGTGCTGGGTGACCAACTCTATGCCGAAGTGCCGCCCCGGCAGTAGATCAGGGCAGAATCATATATAGCCCCGTGAATATCATAATCCCGGCACTGGCCGCCCGTGCCCCCGGCTCAGCGCCTTGATACACCGTGATTGTGCGAAAGATACGGAATTTCGGCTGTTCTGGCGGGTCAATTCTCTTTTTTCGCGCAGCATCCTGTGCCGCGATAGCCGAACCGCGAGGATGGCAGGCCCTCCTCCGGCAAGTCCAGAAAACTCCGCAGCCATACCGCCTTCCCCTGCACATACTGTGCGACCATCGCCCAATCATCAGCACCGCAGATCACCGCCAACAGGGCCATGACAATCAAACTCGACACGTGATAACGCACGTTGTGTGAACGCGGATCAGGAATATCCCGAAAAAAAGACAAAACGCCTCCAGTAGGCTTGGCTTCCATGCCAACTCCTTATATTTTAAGCCAAAATTCACCAACCGCGAGGCCTCGCGTCACAGAAGGCCTTTGTACCATAGAAGCGCCTCTGGCGCAAATTACCGAAATATGAATAATTAACAATATGTCATATCGCTATGTCTATATATGATTCTGCCATGTCGACATCACGCCCGCGGCCGATTTTCCCGGAATACTTGCGGCACTCTTATAAGTGTGCATTTCCGGCCTCTGGAGACTATCAGTGGTGACGTAAAATTCAATGGCGCGTAGAATGGCTTATGACTTACGGGCGAGAAAAAAGGGGATTTTGCCTTGACTTTACGGACCGTTTTAAGATGGATACTTGTGCTGCCGGGGTTGCTGATGCCGCTGTCAGGTTGTGGCGTCACGGCACCGCAGCATCCGGCTTTGCAGGGGCGGGTGCTGAATCCGGCGGTGCTGCAAATTTTACGATCTTTGGCTAGGGGGCATAAAGATAAAACACAACTGGCATTCCTGGCGGACTTTAAGGGGCTAACCAAGTCCGTGCAACACTTCAACAGCTATATGTCAGGCAGCCAGGGAAAGCTTCTGAAGGAATTAAAATCATGGGCGTATCAGCACCATGTTAAACTCCATTATTATTATCGCCCCGGCCTTTATGGCAAAGCCCAGAAAATCATTGCCGATGATGAAGGCTCAATGTTGTTGCACAGCAATGCGGCGGATTTTCAAAAGCGCTATCTGGTGATGATGTATATGGATTATTCTTGGCAATTTGCCATGGACAAAGCGGCATTGCGCCAGGCACTAGCTGACCACTGCGGCCCTGGTTTGATGCGTTACTTGCACAATGCCGCAGCGGTAAATAAGCAATCGCTGACGGATTTATGGACCCTTTTGGAGCGTTATAAGTGGCAAAAGCCGGTGGCGGCGGCAGCGGCGCAGTGAAGTGACCGAATCTGGTGTGTGAGGCCGCGGCACGCCGCCGTCCACAAGTGCCGTCGCAGAGTTTATCCCATCGCGCCAGGACAGCGGTGTATCTCCGGCATGATATCAACCGCCGGATTTCATCCGGTGCTCACGCGCTATTACGCCGACAGACGCACCGCTTGACAATGCCGGTGCCGGTCGCACAATGCAAATTGTAAATGCGGCTGTATATGGCAGCCGACATACAGATGGTGCCGCAATTATTCAGGAAATAAAACGTATGGCTAAACAGAAAAATTCAAAGAATGTGCTGATTCAACCCGGTAAGCCGCCAATTTTTAACGTAGCAACTTTATGTGTATGGGATTGCGCCGCGTTGGCGGTGCCGATTTTTGAAGCTGAAAAGCCCGGTTATGCCGCGGGCGTCATGCCCGGTGATATTGTGACGGCCATTGGCAATTCTATTGCGTTGAATAATTTTGAAGGCAAAGCCGGAACGCTGGTTCAGGCCAACGCAGTGGGGGCCGCGCAGCGGATAATTCTGCTGGGCATGGGAAAGCGTGCGGAGTTTCAAGCGGATCAAATTCGCTGGGCGGGGGCTTTGCTGGCCCGGCACCTTCGGAAACTCAAGATAAGCAGCGCGGTTTTTCACCCGGCGGGGCTGGAAGGTGACACCTGGCCGGTTCTCGCCGGGGCATTTGGAGAGGGATTTGCACTGGGGGATTTCAAATTTTCCGCCTATAAAACGGAAAAGAACTCGGAGGCGGTAAAACATGATGCCGCAGAGAAAACGCCGCTGACACTGACGATCTGTTGTCCGGAAAGTTCCTCGGCGAAAGCGGTTGAGAATCTGCTGGCGGAAAAATCAGCCATTACTACGGCGGCCAATTTTGCCCGCACGGTGGCCTGCCATCCCGGCAATATCATCACACCGGAGTCCCTGACCACCATTGCGCGCGGCGTGGCCAAAGCCTGTAAACTCAAATTTTCCGTTATTGACGCCCCAGCCGCGGAAAAGATGGGCATGGGCGGACTGTGCGCTGTCGGGGCCGGCAGTGATACTCCGCCGGCTTTGATTATCATGGAATATCAGCCGCGCACGGCACGTACAAAAGCCAGCCGGACCATTGCGGTGGTGGGCAAGGCTGTGACGTTTGACACTGGTGGCATTTCCATAAAACCGGCCGCGGACATGGGCAACATGAAATATGATAAATGCGGCGGCATGGCGGTGCTGGGCATTATGCAGGCGGTGGCGGCGTTGAAGATGCCGCATCGGGTGATTGGTTTAATTCCAACGGCGGAAAATACACTGGATTCCCGCGCGTACCGCCCGGGTGATATAATTCACATGTACAATGGTAAAACCGTTGATATCACCAACACGGATGCGGAGGGGCGGTTGATTCTGGCGGACGCTATCGCGTACGCCTGTGAAAAATTCAAGCCTCAGGCGCTGATTGAAATGTCCACGCTGACCGGCGGTGTGATTGTGGCGCTGGGCGGCGTATTTGCCGGACTGATGGCCGGCGATGATCAACTGGCGGCGGATTTGATTGCTGCGGGAAGCAAAACCGGCGAGCGACTATGGCGGTTGCCATTGGACAAGGCCTATCGCAAACTGCTGGACAGCCCGCACGCGGATATGGTCAACAGCGGCGGGCGGGAAGCCCATCCAATTCAAGGCGGTATGTTCCTAAGCGAATTTGTCGCTGAGGGTGTGCCCTGGGCCCATCTGGATATTGCCGGCGTGGCCGATCCTAAAAAGGATGACCGCTGGTGGGCAGGAGATAATGCCAGCGGTTTTGGCGTGCGGCTGGTGATGGAATATCTGCAAAGCCTGCTTAGGTAATCTGTCGGCCTGCGGCGATTTTCTGGTATCAATCCGGATTCACAGCGGTCGGGGGTTGTATGTCAATATCGTGTCCGAAATAATATCCGGAGATGGCGGTTAATCATCAGGCCGCCGTTCCGGTAAGCCGGAGTTGCCAAAGAGCACCGCATGAAAATGCGGTGGCCGGTTCACATCAGTCAATCAACCACCGGATTTCATCCGGTGCGCTCAATCACGAACGCCGTGGATGCGGAATTTATTTTGAACCCCATTCTTTACGGGTGTGGCTGGCGGGCTTTGAGGGTGGAGCGGAGTTCATGTGTTAGTAACGTTTTTACGAGGTGCATGGGAGGGCATTGGTGCTGGAGTTCAGCAGCGAGGGATGTTACAGGGCGGCTCAAGCCACAGGGGTTGATTAAGTCGAAATAATGTAAATCCGTGGTAACGTTCAAGGCCAAACCATGCAGTGAAATCCAGCGTTTCAATTTCACGCCAATGGCGCAGAGTTTGGCCAGGCCATCGGCTCCGCCGCGCTGGGATCTAAGCCACACGCCGGTGGCGCCGGCGTCCCGCAGGCCCCGCAGATGCCAATGCGCCAAGGTGCTGATCACCGCCGATTCCAATAGCCGCAT
>JABEBX010012261.1_pt1 | contig 12279 bp, 14 predicted proteins | sample 7245971 | NCBI WGS metagenome assembly JABEBX01 (sample SAMN14506365, study PRJNA622280) | hot springs metagenome | biome: hot spring [ENVO:00000051]|acidic hot spring [ENVO:00002120]; feature: spring [ENVO:00000027]|sediment [ENVO:00002007]; material: sediment environment [ENVO:01001048]...
TTTTGAGAATCTGATGGTTTCACGGGCTATTGAGAACTCGGTATTTTATATTTACAATAACTGGGCAGGAACACAGAGAAGTCTCGTTTACTGGGGTGGGTCAGCAATAATTGGGCCCAAGGGTGAGATACTTGCTAAAGCGCCATATTTTCAGCCACATATATTAAAATACCAGATTGATCTTAGAGATCTCAATATTGCGAGAAGGCTCAGGCCAACTATAAAAGACACCAAGGTTGAACTGTTCAGGAATATCTGAATTATGCTGTAATGAATTCTATACTATTGCTCTTATCGATCAGATTTAAGAAAGTCCAGACATTGTAAAGATATTTTAATTTGATAACTAAAATCTTCTATTTTTGCCATGCAAAGTATAGATAAAATTTAAATGCATATTTTCAATATACCTTCTAGTGATCTGGTTATGTCTGATAAGTTTGATCTGATAGTAGTTGGTGGAGGCCCTGCAGGATTAGCGGCCGCTTATACTGCCGCAAAAGCAGGTTTGAACACATTTGTAGCAGAGCGTGGCGATAATTCCGGCTCTAAGAACATGTTTGGTGGTGTACTTTATGTGGATACGCTTCGAAAGATGATACCGGACTTTTGGAAAGAAGCCCCTGTAGAAAGGCCAATATCACAGCGAAAAATCACATTTTTAACTGATCAATCATATGTTTCAATTGACTATAAAAATCAAAAATTCAGAGAACCGCCGTATAATGGTTTTTCAGTATTGAGAGCAAAATTTGATAAGTGGTTTTCACAGAAGGCAGAAGAAGCAGGTGCATTAATTGGTACTGGGATCAAAGTTGATGATCTTGTATATGATGGTCAGAAAGTGACGGGTATAAAATCAGAGTCTGATGTAGTAGAAGGTGACGTGGTTATTGCCGCAGATGGAGTAATCTCATTGATTTCTCAGAAGGCTGGGCTGAAGACAGTACCAAAGCCTCAGGATGTGGGGCTGGGAATGAAAGAGATCATAGAGCTGCCTGAAGGAGAGATTGATAAAAGATTTGGATTGAAAAAAGGAGAGGGTGTGGAAGAGCTGATTCTAGGCGCACCGACCAGAAAACTGCGTGGTGGAGGATTTGTATACACCAATAAAAACACAGTGTCTCTGGGATTGATTGTGTCTTTGGAAGCTATGCGCAAAAGTGAGTATTATGCATATGATTTGATAGAGAATTTCAGGGCTAATCCCTATATCAGCGATCTTATAGAGGGAGGCACGGTTAAAGAGTATTCGGCACATGTAATACCTGAACGCGGTTTAGAGATGATCCCAAAGCTTTACAGAGATGGAATGATGGTAGTTGGAGATGCAGCGGGATTTGTCAATTCATCCGGCATATATTTAAATGGCGTTGATCTCGCTATATTGTCTGGCATACTGGCAGCACAAAATGCGATCAGGGCACATAAAGAAAAAGATTTTTCAGCAAAGAGTATGATGCAGTATGAAACAATGTTGAAGGACAGTGTGATCTTGAAAGATATGTACACATATAGAAAAGCGCCTAAAGCAGTAGAAAATGAGAGATTCTATAAAGAATACCCGGACATGATCAATAACGTTATGAGAAATATTGTTATTTCTGATGGAATGCCAAAAAAGAAGATTATGCAGCTTTTAAAACAGGAGAATGTTCCGTTGACAACTTTATTAATGGATGCATTGAGTGGAGGTAGAGCTCTATGAGTGAACTTAGTATTGATGATAGACTGGCCTTGATAAAATATAAGGTAGATTCCAAACCGCACATTATACTTAAAGATCCAAGATTATGTGATGTTTGCCAGGGCAAATTCTGTGTGCACTCTTGCCCTGCAAAATGCTATGTCATTGAAAACAATCAGGTAGTGTTTCACTATGAAGACTGTGTAGAGTGCGGGTCCTGCTTTATAGTATGCGATAGCAAAGCAATTGACTGGAACTATCCGAGAGGCTCTTTCGGTGTCACATATAAGTATGGATAGATCATTCTTTGTTCAGTTCATAGTAAATATGGCTTACTTCAGGCATAATAAGTTCTTTGACTGCACTTGCAATAGCAGCAGGTGATCCAGGCACTATAAACACTATCTTTTTATTTATCAACCCCGCAGAAGCCCTGCTCATCATTGCTGCACTGCCAATCTCTCTGTAACTTATCATTCTAAATAACTCTCCGAACCCATCAATATTTTTTGTAAAGTATGGTTTAATTGCCTCTATGGTAAGATCAAATCTGCTCAATCCCGTTCCTCCGTTTACTATCAGAAAATCACAATTTGCCTCTAATACTGCCTCTCTCAACATTGCAATATCATCTTTTACCACTTTATAATATGAAAGTTTATGAACTTTAGAAATCAGTTCTATTATTAGCTTTCCAGAGTCATCTGTTTTTTCATTTCTAGTGCTGCTAGCAGTTATTACTCCAAATGTCAACACGTACTCATGTTCTTTATGATCTTTCACGCTCATAGTTTATCATACTCTCTCTTAATTTCATTATAAGTATCCTCGATCGCCTGGCTAATCACCCTCGTATCTGAGAATACGGGCATAAAATGCGTGTCACCATTCCATCTTGGAACTATGTGAACATGCAAATGATCTTTGAATCCCGCACCAGCGACAGTTCCTATATTTATCCCAACATTGAAACCATCAGGGTGCATTGCGTTTTTGATAGCCATGATGATCTTTTGCATAAATACCGTAATCTCATTTAACTCGGCAGTAGTAAGCGACTCTAATTCAGCTACATGCCGTATTGGAGCTATGAGCACATGACCTGGATTGTAAGGATATTTGTTCATAAGCATTAGAGCGTGCTCAGTGCTGTCAATTATTATGTTTTTTTCTTTTTCAAAAGCAGTGCAAAATATGCACTCATCTGTTTTTCGGATAATTTATCCTTTTTATATCTGATATTATTGTTAGCGTTGGGCCTGGCTCTGATATTTAAAGGAAAAACAGTCTGGAAAATTTTATTTGGAATACTGGGAGCATATATAGGAGCTGTGTTTTCGTTAAGCATAATGGATATGTTACATTACACAAAAATACCAGTATTGATTATTGCGGCTGCAGGAGCAGTATTAGGTGCAATACTGCTATTATTTTTAGTGCGCTTATCACTGTCTGCCGGATTTGCGTATATTACATACTTAGTAGTATCTTTACTATCCGGGCACAATTTTATTGTTGCCATTGTTGCTGCGTTAATTGCGTTTTCAGTTGCATATATACTTTATAATAAGATCATAGTGATACTTGCTGGGCTCATAGGTATGGTTATATTATGGTTTGTATTTTTAAGATTTGGGGCATCTGGTTCAGTATCTGTACTGTTAGCGGTTATAATATTTGCAATCGGGATGTACCTGCAATTTACAGAAAAGTCAAGAATTCGCAAAAACGCGCTGCGCAAAAAAGAGCAAGAACAGATATACATGCAACAATAGCCCACTGCAATTCGATTGTTATAAAAAAATAGACCGCAGGATGTGGATCAGGAGAGAACAATATTTTTAATCCTAAGCCTTGTTTTTAAGATATTATATATCCCTGTATCTGCTTTTTTCCTGTTTTTGGCTTAAAAATTTTCAAATTATGTCAGTAAAATAATTGTCATAGAAATTGAAAATTTTAGAAAACTATTTATTTCAATTTTTTATTGTGATATTATGAAATTTGGTGTAATTGGAATTGGTAACCATGCTCAAAAAAGAGTAATGCCTGCTATTTTTAATACTAAAAATGAAATTGAAGCAATATATAGTCGTTCAATCGAGAAGGCAATTAAGTTATCGAGAGAATATCATTCTAAGCCTTTTGATAATCTGGATCATTTTTTAGATCAGGAATTTGAGGCATTGTACATAGCCTCTCCTAACTTTCTACATTATGCGCAAGCTAAAAAAGCACTATTAAAAAACAAACATGTACTTTTGGAAAAACCTATGACTTTGAAAAACGAAGAGGCATTAGATCTTGTCAATACAGCCAGAGATAGGAAATTGAGCTTAGCTTTGGGATTTCATCTGCGATTTAATCCTGCAGTGGAGAAAATAAAGAATTTACTGCCTCAGATTGGAAATATTACTTATATTTATGGATCTTGGTCATGGTACTCTTCTGGCAGAGCTATAGATCCAGACAGAACATGGTGGTTTGAGGAAGATAAGGTAGGTGGAGGTCCAGTAATGGGTACAGGCGTGCATGTTATAGATACTATAAATAATGTGTTATCAAGGTACCCGGACTCTGTTTTTGCGATGAGAGACCCATCAAAGGCCATTATAGAAACCACAGAATATATCACACTTAGATATTCTAATATCTTAGCAACAGTTTTAGCATCTAGAAATATAGCCAATCCTGACAACAGCCTGATAATATATGGTACTGATGGTACATTGATAGCCAAAGATTTTTTTAATACTGAAGTTTCAGGATCTTTGATTTTTAATAAGAATAAAAAAGAAGAGCAAAAAATTGAAAAAGTGAACATGTACGAAGCGGAAATAGTTGATTTTATAAATTTAGTAAAAGGCAAGCACACAAAGATAGCAAAAGGTATTGATGGCTATCAGGTTGTAAAAATTGTTAATGCAGCATATGAATCAGATCTGGAAAATAAAAGTATAAGCATAAAAAATGATTAAGGCATTTGTTAACGCAAAAATATACGTATCATTTAAGCCTTTAAAAATTACAGATGCACTGATAGTCAAAGATGGCAAAATCGCAGAGCTTGGCTCTGATAAAATCAGAGATTTTGGCGGTATAGAGATTATAGATCTTCATAGAGCCATAGTAATGCCAGGATTTGTGGATGCGCACATGCATCTTGATGAGCTTGGCGAATATCTGAACATTCTGGATCTGAGAAATGTAAGATCTATTAAAGAGATGCAAGAAAAACTTAAAAGTGTTGAGAGTAAAGATTGGATAATTGGGCATGGCTGGGATCAAGAGCTGTTTGAAGAGCAGCGCTGGCCTGATCGCTTTGACCTAGATCAGGTCATTAAAGACAAGCCAGTATTTTTGAGCAGAGTTTGTTTGCATGCGGCAGTATTGAATACTAAGGCTTTAGAGCTGTTAGGACTATTAAGTTCAGATTACGGTCCTGAATATTTAGTTCGTGATGATCGTGGAATTACGGGTATAGTTAAAGAACAAGCGTTTGAACAGGCTAGAAAAAACATAAAAAAAGACGTGAAAAAATATATAATTGATGGAGCGAATGAGGCTTTGAAGAGGGGTGTTACCTCTGTGGGGTTTGTAAGCTGTAATTCTGAAACCTTAAAAATTTTAGATAAATTGAGAGCAGAGTTAAAAATAAGAGTGCATGTATATATTAATTATGAGGCCCTGGACGTTTTGAAGGAGTTTAAAAACAGTGAGTTTTTAAAAATCAACGGAATAAAACTATTTATTGATGGATCTCTCGGTGCTAGGACAGCGTGGTTGTCCAGTTCCTATGCAGATGCTGAGACATCCGGAAATTTAGTGATAGATGAACATGAATATTTTAGAATTTGCAGGAAGATGGACCAGCAAAACTTGCAAATAGCCACACATGCTATCGGAGATCGTGCACTGGATCTAGTATTGGACACTTATGCACTATTAAAAAATAAGCACAGAATTGAGCATGCCTCGATAATACGCAAAGATCAAATTTTAAAAATCAAGGATACTGGCGCTACGATCGTAACACAACCACACTTTGTAATCACTGATTTCTGGATTTTAAACAGAATTGGAGTGGAAAGAGCAGAACAAGCATATCCATTTAGAACATTAATGGAAAATAATATTCCTGTTGCGTTTTCTACCGATGCTCCTGTAGAGCCCATAGATCCATGGCAAACAGTATATTCAGCAGTTACAAGAGGGAAATATGATAAAATACCATTATATGAAGCATCCAGATCGCAGATATTGAGCCTTGATGATTCTTTATACTTTTACACCAAAAATGCAGCTAAGGCATTGTTAGATGAAAACATTGGTTCTCTGGAACATGGGAAATATGCGGATTTTATAATATTGAACAAGGACCCGTTTCATGTAAGCAAATCGCAATTATGTGACATAAAGGTAACAGGAACATATGTGGCAGGTGAAAAGATAGCATTATAAAGATAGATAGAACAAAATGGAAGATCTGCATGCATGGAGAGATGTAGAAGTGTGTGTTGCCACTATTGAGACAACGATAACCGCAAAAATAAAAACGAGAATACTAAAAGCGGAAAAACTTAAAATATCCGTGTGCGATTATTAATAATGAGCAGAAAAAGTAAGAACTGCTGGTGAAGATGGGCATTGCTGAAGATCTGTGCAGGGAAATATGCGGTGGAGGATAGGATATCAGTGCTGGAAAAATATGGATTTAGTGCGGAAGAAAGTATATATTTTGAGCAGTGTTGCCAGTAACTTAAGAATCTCTTAGATCATCGCTGAGCCGCATTTTGTAGTGTCACTGACTAAGCCCAGAAATTGGTAGAGGTGTAAAAACATGGCAATGAAAAAGATAATAATATGTTATGACGGATCAGACTTTGCAAAGCGTGCAGTAGATTTTGTGGTATCAAATATTGTAACTGCAGATACAGAACTGCATTTAGTATATGTTGGAGCTATTAAGTTCGGAGAGACGGTTAGTTATATGAATGTGGAAGAGAAAATGCTGAAAATGGTAAGAGAGAATGGAGAGAAAGTGTTGAATGAAGAATATAAGAAAATTGTGGAAAAGTTCAAAAAAGTGACTGTAAAATATCTAGAAGGAACTGATATAGCAGATGTGATTTTAGAATATGCAAAATTGATAGGAGCAAACTTGATAGTTGCAGGCAGTAGAGGCATGAGCATCTGGGCAGGAGCGCTGCTGGGATCGGTAAGTCAAAAATTGGCTGTTAAATCTCCAGTACCTGTACTGATCGTAAAATAAAGAAAAATTTAAAAAAATAAAAAAAATTAAAGTATAACGCTGTTTCCACTCAGCGTTACGGTTATTGAGACATTGGCGCCATTCACTGTTATTGTTGCGGGCACTGATGAATATATACCGGTCGGAGTGAGAATAAAGACATAGTATGAGCCGTTAGGAACTTGGAAATTCAATGTATTTGATGTGTTAAATGCAGAATATAAGAATAGATGATTCTGAGTGTTTGAGTACAGGAATGCCATCACTGGAGTGTTAGACAGTCCTGATACTGTAATTGTTACATTGTAATATACTGGTACTATAGGACTGTAATCTCCACCAATTGCTATCAATCCAAATACATCAAATGGAGTTGGCATGCCGGCTGTGTAATAGCTCCAGTAGTTTCCAGACTGAGTGGCTTGGTTCATTATGTTACCCGATAACTGGTATCCATTCACTGTGTTGACTATGCTGGCAGACTCAGCCATAGACGAGCATTGAACTGCCCCAGTTATAAAAGTTATTGCCTGCTACCAGATCATTCGTGCTGTTCCATAATATTATGTTTGCCACAGGGAAATCATACATGAACAGGTTATATGAGAACCAGCCGGTTACATAATTGGCATGGTATATGGAAACGTGAGAGGTATTATATAATTGAATTTGCAGGTAGTTGTATGTAGGTAGATTGAAGTAAGTTGCGATATTTGATGCGGTAGTGCCGAAGTTGATGAAGAATGTTGGAGGACTGTTAATCGATATATATACATTGGTGTTCAGAATCAGCAATCCTGGAAACACAGGAAACGCATAATCGTTCAACTGACTGAATAATGAATTTAACGATCCATACTGATTATTTTCAAGCACGTATGGATTATTGATAGTACCGTTACCAGCCATTGAAAGCGCAGCGACCTGTGCATTGTCAAATGCGAATAAAGGTGTATATATCCCCATTGCAGTGTTTTTTACCATACTTATATTCAAAATAGTGGAACTGCTGAAAGTCAGGCTTACAGGATTATAGTTGCTTAATAGTAGCTCAGCACTGTAAGTGCCGGTAGGTAGCTCATAGGATACCTTCCCTGAAGTGCCTATTGCAGCCCACTGTGCGGTTGAAGCGTTAAATGTTGATCCGGGGCTTATGAACATAAATGCATTTGAAGGAGTCACAGTTCCTGAGATCTTAATATTGCCAGATCCAGATGATACACCCCATAAAGGAGCTAATATGGAAGGTCCAGTGGTAAGTTCTGCAGTGGGAGTTACACCATTCCATGATGAAGAAACACCGAGGCTTGTTTCACCTGTATCCGAACCAAAGTTGTATGCAGATGGTACTGCAGTATATCCTGTAGATGACAGGTAATTAAGGTGCATTGTGGCATTGGCATTAAACACGTTTGTTGTGCTCCCGCCGCCAGGACCGCCGAGCATTATTTCAGCATCATACAGCAAATAACCATCAGGCGTGACCTCATGTTGGTGGAACTGGAATGCCATCATAGCTGTACAAAGAGTTAGGTGTGAACAAAAACTGGTTGCTTGAAAAGTTCCAGATATTGTCTATTAACTCTAATGTATGAGTTCTAACAGAGTAAAACACTACGTTTTGGTTCCAGAACACATAACTGTTATTTCCAAACAGTGTTACATTTCTAAGAACTGTGTTTAACTGAAAACTCAAGCTGTAAGGACCATCATCATCCAGATAAAACACATTAAGGTTGTTTACCGTGATAGATCCTTCAAAGCTGGTAGTGTTTAATACAGTTCCAGTTAAAACCCCACTGTTATTCATCAATCCAAAATAACCTAATCCCATTGGTGCTGGAGCTGAGCCGTATAATGGAGATATAGTATTGCCATTTTTCACATATTTTGCATTAAAATTTGGTAAATACGCATATTTAGCAGGAATACCATTCTCTTTTAATGAGTTTAGCACCTTCTGGGTCATTGTCGATCCTTGTGTGTTTGATATTTGATATGTCTGTGCATGGCTCGGTGTAGCCGAAGCATTTGCAGACATTACCAAAAAACCAGAACTCAAAAAGACGACGACTACTGCTATAGACAGTAGAACTTTCAATATATTTGCCTTTTTTCTATTTGTTATGTTACCCATAAATTTCTATATTCATACTATCATATTTAAAGATTTTTGTTATCCTACCATAAATTTATTATCTAATATAAATAAAAATAATTTTTTAAGTTACATTAATTGTGCTTTAATGTTCGATACTGTTTCTACAATCATCAGTTTTTCCATATTTTTAAGGGACCTTTCATGGGCATCCTTATCTCCGGAGGATACAGCATCACTAGCTATGACCGTATAATATCCTCTATTAATTGCTTCTCTTGCAGAAGATTCTACACCTATTTCCGTTGCAATACCAGTAAAGATTATTGTTTCTATTCCTGCATTTCTGAGCATCAGGTCAAAATTTGTGCCAATAAAGATGCTTGCTGTGTTTTTTAATAGAATAATTTCATCTTTTAAAGGCTCAATCTCCAGATCAAACATTTCTTTAGGCATATTTCCGAAACTGGATCCCATCTTGCGAAGCATATACTTCCTTGCCGGAGATTCAAAGTCGGGTGGCAGAGGAGTAATCTTTGTGAAAAATATAGGGATTTTCTTTGCTCTGGCAACAGATATTAGCTCATTTAAATTTTTCATAAAATCAGCACGGTTGAATATGTGTGATACCAGCATTTTTTGTACATCCCAAACTACAAGTGCTGTGTGTTTTGGGTTAATTACATCTTTCAGGGTTTCATAATTCTCTTTGGTCATATTATTTTATTAGTAATATTTCCTATATATATTTTTCTAAGTGCAAATTACCCATGAAGTTTTATCCGCGAAAAAAACAAATAGCTGCATAGTACCGTTAATCCCGCTAAAATGAATGTAAACCAGTATCCTATATAATATGATATATATCCTGATAATAACGCTCCTATCAAAGTGCCGATCCCTATGATTGCACTGTATGCTCCTAGCGATTTACCTCTGTCACTTTCACCTATTGTCTGAAATACCATTACGCTTGAAACTGTGTAATATATTGAGAATCCAACACCCGCAGCGAGAGCATAAAATATTATGTTTGAATAAAAGATAATTGTTTTCATTAAAATGAATATAATGCCAATCATAAAGTAAGAGCCGCCCCTTAAAAACAAAGCGCTATGTAAACCTTTAGAGGTAGAAATAGTATGCAGTTTAGAACCGAGATAATAAAATGTTATGGTCTGAACTATCATGCCTATGAAAATAACCATAAATATTGTGGATTCTGAAAGCCCATTTTGCTCTAGTCCCGCAGGATAAACAGTGTTAAAAAGCCCGGACCCTATAAAAAACAAAAAAATAGCAAAGTAAAGTTTTGAGAGATTGCTGTTGTTTCTTAATTTAAATGATTCTCTTAGCTTAACCATCTTGGTATTTGTTGATTTTATAAACAGTATTGAATTTGTGTACATACGCGATAAAAATGCGGATAGATCGGTACTAAAAATAGACCTATTCATTTTTTTAACAGGCTCAGGTACATAAATAGCACTTGTTACTACTGAAATCAGTGAGATAAAGAACAGTATTAAGATCAGGAACTTAAGTGCTATTACATCCGTTACTACAAATGCAAACGCGAATCCGATAGTTCCGCCAACACTTCCAGCTAATTGCAATTTTGAAAATACACTGCTCCAGAAATCTTTAGGTGAAGTTTCCATAACCAGCAAACTCAGTGGAGCAGCATTTGCAGTGATAATAAACGAATAAAGTGTGTAAATCAATATTATACCCACTATATTATTTATAAAATAGAGAGCGAGAAGCGATCCTGCAAGCCCTATATACGAAATAATTATCTGGGCTCTTCTTCTCTGGTACCAGTCTGAAATTTTGCCCCAAATATAAGATGCTGGAATTGAAATAACAGTTCCTGCAGTTATGGCATATGATGCTTCAATAACTCCACCACCAGACTCTAATATGTAGAGCACGATTATTGTGGATAATGGGCTCATGGCTATGTTTGCAAATATAGTGTTATAAATCCATTTTAGATCGTATTTATCTTCAGTTTTCAGAGATGTATAGCTCATGGCTTTTTAGCGTTAATTAAAAAACAATATTTAACTTTTATTAGCATTTTAACGAAACTTCAGAAACTAGGTATTTTAGAAAATACTCATAAAAGATAAATAATACTTCCTCTTTCTATATTTTATGCTCAGCAACGCCGGTAGAAAACTCATACTTTTCACAACATCTTTAGCTGCGTTTTTGTCTCCATTTACATCAAGCTTGATCTCTTTCGCAGTACCTAAAATAGGACAGACTTTTCACGCAAATTTCACAGAGGTGGTATGGTTACCTCTGAGTTTTTTGATTGCGCTAGCATCGTTCATGATTCTTTTTGGAAAGATATCTGATGAATATGGAAGAGTTAAGTTTTTCAGGCTGGGATTTATAATATTCTTGATTGGATCTTCGCTTATCTATTTTGCAGTCAATATCTATATGCTCATAGCACTGGTGTTTTTTACTGGATTGGGAGCAGCGTTCATAGGCACAAATTCAACAGCTATAGTCAGCCACATATATCCTCAACATATTCGTGGTGGGGCACTGGGGATTAATGCCATGTCTGTATATCTTGGATTAACCGCAGCACCATTTCTTGGCGGTGTATTAATACAGTATTTTGGCTGGCGCTCAATATTTCTTATAAATATACCAATCGCACTAATTGGCCTGGTAATATCTTTTTCTTCTATGAAAAACTTGGATATCAAGGGAAAAAGAGTAAAGATCGATGTGAGAGGCGCAATAATATTTACGACCGGAATAGTCTCTACAATTTTGTATTTGAGCGTATCTCAGATTTATGGTTGGATCTCAATGATATATCTATTAATAATTGGGATAGCACTTTTGGCTATATTTGTTATACTTGAATCTAAAACTGCAAATCCCCTTCTGGACATCTCTCTCTTTACTAAAAACAGGACATTTAGTGCATCCAATTTTACAGCTTTTTTAAATTATATCAGCACTTTCTCAATAGTGTTTGTGTTCTCAATTTATCTGCAGATTATATTGAAATATAACCCATTTACTGCTGGTCTTATCTTAGTAGCAGAGCCGATATTCATGGTGATATTCTCTCCTATCAGCGGTAAACTTTCTGATAGATATGGTTCAAGAGAGATCGCTGCTATCGGAATGGGTATCATTGGAATCTCCTTTTTGATACTTTCATTCATAGCCATAAAATCTGTATGGGGTATAATAATACCATTGAGCATG
>JABEBX010019183.1_pt1 | contig 12279 bp, 15 predicted proteins | sample 7245971 | NCBI WGS metagenome assembly JABEBX01 (sample SAMN14506365, study PRJNA622280) | hot springs metagenome | biome: hot spring [ENVO:00000051]|acidic hot spring [ENVO:00002120]; feature: spring [ENVO:00000027]|sediment [ENVO:00002007]; material: sediment environment [ENVO:01001048]...
TTCCGCTACCTGTTCGCAGCGGGCGGGGTGTTTGCCGAGCGGCTGAAAGAGACGCAGCAACGCTGGGGCGAAGACCCGCTAGTGGCGGAAATGCTTGCTTTCGCCGCCGTCCCTGGCCGCCGCGGACTGATCCGTGCCGCGCTGGCGGCAGAAGCCGATGAGGAGTGAGCGGCGGCGGCGCTGGCGCCATGGCTGAAGGGGAGAAGGGCTGCCTTGGCATCCTCGCTGGCGGCGGGCCGTTGCCGGGGCGGGTGGCGGCGGCGGCTGCCGCTGCCGGGCGGTCGGTGTTTCTTGTCGGCCTCGAAGGCTTTGCCGAGGCCGACGTGCTCGCCCCTTGGCCGCACGCCTCGGCCCGCCTTGGTGCCGCCGGACGGATCCTTACCCTGCTGCGCGCGCACCACTGCCGCGACCTCGTGCTGGTGGGGCCGGTACGCCGGCCGTCGCTGCTCGATCTCCGCCCCGACGCCGAAGGGACGCGCCTGCTCGCCCGCGTCGGCCGCGCCGCCTTCGCCGGCGACGACGGGCTGCTCGCCGCCGTGGTGCGGGTGCTGGGTGAGGAAGGGTTCCGCGTCCTCGGTGCGCACGAGATCCTGACCGAGGCGGTGGGACCGAAGGGGCTGTTGTCACAGGCCGCCCCCGACGCTGCGGCCTCAGCCGACCTCGCCCGCGCGGTGGCGGTGGCGCGTGCTCTCGGCCAGGTGGACGTGGGCCAGGGCTGCGTGGTGCAGCAAGGCATCGTCCTCGCCGTGGAGGCGGCGGAAGGCACCGACGCCATGCTGGCCCGCGCCGGGCAGTTGCGCCGCCCTGGTCCCGGTGGTGTACTGGTCAAGCTGGTCAAGCCGGGGCAGGAACGCCGCGCCGATCTGCCGACCATCGGCCCTTCCACCATCCGCGCGGCGGCGGCGGCGGGGCTGCGCGGGGTGGCGTTCGAGGCGGGCGGCACCCTGCTCGCCGGGCGCGAGGCGACGATCGCCGCTGCCGACGCGGCGGGACTGTTTTTGCTCGGGATCGATCCCAACGAAGGAGAGTGACGATGGCGGATGCCCAGGGCTACAGTTTTCTGCATACGATGATCCGGGTGGGCGACCTCGAGCGCAGCGTGGCCTTCTACACCAAGCTGCTGGGGATGCGGGAACTGCGCCGCCGCGACGTGCCGGAGGGCAAATACACGCTGGCCTTCGTCGGCTACGCCGCCGAGGAGAGCGGCGCCGGGGTGATCGAGCTCACCTACAACTACGGCGTTTCCCACTACGAACTCGGCACCGGCTTCGGTCACCTGGCCATCGGCGTGCCCGATATTTTTGCCACCTGCGAGCGGCTGCGGGCCGCGGGGGCGAAGATCACCCGCGAGCCGGGGCCGGTGAAGTTCGGCAGCACGGTCATCGCCTTCATCGAGGACCCGGACGGCTACAAGATCGAACTGATCGAGCGCGGCTAAGGGGCAGGCGGTGGAAGCGCTGGAGGCGGCCGATCTCGAGCTGATCGCTGCCGCGCGCGCGGAGATGCGCCGACACTACCGGCCGCAGTGGCACACGGTGGCGGCAGCGATCCGCGACGGCGATGGCCGCATCTGGACCGGCATCCACCTCGGCGCCACCGTCGGGCGGTTGGACATCTGCGCCGAGGTGGTGGCGCTCGGCCGGGCGTTGGTGGAAGGAAGCGGCACGCTGACCACGGTGGTCGCCGTCCGCCACCCGAAGCCGGAGGAGGCCTTGCGCGAGATCGCCGTCGTTCCTCCCTGTGGCGCCTGCCGGGAATTGCTGCTCGATTACGCCCCCGACGCCAAAGTGATCCTGCCCGGCGGCGGCAAGCTGCCGGTCAGGGCATTGTTGCCGATGCCCTATCGCCGCTAGTGGCGAGGGTCGGCATCTGCAGCAACTGCGCCGCACGCGCGTCGCCGGCGGCGGCGGCCTTCTCGAACCAGGCGTGGGCGCGGGCGGGGTCGTGCGGCGCGCCGCGGCCCTCGTCGTAGGCCTGGCCGATCAGGCGCATCGCCTCACCGTCGCCCTGGGCGGCGGCACGGTGCCACCACGCCAGCGCCTGCCGCTCGTCCTGGGGGACGCCACGGCCCTGGTCGTAGAGCGAGCCGATGGCGGTCATCGCCGGGGCATAGCCGGCCGCGGCGGCTTGGCGGAAGCGGCGCATCGCCGCCTGCGGCTCTTCCGGACCCAGCTCGCCATCGAGGAGAAGCTGGCCGAGGCGGTAGGCGGCGCGGGCATCGCCGGCGGCCGCAGCCTGGGTGAACCACGCCGCGGCCTGCTTTGGGTCTTGCACCACCCCGGTGCCGCCCTGGGCTGCGATCTCGCCCAGCAGGTAGGCGGCCTCGGCGTTGCCCTTCGCCGCCGCCGGCCGCAGCCAGGTCTCGGCGTCGGCGAAGTCGCGGATCACTCCGTCGCCGTCGAAATAGAGCCGCCCCAGCGCGGCCCCGGCGGTGGCATCCCCTGCTTTGGCTGCCTGCTCCAGCGCCGCATGCGCCACCCGCCAGTAGTGCGCTTGCACCGCCGCCAGACCTTGGGCAGTCAACTGCTGTGCTGTGGGCGGCGGGGAGGGAGGGTTGGCCGCTTGCGGCGGTGCACCGGCGCAGCCGGCAAGCGGCGCGGCGAGGGTGAAAAGGAGCGGCAGGACGGGGAAACGGCGGCAGGTCATGGGCGCAGCTCCGGGGCTCGTTGATGTGACCCTAGCGCGCGGCGGGCGGGATCGCCACTGCCGCCGCCACTTGGCCGCCGCCTGCGTGACAGCGCGGCAGCGCTGCGCTAGGTGAGACGGGAAAGCGCTTCCGTTTGCCCAAGGATCGAGCGGCCCCATGCTGAGCAGTAACGACATCCGCGCCACCTTCCTCGATTTCTTCGCTCGCAACGAGCACCAGGTGGTGCCGAGCAGCCCGCTGGTGCCGCGCAACGACCCGACGCTTTTGTTTACCAACGCGGGCATGGTACAGTTCAAGAATGTTTTTACTGGGCAGGAGAAGCGCCCCTATAAGCGGGCGACAACGGCGCAGAAATGCGTACGCGCCGGCGGGAAGCATAACGATCTCGACAACGTCGGCTATACCGCAAGGCACCATACGTTCTTCGAGATGCTTGGCAATTTCTCTTTTGGTGATTACTTCAAGGAACAGGCTATATATTATGCCTGGAACCTCGTTACCAAGGAATACGGTCTGCCGTCCGAGCGGCTGCTGGTCACCGTGTTCGCCGAGGACGATGTCGCCGCCGAGCTGTGGCGGCGCATCGCCGGCCTGCCGGAAAGCCGGGTGATCCGCATCCCGACCAGCGACAATTTCTGGCGCATGGGCGATGTCGGCCCGTGTGGGCCGTGCAGCGAGATTTTCTACGACCACGGGCCGGAAGTGGCGGGCGGCCCGCCGGGCAGCGCCGAGGCCGATGGCGACCGCTTCATCGAGATCTGGAACCTGGTGTTCATGCAGTTCGAGGAAGGCCCGCCCGGCACCAGGGTGCCGCTGCCGCGACCGTCCATCGACACCGGCATGGGTCTCGAACGCATCGCCGCCATCCTCCAGGGCAAGCACGATAACTACGACACCGACATCCTGCGCGCCCTCATCCTCGCCTCGGCCGAGGCCACTGGCCAGGACCCGGACGGGCCGTTCCGCGCCAGCCACCGGGTGGTGGCCGACCATCTGCGCGCCGCTGCTTTCCTCATTGCCGACGGCGTGCTGCCCTCGAACGAGGGGCGCGGCTATGTGCTGCGCCGGATCATGCGCCGGGCGATGCGCCACGCCCATCTGATGGGCACCAAGGCGCCGATGCTGCATCTGCTCACCCCGGTGCTGGTGCGGCAGATGGGCGGCGCCTATCCGGAGCTGGTCCGCTCCGAGCCGCTGGTGCGCGAAACGCTGCAGCTCGAGGAGACCCGCTTCAAGGCGATGCTGGAGCGCGGTCTCGGCCTGCTCGCCGAGGAGACGGCGCGCCTGGGCAGCGGCGGCACCCTGCCGGGGGCGGTCGCCTTCCGCCTCTACGACACCTACGGTTTCCCCCTCGATCTGACTCAGGACGCGCTGCGCGAGCAGGGGTTCTCGGTCGATGTTGCCGGTTTCGAGGCGGCGATGGCCGAGCAGCGGGCGCGCGCCCGCGCCGCCTGGGCCGGCTCGGGCGAGGCAGCCACCGAGAGGCTGTGGTTCGAGCTGCGCGAGGCGGTGGGGGCGAGCGAGTTTTTGGGCTACAGCACCGAGACCGCCGAAGGCACCGTCGCAGCCTTGGTGGTGGGCAAGGAACAGGTGGCGGCGGCCGCGGTGGGGACGGACGTGGCAGTGGTGTTGAACCAGACGCCGTTCTACGGCGAGGCCGGCGGCCAGGTGGGCGACACTGGCACCATCCGCGTCCCGGGGCTTGTCATCGCGGTGAGCGACACCCAGCGCAAGGTGGGCGATCTGATCGTCCATTTCGGCCGGGTGGAGGCGGGCGAAGTGAGCGTGGGGCAAGGGGTGGTGGCGGAAGTCGATCACGCCCGGCGGGCGGCAGTGCGCGCGCACCACTCTGCCACCCACTTGCTGCATGCGGCGTTGCGCCGGCGGCTTGGCGAGCACGTGGTGCAGAAGGGCAGCCTGAACGCGCCCGACCGGCTGCGCTTCGACGTCAGCCACCCGGCGCCGATCAGCCGCGAGGACCTCGCCTGGGTAGAGGCGGAGGTGAACGCCCGCATCCGTGAGAACACCGAGGTCACTACCCGGCTGATGACGCCGGAGGCGGCAGTGGCGGAAGGGGCGATGGCCCTGTTCGGGGAGAAATACGGCGACGAAGTGCGGGTGGTCAGCATGGGCGGCGCCGAGGAAGGGGCGAAGGCGTGGTCGGTGGAGCTGTGCGGCGGCACCCATGTTCGCCGCACGGGTGATATCGGCCTGTTCCACATCGTGGGCGAAAGCGCGGTCAGCGCCGGGGTGCGCCGTCTGGAAGCGGTGGCAGGTGCCGCGGCGCTGGCGGTGGTGGCGGAGAACGAGCGCCGCCTCGGCGAGGTGGCGGCGCTGCTCCATACCGGCGTGGCCGAAGTGGCCGAGCGCGTCGCCGCCTTGCAAGAGGAACGGCGCCGACTGGAACGCGAGGTGGCGGAACTGAAGCGCAAGCTTGCCTCGGGCGGCGAAAGCGGGGCGAAAGTGGAGCAGATCGGCGCTGTCCGTCTGGTGGCGCGCAACCTCGGCGAAACGCCGCCGCGCGAGCTGAAAGGGATCGCCGAGGCGATCGCGCAGCAAATCGGCGAGGGCGTGGTGGCGCTGGTGGCGGTGAACGAGGGCAAGGCAAGCGTGGTGGTGCGGGTGGCGCCGGCGCTCACCGACCGCTTCAGCGCCGTCGAGCTGGTGCGCCACGCGGCGGCGGCGGTTGGCGGCAAGGGCGGCGGCGGCCGGCCGGACATGGCGCAGGCGGGCGGTCCCGACGGGGCGAACGCCGAGGCTGCGCTGGCGGCGGTGCGCCAGGCGCTCGGCGGCTAAGGTGGAAGAGGGCGGCAGGGAAGAAGGGCAGCGGCGGTTCGTCGCCGACCAGTACGGGCCACGCGCCGCAGCCTACGTGGCGAGCGCCGTGCATGCCCGTGGCGCCGATCTCGACTGCCTGGAAGAAGAGTTCGCCCACCGACCGGCAGGGCGGGTGCTCGACCTCGGCTGCGGCGGCGGTCACGCGAGCTACCGGGTGGCCGCGCCAGCGCGGCTGGTGGCGGCGTGCGACCCGACCGTGGCCATGCTGGGCGCGGTGCGGACGGAAGCGGCGGCGCGCGGTCTTTCGGGCATCGTCGTCGTTGCCGCGGCGGCGGAACGCCTGCCGTTTGCCTCCGGCTGTTTCGATGCCGTGCTCTCGCGCTTCAGTGCTCACCACTGGCAGGATTTGGACGCGGGCCTGGCTGAGGCGCGGCGGGTGGTGCGCCTTGGCGCCTTCGGGGTGTTCATCGACGTGATTGCTCCCGAGGAGCCGGCGGCGGACAGCCACCTGCAAGCGGTGGAGCTGCTGCGCGACCCCGCACACGGCCGCGACTACAGCCTGGGCGCATGGCGGGCGGCCCTGCGCCGCGCCGGCTTCGCCATCGATGCGCTGCGCGCCTGGCCGCTTTGGATGGAATTTTGTTCCTGGTGCGACCGCACCGCCACCCCGCCGGCGGCGCGGCAGGCCATCCGCGCCGTGCAGCAGGCGGCGCCGGACTGGGTGCGGCGGCACTTTGCCGTAAGCGAGGACGGCAGCTTTACCCTGACCGTGGCGCGTTTCGCCGTGCGCGCGGTGTGAAACTGCAGCAGGCGCGGCAACAGCCGCAGCAATTGGGCCGCCGGGGTGGAAATGATCGCGGCGCAGGGAAGGGTTGCAACGGCGGCAGCCCAGCCTACATGAAATCTGCGACAGGTCGGTCTCGGGGCCGATTTGCGCCGCGAGGACCGTCATTTGGTTTGTCATCGCCGCCGGCGCGGGGCCGGTGCGGCTCTGTCGGCCGGTAGTCCTGCGGCCGGGGTGAGGAAGGCGGCGTGCCGCCTTGGCCAGGGGCCAGACCTGTCGTCAGGGGAAAGCCGATGTGGCTGTTTTTGCCACACGGAAGAAGATTCTTTGCCGTAATCTTGCCTTGGAGTGGCGGGAAACAAGCTGCGACCTCCGGGCGAAAGTCATCTGAGGAGATTCCCGTGCGACTGCCTGATGTCCGCAGTGCTGTTCGCCCGCTTTGGGCGCCGGGTGCAGGAGCCCGTTTCGGGGTTTGCGCAGGAAGGCTGCCCCGGGGAGTGGAAGCCTTCATCGCTGGCGGCGATGCCGCCGGCTCGTTACCGATGCCGCGGGCCGCGGAGGAGGAAGGCGAAAGCCCCGCCGATGTCGGCACGCTGTCGGAGGTCGCATGAAACGCCTGGTCATCGTCTCCAACCGGGTGCCAGACCCGGCGGCGGGGGCACAAGCTGGCGGGCTGGCCGTGGCCCTTGGCGGGCTGATGGAGAAGCACGGCGGGCTGTGGTTCGGCTGGAGCGGCCGGGTGACGGGCGCGGGCGAGGCGGAAAGGCGCGGAGTACGGCGCGCGCGCGCGGGCGCGGTGGACTATGCCACCATCGACCTCAGCGAAGAGGAACACCGGCGCTACTACAACAATTTTGCCAACGGCGTGCTGTGGCCGCTGCTGCACACCATGCCGGAGCTGATGCGCTACGACCGCAGCGACGCCGAGGCCTACCGCGCGGTGAACAAGCGCTTTGCCGCCGGGCTCGCGCCGCTGCTTGGCGCCGATGATCTGATCTGGATCCACGATTACCATCTGCTGCCGCTCGCCGCGGCGTTGCGCGGGCGCGGGGTGCGTAACCCGATCGGCTTCTTCCTTCACATCCCGGTGTGCGCGCCGGAGGTGCTGGAGGCGGCGCCGGAGATGGCCGAGCTTTTGCGTGACCTGCTCGCTGCTGATTTGCTCGGCTTCCAGACCGAGGGCGATCTGGCGAATTTTGTTGCTGCGGCGCAGACTCTGGCCGGGGCAACGCGCGGGCCGTTGAACACTCTGCTCTACGCCGGAAGGCGCATCCGCCTCGGCGTGTTTCCGGTAGAGATCGCCGCCGACGAATTCGCCCGCACCGCGGCGGAGATGGCGCATCTGCCGCAGGTGCGCCGCCTGCAACGCTCGCTTGACGGGCAGAAGCTGGTTTTGGGCGTCGAAAGGCTCGACCCGAGCAAGGGGCTGTTGCAACGGGTGGACGCGCTGCGTCGCCTGTTTGCTGCGCGCGGAGAGTGGCGCGGCAGCGTCACTGCGGTGCAGATCGCCGCCATGTCGCGCGAGGGGGTGGAAAGCTACCAGACCTTACGCGCGGCGCTCGACCGCGCCACCGGGGCGCTCAACGCCGAGCTCGGCACCCCCGACTGGCAGCCGCTGCGTCTGGTGGTGCATGGGGTGGCGCGTCCGGTGGTCGCCGGCTACCTCCGCCTGGCGCGAGTTGGGCTGGTGACGCCGCTGCGCGATGGCATGAATCTGGTGGCCAAGGAGTTCGTCGCCGCCCAGGACCCGGACGACCCGGGGGTGCTGGTGTTGTCGCGCTTTGCCGGCGCGGCGCGGCAACTGGAAGCGGCGCTGCTCGTCAACCCGCGCGACCCCGACGCCTTGGCCGATGCTTTGCATACGGCGCTGCGCATGGGGCTTGAGGAACGGCGCGCCCGCTGGCGGGCGTTGTGGGCGGCGATCGCGCCGCGCTCGCCGCTGCTGTGGGGGCAGTCGTTCCTCGCTGCTCTACAGCGCGCCGTGGCGCTCAAAATCCCGGCTATCGCCGCCGGGGAGCGGCTGCCGCTGGCAGCGGGCGAGCGCGGGTATGCGGGGACGGGCGAGCGGCTGCGGCTGTCGGCGCGGCTGTCGTTCGACCTTCATGGCGGCGAACACGAGCCGACTCGCCCCGCCGTGACGGGCAAGCCGGGCCGGCTGCTGAACTGAGACGATCGCTGCCGGCGGGGTAGCGGGCCCGGCCGGTCGCTGCTAAGCACTGGCGCGCAAACGCGCGCGGCCGCCGCGCCGGCGGAAGGGCGCGGCTGGGCAGAGGAAGGACGCGAACATGGCTGACCATGTGTACACGATCGTCGAGGTCGTCGGCTCTTCAAAAACCTCCATCGAGGACGCGATCGCCCAGGCGGTAGCGTCGCTCGGCGGCATGGCCGAACGCTTGCGCTGGTTCGAAGTAGTGGAGACGCGCGGCCATCTGGTGGCTGGCAAAGTGGACCACTACCAGGTGCACCTCAAAATCGGCATGCGCCAGGAAGGCTAGGCCCTGGCGCACGATCCCTGGCCGCGCCCCTCAGCAGTGGGGCAGGGTGGGGCAGAACATCTCGGTCAAAGTCTGGAGAATGACGCGCGCCCGCTCGGAAGCGATGCGGTAGTAGATTGTTGTCGCCTCCCGCCGGGTGGCAACCAGTCCTTCCTCGCGCAAGGTGCTGAGGTGGCGCGAGAGATTGGACTGGGTGAGGCCGAGCCGGCGGCTCAGCTCGCCGGCGGACACTTCACCGTGGACGAGAGAGCACAGCACCGCGAGGCGGTGGCGGCTCGCGATCGAGCGCAGGAAGGCTTCCGCCGCTGCCGCGTGTTCCTGCAGCTCCTCGGGGAAGTGTTCGCTGTCGGTGGGGGAATCGAGATTGGTGGGGGTATCCATCGCTTTGTCCTCCGCGGTACACCCGCGCGGCGCGGCGCTTCTTTGGCCGTCTGCCGCTTCACACTATCAACCATTACTCGAATCGAGGCAAGCGAGGTCGCTACAGAACGGTTGCGCCGCCGGCGGCGGCGGTGTAGAGGAAAGATATATCTTAAGCGCCGGCATCCGCCGAGCGCCCCTTGCCAGCGGAACCCTACCCCATGAAAATCGCTGTCACCAGCCAGAACTTCCGCACCGTCACCGGCCACGCCGGGCGGGCACGCCGCTTTCTTCTCTTCGATGTCGCCGCCGACGGCACCATCACCGAGGCGGGGCGGCTCGATCTGCCGATCGAGCAGAGCTTCCACGAGTGGCGCGGCAGCGCCCCTCATCCGATCGATGGGGTGGACGTGCTGATTTCGGCTGAGTTCGGTGAGGGCTTCGCCGCCCGCATGGCCCGGCGCGGCATCGAGGCAGTGATGACCACCGAGACCGAGCCGCTGGCCGCGGTGCGCGACTACGTGCAGCGGAAGGCGGCGGGCACGCTGCCTGCCTACGCCGGCTGCGGCGGCGGCGGCCATCACGACGCGCATCATCACCACGAGGAAGGCGGCTGTGGCTGCGGCGGCCACCACGACGCGCATCATCACCACGACGAGGGCGGCTGTGGCTGCGGCGGCCACGCCGCCGACTGAAACGGGCCTATTTTTGCCGCACGGCCTGGGCGGCGGCACGCAGAATTGCGGCGACGGCGGCAGTTGCCGCCGCCGGTGCTGGCCCGTGGCCCAGCCGCTCGCGCACCGCGCCCAGCAGCTCCTCCATCGCCGCCAGAACTTCCGTTGGCACGCCGCAGCGCGTCCGGGCGGAAAGCCGGGTCTGCAAGGCGCGCAGGGCCTCCTTGTTGGCGGTGAGCGTCTGTCTTCCCGCCGCTGTTGCCTTATACAGCCGCCGGCCATCGTCACCGGCGCTCGCCGCGGCGAGGCCAAGCTCCTCCAGCGCGGCGAGGGTGGGATAGATCACCCCGGGACTCGGCTGGTAGCCACCGCCGATGCGCTCGGCCAGCGCCTTCATGATGTCGTAGCCGTGGCGCGGCGCTTCGGCGAGCAAGGCTAGGATCAGCAGTCGCAGCTCGCCGGCGTCGAACAACCGCCGGCCGTGGCCGGCGCCCGCATGCCGGCAATTGGGGCGCCGGCAGGCAACGCAGTCCCAGCTGACGAGAGAGGGCCGGGGGGTGGGAGGAGGATCGGTGCGCATGGGGCAAGCTTCTCGCCGCCAGCAAACACGGTGCGATATATCTTGTCCAGTGACTCGCCGGCGTATTGAAAACGGTCTGCCGGAAATGCTATGGAAGGTCTACCCGCCGCGGCGACTGCCCCGGCCGGGCGGAGAAAGGCGATGCACAAGAACTGGGCGGAGTTCCTGTCCGGCTATTCGGCACCGGTGAACGAGCTGCGCAATGTGGCGCCGGAAACGATGCACGGGTTCGGCGCTTTCGCTCGTGCCGCCCACCAGCCGGGCAGCGTCGATGCCAAGACCAAGGAGCTGGCGGCGCTGGCCATAGCGGTGGCGCTGCGTTGCGATCCGTGCATCGCCTACCACGTCCGCGCCGCCTTGCGCCACGGGGCCACCCGCCAGGAGGTGGGGGAGTTCGTCGGTATCGCCCTCGAGCTCTGCGGTGGTCCGGCGGTGTATTATGGCGCCGGCGCGCTCGAGGCTTACGACCAATTCGCCGCCAAGGCCGCCGCGCCTCGCTGAACCGCGGCGAATCTCAAAGGAGACTCGCATGACCCCGAATATCGGTTCCGCCGACCGCATTGTGCGCATCATCCTCGGCATCGTGCTGCTGCTGCTGATCGTCTTCATCAACGGGCCGGCCCGCTGGTGGGGCTTGATCGGGTTGATCCCGCTGGTCACGGCTCTGGTCCGCTTCTGCCCGCTGTATTCGATCCTCGGCTTCAGCACCTGCCCGCGGCAGTAGCGCCTGGGGGGGCGGCGCTCAGCCGCCCCTGAGCGAGCGCCAGATGATATAGGCGGCAACGGCGAACACCAGCGCGGCGAACAGCTGGCGCAAAATGTTGCGCCGGGAAGAGAGGACGAGCGCTGCCTTCATGCCGGCAAAACCGCCGAGCACGCCGCCGGCAAGGAACTCGCCCGCCACTTGCCACGCCACCAGCCCGGACAGGCTGTAGTTGAGGGCGGTGATCAGGCCGAAGGTGCCGACCGCGAACAGCGAGGTGCCGACGGCATTGAGCATCGGCATGCCGGTGGCGAAGATCAGCCCCGGCACGACGAGAAACCCGCCGCCGATGCCGAAGAACCCGGAGAGCAGGCCGACGGCGAAACCGATGCCCAGCACCCGCGCGAGCATCGCTGTCTTGCCCACCGAGGCGGCGGCGGCGCGCGCCGGGCGCAGCATAAGCACGCCGACCGCGATCATCAGGAAAGCGAAGGCGAGGATCAGGCGCTGGCCGTCCATCGCTTTGCCCGCGGTCGAGCCGAGCAACGAGCCAAGGGCACCGGTAAGGGCGAACAGCAGGCCGGGCAACCAGCGCACGGTGCGAGCGCGGGCGTGGGCGAGGAAATTGGCGTAGGCGTTGACCGAGACGGCGAGCGCGCCGGTGCCGATGGCCACGTGCGGCGGCACGCCCACCAGATAGAGCAGCATCGGCGTGGCGAGGATGGAGCCACCGCCGCCGATCAGCCCGAGGGAGAAGCCGACGAAAAGGCCGCAGGCGGCGGCGATCAGGTCAGGAGCAGGGATCAGCATCGGGCCGCCATGGTTGCGCCCGGGACTCTACTGCGCCGGGGCGGCGCTGGCCAGTCACTCTGGCCGGGCGACGCGCACCAGCATTTTGCCGAAATTGCCGCCGCGCAGAACTTGGCGCAGGGCCTCAGGCGCGTTCTCCAGCCCGTCCACCACCGTCTCGCGGTGGCGAAGCGAGCCGTCCTGCACCCAGGGCAGGGCAAGCGCCCGCCATTCCGCCAGCCGCTGCGGCTGGTCGAAGACGATCATCCCCTCGATGCGCACGCGGCGGCTGACGACGAAGCCGAGGTTCGGTCCCGGCGGCAAGTCTTTGTCATTGTACTGGGCAATCATGCCGCACATCACCACCCGCGCGCGCAGGTTCAGCCTGGCGAACGCCGCCTCCTGCACCATGCCGCCCACGTTCTCGAAATAGACGTCGATGCCGTGCGGGCAGGCCTCGGCCAGGGCG
>JABEBX010016851.1_pt1 | contig 12270 bp, 9 predicted proteins | sample 7245971 | NCBI WGS metagenome assembly JABEBX01 (sample SAMN14506365, study PRJNA622280) | hot springs metagenome | biome: hot spring [ENVO:00000051]|acidic hot spring [ENVO:00002120]; feature: spring [ENVO:00000027]|sediment [ENVO:00002007]; material: sediment environment [ENVO:01001048]...
TCAAGCTGCGGGATGTTGGGGTTGGAGTGCGAGAGTACGCGCTCTATACGCCAATTGCGCTGCTGCTTGGATTGGGACTTGGCTTTCTACACTTCCATGCGCGCTGGCCGACGTGGACCCAGGCGGTTACCGCTCTGGGATTTACGTTCCTTTTTATCGCGATCCCGGAGGAGCTGTTCTTTCGAGGGTGGTTGCAGAATCTGCTGGAGAGGCGACTGGGCAGGACGCCGGCGCTGCTGGTGACCTCGGTGCTGTTTGGGCTGGCGCACTTCAATAAGCGCGCGGTGCACTTCAACTGGCGCTATGTGGTGATGGCGGCGATTGCGGGGGTCTTTTACGGGCGGGCCTGGCTTCAGGGCGGGCGTCAGGCAGGGGTTCCGGGAGGGCGTCAGCAGCGGAGGGTGGGCGCATCCGCGATCACCCACGCTCTGGTGGATACGACGTGGTCGCTATGGCTGAGGTGATGCTGGTGCCCGTAGTGGATGTACCCCAGGCCAACGCGCATGTTGCGGATGACGGAGTTGGGGAGGGTGATGGCGATGGTGACGCCGAGGATGGCGTGGGCGATGGCTAGGGGATAGAGGTTGCGGTAGCGGAGAAAGACCAGGCAGGCTGCCAGGCCGAAGACGAAGGTGACCACGGTGAGGACGGGGCTGGGCAGGTGGGCGATGGAGAAGATGATGGCGGTGGCGAAGGCCGCGAGTCCGGCGCTGGGTAAAAGGCGCTGCAGGCGGCGCAGGAAGACGTCCTGCAGGAGAATCTGTTGCACGAAGGACCAGAGGGCGTAGCCGCAGTAGCGCTTGAAGAAGGCGACGGGGCGATGACCAGAAGGGCGAGAAGGTAGAGTGGGCGCTGCAAGGGCCGGTTTGCCCAGATGACGAGCAGGATAAGACCATAGCCGATGACTAGCTCGAAGAGCGCTCGCCGTTTGCTGAGCGTGTGAGTATGTGTGGAAGGGTCAGGGCCGGCGGGCGTGCGTGCCAATCGTGGGGAGGGAGCATCTGCCATGGAAGCGATGGTATTCGCTTCAGGGCGCGGGGAGCAACGGCAAGAACAGAAGCAAGAGCAGAGGCCTCTCCACTCCCGTTTCGACTGTCTCAGGTGCCAGTCGAGAGGGTTCCAAGAGCCTCGCCAGATGCCAGTTTTGACTCGATTGAGGGGGCCGAAGGCCCATGAGCGGACTCACCAGAAACAATATCTGCTTCAGTCGCTGAGGGAATGCCTGGAGCTAAACAGACGTTCGATGAGAGCCTAAAGATGTTGCAGAAAAGGCCTTGCTTGGGGTCGAAATTCGTTCAACCGCATTCCCTCAGGGGCTAAAGCCCGTTGATTCCGTTGCCCTGATGTACGGGCTAAAGCCCGTACCCTTCAAGCTAAAGCGCCCTTTCAAAGCAAAAGAAATCTTAAACAGGCACTACAGCTCCAGTTTGCTCTCTCTGCGTTGCGCGCGCCGCCGGGCATACAGGCGCAGATGGTCCTGAAACATCTCCGCCGGTCCCTCGGCGGAGGGGCCGCGCTGCTGCAGCATGCTGAGTTCGCGCAGAACGCGAACGCCCGCCAGATGGGCGACGCTGAGCGTGCCCAGCTTACGCTGCCGGCGAAGCGCGAAGCGCGAGGCGAAGCCGACGCCAAGACCAGCTTCCACGCAGGCAAGAATTGCCTCCGTCGATCCGAGGACCATGGGAATCTGCAAGTGGTCAAGTTGTAACCCGGAACTGCTCAAAGCTGCCTCTAAAACAGCCCTTGTTCCAGAGCCTTGCTCCCGCATCAGAAGGGGGGCGCGTTGCAACTCTTCCGCGGGGATGGTTGTTCCTGCCCAGGGGTGGTCACTGGGAACAATCAGAACCAACTCGTCCTGCATCCAGGGCTCGATCAGCAGATCGGCCCGGTGTGCCGGACCCTCGATCAGCCCCAACCGTGCGTGACCTGTAGCCACCCGGTCCACTACCTGCTCGGTGTTTGCGCTCTCAAGCTGAAAGGTGACCCCTGGGTGATGTTCCGCAAAGGAAGCCAGCAAGCGCGGCAGAAGGTATTGAGCGACTGTCGTGGAGGCGGCGATGCTGAGCGCGCCCTGCACTCTACCGTCCAGCGCAGCCATGGCATGGGATGCTTCGGCCAGCAGGGCTGCCGAACGATCCGCAAAGTCCAGCAAAGTGGAGCCTGCGGAGGTGAGGCGCACCTTGCTGCCGCTGCGATCAAACAGACGCTGGCAAAATTCGGCTTCCAACGCCTTAATTTGTTGGGTCACCGCGGGTTGCGTGATGTAGAGGGCCTCCGCGGCGCGGCGAAAGCTCTGGTGGGCGGCGACCTCGCGGAAGGCCCTCAGGCGAAAGTTTTCCAGCATAACATCAGCCTCCAGGTTCTGGGCGATTAATCCTTGGAGCCTGTTTCAGATCTTTTGGAGGGGCTTTTGCTCTGAAAGGGCGCGGCTTTAGCCACGCCGCAGGAGCGGATAAGGCAGTTGCGACTTCAGTCTCTGATGGAATGTCTGGAGCGGAACAGACGTTCCATCAGAGACTGAAGTGGATACGGGAAAAGGGTTTACTTCGGTCGAAATCCGCCCAGCCGCATTCCCTCAGTGCGAAGGCCCGCTATTGCTTTTATGTACGGGCGAAAGCCCGGACCCTTCACGCCAAGGCCGCGCCCTTTCAAAGCAAAAGCTCCTCCAAGCGAAGTCTTAAAATAGACTCTTAGTGGCCATAGCCCTCCGCGGAGGCTGAAACTTTTCCGCGGGATTGCCCGTAGGCGATTCCAAAGTAGATGGTTACCAGCACGACGCCGAGGATCCACCATATGAGGCCAACGTGCAGGGCATGGGAACCGGTGATAGCCTTCGCGATCGTGATGTCGCTCGCGCTTCCATTGGTCGATGGCAGAATTGCAGGGAACAAGCTCGCTGCCGCGCCGCAGAGCATGGAGACCAAAAATACGCAGGATGCGAGAAAGGCACTGAGCGGACGGCTGCCGCGGAGGTATAGCGCGATCAGAAGCAAGCTGACAATCACGGCAGCCGGCACAAGAAAGCTTGCCGGATGCGCGATGTAGTTGTGCAGCGAATCGGGTCGAGCGATGACCGTTGCCGGGATGCAGAGAAGAACGCAGAGCGCAACTGGAGCAATCAGAGCGTTTGCAAGGCGGTTCGATCTCCGGTACATCTCGTTCTCGGTCTTGTACGCCAGGTAGAGTGCGCCATGCATGGCGAGCGCAAGTAGCGCGGTAACGCCGCCGAGTACGGTATACCAGTCGAGGATTCCGGGGTTTACGCCCGTGCGCCAGTTCGTCCACAGCGGCAGATAGAAGTAGTTGTCTGGCCCGATGGGCACGCCGCGGATCACATTGGCGAGAGCGGCGCCGAGGAAGATGGCGAGAAGAGAACTGGCAAAGACAAAGACTCCGCCCCAGGTAGCTTTCCAGATCGGATCCTGAATGTGGCCTCGCAACTCTACTGCTAGCCCACGGAGAATCAACAGCCAAAGCACAATCATCAACGGCATATAGAAGCCGCTGAACGATGAGGCGTAGGCCAACGGAAATGCGAAAAACAGCGTGCCGCCGCCAGCCAGCAGCCATACTTCATTTCCGTCCCATACCGGACCGATGGCCTGTAACGCCTGGCCCTTCTCGGCTTCGGTCTTGGCAACAAACGGAAAGACGATGCCCACGCCAAGATCGAAGCCGTCAAAGACGACATAGGCGGACAACATTACAGCGACAATCCAGAACCAAAGTGTTCCCATGATGCACCTCGTTAGGAAGTAGGAGATAGAAGGCAGGAAGCAGGCAATCGTTAAGGCAGGTGGCCAATCCATGCGTGTTCTCCGCGGATGAGAAAGGCCCCGGAACCTGTACCAGCCGTGATCATCGATGCTGAGACCGCCCTCGATGCTGCTTCCTGTTTTCTATTTTCTATTCCTATTTTCTATTTTCTGTTTCCTATTACTTGCTTGCTTCCTGCTCCGGTCCCTGCTGGATAATGTTCCAAGCGAGGAGTATCCAAAGGATGGAGAGCACGGTGTACAACCCCATGAATCCGATCAGCGTGAAGAGACTGGTTCCGGTGCTGATGTGTGGCGAGTTGCCGGAGGAGGTTCGCATGAGACCGTAAACCAGCCATGGTTGCCGTCCGACCTCAGCCGTTATCCACCCCGTTATATTAGCAATGTAGGGAAGTGGGAAGCTGAGCATAATGGGCCACAGAATCCAGCGTGTCTTGTAGAGGGAGCCACGCCAGAGAAGGAATCCCGCAATCACCATCAGCAGCGCAAAGTAGGTTCCCAAGCCCACCATGATGTGATAGGTGTAAAACAGCAGAGGCAAGGCGGTGGGCCATTGGTCGGTGGGAAAGGAGTCGAGCCCCTGCACTTCAGCGGTGGTTGTTCCGTAGATCAGGAAGCTGAGAACCTTGTTGACTGCCAAGGGGTTATCGATTTTCTGCTGCCGGATGTCAGGCTGCCCGAGCAGCACGATGGGGGCGCCTTGTTGGGAGTGGAAGAGCCCTTCCATGCCTGCCACCGCGGCGGGTTGGTGCTTGGCCATGTATTTGCCGTGGAGGTCGCCGGTTGGAAAGACCTGTGCGACGCAGGAGATGAGGCCCGCCGTCACTCCAACCTTCAGGAAGATGCGTCCAAAGTCTTCCTTACGCTGTTGCAGCAGATAAAGCGCGCCAACGGCCGACATGACGAACGATGCGGTGACCACGGCGCCAGACATGGTGTGCGCGTACTGCAGCCATGCCCATGGGTTCATCATCAGAGCCCAGAAGCTGGTTAGTTGGAATTCACCATTTGGCAGCAGTTGGTAGGCGACCGGATGCTGCATCCAGGCATCGGTGACGATGATGAAGAAACCAGAGGCCCACGACCCAAGGAAGACCATGAACGCGGAGGCCCAGTGGGCTCTCTTCGAGAGGCGTTTTTCACCAAAAAGAAACAAACCGAGGAAGGAGGACTCCATAAAGAAGGAGAACACCCCCTCCATTGCCAGGGGCTGGCCGATGATGCCGCCAGTACGCCGTGAAAACTCCGACCAGTTGGTTCCGAACTGAAACTCCATCGGGATGCCGGTGACGACGCCTAGCAGGAAGTTGATGGCGAAGATTCGCGCCCAGAAACGAGCAGCAGCGTTATAGCGCTCATCGTTGGTGCGCAACGCCATCGTCTTGAGCACAACGATGAGCAGCGCCAATCCCATGGTGAGCTGTGGAAACAGGTAGTGGTACGTGACGGTAAAGGCGAAGTGAATCCGGTCAAGCGTTAGCGCATTCATATCTATGGCATCCTTCAGTCAGTGAGGTTCCTTCAGTCAGCAAGGCTCAGCAGGAGGGGAAGAGGCTCACCCCATCCATCCGTAAAAGACGCGCATGGATGAGGCTTTCGCGTGGAATGGGACACCCAGCGTAGGAACCGGATGCCGGAAAAGGTATCGAGAACAGCTGCTCTCAGGGCCGAGCAGCTATGTTTGTCTTATCTCTCCATGTATCAGTATAGAAGTATAGTGCGGGAATGGCGAGTGGCGCCAGGACTGCGCACGCAATGGAACCGGCTATCAAGGAGATCGCCAGCCCCTGGAAGATTGGATCGGTCAAAATCACCGAGGTGCCGAGCACGACCGCTCCGGCGGTAAGCAGGATGGGCCGGAAGCGCACCGCGCCCGCGTCAATCACGGCTTCGCGGAGCGCAAATCCCTCTCGGCGCCGAATCTCGATGAAGTCCACCAGAATAATCGAGTTGCGCACGATGATCCCGGCCCCGGCGATGAATCCGATCATCGAGGTCGCGGTAAAGAACGCGCCCATCAATGCATGCGCCGGAAGGATGCCGATCAGCGTCAAGGGAATTGGAGTCATAATGACGAGCGGCGTAAGGAATGATTTGAACCAGCCCACAACCAGGACATAGATCAGGACGAGAACCACCGCGAAGGCCAGACCCAAATCGCGGAAGACCTCATAGGTGATCTGCCACTCGCCATCCCACTTGAGCGAGTAGTGCTGCGTATCGGTGGGCAACTCGGTCGAGTACTGGGTGACTGGCATGCCGTCCGGAGCTTTCAATTCGGCAATCTTCTTCTTCATCTTGAGGATGGCGTAGACGGGGCTCTCTTCCTTCCCCGAGACGTCGCCGACAACAAAGACAACGGGCAGCAGATTCTTGTGCATGATCGGCTGCTCGATGACGCCCTTGGTGACGCTGCCAAGACTTCCGACACTTACCGGATTTCCGTTCGCGGTTGCGAGCTGAATGTTCCGGATGGAATCCAGACCGGTGCGGAGCGGGCGGTCAAGCTGGAGGTTGATCGGAATGGTTTCGCGTGAGCGTGCGTCATGCAGAAGGCCGATCTCACGGCCCTGGACCGCGTCGTTGACGTTGGCGACGATCTGTTGTGTGCTGAGCCCGGCCAGAGCCGCCTGCGCGGAGTCGATATGGAGGTTGTACTGAGCTTCGGGCGCCACAACGTACCAATCGGCATCCACAACGCCGTCCGTATGTTCGAAGATGTGCTTGACTTGTTTTGCCAGAGCGATCTGCTTCTGGTAGTTGGGGCCATAGATCTCAGCTACGAGCGTCTCCAGCACCGGCGGGCCGGGCGGGACCTCGGCCACCGCGATCCGGGCTCCGGCAGCGTCGGCAATCTGCTTGAGGGATGGGCGTAGGCGTTTGGCGACGTCGTGGCTCTGCGCCTTGCGTTCATCGCGCGGCTTCAGGTTCACCTGGATGTCCGCCTCGCTGGGACCGCCACGCAGATAGTAGTGGCGCACCAGGCCGTTGAAGTTGAACGGAGCTGCTGTCCCGGCGTAGACCTGATAGTTGATGACATCCGGGTCGGCCGCGATTCGCCGGCCCATCCGTTGCGCCACGGCCGCCGTTTGTTCGAGCGTTGTTCCCTCCGGCATGTTGAGAATCACCTGGAACTCGCTCTTGTTGTCGAAGGGCAGCATCTTTACGATGACCGCCTTGAGCGGCACGAGCGCGATTGCTGCGAGCAGTAACCCAACGATAGCCCCCAGAAAGAGAGTGGCTTTTCGGGGGCTGTCAAGCAGACTGCCCACCAGCCGCCGATAATGCGCCATCAGCTTGCCTTCCTTCTGCGGATGATGCCCCTTCGCCCAACAGCGAAGAAACCTGAGCGCGGCCCAGGGCGTTACGGTGAACGCGATCAGAAGCGAAAAGAGCATGGCGGAAGAGGCGCCAACCGGGATGGGCCGCATGTATGGCCCCATCATCCCGCGAACGAAAGCCATTGGCAGAATCGCTGCGATGACGGTGAACGTTGCAAGGATGGTAGGGTTGCCGACCTCATCGACGGCGTCGATGGCGATATCGCGGAGGCTGCGATCGCGAGTCGTTCCCAGGCGGAAGTGACGCACGATGTTCTCGACGACAACGATGGCATCATCGACAAGGATGCCGATGGAGAAGATGAGGGCAAACAGCGTAATTCGGTTGATGGTATAGCCGTAGAGATAGAAGATAGCGATGGTCAGAGCCAAGGTGACCGGGATCGCTACAAGAACCACCCCACCCTCGCGCCACCCCAGGATCAATGCAATCAGGAGCGTCACTGAGATGGTTGCAATGAAGAGGTGCAGGAGCAGTTCATTCGCCTTTTCGTTGGCGGTCTTGCCATAGTCGCGGGTGATGGTCACCTTGAGATCGTTGGGGAGCAAGGTGCCGCGAAGTTGACGGACGAGGGTCTGGATTTCGTTGGAGATATCGGTTGCATTCGACCCTGCTCTCTTGGAGATCGCGATGGTGACCGCCGGGGTTATCCCAGGATTGGCGTGTGCGGTGTCGAGGCCGTCGCCGGAGACAACATAGTTCGTGACGTCGGAGCCGCCATCTTCCACGCGCGCCACGTCCCGGAGGTAAATCGGGGAGCCGTTGTGGACGCCGATCACGGTGTTCGCAAGATCGTCCGCTGTTCCAAAGAAGCTGCCCACCTGCAGCTCCGCATTTTGCTCCCCGGCAAGGAAGGTGCCCGGCGTGGAGCGGTTATTGTCGCCTGTCAAGCGCATGGCGAGCGATTCGGGCGTCATGCCGTAGGAGGCGAGTTTGCCGGAGTCAAACCAGATGTTGATCGTGCGCGGCTGACCTCCGATGACGTTTGTTTGCGCAACGTCGTTGATGCGCTTGATCTTCTGGTCAAGTTCATCCGAGATCTTTCGCAGTTCATCCACGTTATAGTCCGGCGCCGTCAAGGTGAGCGTCATCATCGGGACGTCATTGATCGACCGAACCCTCACCAGCGGCTGAGGGACTCCGGGAGGGATCTGGTCCATCGCTCCCTGCATTTGCTTGTAGGTTTGGACGATCGCGTCGTTCTCTTTTTCGCCCACGCGGAAGCGCACCGTGACCATGCTCATGCCCGGCTGACTGCTGGAGTAGATGTACTCGACGCCGGAGATGTTGCGCAGAATACGTTCAAGCGGAGTGCTGATGCGCTCCTCGACCTCCTTGGCCGAAGCGCCGGGCATGATCGTAAAGACGTCGATCATCGGCACCTTGATCTGCGGATCCTCCTCGCGAGGAATCTGGCTAAGGCTAAGACCGCCGAGGATGATCGCGGCGATGACCAGGAGAAGGGTGAGCTTCGATTCGATGAAGAATGCCGCAATGCGGCCTGCAATCTCGCGCTCCCTCATGGCTGTGCCTCAATCCTCGCGCCGGCGAGTGTCAGATCGCCAACGGTAAGCACCCGGTCGCCGGGACGAAGTCCGGTGAGAACCACGCTCCTATCGCCAACCGTTCCGCCCAACACAATGTAGCGAACCGCGGCGCGACCATCCGCGCCGATTGCAAGCACGGCATTGAGACCTCCTTGCTGAATCACCGAACTCGATGGGATGAGGATGCCTGCGGTGATCTGCCGCGATGGCAGCGAGACCTGTACTACGGTTCCAACGGGCCATCCAGACGCTTTCGGCAGGCTGGACGCATTGGGCAGGGTTGCCTTTACCAGGAAGGAGTGGGAGTCGGCATCCCCGGCCGGCGCGATGGTCGCGATCCTGGCTGCGACCTTGGCTGCCATTTGGGCATTGTTCTGGCTACCGACTGCTATCGAGGCTGGAATGGGAGAGGTTGGATCGAGAGAGACGGGGATACTGTCGCCAATATGCAGCAGGTTGAGCAGCGGCTCAGGGGCGGAGAAGACGACGTCGTCTGCCCCCGTGGACTGGAGATGGAGGAGTGGAACCCCGGGAGCCGCCATCGCGCCGGGATCAACCAGACGGCTTGTCACCACTCCATCGAATGGCGCATAGAGCGTCATGTCTGCCGCGTTGGCTCTTTGGATGGACAGAGCGGATTGGGCTGCCGAGACCTGAGCCGCGGCACTCTGTTGCTGCGCCAGGGCCGTTGCCTCTTGTGCTTTGATCTGGTCCAACTCGTAGGGCGTCACGGACTGGCGCTCATGGAGCTCCGCATAGCGGTGCAAGGTGGCGGACGCAAGCGCTGCCTGAGTTGCCGCGGCGCCCTCCTGCTGCTGCGCGCTGCGCAGAGCCGCGTTCGCCTGCGCCACTCCCGCATCGAGAGCGGGCGCATGCAGCCGAACCAGTACTTCGCCCCTGCGGAAGTGATCTCCCATATGTTTGGTGACCACAGCTACCGGGGCGACGATCTGAGCCTCCAGATCGGCCTCAAGGTGCGGCTTTACGACTCCCGCCACCAGAACCGGCTGGTTCCGGCTCGTTGCTTCCACCACGAAGGTCTGGGCGAAGATCACCCGACCCGCTGGAGCGGGAGGGTTGGATTGGTGGCAGCCGGCAACCCCGGCCAGCATGGATAGGAGAGCGAATGGGAAGAGCTTCTTCATGGACGACCTGCCTTGGAAGACGTTAGTGAGCCATCTGCCAGCGCCAGTTCGGCGTTGGCGATACAAAGTTGATAAAACGTACGCACACGCTGAAACTCGGCTGCCGTAAGGTCGTTCTCGCCGTCCAGAACCTCCGTGATCGTGACCAGGCCAGTGGCATATCGGTCGCGAGCCGTTGTAAGCGTCTGCTGTTGAACCCCGATCGCACTCTCGGCCGTAGCCAGACTGCGGCCGAGATCTTCAATCTGAGTCTTACGGGCGGCAATCTCGGAGTGCGCCTCCAGTAGCGTCGAGCGCTCCTGCGCGTCAAGCCGTTCGATGCTTGCCGCGGCTTGTTGTTCCTGGGCTTTGCGCGCTCCGCCATCGAAGAGATTCATCTGGATCTTCGCTCCGATCATCCAGTTTCCGCTTCCGTTGGAGACAACATTTTCCGCGTCGTTTTCGACATGACCGAACGTTGTAATCGTCGGCCACGCGGATGCTTTGATGGAGGATAGCTTCTCGCGCGCCGCCTGCTGTTGCAGGCGAATGGCCTGCAGATCAAGGCGGTTCGTCATGCCGTTCCCGGGTTCAATCTTCGCGGTGGAGATTCCATTCGAGAGGGTGCCGGTGCTGGGAAGAACCGGTGGGGGGAGCGAGGGATGAATCAAGGGTCGGTCCGATGGCGGCACACCAAGCGCATCAAACAGGTCAAGCCTCGCAAGCGTGACGTTGTTCTTGGCCGCGGCCAGATCGTCTTGCGCGTTGCGAAGACTGAGGTCTGCGCGCGCTCCATCGGAGTCGAGGGAGAGCCCCGCCCGCACACGGTCCCGGATATTGCCGTCGATCTCACGATCTCGCTTTAAAGCCGCGGTGGCTACAGCGATCTCATCTTCCGCCATAAGAGCGCGGAAGTAAAGAGTCGTAATACTGGTTGCGATCTGTTCGCCGGTGTACTGCGACTCAAGCTGCGCAGCCAGAAGGGAGTGGCGCGCGCTGCGCACGCCTCGCCTTGCAGCGCCAGCGTCGAATGCTGTCCAGTTGGCCGTCGCAGAGGCACTGAAGTTGCGTATCGCGCCGGGATGGTTGAGGGCGTCTATGCTTAAATCGGCAGAGGTGAACCGGTCCTGACGCAGTTCGCTGCCGAAGGCAAAGACGGGATCGTTGGAGTACATGGCGTCCTCTGCAACCGTGAGCGTGGGAAGCTGTGCGGCTTGCGCTCCGCGAACCGCGGCGCGAGCCCCTTCCACCGCCGCCTGGGCGCTCGCGATCGAGGGATGGTGCGTCTCTCCAAGGGTGATAGCTTCCTGAAGCGAGAGCGGCTCGGCCGCCTGTCCCGCGGCGGATGCGGTAACTCCCACGGTGATTCCAAGGGCCAAACCAAAAACAACGAGAGAGCCGCGAAAGGAAGCAACTTCGCCGCGGATGGGCACAGCGGGAGGTTGTGGTCCTCCAGCGATCCCGAAAGAATGCGCACGAACGGGGCGTCCGCGCTTTGTCTGGGAAGCGGTGGGTGGAATCTGGGAAGCAGCAGATGAAAGCCGAGGCGCCGTACTCCGCCAACACCGAAATTGCTCTACCCGTCGCAAGAAGTGCATCGCTCGCTCCTTATAAAAACACTATATCACCATGTAGTGATATACTATAATAGTACGGTAACGCGTCAGGACAAATCGCCTGAGTCCGGAAGATCATCTACTCGCGCGTAGTGACTGTAATGGCGCGGGCAGCGCGGCGTGAGTGTTTCTGCTCGCGCTGGAGCAGGGCCAGGTCTCTTTTTGTCTTGGCTGCCGCGCTGCGGCAGACAAGATCGCAAAGGGTGGAAATGATAGGGTCCGCCACGGAATAGATGCAGCTGGTGCCTTGTTTTCTGCGTGCCACCAGACCGTCTTCCAGAAGGAGGTTGAGATGCTTGGAGACGTTCGGCTGGTTGGCTTCCAGATCGCGAACCAACTCCGTGACGGTCTTCTCCGAGATCGAAAGCGACTGCAGGATGCGCAGCCGGAAGGGCTCGCCAAGATAGCGAAAGCGCCGGGCCACCATCTCCAAGGTTCCGCCCGAGAGTGTAATTCTGCCCATGGAGATATAATATCACTCTATGGGCATATAGTATAAAAGAGAAAGTACAGGAGGTTTACATGACTGTTGAAAGCGCACTTCGAATGCTCGCTGGATTAATGGTTCTGATATCGCTGGGATTGGCGCACTGGTTCTCGCCTTACTGGCTGCTTCTGGCTGCCTTCGTAGGGTTGAATCTGATTCAATCCGGGTTCACAAACTGGTGTCCGTCGATGCCCATCCTTCGCGCGATGGGGCTTCGGGACAGCGCCGGAAGTTCGAAGTAGGCGATCCAGACAGCGATCGGCATCCATGGTCAAGCCCCGCGGCCTCAGGCTCGGTTTCTTCTTTCGCGGAACTCCTGCCCGATGGTCGCGATGGTTCCTGCGTCAAGGATCTTAGCCGCGCGCGGAAAGACGATCT
>JABEBX010000638.1_pt1 | contig 12259 bp, 8 predicted proteins | sample 7245971 | NCBI WGS metagenome assembly JABEBX01 (sample SAMN14506365, study PRJNA622280) | hot springs metagenome | biome: hot spring [ENVO:00000051]|acidic hot spring [ENVO:00002120]; feature: spring [ENVO:00000027]|sediment [ENVO:00002007]; material: sediment environment [ENVO:01001048]...
CCTGCTTTTCGCACTATCCTGGATTTCTGCCCTGCTGGCAGGCTATGGCATGACCGAACACAAGCGCATCCCCTGGCTACAGGTCATCATTTTTTCCGCTGCGCTGACCGTCACCATTTTCGTGATTCGTGATCTGGAGTATCCACGTCTTGGCTTCATCCGTGTCGACTCGGCGGATCAGTTACTGGTCGAAACCCTGCAGGGGATGCAGACAAGCGCTATCAGATCATCCTGAAGCAGGAGTACCAGAATATATCGCTGGTGCTGCTGAGTTCTGGCGTACTATCAGATCAGTTTTTGCTCAATTCAACATCATGACAAAGTTCAGTCACCGGCTTCCTGTATCCCAGGAAGGTCGAAGGTTACCGTGGGGACCGAAGCGAAATGCTCCGTTGTACCAACCCAACCCGAACAACGCCAGATTCTGATTATAGTAATGAACAGGTGGATAACCATAAAGTCCCGTGGCGGGGCTACGCTCGGCTTCGAGGCGGGCTAGCTGCACTTTCGCCGCCTCCGGCATCTTATACTGTACCAGAAAAGGGAGAAGTGCTGCCGAAAAACCGCTGGGCCCCGTACCCTGTACCAGCCCCGATTGATAATTCTCTTGTAGCGGTGGCAGATCATGTGTCTTCATGTATAAAGCCATTCCCCAGAGGGAATCGAGTACTGCTTTAGCACCCGGCGTATCCGGGTTCGTCATTCCTGCCCAAAGATAGACTCTGATCGCATTGTAACTTCCTTCCACGCCTTGGGGAGCTGGGAAGTAGCCTCGATCAGGACTATAGCTAATCCAGTCAGGCGAAAAACCATGGGGAGATGTCTTGGCGATAACTCTCGGCAGGTATTTAGACATCTCCCGCCAGGGTCCATCAGGGAGGGCTTCGGCAAGGCTGGCCAACAGAAATGGGGGCAAGTAACTGGGATTGATCACCAAAGAAACACCGAAACGGAAATATTTTTCTCCGGGAATGAGCATGGGCCCAGCCCCCTTCATGGGCAAAATCTCTTGGGCGGCAATCCGCTGAGCCAAAGACCTTCCCATTTGGGTGTAGTGTTCATTATTCCATAGACGCCCTGCCTGCAGGAGGTCATAAGCAATCCACAAGTCAGAATCGGCGGCGTGATTACCGCTGAGGGGACCCCATTGGCCGTCGTCCTGTTTGCCCCAGCGCCAAATGGGCAGATTCTGTGCCAAATTTCCTTGGGCCAGGTTTATCTGAGTCCAACTCAGGATGCGGGCAAATGTCTGGGGCTCATTACTCACCAAGGCAAAAAACAAGGCATAAGACTGCCCCTCTGAGGTGGTGATGCCACCCTCGACCCAATCTATGACCCGGCCCTGAGGATCAATGAAATGCTGCTGATAAGCGCTCCAGAACTGCAACCAGGCGCCTGGCACCACAGCCGCAGCGCTGAGGGGGCTCATCAAGAGCACTATCAGCCCCAGCAGTCGGCACGCTTGTCGCCTCCATCGCCTCATGGCAGTACTCGTCCGGGACTCGCCATGAGTCGGGCTGAGGCCAGGTCGGGCAGATGATTACCTGATAACACACAGCGGAGATCCAGGCCGAACTGCACCTGAGAAAAGGCAGGATTGGCCTGATAACTGGCTGCCCCATCGACAAACCAATGCTGAGAAAGCTGCTGGGTGAACAGGACATTGAGTGCGCCGGAAACATTGCTCGTCTGGGCAGCCGTGTAACTGGCATTGGTCAAATCCAGGCCATCTTGTAGTGATGACAATTGGGAGCGCAAGTTGGGAGCAGCTATAAATGGGGCGGCCGCCGTCCGTGCCCACTGATAGCCCAGAGAAGCAGCTACCGAGAGCTTCCCATTGGACCACCAGTGACTGAGCGCCATGGCCAGCTGGGGCTGAAGTAACCAGCTGGGACTGTAATAGTCCCCATAACCGGGACTGGAAAAATTCTGATTATGGGCGTAACCCTCACCATACGCTGCCGGGCCTATGGCCGCCCACCAGTGGGCGTTGCTGAGTACGGGCTTCATTGCCGATAAATACGCTGTCCAGCCTGGATTGTTGCGCAAATTACGTCCCGTGATGAGATCAAAATGACTACTGACCAGATAATCCCAGGAATTGGGTTCAGAGCCTGCCCAATACAGGCTTCCACCCAGCTCATTGTGCATAGCGGCACCCCACTGGTAATCCAGCGTATGGGTTAGTTGCCCGCTTGATGGGTCAGATAGGGTTATCTGCGCGTTCACACCCTGATAAGAAATCCAGGTCTGCTGCACAGCCTGCCGCAAAGCGTCCAGTTGCAGGTAGGATTTGGATTTCCCTAAATCCCAGCGATACTGCGCTGCCCCCTGAGCTGTACCACCGCCGAGACTGGAGGGAGAGGTCCAACCCAATGCCACACGCCAGCTTTGGCCAGAGCGAACATCATCAAGGCCCAGGAGCAAACCAGGGGCCATCCAATTCCTTCCAGATAGCGCCCCGGAACTTAACATGGCCCCTTGGTCATTACGGACAGAAGCATTCAACGAAGCCGGATTAGCCCGCACCGAGGGGACGGAAAGCTGGGCGAAGCCCGCCAAATGCCAATTGAAACCCCATTGCCCAAAAAAACCGGGGACCAGCGCATTGAAATTGTTGCCATCAACCCCAGAACCCCCACGCCAGATATCCGTTGCGGCAATAGCCAGATAACTAGATCGTTTTTCTGGCAGCTCTATATGACCATCAGCAGCTAGGCGCCATGGAATTTCGTTGATCCAGGATACATTCCGGGTCATGCTTTCCATAGGAAGGAGGGTAGTCAATACCCCGCTGCGCTTACGGGCCAAATCGTAAGCATGGGAAAGCTTTTTGGCAGAAAAATCTGCAGTGACAATCCCGCCGGCGTTGGCACGATCAGGGTTTTTCTCGTACAAGGAGGAAAAACCTCTGCTGGCAGCTACATATTGTTTGAGATGCAGCAGGGACCAAGCCTCAATGCTCTTTAGACCTGGCGGGAGAGCCTTGCTTTTCTGACTAAGAGCGAGGTCGTCCAGTGTTTTTGCGTAATCCTTCTGTTCGTAGGCCTGTAACCCTCTCTGCTGGTAATACCACGCGAAAATCGGCTTGGCACTGTTAGCCGCCGGGGAGAGATGAGCCAGGCTTTGTGCTGTAAGATCCAGATCTCCATCAGCCATGGCAATGCTGCCTACCGTCTGCCAATCGGCACTTTTCTTGGACCACTGTGCCGCCATAAACCACCAGTGCAGGGACTCCCCGGGTCTTCCCAACGCGCCCAAAATCGCCGCAATCAGACGGGCATCTTGCGCCTGATGTCGGATCTCGATAGCAGTCAAATGCGGTTGCAGATCCAACCATGCACGCTCGTTCTGACCAACAGAATGACGTCGGGCAGCATCGCCCAACAAGACGTCCAGATGCCATTTTTGCAGGGAGGGAAGTTGATCTGGATAACGCTTTTCTACGACCTTAAGTAAAATCTGCACTACCGAACTTGGCATGACTTCCGCAGCATCTTTGAGCTCCGAGAAAGCTTCTTTGTAGTTGTTGGCAAGGTGAATCTGCCGATAATAGTAACGTCCGGCCATGAGCAGACTACCTTGGTGGGCTTCGGCTTGGGCCAACCACTGCTGATTTTCCAGATAAGGAGACGAAAACACAGCCGGAAGACGCCGGGACATGGCCAAAATCGTCGTCCATTGCCGCTTCTTGGCAAGCTCTGGTATTGATTGTGCGGTCAATTCAGTAGACAAGCGCGTCAGCAGGGCTGCGGGAGCATGGTAGTCTGGTAAATCCTTCTGGGCTATACGAATCCGGGTCTGAATTTGTGTTGGTGTTTCCCCATTTTGCTGAGCCCGCCAAAGCTCTCTGTCTATCAATACTGAACGCATCTTTTGAAGTGATTTTGCCGCGTCGCTGGCGAAGGAACCATGCTGATACTGGTCCGCAAAAACATGAATCTGACCCCTGGCTACTGGTAAAGGACGGTCGCGAAGACTCTGCCAAACTTCCTGCTCTGCCAAAACAAAGCGCATATTGGCACTGGGCCGCCAGCCTTGAAATCTGTTTCGTGTCTGGGCAATGAGCTTTCTGGCAGAATCCAGGTCCCGAGCGTTGATAGCCCTCCAGATCGCTGATGTTGCTGAATTGAGGGTTTTACCGGACATTCCTTTGGAACCGGTTATCTGTTCAAGCATTGAACTGGAATGTTCCTGCCCCAAGACACTTGCAAGAGCAGAACGTACCGGCAAGAACAGCACGGCAGCCAAACAGCCGAGCAACATCAGAAGTCGCCCAAAGGTCCGGAAAGGATTATCCATGAGCCCCCCACTGTTTGCGACGGTGTTGAGACAGCCATCCTGCCGAAATGCTGCCCAGGAAAAGGATTGTCAGCACTACGATCACCCACCAGATGGGCCGTAACGAAAAAAGGTAAATCCAGTACCACGAATTTTGATGATTGCCATAAATCTGCTGTTTGCCCAACATTACCGAGTGATAATGGTCATGAGCATCCAACCAGGCAAAGTCTCCGATCAATGAGGACCAGTTATCCTTCTGGACGAGCAGGTCTGCCGCAGATTCAGCCGACTCTGCTGATGGTATCAAGAACCACAGATTCCAGTACTCCGAACCTTTACCCGCTGGAGTTTCCAGCAGATACGCCCGGGCCGAAGGATTTTGGCTGCTGGTCCATTGACTCCCGGAACCAGGGCTTTGCCAACGAAGAGCGCCGTGTACGAACTGAACTGGCACATTGATTTGCCCTGCTGGTTTCAAATCCGCTGGCGTACCAAGAATCACCTGACTGCCTCCACCTGGCAATGGATGCCCCATGAAAACGACCGCTGCCGGCAAAGTACTGCGGCTGACCTGAGCTAGTTTGGCAAATAAAGTTAATCCCGCAGATAACATTTCTGACGTAGAGTTCAGATAGATCATACGCAGACTTTTGGCATTGCCGTCGCGGACCAGAGGAAAAGCCGTTCTTGCCAGTAGCTGTAGATTGGGCAGATGAGCATACTGGTGGGTTTTCGGAAGGCGCATGGTCGATCCCGGTAAGATTTTCACATGGGCGCCATGCACATCCAGACTGAGTCGATTGACTCCAGCCACCAGGGCGGAAAACGGAACGGTGGTCGTATAATGACCCACTCCGGTTCCAAGCTTCCACTGAGAAATCCAGTTGCCATTTGCCCGAACAATCACCAACGGTCTCTGCCCAGAGTGCCTGCCAGGATCAACTGCCAGATTCAGATCCAGGGTCATTTGCTTCTGACGATCTGCGAATTGGCCACCAGGCATCCAAAAGGAGAAATGAAGAAGACTCAATGCCCCCCCCACAAGGGAGGCATCAATCTGTTCTACGCGTCCAACCTTCGCTACACCACCGGGCTGGAGAACGGGCTGCCCTCGCCACAAGTTTGGGCGCCCTGCCGTTTTTGTATCCACCAATCCGATCTGCCAGTTGTCACCCAGTGGAAGGTCTCCTCGGTTCTGCGCAAAGGCCTGTGCCGCCCGCAACACCGCATCATCGTTACGACCCGTGAAGGACAACACCAATGCTGTTCGCGAATCATCCACGGGTCTCAGCAGTACTCTCGCATCGGACCCGGAAACTTTGCTCGTCCCTTCAGCAGTCTGGGCCCCAAGTAAAAGAATCAGGGGTGCGGACCGTGCTGTTGCCTGCGCAATATTTGGGAACACCCGTACCGCGACGGTTTTGTCCGTGCGCATTGCAATACCAGCCACCGCCTGTTGCGCGGCCTGAATAAGAATGGGAGATATTCGCCCCAGGAATACTACGGGCAATGGGATTGATGCATTCTGATCTCTTTGAAAAAGAGTCTGGAGATCATTGAACTGGATTGTTCTCCAGGGTTTTGGCTGCAATCGAAACTGCAGCTGCGATTCATACGCGTCAATCTGCGTCCATCCCTTGACGGAATCTCCGATAATACCTTTTGGTGAGCGCAAGGCGATGGAGAGAATCTGATTACCTCCTCCGAGCTCACCGGGTTCCAGCAAAACAGTCAGTTCGCCCTGCGGATAATCTGGATTTTCCCGAACGGCTCCCACATCCTTACCATTGAGCGCAATAACCAGCTCTGTTCCTGGCGCAGTGCTTGGCCCAACAAAATAGTGTAATGCCAGCGTTGAGTGGACTGCCTGTTCCTGCACAGGAATTTGCCAAGTGGCCTGGAGCTTGGGCTGATTACCGTTAAGACTGATAAACCGCTTGCTTTCCATCAACTGCGCCAGGGATTTTTGTTCCACTGTGGCCCAACACTGGCCAGTCTCAAGCAAAAACAGGGTTCCAAGAGCAAGCAGGAAACCCAAGCAAGGAAAACCGCCCCACTTAATCCTGGACCAGACAATCTGCATCATAAATAGCGCCTTGATCTGCGCACCGCTTTACCCATGTCGTAACGTCGGCGCTGACGCAAATTCCGCAGCAGGTATGATTCTCGCCCACGTTGGTAAAGAAACCGTCCCCAATACCAAAGGCCAGCTCCAGTCTTGACCAGAAAATAGGCATAGGCAGCCAGGAAGCCGAGTCGACGACGACGCGCAGCCAACAAGGCAGTCACCTGATTACTGTGACCATACAAAAACCTAACCACAATCTGGAGTTGTTGCTGATCCACATACGCAAACTGGACCCCAAAACGATCACCAATCCCATCTATGGACTTAACGGGAATTGCATCACTTCGTATGGAGCGCTCTTCATCTACGAGATGTACTGCCCTGATAACGCTGGCCAACTGACCAGCACCAGCCGGCCATGCATTACGTGAAAAACCCACGCCACCCATCGACAGATCCAGCGCTGGTAATCGCAATACACTGCCATTGAGCAGTTCCAGATCGACTTTCATTCCTGCGGGTGCGGGTACCCGATAATTCTCTCGATGTTGGCGACGCTCCAACATGACGACCATGGTTGCAGTAATAATGATGAAGTTAAGCAACTCCCAGAGCAAGGTAAAAACCAACTGTGGTCGCTCACCGGGATGCACATACCAACGCCAAATACCAATGACCAGAGACAGCAGGATGATCCCAAAAAAAACACTCTGTACCTTGGCCGCTGAAGAAATAAAATCGTGATCCAGCTGCTCACCCTTGGGGGTCACATTGAAGGGTCTTTTCCCTGGTCTAAGCAAGGTGCTGAATAACATGATCGCCGCCAACGGCGTTTGCACCATCTCATATACATCTGATGTCAGTGGCCAGCGCACCTGTCCATAGACAAAATCCGAATAGATCCAGGTCGCCAAAAAATAGGGAGCACCATAGATCAGGTATTGATCAATGGTTGCGTTATATATCATGACACCAAAGAGCAAAAACATGGATGGCGCCAACATGTTGATCATGCGGGCATACGGAAAAAGCCAGTACGAAAAACTGGTAATATAGGTTAACCGTTGTGCAATGCTGAGGCCCTTGGCAAACAGGGGATTCTTCATTTGCAGAATCTGGATAGCTCCCTGAGCCCAGCGTACCCGCTGACTAATGAGACTGGTAACTGTCTCGGGTTGCAAACCGAGAACCTGCGAACGATCCAAAAATACACTTCGATACCCCAGAGAATGCAATTTCATTGCGGTTTCGACATCCTCGGTCAAGGTCTCCGTCTGTATTCCCCCTATTTCCTGTAACAGGGAACGACGAATAACTGCCGCTGATCCGACAAAAAAACTGGCATCCCATGAATCCAGACCTGCCTGGATATAACGTTGGAAGAGCTCAGCCTCCGCCGGAGAATCATGAAAAATGTTCAGATTCTTTTCTACCGGATCCGGATTAATGAAGCTGTGTGGGGTTTGCACCATCGCACACCCGGGATCGGCCAGAAAGAATCCCGCAGTATTTTTCAGAAAATCGCGCGTGGGTACATGATCGGCATCCAGAATAACAATCAGGTCGCCATTAAGAGAGGGCAATGCCGCATTGACGTTTCCAGCCTTGGCATGATCATTGTGTTGCCGCGTGTGATAAACAGCACCGACCGCCTCACAAAGCGACTGCAAGTCACGACGTCGCGTCTGGGAGACCTCAGCAATTTTAGGGTTGGCACAACGGTCATCTGTACCTCCATCATCCAACAGGTGTACGCAAAAATTTTCTTTGGGATAATCAATCTGCAAAGCACCCAACAGAGTAACCCTGAGAATTTCTGTGGGTTCGTTGTAAGTTGGGACCAATACATCCACTACTGGCCACGAGTCAGCATCCAATGGCAAGGGGACAGGTTGGCGATGCCTCGGAGTGAATGTCACAAAGAATCCCAGAATGGCGTAACCCGCAGCATAAAGCTCTGCCAGAAACAGCAAGGTGCCAAAAAAGTCGCTGGCGAAGCCATACCCCCCGATGGTGAATTCCACCCGCCAAACCAAATATCTAAATATCAGATAAATAGCTATGACAATATTGGTGACCCGAAAGGAATCCACAAGCAACTGCGGCAAGACCAGACGTTTGAGCAGAAAAAGCTGCATCATCAGGATGCCGACCAGAACCACGCTCACCAAGGCCTGAGCCTGATTACTGACTGGCAACAACGCCAAGACAAAAGCCAGGAATATTGAGGCCACAAATCCTGAAACCGCCAACCCGAGCAGCAGCGCTTCCAACCATTTGCCTTGCTTAAAAGGCATGACGCAAAGTCTCCCAATTCTCGGCATACCAATGCAAAGTACTGCAAAGGCCATCTTCTGGAGGAGTCATCGGCCTCCATCCCAAGTCCACACGTGCGCGCTCAATTTCAAGGTACTTTATCGCCGCTTTGTCCCGTGGAGCCCCGTGAAACAGCGGCGTCCGCCGCTCGCCATCAAAGAGAATGCTCAGCCGTTCCGCAACTTCAGTAATGGAGGTTGCGGTTCCCGTACCGAAATTGAAGGCCTTTCCCGAATGATTTTGTAGAGACTCTCCAAGCCTTAGATACGCATCAGCCATATCACCAACGTGAAGAAAATCAAGACGTGAGCTACCATCATCACGAGCACCAAAATCGTAACCTCGGCCTTCGAGCAGATTGAAAATCGCGCGAGGAACAAGACGACTAAAATTGGTATCCCCTGGTCCGTAGGTATTCATGAATCTACACACGCCAATTTGTAAATCATAGACTTTGGCATAGGTCCGGGCCACACAGTCACTCGCAACCTTCGATGCAGCGTAAATGTTGCTGGCTTCAAGGGGCGGGTCGGACTCTTGCAGAGCCCGATCATCGGTGGTCATGCCGTAATAGGCGCCGCTGGACGCAAACACCATCCGTTCCACTGTATCGCTCCGACGCATGGCCTCAAGCAGGGTATACGTACCCATGGCATTCACGCTGAGGGTTTCCATTGGCAGGACATTACTGGATGGTACGATTGGCTGGGCAGCAAGATGAAAAATCGTATCAATAGCAAAACGGGATAAATTCAAACGTAGAAAATCGCTGTCACGAATATCGCCTATCCAGACCTGCAAGTGCCTATCAAGACCTTGGATCTGCAAATATGACCACTTCGGAAATACCCGATCCAACACAAAAACACGTGCACCGAGCTGGAGCAAACGCTCACACAGGTGCCCTCCGCCAAAGCCAGCACCGCCAGTAACCAGACAATTCTTACCCTGCCAAAAGATGGACATGATTCTCTCCTTCCTTCGCAAGCTGATAATGTTCCCGGTAGAAACGAATCGTTTTGGTCAGGCTATCAAGAAATTCATGGGCTGGCTGAAAGGCAGTGTCCTTGACAAGCTTTTCACCATTCAGATGCTGCTTGGTAATGGCATGGATAGTGGAGGCGTTCGCTTTTACCTTAACGGCAATACCATTATCCAGGATGGCTTGGGCACGCTGTTGATCCATTGCCTCCTCAACCCCTGCAGCCAGTTCAACAATGGTCCGCAGCATGGCCGGTGTACTCATGTAGGTCCCTCCAGCCAAGTTGTAAACTTCTCCCCGACACACATTACTATGAGCCAGCAGAATAATGGCATTGACCAGTTCATCGACATACAGATAATCACGCTGATGTTCAATGGCATCGAAATACAACTCCGGTGCCATTGGTTCAGGATTACCAAAAATACTTTGCATAGCCTTTGGTAACAGCCGATATTCAGAGTTGAAATCATAGGGACCAAAAATATTACACATTCTTAACGTCACAGTCGGTAATTGAAATGCTTCATGATAAGTTCGCGAAAACACGTCGGCCGCCAGTTTTGCAGAGTCATATACTCCGATTCCACGCAACGGTGTCAAATGTTCGAAGTAAGAATCGCCATCCATTTCACCGTAAACCTTATCGGTTGATGAGAGAAAAATCATGTTCGGCTTGTGCGCAGAGAGCCGACAAGCCTCCAACACATTGATCCAGCCCATGGTGTTGGCCATTATCGTGTCATATGGGGCGTGCAATGCCTTTTCGATAACCGACGCATATGCAGCAAAATGGAAAATATAGTGGAAACGATATTGATCAATGATTTCACACATACTTTTCTTATCAGTGACATCGGCCTCAACAACATTGAGTTGTTCACGAAGACCCAGACGGGGACAATTGATCATGGACAGACGATCAGTGGAAGTATCAATATCAAGCACTGTCACCTCTGCGCCGCATTGCAGCAATCGCTGCGCGACATGACCACCAACAAAACCGAAACCACCGGTTATGAGGATTTTCTTGGCATGAAAATATTCCTGAAGCTGCCGCAATTTTGTGATATTCGAATCCCTGAATTCTTGTAGCATATTTTTATCCTTTTAATTGTATGGCGTGATCATACCCGCCAGCAGCGATAAAATTTAAGTGATCATGCGGAATAAATATATTTTCTGCCATTTCCAGCATAAATCATGCCAAAATGTTTTCTGTTGATTTTTAGACTGTTCCTGAACTCATCGTGGGCTCACTGTTTCAGATATCATACACATTAGAAAAATCTTGCATAAGATAGTTTTTATATCAGCAGGTTAGTGATCGTTACATACACGTTACAAGATTCTCATCGGCAATTTCTTTTAAGCAAATACAACATCAAAACAGCATGAAAAAATCCTTCACAGAATATTCATAATATATTGTTAAATCGGTGTTTCGAGAAATTTTCAGATGCGAATAGTTATGGGATTTTGGACATGTAAAGGAGGGTTATGAAAAGACGTTAATAGCGTCTTGAGGTATACCAGCAATAGCGAGCCGGGCCACAGCTTTCATAAATGAGAATTTTACCCGTGCATTAAGCTGGGAGCACCTGTCCGAGGGCGAGTATCTGGGAAATTGCGATCAAGCACGCTTTAGGTCGAGGAGAGATGCCCGTATCCAGCCAAGAAGCGTTGCGATTTTTTGAGGCGTCGGACTATCGACTTCTTTCGGTGGAGGCAGAGCACGCGGTTGCAGTGGAAGATTTGCCCATGCACCACCAAGATCCTTTTGACCGAATTCTGGTGGCTCAAGCACTCGTGGAACCGATGCGGCTAATGACCCATGACGCGCTCGTTGCGCTTTATAGCGATACCATAATTCAGATTTAAAATTTCCCGCTTGATCTCCCGGCCCACGATCCAGGAGGGGGAATGGGCGATACCGGACGAATGTCCAAGCTTTATGACTTGGTAAAAATCGCTAATCGTTCGATTTATATGGTGCCCAGGGACGGAATCGAACCGCCGACACGAGGATTTTCAGTCCGAGTTTTATACTACATTTTCGCTTTTTATATCATAGACTTATTTTAGTGGCTGTTGATAAACAAAAAGATAGAATGCCCCATAGTATCATTTATATAACCTTATTTGTCACGATTTACTGCACCATTTGGTGTGGTTGCCCAGTCTTTTGCACCAAAAATTCAGGGGAATTTCTATTGTACCGGGTTGCATGGACTCGACACACTAAAAAAGGACCGAAGCCCTTTTATGGTGAAGCCCTTTCAGGGTGAACCCCTTTTCGTGGACCCTTGAGTGGTTTGTTACTGACCAAGCAGTAAAGTGATGGCCCTCAGTACAGTATCTGCATCCACCGTCAAGTCATCAGCAAGACCCGTTTTTTCCAGCAAGCGATCCACCATGTCAGCGGGAATCCGAACATGGACGGGCTGGCTGGTCTGGTCAGCTACTGAGATGACGCCCCCACTCTCTGTACCCATTCCGGCTGTGTCCATATTCCGGCGATCCTCTTCAGAGCTCTTCCGGTTGGTTCGTTCAGCATGGACCGGGGTTTGGAGCGTTGCTGACTTTGCAGCCACGACATCCTCCATCTC
>JABEBX010019881.1_pt1 | contig 12255 bp, 8 predicted proteins | sample 7245971 | NCBI WGS metagenome assembly JABEBX01 (sample SAMN14506365, study PRJNA622280) | hot springs metagenome | biome: hot spring [ENVO:00000051]|acidic hot spring [ENVO:00002120]; feature: spring [ENVO:00000027]|sediment [ENVO:00002007]; material: sediment environment [ENVO:01001048]...
CAGCCCCGGCGGACCGCAGCAGATTCCCACGCAGTTTGGCATGACTTCGGCCCGTCTGGAAATTCTCTGCGTCAATGCGGTAAGCGGGAAGCGCGTATGGCAAAGATCGGCTGCAAATATGATCACCGGCCAATCGGGGCGCAATATCTGGCCCGCATGTATTCCGATGGCCACGGGCCATGCCGTATTTCTGGTGCTGGCCGCCACGCAACCCGGCACCGGCATGAATGAATTAAGTCTGGTGCGGTTAAATGCGCAAACCGGGCGGGTTCAGTGGACGCGTTACTTATGCACCATCACCGGTCCGGCCTACGGCATATCACCGTTTAACAGCATCAACATCATCCCCGCCATGGCGGACAATACACTTTACATCTCCACCGGGCTGGGAGCCGATATGGCGCTGAGCGCGGATTCCGGAGATGTGCGGTGGCTGCATTTGAACAAAGCGGCCTATACACCCTTTACCAATATGCAATATGGCATTGTCCATCGCGCTCCGCCCTGGCAGATCAATGCACCTGTGGTCAAGGGTTCCCGGTTGATAACCATGGACAACGGATTCGGATCCCAATCGCATATCCATGTATACAATCGCATGAATGGAACAAAATTATTATCACTGCCCTGCCGGTTATTCCACCACGCCATAATGCTTCTGGGCGTCATACACGGGAACATGCTGCTGGTCGGCAACACACTTTGTGCGGTGAATATCAGAACCGGCAAGCCGGCGTGGACCAGTGTACCCATACGCAACTTTGGAACCATTTCCGGACGGCCATTTCTGACCCGGAAAAATATATATCTTCCGTTGAACACCGGCCTGCTGCTGGTGAATACGGCCAACGGGGCCATCCATACCATGGCCAGGTGGCCGGCGGGAAATGCCGATCCATCCGGCAATCTGCTGGTTACCGCACATGAAGTGGTGGTGGTCAACGACCATCTTGCCGCCGGCTATGCCCGCTGGAGTGATGCACTGGCTTATCTTAACGGCAGGATCAAAGCCCATCCGTACAGACCCGAATCTTATTTGACGCTCGCGGAAGTCGCATTCCGCTCCGGCCACTACGTTTTGGCGCGCAAAATGATCGGGCGGGCGGTGACGCTGGCATTGCCGAACAGGACAAGCGCCGCCACCGAGGCGAACCGGATATTTCAGGTCTGCATGACTTTTGCCAAAGTCTCCAGCAAGAAACCCGCGGCAGACGCGGATGAACTGTTTTTCCTGCAAAAGGCCAGCGTTATTGCCCAGTTACCGCGGCAGCAGGTTCAATGGCGCATGGCGATGGCGGAATGTTACCTGGCAGAGTCCCATCCCGGCAAAGCGATGAATCTTCTGGAACAGATTCTGGCCCAAACCGCTTTGCGCGCCGCCGCGGTTGAATATCGGGGTGTAACCCTGGCCGCGGCGACGGCCGCGCGGGCGATGATTCAAACGAATATCATAAAAAAGTATGGAGTTAACGTTTACGCCCCATGGGAGCAACGGGCAGGCCAGCTTTTGACGAAGGCCGGCGGCGGTCATTCCAGCGGGCTATTAAAGAAGATCGTGGTTCAATATCCCAACAGTTCCGCGGCGCTAAGATCAGCGCGGCTGCTGGCAAAACACTTTGCGGCCAACGGGCACTGGGCCAGAGCGTATGACATGTTGCTCTGGGAGCGCACCGCCGGCAGCGGAACCGCGGCGGATAAAGCCTGGCAACTTTCGCATCTATGTTCGGCGCTGGCGCATCTGCATCATTGGAATCAGGCACTGGTACTGGCCACCCGCGGCAGTACACACTTTGCCGCGTATGAGTGGACGGGTTCCCAAAAATGGACCTTCACCCGATACGCCTCATATATTCAAGCCACGGCTCCGCGATCCGGACTGGATCACCGGGCCGGACTTCGGGCAAAAATCGGAATACCGCTTACCGTATCGGGCGCCATTCCCGGCCATCTGCTTGAGCCGCTGGAACATACGCCGCGCTTTCGGCGTTACAGCCTGTTCTTATCAGGCAAAAAATCAGCCACAGGGTATCGGATTTCCGCCTGGCGCGCAGGTGATCTCAAAGCGCTCTGGCATGGCACTATTTCCGGAGCCACCCGGGCGATGCTGATTGGCTATCGAAAGAAACTGGCGATTCTGGCCACGAATGAAGGTGTTCTGGCTTTGAGCACACACAGCGGAAAAGTTGTCTGGACGCAATCGCTGATAACCGCAGCCGCGCAGCACAGGTTCCTTCCACCGTTAGCCAATGCGCCAATGCCGGGCATGCAGCGCATGGTCATGCTGCAAAATGGAATCATGATTAACGGCGAAATGCCGGGATACAATATTATTTCACCAAAACTCGCGGCGCAGTGGCGTGTCGCCGCCATTGAGCGCACATTGGGAGCCACCGCGGGAGCCACCGCATTTCGCCTTGTGAAGCTATTACCCTGCGGCCTGGTCGTGGCCGGCCATGGCAAACTGATGCTTTACAACGCCCAAACCGGCAAGCCCGCCTGGGATCAGGCCGCAAGCGTGCGTAAATATGGACACCTTGCATTGGTGCGGCAAACCCGGCGCTACATTGCCGCCGCGGTTGATCTGCCCATTGACCACATCATGCTCATCAGCAGGCGCACCGGCCAAGTCGCGGGTGTTTTACCGGTCAACCCAATGGATCACTTTTATTGGATGCGGGCGGATCCGGCGGGGCGCATTGTTCTGTGCGGCCAGCGTGGCGCGGCGATGTTTGATCCCGCCATCAGCTTATCTGCGCCGATTTGGAGCCGCGATGATCTGCATGATCCATTTCCCACGGCGGCCAGCCTGAGCGTTGACGGACTGATCCTGCCCACCGCCACGGGCATGGCCTGCATAAATATCACCAGCGGAGCCATCCAGTGGAATCAGCCGGGACTCAATGCCGGTCTGACCTCCAGCGGTACAATCTGGATGCAGACCGCGTTAAATCACAACACCCTGGTGATGCTGACCCCGCGCAACCTCATGGCCATATCCACCCGCACAGGGGACATCGACTGGAAAGCCGAGTTTGTCATGCAGACCCGTCCGCCCTTAACATCGGCGCAAATCGGCGATCCGGATATTGTTGCCATGGCCACCGGCCCGGTCGGACCGGCGCCCAATGTCATGCATTTGTATGTGATCAATCAAAAAGACCGGCAGGGCCGGCTGGACAATGGCTCAATTGTTCTCGATCAGCAGCTTACCCGTTCCAATCATGACGCCACCGCGCCTGATATTCAGTCCTGGTTGCTGGTCGATGGCGGAATTTTATTTGAAGTCAATGGCGTCATCTTCTATTGCCACACATAATGGGTGGATATTTCCGCACCGGCTCCTGGCGTGCCGGGCGGCTTAATGAGGAGTAGTTTTGTGACAGATGACACAGTACAGACGATGCAACGGGACGAAACCGGAGCATTGCCGCCGCCGCATCAAGCGTTATTCGGATTTCTCCGTCAGATACGGTATGTGGTGGCATGTATTGCCGTGGGCATGTTTTTTCTATGGCTGGCTGGCAAGGTGATCCCCTCCCCGAATATGGATGGAACCCGTGCCCTGGCGGCCGGACCGGCGGTATCACTGGCGGCGGAGCTGGCCATGCTGGGGGGCCTGGCGGTTGCCATTATCATCGGCACTTTGCTTACCTGGCCGGATGCGCCGCACGCGGGCTTGTTTATTGCGTCCGTGGGATTGATTTTCCTGGCGTGCCACTGGGGGGCTGTTACGATCCTGCTGGCGGTGCATCACAGGGATCTGGCGGGCGCTTATCACACTTTGGCATTACAAAATATCTTCTGGATTTTTTATATCCTCCTGGGTGAAGTCCTCTCACGTTTGATCTATGAACTGATCGGCACGCGCAGTTGGCCAGTGTGTCTGGGGCTGCCGTGGCCCATTAAAACACCGGAGGCCGGCTCTGCCGCACAGGCGGCGGACTACCCCGCGTATGCCGGTGTTCTGATGGGTGATGGCTTAAACCCGCGTATCCTGGCGGCGCGCATCGGGCAAAATCTACTGGCTTTTATTTCCACAGTGGTCGTGGCGGTGATTGTGCTATTTCTGCTGCTGAAATCCCAGCAGCCCGGACAGGCAATTTTTGCCTGCTCGGTGGCATTTGCGGCGGGCGCATTTGTCAGTGGCACACTGGCCCCGGAAGCTGATGTCTGGGTGATCTGGATTACTCCGCCCTGCATCGCCGCGGCCGGCGGGCTTCTGGCCACCCATTTTCCACAGCCTTATCCGGGGCACGCCGGATTATTTCTGGTCCGGACACTGCCAATTTATTACGTCTCAGCCGGCCTGGCCGGGGCAATCGTCGGCTATTACACCGCCGTGCGTATGCACTGCCACCGGGCAATTGAAATTCATGATGCCACCGCGGCATCCGCATAACCCTGTTGAAAAGAAATACCGGCATGGCAAAAAAAGAGCTTACTATTTCCCTGGCGGCCAAATGCCAGTTGCTCTTCGGATTCGCGGTGCTGGTGATTATCGCCGGCGCCCTGGCCATACCATGGCAGCGCATGGAACAATTAACCAGCCGTGAGCCGGTCTATGAGGCCCGTCTGGCGGCGGATATGACCCTGCGCCAAGCCCATGTTCAAAATACCAAAGCATTAGAAAATAACAATTCAGACTCGCTCTGGCAGGCGGCGCATTTGAAGGGGTTACACTATCCGCCACCCCGGATTGAGCCGCTTTTAACCCCTGGCCAGGTACCGGCGGATTCTCCCGTCTTTGCGGCGGCGGCCATCAAATATTTTCTAAAACACACCGGCCAAAGCCAATATGGTGAATTGTCCACCGCTATTCATAACCATCCGGTTTATCACTATGCCGCGGCGGTCCGCGCCTCTGTAAGCTGTCTGCGCTGTCACGCGAAATGGCGGACCTGGTTGCATCCACTTAGAACTGGAAAGCCCGCGATGGTACCAGCAGCGGGCACGCCAGAGCGTCCGGCGGAAAATGCCGCCGCGAAGGCACGTTTCTCCAATGCCATACCTGCGGCATCCGCGCCGTTGGTGGCAGTCGTGGATGTCGCGATGCCGGTAACACCTGACTTGGATCAGTTGCTGCTGAATCGGGTGGTGATTGTGGTTTCCGGCCTTATTGGCGGCTCCCTGGCCATTATTGTATTTTATCTTATCACCACCCGGTTGATTCTCCAGCCGGTGCGGGTGCTGCGAAACACCGCTGAAAAAGTGGCGAAAGGCGATCTGGAAATCCGCTCGGCTATTTCCACCGGGGACGAGTTTGAACAGCTTTCGGACACCTTCAACACCATGTTGACCACGCTCAAGGCGTCACAGGATCAGTTGGAGGCTACCAATCGCAGCCTTGATACGCGGGTGGGTGAGCTGGCCCAATCCAATACCGACTTGTTTCAGGCCAATCGCATGAAGTCGGAATTTCTTACCAATGTCAGCCATGAATTACGCACACCGCTTAATGCGATCATCGGCTTTGCCGAACTGCTTTCCACCGCCAAAGTATCCGCTGAAGACGCCCGCTGGGCGCGGTATATTGACAACATCCTCACCAGCGCCCGGCAATTGCTGGAATTAATTAACGATCTGCTGGATCTGGCGAAAATAGAAGCCGGGAAAATTGTCCTGCGTACCGAGCGCATCAATGTGCCGGATGTCTGTGAATCGCTGGTCAATTTCATGCGGCCGCTGGCCCAGAAAAAAAATATTGAATTAACGCTTTCCGTGCAGGCGCCCATTGCACTGGTAACCACAGATCCCGCGCGGTTTCAGCAGATTCTTTATAATTTCCTTTCCAACGCCATTAAATTCACCCCCACTGACGGGCGTGTAAGCATGACCGTTACCACTGTGGATACCGGTAACGTAAAAATTGCCGTCACGGACACCGGCCCCGGAATTGCGCCGGAGCACCATGCTTCCATTTTTGAAAAGTTCAATCAGTTGGATGCCTCCGTAACGCGCCAGCATGGCGGCACCGGCCTGGGGCTGACCATCAGTAAGGAACTCGCCGCAATGCTTCACGCCTCCATTGAACTGGTCAGCGATGTTGGCAAGGGCGCCACCTTCAGCCTGACGATCCCCATTTCCGCCGCCGCGGAAGATAGGAAGACATGAATTATGGATCATCTGCCGCGTTCAGGACAATACTTTGTTGAGCATTTGCGCGAACTCGGCCGGCGGGTGCGTGCCGCGGCCATGGCGGCGCGGGCTTCAGGCACGCCCTCCAGTAGTGAACCGCTGGCGGCGGTGGCCAGAGAAACCTCCGCTGATACCATTTATCAGTTAGATACCCACATTGATCCGGTTCTGGAGGAATTTTGCCGGCAGTGGAGCCGGGAGTTGCCTCTGGTACTTATTGCCGAGGGAATTGAAGATGAAAATGGTCTGGAGGGTATTAAAAGTTTTCCGCCGGGCCAAAAAATCTCTGATGCGGCATTCCGTCTGATTGTGGATCCCATTGATGGCACACGCGGGCTGATGTATGACAAACGCCCAGGCTGGCTGCTGGCGGGTGTGGCGGCAAATCATGGCGATGCCACGCGGCTTTCACATATTGACGCCGCTGTGCAGGTGGAAATTCCCACCAGTAAACAGAATATCTCCGATGTGCTCTGGGCGGTGCGCGGGAAAGGCGCTTGGGCCGTTCGGGAGAACCTTGATTCCGGGCAATGCACCCCCCTGGCATTGCGGCCCGCCGCGGCGGCGGATGTCGCCCATGGTTTTGGCGCGGTGGTAAGTTTTTTTCCGGGGACCAAGGTACCGGCGGCGGAATTGATGGAACGCATTTCATTGCACTGCGGCGGCGGCGTGGATCCGGGCCGGCCATTGGTATTTGATGATCAATATATCTCCACAGGCGGGCAACTTTATGAGGTGATGATCGGGCACGACCGGTTTGTGGCTGATGTCCGCCCGCAACTTTATCGCATGACCAGCCAGCCCGCGGGGTTGTGTGCCCATGCGTATGATTTATCCACCATGCTCATTGCCCGGGAAGCGGGCGTGGTATTAACCAATGGTTCAGGTCATGCGGTGGATGGTCCGCTGGATGTCACCACCCCGGTGGCGTGGGTGGCATACGCCAATGAAGCGCTGCGGGCACGCATTGAACCGGTGATCATGGAGTTTTTTGCTCAACGCGGATTGGCCGCGGATTAATTGGCCCGCATCCAGGAGAACCTGATGAAAGTTGTGATAGTTACCGGCGGCGGAAGCGGCATTGGCGCGGCAACCGCAAGAAAACTCGCCGCACGCGGTGATGCGGTATGTATTGCCGGGCGCAATGAAGCAAAACTTATGGAACAGGCCGCATCTCTGCGCTTGACGGGTAGTGATATTTATCATCATCGGGCCGATGTCAGCAAGCCGCAGAATGTGCAAGGCCTGATTGACGCCACATTGCAATGGAAAGGCCGCATTGATGCGGTGATCAACTGCGCCGGCGCCGCCCCCATGCTGCCGGTCACGGATCTAAGCGATCAGCAGTGGCGGGATATTCTGGATATTAATTTATCGTCGGTATTCTACATGACCCGTTGCGTGTGGCCGGTGTTCAAAAAGCAGTTTGACGCGATTCCCGAACATCAGCGTGCAACGCTGGATGCGGGAGTCATTATTAATATTTCATCTGAAGCGGCGCGCGATCCGTTTCCCGGTTTGGGCGCTTACGGCGCCGCAAAAGCCGGTGTAAATATGTTAACCCTCGCCGCTTCACGTGAAGGCCGGAAAATTGGCGTACGGGTAATCGCCATCGCTCCCGCGGCGGTGGAAACACCGATGTTCCGGTCCCTGCCCATTGCCGCCAAGGTGCCGGCGGGGGATATTCTGGATGTGGATTCCGCCGCGGACGCCGTTGTGGCCGCACTTGATGGCGGTTTATGGTGCGCCAATGGTGAAACAATTTATATCCACCGGCGGTGATTGTGAGGAGATCATTACTTTTCTTGCGCAGAGCCGCGTTGCGGTGAATCGGCTACAATAGCCCCATAAAGGAGAATGCACCGCCATGCGAATGTTATTGACTGGACAAGTGGGACTGGACCGTCAGGCGTATTTGAATCAGGTGGAGGCGATTGCCCGTTCGCATGGTGAGCCGCTGAAAGTATTTCATGTCGGCGATATGATGTACCGTGAAGCGCCGGATGTGAAGCCGGGGCGTATTCTGGACTTGCCGCTGTCGCGCTTAACGAGCCTGCGCCGGGCGGTGTTTCGGGATATTCTCACGGCTCTGCCCAATCATCCCAATGTGATCATCAATTCCCATGCCACGTTCCGCTGGAAGCACGGCCTGTTTGCGGCATTTGACTTTGATCAACTTACCCAGTTGCGGGCGGATATTTACGTTACGCTGCTGGACAATGTGGAATCGGTGCATCAGCGGCTTTTGCGGGACCATAATGCGGATCACAGCCTCAAAGACCTGATGGTATGGCGGGAAGAGGAAATTCTGGCCACTGAACTTATGGCCCGCGCCAATGCGGAGCATCCGGGCAGTTTTTATGTGCTGGCGCGCGGGCGGCAAGCCAGCACCGCACTGACCTTATTCCGCCTGCTCATGCGCCCGCGTATGCGGAAAGTGTATCCAAGTTTTCCCATGAGCCATGTCACCAATATGCCCGCGGTGCTTGATGAGATCAATTTATTCCGCCGGAAAATGGCGGATCAATTCATTACCTTTGATCCCGGCGATGTGGATGAAAAAATGATCTATGACATGGCGGTGCTCGCGGCGGAAGAAGGGCGGAATTCACTGACGGTTGAGGCTTCCGGCGGCAGTGTGCAATTGCGGGTGCCGGAGGTGGTGTCCATCGGCGGTGATATCAACGGCCAGATTTATGCCCGGGATTTTATGATGGTGCGGCAGAGTGACATGATCGTATCGTATATTCCAGAATTATCCGATGGCCGTCCCGGATTATCCAGCGGGGTGGAACGTGAACTGCAACACGCCTACGACCATGCGCGGGAAGTATATGTGATTTGGCGGCCCAAGGCGGAGCCAAGCCCGTTTGTAACCCAAACCGCCACCAGATTATTTGCCACCGTGGATGAGGCGATGGCCTGTTTTTCTCAGCGCGGCTACTGTTTGCCATACAGCCTGTTTGAAGGAGCGTAAGGCATTTTGGGAAAGGCATTTTGGCACAAAGGAATTATTACCGTAAGCTATAGCTGGTATACATGAGTGTTTTGAGGTAACAATGACAGTCCAAGGTCTTTTCAGAGATTCTACACCGGATCCTTTATCAACACTGCTCCTGATGCGTTAAGCGGTCAGGATACTGGAGAATACTGATGCTTATTGGTGTACCGAAAGAAATTAAAAGTGACGAATATCGCGTAGCCATGATCCCGGCTGAGGTGGAATACCTTGCGCGGCATGGCCACCGGGTGGTGGTGGAAACGCACGCGGGCGCGGGCAGCGGAATTGATGATCGGCATTATGCTAACGCCGGGGCGGAGATTGCGCCGGCGGCGGAAAATGTCTGGCGGCAGGCGGAATTAATTGTGAAAGTCAAAGAGCCGCAGGCCGTTGAGTATCCGCACATGCGTTCAGGGCAGATGGTGTTGACCTATTTTCATTTTGCCGCGGCACCGCCATTGGCGCAGGCGTGCCTGTCCCATGGAATAACCGCGATCGCGTATGAAACCATTCGGGATAAACACAGGTTGCTGCCATGCCTGACCCCCATGAGTGAAATTGCCGGCAAAATGTCGATTCAGGAAGGCGCCAAATATCTGGAAAAGCCCATGATGGGCCGCGGAATATTGTTAGGCGGCGTGCCGGGAGTGGCCCCGGCGAACGTGGTGATTCTGGGTGCGGGCGTGGTGGGGCATCATGCGGCGAAAGTGGCGGCGGGTTTGGGGGCGCGCGTGACATTGATGGATATTAATCTCGAACGCCTGCGCTATTTAAGCGATGTGATGCCCGCGAATGTCACCACGGTTTATTCCGATGTCCATACCGTGCGCGAAGCGTTGACGCATGCCGATCTGCTGGTTGGGGCGGTGTTAATTCCCGGAGCGCTGGCACCCAAGCTGGTGTCGCATGATGATCTTAAATTGATGAAGAATGGCAGCGTGCTGGTGGATGTGGCCATTGATCAGGGCGGTTGCACCGAAACCAGCCGTCCGACAACCCATCATGAGCCAACGTATATTGTTGAGGCCGTGGTGCATTATTGTGTCACCAACATGCCCGGTGCCGTAGGCCGCACCAGTACCTTTGCACTGTGCAATGCCACGTTTCCTTATGTAGCGGCAATCGCCCAGAACGGCTGGGCCAAGGCGGCGGCCATTGATCCGGGGCTGGCGGAAGGTTTGAATATTCATGCCGGAAAAATCACCAATGCCGCAGTGGCGGCGGCGTTGAGCTACGCAACGGCCTTATGACCACGGATCAATGATCACGGAACAACTGAAGATAATTGATGCGGCATATTCAACGGTCATGACATTTAAGCCGATCACCTGGCGGCGCAGCATCAGCGTTGCCATGAACGACATCAATTGTGGTGCGGCCACCCCATCGCATCCCCCCTGCGGCTATTATTGAGGAACGGTGTATGACGTGGCCCCGCCCATGTATTTTTTATCCACATCATTTGTCGATTCGGTGTTGGGAATGACCGTTCCGGGCGGGCACCAGTAAATGGGATTGGCGGAATCCAGATCACTTTTAAGCTCAACGTGGCCATCAAAGAAAAGCATATTCATATCATATACACCCGGGCCGGAACCGTGACGATAGGCATATTCACGGGCATCTACTCCACCAGTGGAGCGCTTGAAACTGCCGCTTAAATTACCGGGGGCGAAATCGCGGTTCCATGAATCGGAATACCATGAAAACGCCCCTTCATCGGCAAAGGCGCTGCCGTCAATATTCTCCGTAGCAGTCAAATCCACATCGGGGGATTGCGCGGTAGTGGAAAAGGCCGCGCCATCGGCAGCGAAACATTTTACCGCTGGCTGGCCGACGTGGGTCATATTGGGTGAATAGCTTGCTGGCACCTGAACATAAGTAAATGTGCAGGTGTAATTACTGGAAGCGGCTGGATCCAGCAAAAAAAGACCGGCGGCACAATAAGAGAGCATCGGCCCTACCGGCGGCTGAATAGACGAAGTGGAATAGGGTACCGCAAGGAAATTATTGGCCGGGCAGATAAAAGCCGGATCAGAGCGAAGAAATTGAAATCGCGCCAGGCGATCCGTTTTGCTGGCGGCCAGCATATCGCTGGTATTGGGTGAAACAAATGTATGATTCATTTCATGCGCCAGCGGTGTCATCCAGTCATATTCGGCACAGAGATTAGGATAGTCATATTCCGAATAAGGTGACCGGACGGCACCGGTATCAATGTTGGACCAATAAAAACTGCCGCTGGTGGCGGGGCTTCCGACAATGGCACCGTTCCATTCGGCGGCATATTCCTCCAGAGCTTCCCCGATGGAATGCAAATTGGCGGCGCAGACCACCGTTTGGGCATCACGTTTGGCTGCCGCCAATGCGGGCAACAGCAATGAAATCAATAACGCAATAATGGAAATTACCACCAGCAATTCAATAAGTGTAAATGCCGTGGCAAAGTGGCGAAGCTGTTTGTTTTTCATCATATTCATTACTCCTTATCATGGTTATTTTCATACATTTCAATTTCTTATGAACCACCCGCGGACATGGCCCGGGCGCGGCTCAACCATTGTTCATATTGTACTTTTGTTGGAGGTGGTGTTGAGCCTGGCATGGGCGGCTTTTCATTGGCGGTGACCAGCCGCCCGGATAGCGGCGCGAAGGTTGGGGTGGTCTTCCCCAGCCAGGTATTCAGCAACACCGCTTCGGGATGCTTAAGGATTTTTCCGCCTTTGCTCCAGTAGGAAAATGCCGCGGGATAACCGGTGTTGCGATTGGTGAATGGAGATAACACCGGAATGGTATCTCCAATCTTGAGCTGATAATGAAACGTCTTACCGGTGATGGAATCAATAAACAACGGGCTATTGGAATACCGCGCGGCTGCGTCAGGGCCGAAATAGCGAAGCATGGACCATGCGGTTCCAGAGAGGCCAATGACCAGAAAAGCAATAGCAGTAATTCTTCCTGGCGTGGTGTGCAACCATTCCTGAAATCGGCTTTGCATTGTGTCACCTTCTCTCATTCATTGCGTCGGATTCCGTGCGGCCAGTGGATTTTTTTCACCACTGCTGGCCACAACTAATGTTCGGCCACACCACAGGCCAGACACCACTTTCAAAAAAAGT
>JABEBX010000653.1_pt1 | contig 12249 bp, 10 predicted proteins | sample 7245971 | NCBI WGS metagenome assembly JABEBX01 (sample SAMN14506365, study PRJNA622280) | hot springs metagenome | biome: hot spring [ENVO:00000051]|acidic hot spring [ENVO:00002120]; feature: spring [ENVO:00000027]|sediment [ENVO:00002007]; material: sediment environment [ENVO:01001048]...
CGTCACCCTGCTCAAAGAATGGTCCAGCAGCGGACAGCTCACCATGCCGGTCATCATGATGTCCGGTCACGGCACCATCGACCACGCCGTAGAAGCCACTCGCATTGGCGCCATGGCCTTTCTCGAAAAACCCATTGCCTTGCAGAAGCTCCTGCAATCCGTCTCGCAAGCGCTCACCAAGCCCGTGGCCCGCAGCGCCAGCGGCGTCAACGCCGTGCAGGCGCAGCAACCCGTGGCCCTGCCCGCAGAACGCGCCTTTCTGCTCGACCGCCCCTTGCGCGAAGCGCGCGATGAATTCGAACGCGCCTATTTCGAATTTCACCTCACACGCGAAAACGGCAGCATGACCCGCGTGGCCGAAAAAACCGGGCTCGAACGCACGCACCTCTATCGCAAGATCAAACAACTCGGAGTCGATCTCGGCCGCGGCTCGCGCAACAGAAATGAACCCTCGTCCGTCCAGGACGACGAGGCCACTGCGCATCTGGACCCCTCCGCCGAATAAGCCGCCACGAGCCGGACATTGCGAGTGCCCTGAAAAATTTTGCTAGGATGTTCGTTTTTCGAACATGCTGCGCTACAAAAAATCGCTTTTGCGCTGGCAGCTTCTGAAATTTTGGCCAGGTAGCTCAGTTGGTAGAGCAGCGGATTGAAAATCCGCGTGTCGACGGTTCGATTCCGCCCCTGGCCACCAAAAAATTCATTAAAAATCAAGGGCTTAGATGGAAACCCCATCTAAGCCCTTTTTTCATTTTTCTCTCATGTAGGCACCATGTAGGCAAATTGGGGCCGACTTGATCCAGCTGAATCCATGTCAGGCCCCTCTGTAGCATGTGCACTTCACTTCCGCTTTTTGATCTGCCGCCTTCACGGTGCAGAATTTTTAGGACTGGCCACAGGAGAGCAAAAGCATGATTGAGAAGTCGCCAGTGCAACGCGCCAAGCTCAGCCTACAAGTGCAGAAGGTGTTGCTCAAATACCTGCAGATGGATAGCTGGACGCCTGTGATGGCGGCGATGCTTTTCGCTGGGCTGGCACCCAAGGTCGGCTGCACAGCGCTTCCAGCAGACGGAGCCGTTGGTCTTGATGGGTCTGTCATTCGGGGCACACAAAACGCTTCCTTTTCAGCGGCCAGAAGAATTCTTGAGGAGTGGAATGTTAACTGCGAGGATAACGGTGAGTTCCCGACTCAGTTGACCCCTGAGGCCTTCATGCTGTGGTGTATCGAAGGTCAGGTGCAGGAACACCTGAGTGCCCTTAGGCCCCTTCCCTGGATCACCGTTTTCAAAAAGCTCTTTGGCAACGGCCCACAGTCTGACCTTATCGATTTTGAGCTGGCAGCCCATATTGCCAACACTTCCGATCCCCTTCAAACCATACTCGACAGAATCGATGCAATCGGACGGGCATCGACATCAGCGCAGGGCCCGACGCCACCCCAAACTTCCGCGACAGTGACCGCCTATGCGCCAACCCAAAAAGGTGCGCCTCCGCGGGCGTATCTCACCACGGAAGAATTGGCTTCAGCCTTGCACGTTGAGCCCGAGTCGATTCACAAGGCGCGATCCAAGAATGGACACTATTGCGGCATCCAGCCCATCAAGCTGCCAAATCGCCGACTCGCATGGCCCATTGATGCAATCGAACGAATCACAAAAATCCAATGATTCGATACAACGTTTTGGCTGCTGCTAACTGTGCGTCCTCTTGGCTATAGGCGAGTCAGCCGCACGACAGGTGCTGATATTTGGCGTCTTGCGCCCGCAACGCAAACGCAATACATTGCGCATATGAAATCCGCCGTCATCCCCCAGATCCGTGTCGAGCCCGAGCTCCGAGCCGAACTCGAGTCCGTGCTCAAAAAAGGCGAGACCCTAACCGACTTCGTTGAAACGACCGTGCGAAGTGCCATCGCGTTCAGACGTGTTCAAACCGCCTTCCACGAGCGTGCTCAGACTGCGTCGGTGGAATACCACCGCTCTGGCGTCGCGGCGCCGGTCGAGGCAGTGCTTGAGCGGCTGCAGGACAAGCTCGATGCGAAGCGGACGAAACTCGGTCGATGAGCTTTGACGTTCTGCTGACGCCGACCGCCGAATCGGACTTGGAACGTCTCTTCGATTATCTGCTCGAGCGGGCAGAAACCACCGAAGATCTCGACCGCGCACAAGCGGCTATCGATGCGATCAGGGCGGTGATGCAACAGCAGCTTGCAATCACGCCCTACAGTTTTCGCAAGGCAGCCCAGAGTCCCGCGCAGCGGGAGCTGATCATCCCATTTGGGCACACCGGGTACGTCGCGCTGTACGAGATCGTCAGTCCTTCAACCGTCGCGGTGCTGGCGGTGCGTCATCAGCGCGAAGAGGACTATCACTGATTCGTCCGTGGCTAGGCCCTCCGGCGCGTGTCGCTCGGAAGCTATCCCTGGCAAACGGCCGGTCATGGCCGGAAGCGGTGATCGGGCCGAGACACAGAACGTACCGGCTTGGGCTCGACCCCGGCGATTTGCTCGATGTCTGCACGCGGCCACAACCTGTCGGTGGGCAACGGCGGCTTTTCGGTAGGCTACAAGCCCAAAGCAATATTGGAGTGTGGGTGCCGTCGCCGATTTGAGCCACATACCGATCAGCGACTGAACCACGGCAAGCGAGCCGCGCGCGACGTCAGGCTTGAAATTCGGTACGTTCCAAACGGCTCACCGCAAACCCGGCGCATGGCTCAAATCGGCATCGGCGCCCACAGCCTTACCCGTTGGATTCGTTACCCTGCATGCGGATCAGGGTGTCGAGCACCCGCAGATTTTGGGGCTGGAGTTGCCGCGCTACGTCGACCCAGTCTTCCACCACCGCCGTCATTTCTTCCCGATCTAAGGGCATCATGCGACGCTTGGCGCGTTGCAAGGCGTGGCGAGCGGCCCGAACCTTGGCATGAGACGCAATGAAATCACGGGTGAACTGGTCGCCCTCCCCTGTTGGGCAGACATGGTCGATAACGCCCATCTCCTGCAGGAGCTTCGCAGAGTACACCTGCCCGCTCTGCATCATTTTCTCGGCCTCCGACAGCCCAATGCGTCGGGTCAACAGACTCATCGCACCGGTGCAGGGAAATAGCCCAAATAACACCTCCGGCAATCCGAATTCTGCCTTCTCCTCCGCAATGACATAGTCGGAAGCCAGTGCCGTTTCGAACCCCCCCCCCAAGGCACGGCCTTGGACCAGGGCAATCGTGGTAGCACGCTGAGTCACGGCGCCAAACCAGCGGCAAGTCATGTCTAGGCAACGCATCGAATAAGCACGCAGGGCCGCGAAATCACCCCGCTCTATGCACGACTGGAAGTAACCGAGATCGCCTCCGACGTTGAAATAGGCCGGATGGTCGGATCTCAGTACCGCGTAGTGAATCGGTTGCGCTTCCTGATCGCCATCCTGCCAGACGCCCCCATAGCTTTCATAGGTCGAGAACGCCAGTTCAAAAGCGTCCAGCAGTTCTCGTGAAAAATTCAGAGGCCGGTGTTCGCGCGAGCGCATGGTGATCCACATGCTGCTCTGGGTCGCATCGAACTCCAGGGCGACTCGGCCCAGACTGCGCATGGGCATCGGCCCATCGGCGCCAATAGCCCGCTGCATCCTGCGTACGGGAAGTTGGACTACAGAGGCATTCAAACGCATTGGAACTCCGAATCTTGTCTGCAAGACGAGGAAGAACAGCCAGCCATCACCAATCTGCGAGGAGACACTCGCGAAAAATCTTCACCATATCTCAGGCCACGTCGAGTGCAAGCGCGAATTTCACGATTGGAATCGGCCTGGGCCACCAAATCGGCTTTTCGGGAATCGAAGACGCGAATTTTCTACACATGCCCAGCCTCGATGCTTCTGACTGCTGCGACGCATCGAGGATAACGGATGCCCGTTCAATACTTGAAGGAAATGAGAAATTGTTCTCACAAATGTCATTTCTGAGCAAAAGGTGGCGGCCATTCTTATACGTCGGTCCTTACGATCTTTCCGAATTTCTGCCACTGCTCCGCGGGCTCGTGCCTTGGACTCGTGGGGGTACTGCCGCTACGGCTCGCTGAGTGTTCCGCGTCGTATTGCAATGCCTTTCTCCAAACAGACCCGCGGCGCTCGAAATCCGCACCACGTACAGTGAAAACCACCTCCACTTTCGATTTCGGCAAGGCGCTACAGAGCCAGGCGAGAGTCCGTCTTTGGATGGTGGGTGCGCTCGTCCTCACCCTCTGTTCCGTCGGGGCGGCCTCCAACTGGCTGACTGCCCCGCAAGTCGCTGTGGGAACGCTGCATCTCGGGTATGCAATGGTCATTTACTGGATACAGCGCCGGAAGAAACAGCTCTCCGAGCGCCTACTCTTCACTACCGCCATTCTCGACGCCGCATGCATTTTTGGCTGGGTCATGGTGACGGGCCCGTTCGGCATTCTGTTCACACCCCTGCTGAACTTCACGACCATTGGCTATGGGATGCGTACGGGAAGCCGTAAGGTGCTGCGCGTCTCCCAGGGCGCCGCATTCTTCTTCGCATGCCTGGTCCCCCTACTTTCTCCGATGTGGGCGACTCACATGATTGGCTGGGGTGCGGTGATACTCGCGATCGTCATCGTCCCTTGGTATGCGGGCGAGTTGACCAAGCAGTTCAAAGCGGCCATTGAATTTGCGGAGCGGGAAAGCCAGGCCAAGAGCGAGCTGCTGGCGCGCGTAAGTCACGAACTCCGCACACCGCTCGGCGGCATTACCCATGCAGCCGAATTGTTGCGTGTCGAAGCCTCGACAGTACGTAACGCAGACCTCTCCAAGACAATCCTTGATCTCAGCGAACATCTTCTCGCCGAGATCAACGACCTGCTCGATCAGAGCAAGCTGACCTCTGGCAAGATGACTCTTTCCCCGGAGCCCCATCCGCTGGAAAGGGTGCTTGAGATCGTGAGCGCCTCAATCGAAAGCCGTGCGCAAGCCAAAGGGCTCTTGTTCCACGCAAGAATCGATCCACGCCTCACGTCCCAGGTGTTGGTCGACAATCATTGGCTGGTCCGTGCGCTGATCAACCTGGCGGGCAATGCGGTCAAGTTCACAGACGCGGGCAGCATCAGCTTGAATTTCATTCTCCTGTCTGAGTCCCTAGATGATTACGTCATACGTTTTAGTGTGCACGATACAGGAATCGGGATTTCACCATCGGATCAGTCGAAGATTTTCAACCCGTTCGTCCAGGCCGAGAGTGGAAGGCGTCACTCGTCAGAGGGTACTGGTTTGGGCCTGGCCATCAGCCAGGAAGCCGTCCGCCTGATGGGCGGCGATCTCTGCGTGGCGAGCACACCGGGCGGCGGTAGCCATTTTTGGTTTGATCTCCGCCTCGAAAAAGCGCCAGACGCTCCTGCAGTCCCCACCTCATCTGTGCCGACCACCGCCCCGCCCGAATTAACCCCACCGGAAAGCGGTAGGCGCATTCTGCTCGTAGACGACAATTCAACCAATCTATTCTTGCTGAAAGAACTCTTGCAGCAGGACGGACATTCGGTCGTCACCGCCTCAAGCGGCGCTAGTGCACTTACGATCCTGTCCCATGGCGACCGTTTCGATCTGCTCCTCCTCGACTACAACCTTAGCGATATGGCTGGAACGCAGCTTCTCCAGATCTATCGCATGGGCGTCGCACAACCCGCTCCCGCATTCTTCCTCACAGCCGACGCGACCTTGGTGACGGAGCGCAAGCTCGGGGAAACCGGAGCCCGCGGCGTGCTGACAAAACCGATCCGGATCGCGGATCTGCGTCGAGCCATCCAGAATGAAGCGCGGCCAACTGCTGCTACCTCCAAGGTCTGCGCGCTGGATCAAGCCTCGCCATTGACTTCCGATTGGCAAACAGAGGATGATCAGAAAGTCGGCAAGCACCTCCGTGCCGTATCTGTAACGTACATTGATCCTGCAGTAATCCAACGGCTGCAGTCTCTTGGCCGGTCCAAGACCTTCCTGATCGAAATGCTTAGCCGCGCAAAAGCCGACATCAATCGTTCGACAGAGGCCGTTGCAGCGGCGTTACAGCACCAAGATGCCGGTGCCGCACGAGATGCCGCGCATGCCCTAAAGGGAGTCTGTCTGGAGATCGGCGCCATCCGCCTGACCAATGTCAGCCTCGCCATCATGCGTAGCGACGATGCACAACTTGAATCGCAAACAGCCAAAATGCGAGCCAATCTGCGCGACGTTGCATCGAACACCTTGGCTGCGATCGATGGCATCATCACTCAGCAAACGCAGATCGCTGCGAGTTTCTGAGCCGCGGAGCACGGGCGAGCCCTGGGCCCTTCAATTACGAAGAAGTTGTTCTGAATTGCCCTCAACCGCTAGGGCCGACCCAGAACTAGCGCCACATTGGTACCCCCAAACCCTGCAGACAGTGTGAGAGCATGCCGTACCTCTTGGCCCTTGAGTGTCTGTCGCAGATGCTTTAGTCCCAAGCAGTCCGGATCGATGTCGTCTAGATGGGCTGTACCGGGAAGAAAACCGTGCTCAATACCAAGGATGCAGACCAGCGCCTCCATGGCACTCGACGCCCCGAGCAGATGTCCATGCAACGCCTTAGTCCCACTGATGGGAACGTCCATGGCCGCTTCTCCCAGGACTTCTTTCATGGCGGAAACCTCGACGGGATCACCACCGCGTGTGGCCGTGGCATGCGCATTGATGTAGTCAAGCTCTGAAGGGGCGAGATCCGCCCTGCGCAACGCCGCGCGCATGGCTGCAATCTGCCCGCGCGCATGCGGTGATCCGATGTGATAAGCGTCGGAGGCTACGCCCCACCCCTCGATCACCGCGTGGATACGCGCACCGCGACTTTGCGCATGTTCGCGCGACTCCAGCACGAAAAACACACTCCCCTCCCCCAGGACCAAGCCGGTACGCCCGGCTGAAAAGGGCTTGCAGCTTCGAGAGGGGTCGCTTTCATCAACCGTTGCCAGCGCGCGCAGTCCGTCCCAGGCCCAGAGAAATCCGGGCTCCAAGGTGGCTTCAGCTCCGCCGACCAAGGCAATGTCGAGTTCGCCGCATTGGAGATGCCGACAAGCGTCCGCAATGGCGTTGCCAGAAGACGAACAAGCCGAGGTGTGGCTCGCCGTCGGTCCTGTCACTTGCTGCCGGATCGAAATCTGCGCTGCGGGTGCGTTGGCCATGACATTCATGATGACGTAAGGCCGTGCGCTGTGCTTGCGCTCGACATAAAACTGTCGAGCTGCCTCCCACTCGGTCGCCCCTCCTCCTCTCACTGTGCCGTAAAAAACCCCGGCCCGCTCGCCATACGTCGAGAAGTTATCGATTCCCGCATCCTTTGAAGCCTCTTCTGCTGCGACGATCGCAAGCTGGGTGGTTCTATCGAGGAAGGGCCGTTCAATTCGCGTAAAGCGCTCACTGAAATTCTCCGGCACCAGCCCTACAGCGAAGGGCTTGTCCAGCAAAGGAGATTCGAACAAACTAATACCAGAATGCAAGTTCTGCAGATTTTCAACAACTGTCGATAGCGAATTTCCTATCGGAGAGACGACTCCGATGCCGCTAACCACAATATCACTCATTTCACACGCTTTCAACATTACGCAAAACCATTTGAGCCACGTCTTGCAAAGTTGGCGGCCTAGGGAGCGACACATCGCTAAATTTATGCCCAACCGCGTCCTCGAGTCCTATGATGACATCTAGCATGGCCATCGAATCCAGCCCCGAATCCGTGATGGGTGCGTCAGGGGACACTGCAGAAAGATCCATATCAAAAGTCGACAGGACGATTTCCTTGATTTTTTCAATAACATCGCGCTCGGTTCGCAAAGTGGTCATGGCTGAAATTAGAATTGAGTAGTCAAAAAGAAAGATGAATTTCAACTGGGAAAAAGCACCGCAGATCCTGATCGTCGATGATCAGCAGGCCAATTGCCTTCTTCTGGCCGAAATTATGGCGGGTGTTTGTCCGAATGCGGACATCAGGACATTTTCGAATCCTCTTGATGCATTGCACTATGCTTCAGAAGGCGATGTCGATCTTTTGATTGCAGATTATCACATGCGCGAGCTAGATGGCGTCTCGCTGATCCGTCAAATTCGTGCGTTGCAGCATCTCCATGAACCGCCAGTCATCTGCGTCACTTCGTCTGATGATATCGCTGTGCGTTACGCCGCTCTTGACGCAGGCGCCAATGACTATTTGAGCCGTCCTCTGGATTATCGCGAGTGTGCCGCCCGCTGCCGAAATCTGTTGAATATGCGGCAGCTTCAATTGGCCATGCTCTCTCACTCCAAAAATCTATCAGATAAAATATTTTCCGTTACCAAAGAATTAGAAACAAAAAACATGGAAACTCTTTTTCGACTGGCTAAAGTCGCGGAACAAAGAGATACGGATACCGGCGCACATTTACAGAGAATTGGTAAATTTTCAGCATATTTGGCGATCAAACTGAATTGCGACCAAAATTTCTGCAATATCGTCGAACTCGCTGCGCCATTACACGACATTGGCAAGGTCGCGATCCCAGACAGCATTCTTTTAGCCAAGCGCCAATTGACTCCCGCGGAATGGGAAATCATGAAAACGCACACGACGATTGGACATGGCATGCTAGCCGGGAGTGATTCGTTGCACATGCAATTGGCTGCCGACATTGCGCGTTCGCACCATGAGCGCTTCGACGGGTCGGGCTATCCCGATGGTCTCGTAGGTGAACAGATTCCGCTTGCGGCGCGCATCCTCGCGGTGACTGATGTCTACGACGCGCTCACGTCCAAACGCCCCTACAAAGAAGCATGGTCCCATGACAAGGCGCGCGCCTATCTAATGGAACAGTCGGGAAGGCACCTCGACCCCAACTTGGTTGCCGCCTTCCTTTCGTCGCCCGAAGACATCCTGCAGATTTCCAGCATCCGCCTGCACTGACTGCAACGAAACTAGCGCATCATGGACCGCAAGAAGAACTAGGGCACGGTGCGTCGTACCCAGAGCGATCCCATCTGATATTGCACGGCGATCATCCACTGCTGCATCGATGTTGACGCGAACTGATTGGGGTATTCCCCATACAAGGCCAAAGCGGCCCATACCCATCCTTCGGCGTCCAGCAAGGGAATGGTTGCACTGGACCGAATGATCAACCCCAGTTTGAGCGCCCGAGCGTAACCAGAGGCATTATCCGCCGCCCAGCAGTCGACCCGAGCGATCCGGTGCGTGCGCCACGCCGAGGCGGTTGCGCTGTCAGGGCTTCCACCTTGATCTTCGCCACCATTTGTGGCGACAGCAGCGAAAAAGTTGGCTAACAGATCGGGGTGTTGCGCACTCGCACTATGCTCCAGCAAAAGCGCATCATCGGTCCGCCCGCGAAACCATCCGGCCCCCGCCATTCCCGGCAACTTTGCCATCGCATCGAGTTGCATTTGCAGCGTGAGTCCCGATCCATCTACCGATTTGGCGCGCGGAAATGAAAGCACATCCATGTAAGACTGGGCGATGGCGTCTGCGGCGGCAAATTGTGCCTGAAACGCATCATCCAGGCGGGACTCAACGAGGGAGAGCAAGGGATAGCGGCGTACCAGGGGCCATCCCACAATTTCCAGATGTTGGTCAATCAGCTTTCGATACTGAACTGAAGCTCGTGTCAGCAATGCAGGCGAAACACCGCTCAGACTATGCGCCTTACCGATTTGCAATGCACGGCTGATCAACAAATCGCGAGACACCTCGGGATCGACCAGCATCTCCAGATACGCGCTTTGGTGCTGTTTCAGATGGCCCCTCTGAACAGCGTCCAATCCAGCCAACACTGCTTGTGAACGCGGATCCGCTTCAAGATCAGCGTAGAACACCTCGATAAAGTTCGGATTTGCACGTTCTAAGAGGCCAGAAGCCTCGGCCAATAGGCTCCTTGCACTGCTGCCATAGGAATCTGTCGTCAATGTGTGACAGTCGGCGGCAGCGTTGGGCTGTACGCCCAACTGCCACCAGGAGGCTCTCGTAGTCTTGCGTGCCTTGAGTTGGTACATTGCAGCGTCTGCAGCACGCAACAGCAGGTCCGGCTCCGACCCTTCATGCGGATACCGAGACACCCCCATCGTCATGCTGACAAGGGAGGTGTGCTGCGCTGAAACAACTACCGGCTCTGACGTTACCGCCTCCAGACGGTCAAGAACGGCAGACAATTGCTTGATCGCCTGCAGCGGATCGATCTCCTCGATCAAGATGGCAAACTCGTCGCCCCCCAAGCGGGCGATCAATTCGGGTTCCCGCAACGCATTGCGCCAGCGGCGCGAGATTTCGCGTAGTAGTTGATCCCCAGCATCATGGCCATGCGTATCGTTGATCCCTTTGAATCCGTCGAGATCGATGAAGCCCACGGCCACTTCCGTTCCGCGCCTGCGTGCACGGGCGATCGCATCATGCAAACGCAGATGGAAGGCGGAGCGGTTCGGCAGACCTGTCAGTTCATCATGCAGAGACTGTTGCTTAGCTTGGGAATGCAGCAGAGAGAGCTCTCGGAAGGAAGTGTGAATCCGGCGCGCAGCCAATCCAAGAAAGACAAAATAAAGCACGGAGAGAATGCCAATGGCTTGAAGCGTAGCGTCTGACGCCCCGAGCAATTGGACACTCAAACTGACCGCCGGTGGCAGCATGAATAGCAAAGCCGATGACGCGTCGGACGACTGCTGCGCCACACCAGCCCCACACACCGCTGAGATCACCGTGGCTACGAGCAGCTCTTCAAACGGTGTGGTTGGCGAAAGCAAGACCGGAAGCGCGGCCCAGGACAGTCCCAGAACGAACACACCGAGTCGCAGCCGCACAAGCCAATGAGCCGCATGCGCCGCAAAAGCGCGGTCACGTCTTGCACCGATCCAAAGCACTACCCGTATGCCGTGCGCGATAACCATCCAGGCAAACCAGAGCCACAGGCTCGTCGAGCCCGCGCCACCACCCGGGTGGATGAGCCAGACTATGACGCCCGCAGGGACGACCCCGCCGGCGAACCCGACTGGGATGGTTTTGAGTACAGCACGCGCCTGATCTTCGGAAACACTTCGCACCGGATCCAGCCAAGACGAGAAGCCTCCCTCCGTCGGGGGTGGATCTGAAAAGACCGGCGATTGTTTGCTCTGCTTCTCTGGTGTGTTCATGGCTTATATCGTCGACAAGTGGCTTGTCAAAAGCCCAATGCACCCTCATGGCAGCGAATTGGTTCCTCGAACAGGGCTGAGAAAGTCAGGACATCAAAGACTTTCAGTATCGTGGAGAATTGAGAACTTTTCTCGATTATGCAACGAGTGCATCCCGCTACAGCCCTTATTGTTGATGGTGCAAACGCACCTTCTCGACAAGCCAGGCCGTGAGTTTCTTGCTGGCTGCCTTTCGCACTTCTTCATCTTGTGCTTCACGGAAGATGGCGTGATAGGACTCAGCCTCTGCTGCCTCAGCGCCGAAGCGGCTCAGATAGGCATTGAGGGGGCACGGTTCTGATCGATGTATTTGGTTCGGAGAGGCTCCGTGGGCGTCCATCCAGTGGTAAGCCAATGCGCCCAATGGCGTGGAAAACTTCAATAGCGCTGGATCCGAACCGTTCGTTAATCTCGCCCGATCTGCACCACGGTGCGCACCAAAGTCAGTGCTTTCACCGGGTCGCGCTCGATGTCGAGAATGATGCCCTGATCGACCTTGATGACATCAAATGGAAGGCTGGCCAGCCGTTTTAGGCTGCTGAAACCAGAGCCAAGGTCATCAATGGCGAACTGAACGCCCAACTGCCCCAGCCTGGATATCGCTTCGTCACGCAAAATCTCATCGACCTCTTGCGATTCCAGCAGTTCCAAGACGAGATGATGCGGCGCGATGGCGTGCTCACGCAAAGATTGCTGGATCCATTGCATACAGTCCGGGTGCAAAAGCGTGGAAGGGGGCAGGTTGATGGACAGATCGATGTCCATACCTTGGGCACGCCAATGCGCAAGCCGCTCCAAACTCTGAGACAGCCCCATGCGAAACAGGGCGTCCAAGTCAGCTTCGCGCAGCGCAGGCAGAAACTGCCCCGGAGCGATGACCTTTCCCTCAGGCGAAACCAGCCGAGCCAGCGCCTCAACCTTGCTCAAACGACCGTCGCCCAGATCAACTACGGGTTGCACAAACATCCTCAAACCATCCGCGTAAAGCCATTGGCGGTACTGAGCGGCTTCACGTTGCCCGACAACAGGCGACCGTTTGCGCAGCAGA